>Ga0302314_10007951_pt1 | contig 18975 bp, 16 predicted proteins | sample III_Palsa_N2_3_FD_200533 | JGI IMG/M metagenome (GOLD analysis project Ga0302314, IMG submission 200533) | Peat permafrost microbial communities from Stordalen Mire near Abisko, Sweden - III_Palsa_N2_3 | ecosystem: Environmental > Terrestrial > Soil > Palsa > Peat permafrost | place: Sweden...
CTGTGTCTGCTCGGCCACGTGCGTGCCCGGTACGGGGTTTCCTGAATCCCTATCGTTACACCCGACCCGCTGCATGCTCAGTAAGCCGTCGGCCCGAGGGGGCCGGTTTGTCTCAGCGTCTGGATTGGATCGGAGTGAGTCATGTCGGATCGTGAAGTAGGTACAGTCAAGTGGTTCAATGACGCCAAGGGTTTCGGCTTTATCAGCCGGGAAAATGGCCCTGACGTGTTTGTGCATTTCCGCGCCATCACCGGCACGGGGTTCAAGAGCCTCCAGGAAGGCCAGAAGGTCAGCTTCAAGGTCGTCGACGGCCAGAAAGGCCTGCAGGCCGAAGACGTTTCGGCCGCCTGATTGCCGCGACCAGATTGATTGAGTGCCGGCGCAAGCCGGCCTTTTTTTGTGATGGTCACGCCAATTCGCTAGCCTGTCGGCATGTCAAATCATCCTGTTGAAAATGCAACTGGCCCCATGCCGCCGATAACCGTCATGCAGACCGGGCAGGCGGTGTTTCCCATTTCGGTGGGAGACGGCGTCAGCTTTGAATTGCTATGTGTCCATCCCGTCGGTGAATGGCGCGAGCTGCTGTATTGGTTGCCGGCGCTGGGTGTGCCCGCCAGACATTACCTGCCACTGGCCGAGGCACTGGCGCAGCAGGGCATCGCGGTGGCGATCCACGAGTGGCGTGGTATCGGTTCCAGCAACCTGCGGGCCGGGCGGCAACAGGACTGGGCCTATCGGGAACTGCTTGTCGACGACGTACCTGCCGGTCTGGCTGCGGTGCGCAGCGAGCTGTCGCACGCCCGCTGCTGGATCGGCGGCCACAGCCTCGGCGGGCAGCTGTCCACGATCTATGCCGGGCTGCATCCGGAGCAACTGGCCGGGTTGGTGCTGGTGGCAACAGGGTCACCGTACTGGCGTCGCTTTCGGTATGGCCGGCTGATTGTCATGGCCTATGCGCTCGCGCCGCTGCTGGCCAACCTGTGCGGCTACCTGCCGGGACGGCGGATCGGCTTCGGTGGCAACGAAGCGCGCGGCGTGATCCGCGACTGGGCGCGTACAGGCCGTAGTGGTCGCTACGCCGCCGATCAGATGGGCGACCTGGAAGCGGGCATGGCGGCGCTGGAGCGGCCGCTATTGGCGCTGCGCCTGCAGGACGACTGGTTGGGACCGGCGGCCTCGCTGGACTGGCTGCTCGGCAAGCTGCCGCTCGCCCGGCGCGCGGTCGGCGTGATGACGCCGCATGAACTTCACGGGCCGGCCGATCACTTCGGCTGGATGAAGATGCCGCTGCCGGTGGCTACCCGCATTGCGCAATGGCTGGCAATGCAGGCAAGCAGGCGCTCTTGAAGCCCGTGTGGTTGCCATCATCTCGTCTGGATGTTTCGCGCAAGGTGCCGCCATGTCTTTGTTTACTCCATTTGCCCAACGCAGCCTGATCCTGCGCAACCGCATCGCGATCGCACCGATGTGCCAGTACTCCGCAGTCAATGGCCTGCCGGACGACTGGCATCTGGTGCATCTGGGCAGCCGTGCCGCAGGTGGTGCGGCGCTGGTGATTACCGAAGCGACCGCGGTATCGGCCGAGGGGCGCATTTCGCCCGGTGATACCGGGCTGTGGAACGAGGCGCAGCGCGCTGCCTGGCAGCCGATCACCCGTTTCATCCGTGGGCAGGGTGCGATCGCCGGCGTGCAACTGGCGCATGCCGGGCGCAAGGCGAGCGCGCAACGGCCATGGGAAGGCGGCGGTCCGCTGCCCGTCGGGCAGGGCGACTGGACGACCGTTGCACCCTCGGCGCTGCCGTTCGACCAAGGCTGGCACACACCGCAGGCGCTGGATGCCGATGGTTTGCGCAAGGTCATCGCCGATTTCCGCGCGGCGGCCGAACGCGCGCTGGCAGCTGGTTTCCAGCTGATCGAGATCCATGCCGCACATGGCTATCTGTTGCACCAGTTCCTGTCGCCGCTGAGCAACCGACGCAGTGATGAATACGGTGGCAGCTTCGAGAACCGCACGCGACTGGTGCGCGAAGTGATCACCGCCGTGCGCGAGGTATGGCCGGCGGAGCTGCCGTTGTGGCTGCGCATCTCGGCGACCGACTGGGCCGAGGGCGGCTGGGATATCGAGCAGAGCGTGCAGCTGGCGCAACAGCTCGAAGCGCTGGGTGTGGACCTGATCGACGTGTCCAGCGGCGGCCTGGTACCGCATGTGAAAATTCCCCTGAAACCGGGTTATCAGGTGCCGTTTGCTGCGCGCATCCGCCGCGAGGCGCATATCGCCACCGGCGCGGTCGGGCTGATCACCAAGGCGGAACAGGCCGAGGCGATCATTGCCGATGGCGAGGCCGATGTCGTGTTGATCGCCCGCGAGAGCCTGCGCGACCCGTATTTCCCGCGCCGTGCTGCCCACCTGTTGGATGCGCAAGTCGAGGCTCCGGTCCAGTATCAGCGTGCCTGGTAAACATCCAAGGAGAACATGATGGAAGCAAACCCAACCCTGATCGAAGGCCGCCTGCATGATCTCGGCGACGGCTTCACCGTGCGGCGGATGCTGCCGGTGTTGCAGGCGCGCCATGTCGGCCCTCTGGTGTTCTTCGATCACATGGGCCCGGCGACGTTTGCGCCCGGTAGCGGCTTGGACGTGCGGCCGCATCCGCATATCGGGCTGGCCACGGTGAGCTGGCTGTTCGAGGGGGCGATCCGTCACCGCGACAGCATCGGCAGTCTGGCTGACATCCGTCCCGGCGAGGTGAACTGGATGACTGCCGGCCGCGGCATCGTGCATTCGGAGCGCACGCCGCCGGACGAGCGTCGCGACGGTCAGGCCCTGCATGGCGTGCAGATATGGGTGGCGCTGCCGCAGGCCGACGCCGAGATCGCGCCGGAATTCCATCACCACGACCGCGCGGTGTTGCCGACAATCCGCCAGCCAGGCATGGAGGCGGTGCTGATTGCCGGCAGCGCCTATGGGCAGCAATCGCCGGTCAAGGTGTTCGCGCCGATGTTCCTGCTCGAGGTGCAGCTGGCTGCCGGCACTGAACTGGCGTTGCCGCAGGAGCATGTCGAGCGTGGCGTCTTCGTCGTCGACGGTGCGGTTCGCTGGGGTGAGCTGGATCTTGCAGTCGAGCAGATGGGCGTGCAGACCGGGCCATCGGCGCCATCGTTACGCGCAAACGCGGCCAGCAAGCTGCTGCTGTTCGGTGGTGCGCCACTGGATGGCGAGCGCCATCTGTGGTGGAACTTCGTCGCCAGCACGAAAGAGCGCATCGAACAGGCCAAGGTCGACTGGCAGGCGCAGCGCATGGGTACCGTAGTGGGCGACGAGGTCGAGTTCATTCCGCTGCCTTGACCGGCGCCGCCGGTTGCATCGACAGCGTGGCCCGGTCACGCTGTCGCGGTCGATTTGTCAGGGGCTATCGCATGTCCGGCTTCACCAATTTCAGCGAGTTCTATCCCTACTACCTGACCGAACACAGCAACCGCAGCTGCCGCCGCATGCATTTCATCGGCAGCAGCCTGGTGATCGTGGTGCTGGCGGTGGCGTTGCTGACCGGCCAGCTCGGCTGGCTATGGCTGATGCCCGTGGCCGGTTACGGCTGTGCTTGGGTGGGCCACTACGTGTTCGAGAAGAATCGTCCGGCCACGTTCAAGCACCCGCTGTACAGCCTGCTCGGCGACTGGGTGATGTATGGACAGATGCTGCGCGGGAAAGTCAGTTTCTAATCGCTTCGCTCCCTCCCCTGCCAGCCCCGAAAAGGGGACTCCCTTCGGTCGCAGGGGAGGGAGGGGTTGCTCTTGATCTTCCGCGCAAGCTCGGACAACCCCCTCCCAACCTCCCCCTGCCTGCAGGGGAGGAGCAAGAGCCTCAGCGGTATTTCTGGTGGCAGCTCTTGCAGGTGTCGTCGATCGGCTTGATCGCTACGGCCAGCGCCGCGCAGTCCGCGGGGGCGGCCTGCAGCGCCTGCTGCAAGTGATCCTGCAACTGGCTGGCGTCGTCGGTGAAGTCCTTCTCGGTCACGCCGAACACCGGCACGATGTCGGTGGCGGTGGACTTCAGGCGCTCCAGGTGATGCTGGATGCTGGCTGCATCGCACTGTTTCGCCTTCAGCGCATGGCCCAGCTCGCCCATGTGATAGCCCATGGTGTGCATCACCGCTTTCGGCATCGGATTGCGTGCACTCAACGTGCTCATGACGTTGACCGTACCAATCACACCAATCACCAGACCCAGCAGGAGCAATAGAGCGATGCGCATCGAATCGTTTCTGCAGGTAACAAAGAAGGCGGCAAGAATAACCCGCGCCGATGCGTTGCATCCACGCAGGCGCGATAATGACGGTTACATCGCAACAGGATCATCCCGTGACATTTGCAGACAACCCCAAGTGCACGCTTAGCATGTCGTCATGAGTGAGGTGGAATTTCCACTCGAACGCTTTGCCGGCGTCGAACGCCTGTACGGCACTGGCAGCGTGGTCACGCTGGCGCAGGCGCATGTGTGCGTGATCGGCATCGGCGGCGTCGGTTCGTGGGCGGCCGAGGCACTGGCGCGCAGTGGCGTCGGCCGGCTCACCCTGATCGATGCCGACGAAGTCTGCGTGTCCAACACCAACCGCCAGCTGCATGCGTTGGATGGTGAATACGGCAAACCAAAGGTTGGCGTAATCGCGGCACGCGCGCATGCGATCAACCCGGCGATCCAGCTGGAGCCGATCGAACGCTTCCTCACGCCCTCCACACTGGATGAACTTCTCGATCGCGGTTACGACGTCGTGCTTGATGCCTGCGACGCATTCCGCGTGAAGCTTGAGACGATTGCCTGGTGCCGGCGGCGCAAGCTGCCCATCGTCAGTGTGGGTTCGGCCGGCGGCCGTACCGATTCCACGCAGATCCGCGTGCGCGACTTGTCGCGCACCGAACACGACGCGATGTTCAGCCTGATCCGCAAGAAGCTCCGCACCGACTTCAACTTCCCGCGCAATCCGGACCGCTACTTCGGCGTGTCGGCGGTGTACTCATTGCAGAACGTGCAGTACCCGCAGCCCGATGGCACGGTCAGCGGCAACCGGCCACCCGGTGGCGATGCGTTGAATCTGGCTTGCGGTGGTGGCCTGGGTGCGGCCACGCATGTCACCGGCGCGTTTGCGTTCGCGGCAGTCGGCAAGGTGCTGGAGAAGTTGCTGGGGAAGTGAGCTGACCCTGACGATGGACATTCGACAGGGCTGCCATGCCTCGGTTCGTCATTCCGGCGAAGGCCGGAGGAGTTTTTCAACAGCGAAGCTGGTCATCGCTTCACCAAGATCCACAACGAAGTTGGCCAATCGGCATTCAACGCGCGGTGAAACGCGATCCCGGCTTTCGCCGGGATGACGGTTTGCCATATCGCTTACTTACCAACCCATGTAATGCCCACCATTGATCGCCAGGTTCGCGCCGGTGATCCAGCTCGCCATGTCGCCGGCAAAGAACGCCACGGCGTGGGCGATTTCCTCGGGGCGGCCAAGGCGACCGACCGGGATCTGCGCCACGATCTTCTCGCGCACTTCCTCCGGCACCGCCATCACCATGTCGGTGCCGACATAGCCGGGCGAAACCGTGTTCACGGTGATGCCGAACTTCGCGTTCTCCTGCGCCAGCGAGATGGTGAAGCCGTGCATGCCGGCCTTCGCCGCGGCGTAGTTGGCCTGACCGTACTGGCCCTTCTGGCCGTTGATCGAGCTGATCTGCACGATGCGTCCCCACTTGCGCGCGCGCATGCCCTCGATCACCGGACGGGTGACGTTGAAGCAGGCGTTCAAGTTGGTGTTGATCACGTCCGTCCACTGCTGGTAGTTCATCTTGTGGAAGGTGGTGTCGCGGGTGATGCCGGCGTTGTTGACGAGGATGTCCACCGGCCCGCATTTTTCCTCGATCGCACGGATCATCGCGTCGCAGCCGGTCGGGTCGGTGACGTCGCCCTGCACCATGCACACCTCGATGCCGTCCTTCGCCATTGCGTCATGCCACGCCTCAGCCTTGGCCTGATCGCGGTAATTGGTGGCGACCCGGTGCCCCTGGCTGGCAAGGTAGCGGATGATCGCGCTGCCAATGCCGCCGGTGCCGCCCGTGACCAATGCCGTGCGCTGTGTCATGTCCAAGATCTCCTGTGAGGTAAAGCAGGGGCTGTGGGTCCGGGATCATGGCAGCGGATTGCTGCAATCCGATGCCATGGAGAGCCGGTGTGTTCCTGCTTTATAGCGTTTCAGGCGACAGAGTGACCGCTGCATTGCGGCAAAAGTGCCGGATCGAAATTCGCCAGTGCATGGGCCAGCAAATCCGGCACGTCCATTACGGCCATCGGCACCGGCACAGACAGGAAGGCCAGCGCCTGTCGCAACGCCGGTAGTGGGGCGGTTGGATCGACCGGATGGGCCTGCTCCGACTTGGACAGCTTGTAGCCCTCGGCGTCCAGCACCAGCGGCAGGTGCAGATACCGGGGCGTCGGCACGGCCAGACAGCGCTGCAGCCAGATTTGCCGCGCGGTGGAATCGAGCAGGTCGCTGCCGCGCACGACCTCGGTGATGCCCTGGAACGCGTCATCCACCACGCAGGCCAGCTGATAGGAATAGAAACCTTCGGCCCGGCGTATCACGAAATCGCCCACATCCTCGCGCAGGTTCTCGCGTTGTGGACCCAGCAGCGCGTCATCGAAATCCACCTCTATGTCCGGTACGTGCAGGCGCCATGCGGGCGGCCGATCCAGATCGGCGGCAGCCACGCACTGTCCATCGCGATGTATGCCGCCGGTGGCGGCCAGTTCGCTGCGGCTGCACCAGCAGGGAAATACCTGGCCCGCTGTGCGCAATTGCTCGAAGGCTTCGTCATACGCCGCGATGCGTTGCGACTGGAACAGCGGCGGCGCGTCGGCATCGAGGCCAAAGGCCGGCAGCGCCGCGAGAATGCCGGCCGCCGCGCCGGCGACCTCGCGCGGCGGGTCGATATCCTCCATCCGCAGCAGCCATTGGCCACCCGCGTGTCGTGCGCACAGCCAGCTGCCCACGGCAGCCACCAGCGAGCCGAAATGCAGGTGCCCGGTGGGCGAGGGGGCAAAGCGGCCGCGGTAGGTCATCGGGATAGTTTATCGACAGCATGGGTCGTGACGCCCAAGATGAGGCGGCCGTGGTGCAGGCCAGGTGATACCCGCCAAAGCGCGATCAATGGAAGTCAGTCGCTCATGCCGCCTTGAAACCGGGCAAGGTCGCCCGAATCTTGAAGACTCGCATACTTCAGTGTGCTTATGAGCCATCCGTCGCTGGAAGAGCCCATCGCCGCGCTGCAGAACGCCGCATAGGCACGGTTGCACCGTAAACTTCCCTATTCGTCATTCCGGCGTAGGCCGGAATCGCGGTTGCTTTCGAGGTTCCATGTGAAAGCGCGTGACGACCAGCCTCACCGTCGATGAAGCGATGACCAGCTTCGCTGTTGAAAAACTCCTCCGGCCTGCGCCGGAATGACGGGCAAAATAAACAACATCACCGCAAGTCTGGAACCACACTTATGACCGCACCCGCCGAAACCCGCAAATTCGAAGCCGAAGTCGCCCAGGTGCTGCACCTGGTCACGCATTCGCTGTACTCGCACAAGGAAATCTTCCTGCGCGAGCTGATCTCCAACGCCTCCGACGCCTGCGACAAGCTGCGCTTCGAATCGATCGCCAAGCCTGAGCTGATGGCCGGCGACAGCGAGCTGCATATCGACGTGAGCTGGGATCCGGAAGCGCGCACCATCACCATCCGCGACAACGGCGTCGGCATGAACCGCGACGAAGTGGTGGCGAACATCGGCACCATCGCCAGCTCCGGCACCAAGCGCTTTCTGGAAGCGATGTCGGGTGAGCAGAAAGCCGATGCGCGGCTGATCGGCCAGTTCGGCGTGGGCTTCTATTCCGCCTTCGTGGTCGCCGACAAGGTCACCGTGATCACCCGCCGCGCCGATGCACCGGCGAGCGACGGTGTGAAGTGGGAGAGCGACGGCAAGGGCGAGTATTCGCTGGAGCAGGTCGAGCAGGCCGAGCGTGGCACGTCCGTCATCCTGCATCTGAAAGCCGACGAAGACGAGTTCCTCAAGCGCTGGCAGTTGCGTTCGCTGATCACCAAGTACTCCGACCACGTCGCTTTCCCGATCCGCATGCCGGCGGAGAAGGATGGCAAGCCGACCGACGAATTCGAAACCATCAACGCAGCCTCGGCGCTGTGGACCAAGCCGAAGTCGGAGATCAGCGACGAGGACTACCAGAGCTTCTACAAGTCGCTCGGTCATGACTTCAACGACGCGCTGGCGTGGACGCACAACCGCGTCGAGGGCAGCCAGAGTTTCACCACCTTGCTGTATATCCCGTCGCAGCCGCCATTCGACCTGATGATGGGCGGCCGCGACGAGCGCAAGGGGCTCAAGCTCTACATCAAGCGCGTCTTCATCATGGACGCGGCCGAGGAGCTGCTGCCGAACTACCTGCGCTTCGTGCGCGGTGTGGTCGATGCCGACGATCTGCCGCTCAACGTGAGCCGCGAGATCCTGCAGCAGAACCGCCAACTCGAGCGCATCAAGGCGGCCTGCGTGAAGCGCGTACTGGACCTGATCGAGAAACTCGCCAAGGATGAGCCGGAAAAGTTTGCCACCTTCTACAAGGCCTTCGGCAACACGCTCAAGGAAGGCATCAGCGAAGACGCCAACAACCGCGAGCGCATCGCCAAGCTGCTGCGTTTTGCTTCGACCAAGGGCGACGGCACCAACCAGACTACCTCGCTGGACGATTACATCGGACGCATGGCCGTGGGTCAGGAAGCCATCTGGTACATCACCGCCGACAGCTACGCCGCCGCCTTCGGCAGCCCCCAACTGGAAGCGTTCAAGGCCAAGGGCATCGAAGTGCTGCTGATGTTCGACCGGATCGACGAATGGATGATCGGTTCCCTGAGCGAATACGAAGGCAAGAAACTCAAGAGCGCCGCCAAGGGCGACATGCCGCTGGACGAGGCGGACAAGGCCAAGCAGGAAGAAGCCACCAAGGAAGCCGAGCCGTTGCTCAAGAAGCTCAAGGACCTGCTCGGCGATCGCGTCGGCGACGTCAAGGTTTCCGCGCGCCTCACCGACTCGCCGTCGTGTCTCGCCCTCAGCGATTACGAAATGGCCCCGCATCTGGCGCGTCTGTTGCGCGAAGCTGGTCAAGACATGCCGGAATCCAAGCCGACGCTGGAGATCAATCCGCAACATGCGTTGCTCAAGCGGGTCGAGGCGGAAACGGACGAGACGAAGGCAAAGGATCTGGCCACGCTGCTGCTGGAGCAGGCGGAGATTGCGGCTGGCGCGCAGTTGCCGGATCCGTCGGCGTTTGTGCAGCGGATGAATCGGGTGTTGTTGGGGTGAGGCGCGAGACGCCTTGTTGATGTGAAAAGGCCGCCGATCTGGCGGCCTTTTTTTGTCGCCATCCACCACCACTCGCCAGCATTTCGCTCACTATCCTTCGTCATTCCGGCGAAGGCCGGAATCGCTTCTGCACTTTGGCTTCAGTCCAGAGCTTTCGTCTGCCTACGGCAGCCGAGTCACTTCTCTTTTGCTTGTCCAAAAGAGAAGTGACCAAGAGAAAACGACACCCCGCTTGGCGCTTGCCGGGCATCCATGCCCGGCAAGTCCGTGAGCTGCGGCCGGGCTTTTCGACAGCACATCCGTGCGCTGGCGAAAAGGAATCGGCCTCCTGCCGATTCCCGCTACGCGGCCTGTCGTCCCCAGCTCACCGCCGCACAGGGGCCCCGGGTAAAGCGGCGGCCATCCTGGCCCGCACTCGGTGCGCCTGCTGCACAGGCGAGCGTACCCAACGCTAGTGAATACGCCGTGCCCATATCGAATCAGAAGCAGTTTGGAGACAACGAGCAATCCCATTTGCCCTCAGTGCGAAGGAATCGACACGTCAGATCTCGCAAACCACCCCACAATGGGAGCGAAGCAATTTCTTCTGCCGTGGCTGGGCGAAGACCTTGAAATTCATGAAAGGCGTGATCGTCATCGGTAGGACCACCACCAAAGGCGAAGAGCTGATCGCACAGTGCGGGCACTCCGACTTGCTCGGCAACGAAGCATCCATCCGCGTCACAACACTCGCGGATTAGATCTTCTTCAACGTCTCGGCTTGCGCCGTAAAGAAGCAACATACCGCCCACCTTGTAGTTCGAGGCGTCTCGGTACTGATAAATGAAGACTTGGCGCTCGCCATCGTCCTCATCTTCATGCAGAAAATAGATGGCATCAGAAGTGTCCGAGGTCCACTCACGTCGGGTCACGATGTAGCCAAGCTTGTTTACGATGTGAAACCCCGGCATGGCGTACCAGTTTTCATCTTCGTAAGCACCGGTATCTACGATGGTCCATACGCGTTCGAGTGGCTGATCTTTAACGTCGTCGAAATCGAACATGCCACCATCGGACTTTTGGATAACGCCCCAGTCATCCCAGAATATATCTTCGGAAATGCATTTGTCGCTCACTGGTTGGCCTCAGTTGATATGCTCGCCGCCATGATCTCGCGACTCAGTGTCAATCCAGTCGTGGACGTTAGCGGCGCTCGGTCTCAACAGGCGAGACGGTGCAGAAAGTAAGCGTTGGCATGGATGTTCTGTGTACAAGATTTGGAGCTAATGCTTGAAGCAATGTTCGCGGTGCCATGCTAGATAAGTCGCATGAGGCCTGAGGTCCGGGTTGGCCGGAACCCGTAGCTTCCGCTCAGGCAAGATCAACTTGTCGAGCTCATCGGGTACGCCGTACGGCGACAGCAAGATGGTGTAGTCGTCGGTGAAGCTCAGCAGACCGCGGTCGAACAGCCAGTGTGCTGTGCCCGTAAGGGCGATACCGTTGCGAACGGTGTCCGGCCCATCTGCTTCGACCGATCGGATATGCGCGGCTTGTACCTCGGGGCGACCACCGCCATTGATCAATCGCAGACCGGTGACAGCGCAGGTATTGGCGTAGGCGCTTCGGACGTGGCGTCGGAAGGCGACATCGCGGAATTTCCGTAGACCGACTTGTTCGACGAGAGAATGGATGACGTATTCAGGCACTGGTTCCGCTACTCGGTCGGCGAGCTCCCAAGCTTGGGGTGCGGCAGACATACCTATCTGGACGATGCTGGCAAACTCAGCGGCTGAAATCAGTCGAACCGAACGACCAAACGCACCTTTGTTAGTTGAGCCATCTTCTTTCTTCAGACGCGATTCGTGGTACCCCGCGCTATCTCGGAAAGGAACGGTCTGGTCAAATTCTAGGAAATTCTGTAGATGCGCGTAGTGGTGATCTGCCCGTTCCGGATCCTGCGTGATGTGAGTGACCTGAGCGAGTGCGAAATATGCCTGTCGGCCAGTCGCACTCTTCGGGCCGGTGGTCCGGCGTGGTTCGTAGTAGATGATCCAGTCGCCGACCGCTGCCTCGACCTGCTGAAGGTATGTGCGAGGAAAGTGATAGCGCACCTCGATGAGATCGTCGTATGCCGAGCTTTCCGAAGCGGTGAATATCGCATTTGCCATGACGCCCCCTATGGTGCACCAGGGTACGGCAAAACGTGGATGGCGAGGAGCGGTCTAGAGACAGTCGAAGAGAGCAGGGGAGGTTTTCGAAATACAACGATGCCGAAGGCTGTCAGCGCAACGGCATCTCTTTCGTCAATTCACGCAGCTGTGCATCGTTCTACGAGGCGGCCGAAGGGACCAGCGACATCAATCGGTACAAAACCGGGCTCATTGTTGCTTGCCCTGATCTCCAGCGCTTTCGCCCAGGCCGTACTGCCGCCCGTTGCGGTTGATGAGTAAGCGAAGCGGGTCAGAGCCACACACAATCGGACGAGTGAGCGGCTTAATTACTTGGCACCCAGAGCGTCCTGTTTAGTCTGCTTCCGTGTCGGCCTATAGCCGTCATCGAGCGTATGGATAAAGGCAATGATGTCCTGCATCTCCAGTTCCGTCAGCGGTGGCTTGTTGCCGACATGCAGGTCGAAGGGAGCATCCTTGACATCCACGTTGCCCTGGAGTGCTTCCGGGATGTCGTTGTACATCGCGAGCTTGCCGCTGGCATCGCGCGGATAGATTTTCTCGGGTTGAACGCTGCGCAGATTGTAGAAATCCAGCACCTGCTGCAGGGTGTGATACACGCCATTGTGGAAAAACACCGAACGGCGGTCGACATTGCGCAGGGTCGGGGTCAGGAACATGTCGCAGTATTGCGTCTGCTGCGCCAGATCCTTGCGGACGGGGCCGCACAGGCCGAGGTCGAAGAACTTCGGATCCTTGTTGCGCTGCAGGTGCGGGTTGCGCGGCACGCCCAAGGCTTCGTACTGGGTGTCGGTGAACAGCGGCGGCAGGCCGTCGCGGCTTGGCTGGCTCAAATGACAGGCGGCGCAATTGCCTTTTTGCGGATCGTTGAAGAGCTGTAGGCCGCGCGCTTCGGCCGGGGTGAGCTTTGCGTTGCCCTGCAGCCATGCATCGTACTTGCTGGTGAAGGCGTGAAAGGACGGGTCTTCGATCTGGTAGCGGACGATGGCAAACATGGCCTCGGACACCAGTCGATCCGGATCGTTGAAGATGGTCGGGCCGAACAGCTGGACGAACCTCTGGCGGTAATCGGCGTGGATCAATTCGCTGGCGATCATGGCCACGCTGTCATTGGCCATTTCCATCGGATCAAGCGCCGGCAGAAAGGCCTGCCGTTGCAGCGAGTCGGCGCGACCGTCCCAGAACAATCCGCCCTGAGGCACCATGGCTGCCGGTTGCGTGGTGCCGGCCGATTTTTGCACCTTGGTATCGCTGCCGGCCGAGGCCGCCACAGTATTGAGATTGACGGGCACATCATCCGGACCGGTATCCGGGCCGATGCTGAAAGGTTGTTGCCGGTAGAGATAGCCCAACGACGGAGGTGGCCGGTCGCCGAAGCTTTTCAGATCCCGGCCGCCCGGCTGGACGGTCAGTTTGTTCGGCGGGTTGTAGGCGTATTTCGGGCTGTGGCAGGACGCACAGGATTGCCGCCCCGAGGCCGATAGCGAGCGATCGAAAAACAGCAGTTTGCCAAGTTGCGCCACTGCACTCAGCGGCTCCGCTGGCGGAAGGTTCAACGGAACAGGATGAGGGTTGACGCCATTCGGGCCAGCAGTTACGACACCTGTTTGCGCATCGGCATGACCGACCAGCGCACAGGCGAACAGGCAACATGAAACAAGAACCAAAGCGGCCTTCAGCAGATGAATGTGGCTGCGTGATACAGGACGTTCGGATGATCGGGCAACAGATGGCAAGAGCAGGAATCCGGTAACTTCAATACGGTTGACGGGAGCGAACCAGCATGGGTCCCCTCATCGATGAGGACGACGACATTCGAATAAGTGCCATGCGGCCGCGGAGGCATCCCTGCCCAGTCAAGCTGAGCAGGGATGCAGTCTTTCCGACTTACAGGGCTTTATTTGAACGCACCGCCACCTGGGCGCTTTGCTGCAGGCGGGGATCGATCGGCGCTGGGACCTTGGTGCCCAGGATGGGATTCAGGAAGATCGGACCTGCAACATCGAACTGGTTACGGTTGAAATCGAACATGCCCATGATGCTTCCGGCTGTGGCGTCGTTCGAACCTTGGCCGATACGCTCACCCCCGAGCCAGTTGTCCTCGATAAAGCGCACCACCGAGGACTGCGTGATACGGGTGTCGTCGACGTAATTGACGCGCGCGTAGGGCGATATGACCAGAAATGGAACGCGCGTGCCGGGCCCACATCGTCCATTGACGACGCCACCATTCACGCCGATACCTGGCTCCGCATTGGGGCCAGTGCAGATGCCGTGGCCATTGAGCTGATCTGCGCCAGTTACCGAACCCTGCGGCGTGGTTGAGTCGAACGAAGACGTGGTGGGCGACGCATAGCGATGGTCGTACCAGCCATCGGAATCGTCGTAGGTGATGATGACCACCGTATTTTTCCAGTCGGGCTGCTGCTCCAGGAAGTTGATGACCTTGACGACGAATTCCTGTTCATCCAGAGGATCCGAATTGCCCGGATGTGCATCGTCCACCGCCGGCGCCTTCAGATAGCTCACCGACGGGAAGTTGCCCGCTGACACGGTGCTGAAGAAATCGTTGACGTCGTACTCGTGATGGACCGGCGTGCCGCCGCTGTCCTTCGGATCGGTATAGCCGATCTTGGCGATCGAGCTGGGGCGTGCGTGGGTCGAGTTCGCCGTGGATGCGAAGTACTGGAACCAGTTGTGATGGGGGGTGTAGTCGGTCTTGGTCGCACCCAGCACGCTTGAATAGGTGCTGCGTGCGCAGCCCGTGGTTCCATTGCTGTTGGTGGCGGTCAGGTCGAAGCCGCCCATGAAGCCGCCCCAGGTCAAATTGTTGGCGTTCAGCAGATCTCCGATGTTCTTCGAGGTCATCCGGGCCGTGCTGGAGACCGACGAGCAGCTATCGTAGGCCGGATCGGTGTCGCCTATCAGGGTCAAGCCGCCCTGGGTATCGGGAATGGTCGATGCTTCGCCAACGACTGCCTGGGCACCGTTGGTGGTACCGGAGACCACTTCCAGTGCGCCCGGTGTGGAGGGTCCGTAGGTGTCGGTATAGGCATTGTCGTTCAGCGCAAAATGCTGGGCGTAGTTCCACATCGCGGTCACGGTGTTGCCGTCGAAATAGGCCATGACCAGACCGTGGGTGCCAAAGGTGCCGGCGCTGCTGACGGTGTTGTTGCCGGTGTAGTCGGGGAACAGATCCGATGCGCCGTTATCGTAGGCTTGCTGTTCCGGCGTGTAGGAGTGGTTTTGACCTTCGGTGTTGGCCTGCGTGCGATCCAGCCGGAACGGATTGACCGCGTTGACGCTGTTGAGCGGATTGAGCGCGTTCGGGTTCTGCGTCAGCAGGGCAGGCGTAAGGCCCTGCACGGCTGGCGTCGATGGCTCTGCGGTGAACGCCGGCTCGCCAGGCGGGTTCTGAGCCACCGGATAGGTGCCAAAATAATGATCGAACGAACGGTTCTCGCCAAAGATGACCACCAGGTGCTTGATCGGCGTGGCAGTAGGTACGGCATCCTGGGGAGTGATCCGCGGCAAAGGCCCGGGGATCACCTGGCCCGGTGAAAGAACCGTGCCCGCCGGCGATGCCACCTGGGCGGAGACTGCGAATGCGAACCCCGTCGAGGCGATCGAAGCGCATAGCAACGTCTTGCGGAATAGATGAGGGCGGAACATAAGAGAACTCCTGTTGATAGATGCAACAAGGACAGGGCTGACCGGAGAGGGTGGGCCGCAGCGAATTCAATGAATCGCCTCGTGGTTACGGCAGGCCATTGCAGGGGCGCGCACGGCTCGAAGGGGATTTCACCATCCGCGTATGAACATTCCGAGACAGTCCGGTGTTTGAATGGCGTCCATTTCAAATGGCGAAGTGAAACAGGCAGCGCCAGTTCACCCGCAGCAAGAAACGGCGATGCGCCCTGACACGTTGCTGGTAGCGAACATCCTGCCTCGCGCTGAGCGACTACGAGATGGGTTCGCATCTCGCCCGGCTGCGGCGCGAAGGCAGCCACGACATGCCCGACGACAAGCCGACGTTGGAGGTCGATCCGTAGCACGTGTTGCTGAAGCGCGTCGAGGCGAAGGGTGACGAAGCAAAGACGAAGGATCTGGCCACGTTGTTGCGGGAGCAGGCGGAGATTGCGGCAGGTGCGCAGTTGCCGGATCCGTCGGCGTTTGTGCAGAGGATAAATCGGGTGTTGCTGGGGGTGAGGCACGGGGCGCGTTGCTGATATGAAGAGCCCGCCATTCGGCGGCCTTTTTCTGCCGCCAGCCTCGACAACCCGTCATCCCACCGCCCCGGCAACCCGTCACTCGTCATCCCGGCGAAGGCCGGGATCGCTTTGTGTCATCGTCGTGTCTTGATGTCGAGCCAAGAGCTTTCGTGCCACCGCGCGGCCCCGGCCCCAGCTCACCGCCGCACAGGGGCCCCGGTAGAGCAGCAGGCCATCCCGGCCCGCACTCGGTATACCTGCTGCGCGGGCGATGACAAATTGACTGCCTCAGTCCCCTCTGTCGCGTTCGAATAAGTGGCTGCGAAGTTCCGCGTCAAGTCTGGAGATTCTTCGCCGTGCTACGGTTCGCCACGGCGGGGAGGCCAGGTCCAATGCAGGCAAACGACATCAACATCGTTGTGCACGTCGGCATGGGCGCGTGCGGATTGCTTGTGGGTCTGGTTCCGCTGGTTTCATTCAAAGGCGACAGGCTTCATCGACGCAGCGGCCGCATCTTCGCTGTCTTCGCCGGCGTCGTGTTGCTGACAGCGCTGCTTGCTGATGTGTTTCTCAAGCAACCCATTGCCCTGCTTGCGGCATCGCTCTCGGCCACTTATCAATACTTGGGCAGCCTGCGCGCGCTATATCTGCGAACACGCGGCCCGGGCCTGCTCGACGCAGGCATGGCCTGCCTCGCATTGGTGGCATGCGCCGCTCTCGTGCTTTCGATGGGTGCCGGAACCGCCTCGTGGTCACCCATGATCGGCTACTCGACCGCCGGCTACGTCGGAACTATCGCCGTGTATGACCTGACCCGCTCATTCTGGCCACGCGCGTGGCTGCTGTACGCACGGCCGCTGGACCATGGCCTGAAGATGACAGGTTGCTATTTCGCGATGCTGTCCGCCGGCGCAGGTAATCTGTTGAAGCACTTTCAGCCGTGGAGTCAGATACTGCCGTCTTCGCTCGGCATGTGCGTCATCGTGGTGTTGACGATCGCCTATGTGCGTCGTCGAAGTGCTTTGTCGCGGCAGATCAATGTGAGTGTGGCTTGAGTTGGGATAGGTTAGATGTGATTGAAATGCCGAGACAGCCGCGTGGTACTACAAACGGTCCACTCCAATCTGGTTTCTCAAGCTCATATAGATGTCTCTGACCCTGAGGGACACCTTTGTTTTGATCGTGCCCGTCACCCTCGCGCCCGAAGGTTCGAGACCTGCGTGCAAGGCGTCGCGCGTCACGCGCAGAACAAAAACCTTGCGCACGAGGCTGAGAAGGACGGTGTATCGAACGTCGCGGACTGGCTGGAGGGCGGGGAGCCGCGCGAGAACCGGATGCGGAGCGCGCTGTCAGACGAGGGATTCGAACCGTTCCAAGGTAGAATCTGCATCGCCATGTCAGGCATTAGATGCCATCTGCCCGTCGTTCGACATGTACGGCGCACTTCCCGGAAATTTCTTTCGCATGACTGACACAAACTAGCATGGGGCTTCTGAGGATCTATCTCGCCTTGTCGGTCATGTTTTCGCACATCGGGACCGTGAAATGGTTACCGGCGGTGCCCGCGGATTTTGCCGTCAACATGTTCTTCGTTATGTCGGGGTTCTACATCTCGCTCGGGCTCAACGAGCGCTACAGGACATCGGCGGACAACCGTGAGTTCTACCTCGGGCGTGCACTTCGTCTCTGGCCGACCTACCTGTTTTCACTGGCAATACTCATCCCGACCGGATTTCTTGCTGCGACCATTCACCAAATACTCGCACTGCCACGCCTGATGATGGCGATCGCCATCTTTTCAAATCTTTTCATCGTAGGCACGGATTGGCTTCTCCACATAAGCGCATTCGACGGCGCGATCCATTTTTCCGAGTTTGGAATAGACAAGGCGCACAACGGTGTTTCCGCGATACTGAATCTACCGGCCTGGACGCTGTCCATCGAGATACTTTTTTACCTGCTCGCACCGTTCATCGTCAGGAGTTTTCGGCGATCGGTCGCCTTTTTCAGTGTCGGCGTGGTTTACCTCTTCTGCGTGAACCACTACAGCGCCTATCTTCCGCCGCTTCGCACCGATCTGTATTTCCCAGGCCCGACGTTCTATTTCGGCTTGGGCGCAGTCGGCTACTGGGTCCACAGAGTGTTTCCGGCCAGTCGTGTCAGAAATTTGTGGGTCTTTCCGGTCATTTTCCTGATGGTGGTGCAGGCTTTGCACCTTACGCCGGGCGCCGTCGCGCTGTTCGCCGTCGCAATGCTGGCGAAGCCGGCGTTCGAGATCTGTCGATACAGCAAGGTCGACCAGTGGTTCGGGGATCTGTCTTATCCGCTGTATATCACCCATTTGCCGACTACCATTCTTGTGCGCTCGCTGGGTCTTTTCGCGGCGACAACTGATTCCTATTTTCTTTCGATCGTTTTCGTTACGCTGGTGGCCGTGTATATGGTCGAAAAGCCGATCGATCGGTTCCGATCCAGCCGGCGCAGGCGGAAGCAACTGAACAGGAAGGTTGCGTCGCCCGATTCGCAACCGCTGCCGCGTGACAACGCGGAATAGCCGAACGCAGTTACCCTGGCAGTTGCCCATCGAACGAGCACGGCGAGAACGTGCCGCGCGAGCAATGCGGCCAATCGTGTTGGCCGCGGTGCTGCCGAGCAGCAAAGGGCAGAGACGAATGGCACTTACTTAGGGCAGGGAGCAAAGGGGACGGAGGCTGAGGTTTCCCCACGTTTTCATGCGGCCACAGCCATCTGATCGAGCAGTGCCGGAGACGGCTTTCGTATTTGCTCCATGAGTTCTTCAAGCCTGGCATTCGACCATCGTCTCACTAGCGCCTCACGGCCGAGCCGCACGATCGAGTACAGCCGTCGCCTGGATCGAAACGGCATCAGCCATTGATCGATGCCTGCGGTTTCGCAAGCCATACCGACCAGCCAACTGGCGAAGGCCGCCATCGTGTGGAGTAACAGCAACACCTCGATGCGCTTGCGCTTGCGGGTCAAGCTGTCCTCAAAGGCATGACCGTAGCGGTGCGATTTGAGGTCCCGGAAGGACAGTTCGATCTGCATACGTCGCGCATACAACGCGACCATCTGCCGGGCGCTCAAGTGACTCAGTGTCGGTGAAGCGACGAGGAGCCATGGCTCCCGCTCACGCGCCGCGTTCTGCTTGCTCTTCTTGGTGCGCGAGGGCACGC
>Ga0302314_10007952_pt1 | contig 18973 bp, 16 predicted proteins | sample III_Palsa_N2_3_FD_200533 | JGI IMG/M metagenome (GOLD analysis project Ga0302314, IMG submission 200533) | Peat permafrost microbial communities from Stordalen Mire near Abisko, Sweden - III_Palsa_N2_3 | ecosystem: Environmental > Terrestrial > Soil > Palsa > Peat permafrost | place: Sweden...
CGCCGACTGCCGTGACCGGTGCGCCGACCTGCTCGGCCGCCACCGGCTCTACCCGGGGATCGAGCTCTAAGGCGGCGCTCCCCGCGCGACTGTCCCTAGCGCGACTGTCCCTAGCGCGACTGTCCCCGGCACGACTGTCCCCGGCACGACAGCCCTCAGCACAACAGCCCTCAGCACAACAGCCCCCGGCGGGGCGGGACACCCGCCGGGGGACGCTCGTCAGTACTCGGTGTCGATGGTGCCCAGGGCCTTCTGGACCTCGGCGAGGGGCCCGCGCAGCTGCATCATCTTCAGCATCTTGCCCTTGATCTTGACCTTGCCCTGGGTGAACGCCTGCTGCCCGTCCAGCTCGCCCCGGTTGACCTGGGCCGAGGTGTCATAGGACTGGCTGATGGTCACCTCGGCGTTGTCGGCGTCGCCGAGGCCGGCCGCGACGCCGCCGTCGCCGATGCGCAGCCAGTAGCGGATCTCGCCTTCCGGGGCCTCGGCGACCACCATCTGGATGACCGCGTTCTTGCCCTTCATCGCCGCGTGGACGGCGTCGTCGGAGGCCACCGCGGCGTTGTAGGCGTCGATCCATTCCGGGGAAAGGTACTTGACCGGCATCGTTGCTCATCTCCCTGATTGGCCCGGCCATCATCGGCCGGGCCGCCACCGCAGTTTACCAAGCGCTTGCTTGGTAAAGGAACCCGCGAAACCCAAAAGTCCTCAGGGAGAACGGACGCCGGCTTCGCGGTGCGGGCCGCGTGACCGTACCCCTAGCCGGGACCGGGCCCGACCGCCGTCATGTCGGCGTCCCAGATAGCGGCGGGCCAGGCGTCGGTCTGGTCGGCGGCCACCCCGCCGAGCCCGCCGAGGGCCCGCTGGACGACGACGTGCCGGGCGTTGACGGTCTGGTCCCACAGGCCGACCGCGGTGACGATGGGGCCGACGAAACCGGTGAACCAGGCGCTCTCGTCGCCGCCGATGATGCCGGGGACGCCGGAGGTCGCCACCGGGCTGGCGGCCGGCGAAACGAAGGCGGCGCCGCCGGCATCGGCCGCGCCGAGCTTGATCGCGACCACCTTGCCGAGGACGCCGGCCAGGCCCTTGGGCAGCACGGTGGTGCCCGCGGTGGGGGCGTAGCTCCAAACCGGGCGGCCGTTGACGGTCACCGAGCGGAGGATGTCCAGGTCGTGGTACACCCCGCCGTCGGTGAAGATCGAGTACGCGTCGGCCATCCGCACGGGTGACTCGGGGGCGATGCCCAGCGCCAGCTCCGGGTCCTTCTTGAGCTTGCGCAGCGGTTCCGGCAGCTCGGCCGGGTCGGCGATCAGGTTCCTGGTCAGCCCGATCTTGCCCATCAGCCCCCACAGCGGGCTCGCGTCCCGCTGAGGCGATCGCGTGAACAGCGCGACCTGGGCGAACGCCCCCATCTGGGAACCGGGCTCGATCTGCGCCTGGGTCGCGTTGTCGAAGTCCGAGCGGCCGGGATAGAAGCCGAGCACCTCGCCGTTACTGGCGTTCACCGTGGCCAGGCCCACCTGCACGCCCCGGTCCACCGCGGCCTGGCCCCGGTCGCCTGGCCGGAGCCGGTCGTAGAGCTGATCGCGGACGGCGCGGACGGCGGCGGTCATGGCCGCCCGGGTGAAGGTGGTGACGATGACGTCCCCGCCCGCCTCGGCCGTGGCCGAGTCGGGGACCTGCGGGTCGGCGGCGTGCAGCTGGTCGAGGTAGTCGTCGGCGACCTGGGCCATCGCCGATTCGTCCACCCCGTTCTCGTCCAGGGTGATCGCCCCGCCGGGCGGCAGCGCGGCCGGCCAGCGGACCGCGGCCCGGAGGCGGGCGGTCAGGTAGCCGTACTTGACCATGTCGTTCAGTACGAGGTTCCACCGTCCCCGCAGCAGCGCCTGGCTGGCCGGGTCGGCCTGGGACAAGACGGTGGGCTCGTTGACCAGCGCGGCCAGGTACGCCGCCTGCCCCGGTGAGGTGATGGTCGCGGCCGGGACCCCGAAGTAGGTCTCGGCCGCCGCCTGCAGGCCGTAGCTGCCCCGGCCGAAGTACACGGTGTTGAAGTAGTCGTCGAGTATCTGGGTCTTGGAGTACGACTGGGTGATCTTCACCGCCAGGAACATCTCGGAGAACTTGCGGCCGAACGTCTGCGCCTGGGTCAGGTACGCGTTCTTGACGAACTGCTGGGTAATCGTCGACCCGCCCTGCAGCGCGCCGCCTTCGACGTCGTTGACCAGGGCCCGGATGATGCCCCGGGGCGCGACCCCCTCGTCGGTGTAGAAGGTGGGATTCTCGATGGCCACGACCGCGTGCGCGACGACCGCCGGGATCTGGCCGGGCGGGATGATCACCCGGTCGACCAGTCCGGCGGCGTAGAACGGCGTCCCGTCGGAGTACTCGTACACCGTCGCCGTGGGCAGCGCCAGGTCGTTCAGGTCCGGCATCTTCACCAGGGCGTAGATGACCAGCACCAAGGTCACCAGGGCCAGGAAGCACGCCGCCAACAGCCCCGTGACCAGCCGCCACGACGGCACCAGGGCCCGCCACCCCCGCCGCCCGAAGCGCGGGTAATCCACGAACCGCCGGTAGCCCGGTTTCCCGGGCCTGGCTTCTGTTTCCCCTCCTGCTGCTTCCCCCACGGCTGTCACGGTTTTCCATGGGATTCTCAGGACGACGCTCCAATCACGGATCATGCGAACAGTCCGACTGGTGCCCCCAACAACTTGACGTTCCCAGCGGCCACAAAGGTTGTCGGAAACCCCCGAATCCGGAGAAGAATGGGAGCCATGGCGAAGAACGACGGCTCGATCCTGTCCATCGGCTCCAGCGGATCCATCCTCAGCATCGGCTCAAGCGGCTCGATCCTGTCGATCGGCTCGGCGGGCTCGATCCTGTCCATCGGTTCCGCGGGCTCGTTCGGGTCCGTGCTCTGCGCGGGCTCGTTCGTGAGCTTCGCCTCGGTCTTCTCCGGCTTCTCGACCTTCTCGGTCCGCGCCTGGCCCGCGGCCAACCACCCGACACGATCGAATAAGTGACCGCCGGCTCGGGATGCTGTCCGGAATGGGGCGGTGTGGTTCGGGGCCGCCCCCTTGGGGTTTGACTTCGAGCGCGCTCCAGCTCCTACGCTGGCCGTCATGGAGACTTCACTGAACACCGTCGAACTCGCCGCGACCGGGGTGAAGGTCAGCCAGCTGGCCCTCGGCTGCATGGGCATGGGCACCCTGGCGGACGACGAGACGTCGTTCGCGCTGCTCGACCGGTACGCCGCCGACGGGGGCACGTTCCTGGACACGGCCGACTGCTACGCCTGGTGGTGGGCCAAGGGAACCCCCGGCGGCCAGAGCGAAGAGCTGCTCGGCCGCTGGCTGGCCCGCGGCGGCCGCCGGGACCGCACCTTCCTGGCCACCAAGGGCGGCGGCCGGATCCGCGACATCGACGCGCCCTGGCCGGCCGGCTCGGACACCGCCGACTGGGGCAAGGCCCAGTTCGTCGGGGCCGCCGCCGGGACCCTGCGCACGTCCCTGGAGGGCAGCCTGCGCCGGCTCGGCGTCGAGCACATCGACCTGTACTACGTGCACGTAGACGACCGCTCGACCGCGCTTGAGGAGACCCTCGCGACCCTCGACGACTTCGTGCGGGAGGGGAAGGTCCGCTACGTCGGGTGGTCCAACGTCCGCACCTGGCGGCTGGAGCGCCTCCGCGGCCTGTGCGCGGCCAACGGCTGGCCCCAGCCGGTGGCGCTCCAGCAGCAGCACTCCTACCTGCAGCCCCGGGCCGGGCTCACCGGATCGTCGATCGTGGACGACGAGCAGCTCGACTACCTGCGCGAGCGCGAGGACCTGAGCCTGGTCGCCTACTCACCGCTGCTCAAGGGCCTGTACGACGCGCCGCCCGCCGAGCGTCCTGGGCACCGGGCGATGGGCCCGTACGCCGGCGACGCGGCCGCCCGCCGCCTGGCCGCGGTGGACGCCGTCGCCGCCGAGACCGGCTGCCAGCCGGGCCAGGTCGTGCTGGCCTGGATGGCCGCGCGGCGCTCGCCCCGGGTGATCCCCCTGATCGGGACGACCAAGGTCGCCCGCTACCAGGAGGCCGCGGCCGCGCTCGACCTGGCGCTGACCGCTGAGCAGCTGGCCGCCCTGGACACCGCCTGACCGAGCCGTCCCCGGTGCGCCTGAGAACTGGTGCATAAACCAGCCTTATATGTGTTAGATGATCCTTTTGTTTGCCTCACTGCCCGGCCTGAATTTACGTTATCGGGCAAGACGCGGTTGTTTCCCGTGTTTTTCACCGGCGTTACGCCCGGTGGTGAGGCGAACAGGAGCATTCATGCCGCACGCGCTGACCGCGCTGAAGCTCGAGGCGGTCACCAGGCCGTCTGTCCAGGCTAGGACGGAGATCCGGGCCGACGTCTGCGTCGTCGGGGCCGGGATCGCGGGCTGCACGGCCGCCATCGAATCGGCCCGGCTTGGCCGCAGCGTAGTACTCGTGGATTCACTGCCGCTTATCGGCGGGCAGATGGTGCACTCACTGATCGGCCTTTTCTGCGGCATTTTCGGTAACGCGCCGGCCTACACCCAGCTCACCCACGGCGTTTTTGACGACATTTTCCGCGAGCTCGGCCCGTCCGGCGACCTGCACTTCGCCCGCGGCCACACGACGACGGTCTTCTACAACGAGGTGGCCCTCGGCCGGTGGCTCGAGCGGGCGGTCAGGGACCTCGGCATCCAGGTCATCCTCGGCGCGGTCTTGCAGGACGTGACCCTGGCCGACGGCCGGGTCGAGGCCGTCGGGCTGGCCACCCGCTACGGCGACGTGCGGGTCAGCGCGGCCGGTTACGTGGACGCCAGCGGTGACGCCGCGCTCACCTGGCAGGCGGGCCTGCCCTGCTGGGTACCGGAGCGCCCGATCTACGGCTCGCAGCAGGTCATCGTGGAGAACCTCAACGAGGACCACAAGCCCGAGGCGGGCGAGATCGACGCGGTGCTCAGCGCCCGGGGCGAGGAGTTCGGGCTGCTGCGCCGGGGCGGCCTGGCCTTCTTCTTCCCCGGCCGCGGCACCGCCGTGCTCAACGTGACCCACATCGACGCGCCGCTCGACCCAGTCGACGCCTCGCGGGCCATGTTCGAGGGCCGGGACCAGGCCGACCTGGCCATCGAGCTGCTGCGCGAGGAGTTCCCCAAGGCGTTCGGCGAGGCCCAGGTCCGGGCCTACGGCTACCCGGGCCGCCGCCAGACCCGGTGGATCCAGGGCGCCCACCAGCTCTCGGTGGCCGAGGTGCGCGACGGCACCCGGTTCGACGATGCGGTGGCCAGGACCGCCTGGCCGGTCGAGCTGCACGACCGGTCGGACGGCTACGTGTGGGAGATGTTCGACGCCGACCACGTGCACTACGTCCCGCTGCGGTCGATGACCCCGCCCGGCGCGCGCAACCTGGTGGCCGCGGGCCGGTGCGTGGACGGCGACGCGGCCGCGCTGTCCAGCGTCCGGGTCATGGGCCCCTGCTCGGCCATGGGCGCCGCCGCCGCCCACGCCCTCGACCTCGCCGCCGGCGGCGGCGGCAAAGAAAACAAGGCGAACAAGGACGGCAGCGTGCACGACATCGACATCGCCCAGCTCACCGGGCGGCTCGCCGCCAACCTAGGAGGAGGCGCGTGATGTTCCTGACCGACGAAGAGAAGCGCATGCGCGACGGCGCCGAGGGCGCGGCCGTCGCCGCCGCGATGGACCTGCTCATCCGGTACGGGGCGGCGCTCGACGCCGAGCGCCTGTGCGAGGTGCGCAACGTGGCCGGCACGATGACCCAGCCGTCCCCGGTCAAGGCCCGGCTGGTCAAGGAGGGCGGCTGGGACAAGGCGTTCGCGGTCATCAACCTCGACAGCGACGAAGACCTCGAGATCCCGAGCATGCGCGTGCCGACCTGCCAGCTGCAGCACGGCTTCGGCGCCGACGCGGACGGCGTCGTCCCCTACCCGAAACAGAACATCGAGCTGCAGGCCAGCGCCGAGTCCTTCTACGGGCGGCACGGGGTGAACATCCTCGCGACCTGCACCCCCTACCAGGTCGGCAACATCCCGGTCCGCGGCGAGCACTGCGCCTGGATGGAGTCGTCGGCGGTGATCTACGCGAACTCGGTGCTCGGCGCGCGGACCAACTGCGAGGGCATCGCGTCGACCGGCGCCGCCTCGCTCACCGGCAAGGTCCCCTGCTGGGGCAACCACCGGGACGAGAACCGCTACGGCACCCACCACGTCCGGGTCGACACCCGGGTCGACGGTTTTCAGGACTGGGGAATGCTCGGCTACTTCGCCGGGGGCGTGGCGGGCGAGGACCACCCGGTGATCACCGGGGACTTCGGCCGGCCGGACCTGACCGACCTCAAGCACTTCGGCGCGGCCGCGGCCACCTCGGGCGGCGTCGAGCTCTACCACATCCCCGGCATCACCCCCGAGATGCCCACCCTGGAGGCCGCGTTCGGCCAGCGAAAACCGCCGGAGCCGGCCGTCTACGGCCCACGAGAGCGCCGCGAGATGTACGAGACCCTCAACGAGATCGGCACCTCCACCGACGTCGACTTCATCCTCCTGGGCTGCCCGCACGCCTCGGTCGACCAGATGCGCCGGGCCGCCGCCGCGCTCGACGGCAAGCGGCTGAGCCCCGGCACCGAGCTGTGGCTGATGGCACCGCGCGCCCTGGCGGACATCGCCGACCGCAGCGGCTACACCGCGGTCATCGAGCGGGCCGGCGGCAAGGTCCTCGCCGACTCCTGCCCGGCGATGTCCCGCGCGGCGCCGAAAGGCACCAAGGTCTTCGCCACCGACTCGGCCAAGCAGGCGCACTACCTGCCCGCGATCCTCGGCATCGAAGCCTGGTTCGGCACCCTCGAGGAATGCGTCGACGCCGCCGTCACCGGCCGCTGGAACGGAGACCTGCGTTGATACTCACCGGCCGAACGGTCGTCCCCGGTGCCGTCGAGGGCGAGGCCCTGGTCACCCGCGACCCCATCTCCGGCTGGGGCGGGATCGACCCGGCCAAGGGCATCATCATCGAACGCCGCCACGAGCTCGTCGGGGTCTGCTTCACCGGCAAGATCCTCGTCTTCCCCAGCGCCAAGGGGTCCTCAGGCTGGTCCGGGTTCTTCCAGACGACCAGGCTCAACGGCACCGCGCCGATCGGGATGATCATCGGCCGGATCTCGGCCAAGTCGGCCCTGGGCGCGGTCGTCACCCGGGTCCCGGCGATCACTGACCTCGACCAGGACCCGTGCGACGTCATCGCCACCGGCGACTGGGTCCGCATCGACAACGGAACAGTGGAGGTCACCAAGAAATGACCCAGGCCAGGACGCTGCGCAGTAACTACGAGCCCGGGACCTCGCGCTGGGCGACGAGGCGAGCCCAGTGGCTCGCGCTCGGCCTGTCCGACGAGGACATGCTCAAGCCCAAGATCGCCATCGTGAACTCGTCATCCCAGCTCGCGATCTGCTTCAGCCACCTCGACGAGATCGCCCGCCGGGCCAAGCGGGCGGTCGAGATGGCCGGCGGCATCGCGTTCGAGGTCCGCACGGTGGCGCCGAGCGACTTCATCCACAGCGCCGGGCACCGCGGCGGGTACATCCTGTCGGCCCGCGACCTGATCACCAACGACATCGAGGTCGGGGTGGAGGGCGCGCTGCTCGACGGGATGATCTGCCTGGCCTCCTGCGACAAGACCGGCCCGGGGCAGCTCATGGCGGCCGCCCGGCTGAACATCCCCACGATCATCGTCGCCTGCGGCTACCAGCCGAGCGGCAGCTACCAGGGCAAGCACTGCGACATCGAGGACGTGTTCCTGGCCGCGGGCCACGTCGCCAACGGCCGCCTCTCGACCGACGAGCTCACCGAGATGAGCGCCAACGCGGTGCTCGGCCCGGGCGTCTGCGCCGGGATCGGCACGGCCAACACCATGCACCTGGCCTGCGAGGCCCTGGGCATGGCGCTGCCCGGCAGCACGCCGGTCCGGGCCAACAGCGAGCCCATGTGGACGACGGTCAAGGCGGCGGCCGAGCGGATCGTCGAGATGGTCGGCGAGGACCTCAAGCCGCGCGACATCCTGACCCCGGCGGCGTTCGCCAACGCGGTCACCGCGATCTTGTCGGTCAGCGGCTCGATCAACTCGGTCAAGCACCTGCAGGCGGTCGCGGCCGAGGCCGAGGCCGACGTCGACGTCTACCGGCTGTTCGAGACCCGGGCCGACGCGGTCCCGCTGCTCACCGCGATCCGGCCCAACGGCGAGACCCCCATCGAGGCGTTCGAGGACGCCGGCGGCAGCCGGGCGCTCATGAAGCAGCTCGAGGACCTCCTCGACGGCAGCGCGCTCACCGTCACCGGGCGGACGGTGACCGAGAACCTGGCCGGCGTGACCGTCGCCGACGAAGACGTCATCAGGACGCAGGACCGGGCCCTCGGCCGGCGGCCCACGATCGTGCTGATCCGCGGCAGCCTCTGCCCCGACGGCGGCATCGTCAAGCTCGCCGTGGCCGATGACCGGCGCCTGGAATTCGCCGGCCCGGCCATCGTCTTCGACACGCCGCGCGATTCCCTCGCCGCCGTCCGGGCCGGAAAGATACAGCCCGGCCAGGTCGTGGTCCTGCGCGGCCAGGGTCCCACCGGCTCGCCCGGCATGGGCATGGCCTCGCAGCTGGTCTTCGCGCTCGACGGCGCGGGCCTGACCGGCCAGGTCGCCGTGGTCACCGACGGGCAGCTCTCCGGACTGGTCAACAAGGGCATCGTCGTCGGCGAGGTGTCGCCCGAGGCGGCCCGCGGCGGCGCCCTCGCCCTGGTCGAAGACGGCGACACGATCCGCATCGACGTCCCCGGCCGCACCGCCGACCTCGACGTCCCGGCCGACGAGCTCGACCGGCGAAAAACCGCGCTCGCGGCGACACCCAAGACCTGGCAGCCGCAACCGGAGAAGGGGTGGCTCTCGGTCTACCTGCGCCTGGTCCGCCCGCTGCCCGAGGGCGCCGTACTGAGACCCAAGGAGCCGGCCAGTGACCAGTGAACCGCCCAGTGAGCAGACCCCGGACCCAGACCCGGACCCGGGCGCGACCGAAGCGAACGTGGCCCTCGCGGTGACCGGCCTGTCGGTCTCCTACGGGAACGTCGTCGCCGTCCACGACGCGACGTTCACCGTCACCGAAGGCGACGCCTGCGCCATCACCGGCCCCAACGGGAACGGCAAGTCGTCCATCCTGATGGGCGTCACCGGCATGGTCCGCCGCCGGGGCGACGTCGAGATCTTCGGCGCCCAGGCCCGCAACGGCGACGTCCGCTGGGCGGCTCGGCACGGCCTCACCCTGGTGCCCGAACGCCGCCAGCTCTACCCGGACCTGTCGGCCTACGACAACGTGATCCTGGGCTGCTACGCGTGGACGAGGAGTATCGGGAAGGCGCGAAGCTCCGGTCCGTTCTCCCGGGCGATTGAGCTTTTTCCCGAGCTGAAGCCGCACCTGAAGCAGGCGGCTGGCACCCTCTCCGGCGGGCAGCAGCAGATGGTCGCGATCGCCCGCGGGCTGGCCAGCGACCCCAAGATCCTCGCCGTGGACGAGCCCTGCCTCGGGCTCGCCGAGTCCGTCGCCCGGCGCGTCTACGACGTGCTGGCCAAGATCCACGAGCAGGGGACCACGCTGATCGTCGTCGAGGAGGCACCCAAGCGGGCGCTGACCCTGTGCAACCGCCGGGTCGAGGTCCGCAACGGCGTCGCCGCCAATTCCCGGGCAGGTGCGGCATGAAGTTCGGCAACCTCGTCATCGCGGGCCTGGTCACCGGGTCGATCTACGCGGTCTTCGCGGTCTGCGTGTCGGTCTGGTACCGGGTGTCCAACATCCTCAACCTGGCTGTCGGCGACTTCGCGATGTGCGGCGCGCTCGGCGTCGACAACCTCGTCCGGGTCAGGAACTGGCCGCTGCCCCTGGCGATCATCACCACGCTCGCGGTCGTCGGGATCTTCGCCTTCGCCTACGACCGGATCGTGCTGCGCCTGGCCCAGGACGGGCCGCGAAGACAGGAGGGGATCGTGATCACCTTCTTCTTCACCTTCGCGCTGTCGTTCTTCATCGACGGCGTGGCCAAGATGCTGTTCGGCAGCGACGTCCACGCCGCGCCCGCCCTGTGGAACGGGCAGTCGCTGACCTGGGCCAGCCTGAACCTGCCCCGGGCCGGGCTCCTCGTCCTCGGCTGCGCGCTCATCGTCGGCGGCGCGTTCTGGTTCTACATTCGCTTCACCCTCGGCGGCAAGGCGATGGAGGCCTCGGGCGAAAACTCCCTCGGCGCCCGGATCGTGGGCATCGACACCCGCCGGTACCGGATGCTGATCTTCATCGGCACCGCGGTCATCGCCGCCATCTTCGGCATCGTCGAGTCGCCCATCACCGGCTACACCTACCTGTCCGGCGCGACGATCTCGCTCACCGGCTTCCTCGCCGCGGCCTACGGCGGCTTCCGCAAACCCGGCCGGGCACTGCTGGCCGGCCTGTTCATCGGCATCCTCGAGGCGCTGCTCGGCGGGTACGTCAGCGCCGAGTACGGAGACACGGTCATGTACGCGATCCTCGCCGCGCTGGTGCTGATCATGCCCAGGCAGCTGGGCTTCGAGTCGGCGGTGGGCGGATGAACACGCTGTCATCGCTGGGCACGTCCCGCACCCGGTCGCTGATGCCGACCGGCCTGGTCCTCGTGGTCGGCGCGATCATCGTCGGAGTCTGGGGCGACCAGTACACCGGCTCGGTCTTCATCCTGGCCCTGTGCTACTCGATCGTCACCGCGGGCATGGCGGTGCAGATCGGCTTCAGCCAGCAGATCGCGTTCAGCCAGTCGGTGTTCATGGGCGTCGGCGCCTACGGCGTCGCCATGCTGAACACGCACTACAACATGTCGGTGCTCGAGGCGACGCCGATCGTGCTGGTGGCCAGCGCCGTGGCCGCGCTGATCCTCGGCTCGGTCGTCACCCGCGCCTCCGGGCTCGCGCTCGCGGTCGCCACGCTGATGCTGCCGCTGATCGCCGTCGGCTACGTCAGCTCCGCCGGGTTCCTCGGCGGGGCGGTCGGGGCGCCGCTGACCGGGAACCTGTGGCCGGGATCGACCCCGGAGGCGGTCGCCGTCGGCGGCGGCCTGGTCACCGTGGTGTTCCTGGCGATCGCGGTGTTCATCGCGTCCCGCATCCTCACCTCCGACATCGGGCTCGAGCTGTTCGTGCTCGGCGTCGACGAGCGCACCGCCGCGGCGATGGGGGTCCGCACCCCGCGCCGGAAGCTGGAGCTGTTCGTCCTCGGCTGCGTGTTCGCCGCGCTCGGCGGCGCCGCCTACGCGGGGACACAGCAGTTCGTGCCCGAGACCCTCGTCGACCCCACCGCCGAGCTCGCCCTGCTGATCATGCTGTTCATCGGCGGACGGCGCTCGATCATCGGCGCGGTCGTCGGCGCGCTCATCATCCAGTACCTGCAGGGAGCCTGGAACTGGGTGAGCGTCAACATCCTCGTCGTCGAGGGGCTGCTGCTCACCGTGGTGCTGCTCGTCGACCCCGAGGGGCTGGCCGGCATCGTCAACACCGGCCTCGCCTGGCTCCGCGACCGGCTGCCCGAGGGGCGTATCCCGCTCGCGCTGAAGATTCAGCCGGTCATAGCCGGTCAAAACCTCAGCGCCGGCGAAACCGCCGAAACCGCGGAAGCCGGGGAGTTCGCCCTCCAGCCCGTCACGGTCAGCATCCCGGTGCTCCCCGACGGCGCCGCGGAAACGGAAACCCGGACACCGCTGCTCGCGGTCACCGACGTCGGCAAGGAGTACGGCGGCCTGTCCGTCCTCGACGACATCACCATCACCCTCCCGTCCCGCGGCCTGTTCGGCCTCTGCGGCCCCAACGGCGCGGGCAAGTCCACCCTGCTCAACGTCATCGGCGGCAGCGTGCCGCCGTCCCACGGGCAGGTCACGCTGGACGGCGCCGACATCACCAGGCTGCCGCCGCACGAGCGCTTCTACCGCGGGGTCAGCCGCACGTTCCAGGCGGTGCACCTCATCGGCGGCCGCACCGTGCTCGACAACGTGGCCGTCGCCTGCCTGTCCTCGCACCAGGCCGGCCTGGCCACCCGGGTCGTCCGCAGCGGGCTGGCCGAGGCCCGGGAGAAGGCGTCGCAGACGCTCGACGACCTCGGCATGGGCGGGATGAAGAACCGTGAGGTCTCGTCCCTGACCCTGGAAAGCCAGCGCATGGTCGAGCTCGCCCGCGCCCTCGCCGCCCGGCCCCGCCTGCTGCTGCTCGACGAGCCCGCCTCGGGCCTGTCGCAGGACCAGCGCCGGCGGCTCGCCGTCCTGCTCGCCACGCTCGGCGAGCGGACCTGCGTCCTGCTCGTCGAGCACGACCTCGAGCTCGTGGCCCAGGTCAGCGAGCGCATCTTCGTCCTCTCGGCCGGCCGCCTGGTCTTCGACGGCGGCCCGGAGGACTTCCGGGCCTCACCCGTCGTGAATTCGCTTCTCGTCGGCCTGTAAGTACGCAAGTCCCCTCATGGAGGTTGAACAATGATCCGAAGACGAATCTCGTTCGCCGCGGTAGCGGCCGTTCTCGCGGTCGGCGCCCTCGCCGCCTGCAGCTCAGGCGGCGGAGGCGGCAACAGCGCGTCCTCGAAGGCGCCGATCGTCGTCTGCGGCGACGAGGCCCTGTCCGGCCCGTACGCGCAGATCGGCGAGACCGACAACTGGGGTGCCGTCGCCTACTTCGACTACATCAACAAGCATGGCGGCATCCTCGGCCACCAGGTCCAGTACACCAACTACAACAACCAGTCGACCCCGGCCGACGCCGAGCTCATCGCCAAGAAGTGCATCCAGACCTACCACGCGTCGTTCATCATCGGCCCGGAGTCCGGCGCCGACACCGAGGCCGCGCTGCCGATCGCGATCGCCAACAAGACGATCCTGATCAGCCTGTCCTCCGGCTGGCAGACCAACGGCTACCCGGCCAGCGAGCTGAACTCCTACGGCTTCCCCGGCTTCTACGACGTTTTCGCCGAGGACCAGGTCGCCTCGGTGCAGAACCTCATCGTCCCCCGGCACTACACCCGGGTGGCGCTGCTCGAGGACAACTGCGGCTCGGTCTGCCTGGCCAACCAGGCGACGGTCCAGGCCCTGGCCAAGCAGAACGGCTTCCAGCTCGTCACCACCCAGATCGACCAGGTAGGCGCCACCGACGTCACCCCGCAGGTGCTCGCCCTCCTCGCCGCCAAGCCGCAGATCATCCTGTTCGGCCTGGTGCCCGGGACCGACTCGATCACCGCGATCCGCGCCATCCGGGCACAGAGCGCGACCATCCCGATCAGCGAGTGCTCGGCCTGCGAGCTGCCCAGCTTCATCTCGGCCGCCGGCGGCGCCTCGGTGATGCAGGACATCTACGTGCTCGGCTCGATGCAGGACTGGCTGACCGCCGCCCAGCAGGGCACGTCGGCGACCGACAAGGCCACCGCGGCCGGCCTGCAGCAGTACTTCGCCGGCATGAAGGCGGCCGGCCTCGGCGCCCAGGACCAGATCCTCAACAGCCAGGAAGGCTGGGACGCCGGCCTGGAGGTCAACTGGGCCATGACCCAGGCGGGCTCGGTCACCGACGAGTCGGCGATCATGGCCAAGCTCCAGCACCTGGACATCAACACGCTGGGCATCCTCTGGACCAGGACCCCGGCTAACTACGAGAGCTACAGCCAGGTCAAGGCGGCGATGGAGATCATCAGCCCGTCCGGCACCCCGTCGCTCTACAAGTAAAAACCCGTAACCCTTCGTGCGAACGGGCCGTGGCTCACACCCGGCCCGTTCGCCCTATTTGTTCACCGGGGGTTTCCGGACACGGCCGCCTGGCCGGAAACCACTAATGGGACAATGACGGCATGGCGTGGATAGAGCTCGAAGGTGCGGTCAACGTTCGCGATGTGGGCGGCATGCCCGCCACCGATGGCGGCGAGACCGTCTACGGGCGCCTGCTGCGCTCGGAGAACCTCCAGGAGCTGACCCCGGCCGACGTGGGCCGGCTCGTCGGCGAGTACGGCCTGACCACGGTCGTTGACCTGCGCTCCACGGTGGAGCTGACGACCGAGGGCCCGGCGCCGCTCGACGCGGTGGCCAGCGTCAGGCACGCGCACCACCCGGTCCTGCGGGAGTTCCTCGACGCCTCCCAGACCGCCTCGGCCGCCCTGCTGACCGAGGCCCTCGAGGCCGACCGCGAGCGCTTCGCCGACGACCCGATGTGCGGCCACTACCTCGGCTACCTGGAGAACCGGCCCGAGGAGGTCATCGGCGCGCTGCGCTCGATCACCACCGCGCCCGGGGCCGCGATCGTGCACTGCGCGGCGGGCAAGGACCGGACCGGCGTGGTCATCGCGCTCGCGCTCACCGTGGCCGGGGTCGTCCCCGAGGTCATCGTCGACGACTACGCGGCGACCAACGACCGGCTCGAGGCGATCGTCGGCCGGCTGAGCCGGTCCAAGATGTACACCGGGGACGTGAACAGCAGGCCGGTCCGGGCGCACGAAGCGCGGGCGGAGACCATGCGGGCGTTCCTCGAGCAGCTCGACGCGCGCTATGGTGGCCTGCCCAGCTGGCTCGACGACCACGGTTTCACCGAGGCCGAGGTCACCGTGCTGCACGACAAGCTCAGAAAGGCGTGACCAGCGTGGTCAAGGCGGCCCTCGTCGACGTATGGCAGACGATCCTCTACGGCAACTTCACCGAGCGCGTCGCCATCCTGGCCGACTACGCCGGGGTCGACCCGGACGCCTGGATCGCGTCGTGGCTGCGGGACGCCGTGGAGCGGGACCGGGGCAAGATCTCCATCGCCGACTCGTTCGCCCAGACGCTGCGGGCCTGCGGGGTCGAGCCCACCCCCGGGCTCGTCGCCGACCTCACCCGCATGGACGAGGAGGGCATGCGCGAGTACGTCCGCCTCTACGACGACACCGTGCCGTTCTTCACCAGCCTGCGCGACCAGGGAATCGCGATCGCCATCGTCAGCAACTGCTCGGAGAGCACCAGGCCGCTGCTCGAGCACCTCGGCGTCATCCCCCTCGCCGACGCGGTCATCTTGTCCTGCGAGGTCGGCTCGGCCAAGCCGTCACCGGAGATCTACGTCACCGCCATCGAGGAGCTCGGCGTCGCCGCCGCCGACGCGGTCTTCATCGACGACAACCACGGCTTCTGCGTCGGCGCCGAGGCCGTCGGCGTCCGCGCCATCCAGATCGCCCGCCCCGACGCCGACGGCCCCTTCGCCAGCATCACCAGCTCGGCCTTCCCGGTCGTCGCCTCTTTCCTAGAGGTACCCCCGCTCCTGTGACCCGCCGGCTGGGCTGCTGATCGGGTGGCGGGCGAGCCATTCGCGGGTGAGCTCTTCCTGCCTGGCCCGCGTGACGCCGCCGAGCTTCAGCGTGTCGCCGTCCACGGTGATCTCGACGCTCCGGCCCCGGCTCATCGCCCAGTCGGCGACCCGGTCCGCGACCGACTTGAGCAGCTCCCCGCCGAGGGTGACCGACAGCCAGCCGAGCACCGCGGTAACGCCCTTGGCCCCGTTAGGGGCTTCCCCGGCGACCGGCTCGACGTCGGTGACGTCGAGGTCGAGCAGTGCCGTGCGCAGCTGCCTCGTTAGCTGTGCGATCTCTTCGGCATCATCGTCGGAATTGTCGCTTATCCGAACGGTTACGTGCGTTGTGTTAGCCATATCCGTCCCTCGGCCCAGGTTGAATGCAATACACGGTACAGTGCGTTCAATACAGGTCGTGGAGCGAAGCGAGGGGGAATGGCGACGCGTGGTGAGCCGGTGTTCGTTCCGGCTCCTGAACTTCCCCCCGGTCGGCGTAGCGCCTTGGTCATCGCCACGTCCCGATACGACGACGCGGAGCTTCGGCAATTGCGATCGCCGGTCCGTGATGCCACCGATCTCGCCACCGTGCTCGCCGACCCCGCGATCGGCGGATTCACGGTGGACACATTGATCGATCAGACCGAGGGGCAGCTCCGCCGGGGAATCGCCGCTTTCCTGGCCGAGCGCGGCACCGACGAAACGGTGTGCGTCTATCTATCCTGTCACGGACTTCAGGACGTCAGGGGGCGCCTGTATTTCGCGGCCACCGACACGATCAAGAAACAGCCGCAGTTCAGCGCCGTCCGGGCGGCGGACCTGCTTGAGCTGCTCGATGACTGCCGGGTACGGCGGCAGATCCTGATCCTGGACTGCTGCTTCAGCGGCTCCTTCGGGGACGCCAAGGGCGATCTGGATCTTGAGCACCAGCTGGCCGCGGACAGCCGCGGCCGCGAGGTACTGACCGCATCGCGCGGCTCTGAATACTCCTTTGAGGGCACCCTGATCAACGGCGAGGTCGCCGGGTCGGTGTTCACCACGGGCCTGGTCGAGGGACTCCGCACCGGGGCGGCCGGCACGAATGGCCTCGGCCTTATTACGGTCGATGAGGCGTATCAGTACGCGTACCGGTACGTTAAAAACAACAACACGGGTCAGACACCACAGCAGTGGCTCTACGGCGGGGAAGGCGGCATCATCCTCGCTCGCAGCACGCTCGGGCGGGTAGTCGCTCCCGCCGCGTTGCCGGAAGACCTCGCGAACTCCCTGGAAAGCCGCTTTCCCGACATTCGCATAGGCGCGGTCAATGAGATCGCCAAATGGCTCACCGATCCCGATCCGGCCCGGATCCTCACCGCCAGCCGGGTGCTCTCGGAGGTCGCGGAGCACGACACCCCGCGCGTCGCGCGGGTGGCCGGCTCGTGCCTGGAGCGATCGACGCCCCCGGCAACGCTTCCCCCGCCCCGCGCGGCGCGCACCGGAAAACCGGGCGACGTCTTCGCCGCGCGCCCGATTCCGCGTACTCCTACCGGCCTCTTGGCCGACAAGCGGTCCGTCAACAGCCTGGCGTTCAGCCCCGATGGTGCCTTGCTCGCGTCGGGTGGCGCAGACAACAAGGCGCGGCTGTGGGCTGCCCCGGCGCCGAACGCTATGGTACGTGTCCTGGCCCCTGGGGGCATCTTGAACTGGGTGCGCGCGGTCGCGTTCAGCCCCGATGGCGGGCTGCTCGCGTCCGGGGCAGACGATCACAAGGTGCGGTTGTGGGATGTAGCGAGTGGCGAACTGGTACGGACCCTGAGCGGCCATGTCGGATCCCAGGCCTGGGTGCGGGCGGTGGCGTTCAGCCCCGACGGGGCGCTGCTCGCGTCCGGGGGCGATGACCACATGGTGCGGCTGTGGGATGTGCGGACCGGTCTCCAGGTAGAGCTTCTGGAGGGGCACACCAAGTATGTCAGGTGCGTGGCGTTCAGCCCCGACGGGGCCCAGGTCGCGTCGGGCGGAAATGACAACCTGGTGCGGCTGTGGGATGTGGCGACCCCGCTGCCCGGCGGCCGGACTCAGGTGCAGTCGCGAGCCCTGAGAGGACACACCGACTTCGTCCGGAGCGTGGCGTTCAGCCCCGATGGGACGCTGCTCGCGTCCGGCGGACTCGACCACGCGGTGATGTTGTGGGATGCGGCGACCGGCGCCCAGGCCCGGGTTCTGGAGGGACACGCCGGCGGCGTCCGGAGCGTGGCCTTCGGTCCCCAAGGCGGAATCCTCGCCTCGGGTGGCGACGACCACATAATCCGGCTGTGGAATGTGTCGACCGGCGAGGCGGAATGGACCCTGGACGGCCACCGAAAGGCCGTTAACGCTATCGCGTTCAGCCCGACTGAGCCGTTGCTGGCCACGGCGAGCGCCGACAAGACCGTCCGGCTCTGGCGGTAAGCCCGCTATGGCAGGCTTAACGGCATGACGGTTGACGCGAAGCCGCACGTGGTGGTCATCGGAGGCGGGATCGCGGGGCTCGCGGCCGCCTTTTTCCTGCGGGACGAGCCGGTCAGGGTCACGGTCCTCGAGGGATCGCCGCGCCTCGGCGGGAAGCTGTCCGCGTCCGACGTCGCCGGGGTTTCCATGGACGAAGGCGCCGAGGCGCTGCTCGCCCGCCGTCCGGAGGGCGTCTCGCTGATCGGCGCGGTTGGCCTGCGCGACGACCTGGTGCCGGCCGGCGTCACCGCGAGCGCGATCTACTCCCGCGGCGTGTTCCGCTCGCTGCCCCGCCGGCAGTTCATGGGCGTGCCCGCCGACATCGACGAGCTGGCCGCCACCGAGGTCATCTCGGCCGAAGGTGTCGCCCGGGCCCGCGGCGAGTCGGCCGCCACCGTGTCGGGGCCGGCCGACGGGGCCGACGTCTCGGTCACCGAGTACGTCGGCTCGCGGCTGGGCGTCGAGGTCGTCGACCGCCTGGTGGACCCGCTGCTCGGCGGCGTCTACGCCGGCCGCTCGGAGGACCTCTCATTCCAGGCCACCCTCGCCCCGCTGGCCACCGCGACCCGGAAGTACCCGCTGCTGACGGAGGCCGCCGAGTCCCTCAGCGCGGCCCGCCCGGCCCCCTCCGCCGGTGCTGGCGGCGCGGCCGCGCCGATCTTCGTCACCCTCACTACCGGCCTCGGCGCCCTCCCCGAAACCGTGGCCAAGGCCTCCGGCGCCGACATCCGCGTCAATGCGATGGTCCGCGAGCTGGCCCGCACCGAAACCGGCTGGCGGCTCACCATCGGGTCCGCCGCCGCCCCCGAGTACCTCGACGCCGACGCGGTCATCATCGCCGCCCCGGCCACCCCGGCCGCCCGGCTGCTGAAGCAGGCCGTGCGCGAAGCCGCGGCCCAGCTCGAGCAGATCCCGTACGCGTCGATGGCCATCATCACGCTGGCCTACCGGGCCGCCGACTTCCCGGCCCAGCGGCGCAGCGGCTACCTGGTGCCCGCGGTGGACGGCCGGGCCGTCAAGGCGGCCACGTTCTCCACGGTCAAGTGGCCGCACCTGGCGCGGGCGGCCGACCCCGGGAACCCGGTGCACATCGTCCGCTGCTCCATCGGGCGCAGCGGCGACGTCGCCGTGCTGCAGCGCGACGACGGCG
>Ga0302314_10007953_pt1 | contig 18973 bp, 13 predicted proteins | sample III_Palsa_N2_3_FD_200533 | JGI IMG/M metagenome (GOLD analysis project Ga0302314, IMG submission 200533) | Peat permafrost microbial communities from Stordalen Mire near Abisko, Sweden - III_Palsa_N2_3 | ecosystem: Environmental > Terrestrial > Soil > Palsa > Peat permafrost | place: Sweden...
TCTGCGATAAGCCGCCCTCTTTCGAGCGGCCTCATATGCCGTTCAGGAGCGCGGGCGTAGCTCAGTGGTAGAGCACAACCTTGCCAAGGTTGGGGTCGAGAGTTCGAATCTCTTCGCCCGCTCCAAATTTCTTAGGAAATTCAGAGCGTTATGACGAGGGCCGCGAAAGCGGCCCTCTTCGCTCTCGCCAATCCGTCCACTGTCCGTCCACCACTTAGGAGTAGGGGCGGCCGGTGGACGGATGCCACTGGCGAAGATGTCGCTGCTGCAGCAGACGTGCTGTTCCGACTTGAAGCAGAGGCGCTGGGTCGGATGATCGCCAGACCCCGCGTAAAGGGCGGCAAACGCTCTAAGCATGGGGCACCAACCTCCAGATCACTCCACGCAAATCATCCTGTATGCTTGGCCGCGGCGGCGTATGTACGCCTTCATCACACAGATCAGAAACCGCAAATGGAGTTCGCGTGAGCAATAGGGACGCCACGGGGCGGGTGCGGATCCAGCTCTTCGGCAAAGGCTTCACGGCAACGTGGCGGGTGGTCGCGGGGTCCGTCGAGATTACATCCGCTCTGGGTGTGGGGAACGTAGCGCTGGGTGCTCTCGCGTTGGCGCCCTCGATCGCTGCGGCGGAGAAACTCCGAGAAATGGCGCTGCAGGCGAACAGGGCGGAACAGCCAAAATCCGACCGAGCAAGGTTCAACATTCGCGACGCCTGACGCCGATGAAATGACCGTCGCCCCAATCGGCGGGAAAGAAGAAGGGCAATTTTGCCACCCATCGGCTGGGCTAGAAGGAGGGCCACGGCGGCGCGCGCCCGCACCTGCTGTTCCGGCCGGAACGCTGGTCTCTATCATCCGGCTAGTTTAAGTTCCGCCGATGAAGGCACCTTGCCGCCCACCCTAAGCGGCGCGTGAGCCATGCGTAGCAAGTTGGCTGCGCCGGGCGTGCCGAACGGCGTGCCGCCCAGAATCAGGATGCGGCCACCTGGACGCGCTATGCCCAATCGGACAGCGATGTCGACCGCCGTGTCAGTGACGGAGTCGAGGCTAACGGGCTCGGCGGAAACGCGAGTCTCCAGGCCCCAAGCCAGGGCCAACCGGCGGGCCACTGCGATATCGGGCGTCAGAACCGCCACCGGCTGCAGCGGTCGCTCGCGCGCCAGACGCAGGGCGGTGCCGCCCGTCGCCGTGTAGGCGACCAGGCAGTTGACAGCGTGGGTGTCGGCCCCGCGGCGGGCGGCGGCGACCAGGATGTCGGCGTCGACGTCTTCCAAGGGGCCGTGCTCGGCCTGCATCAGGCCGGGCCAATGGGTGTCCCGCTCCACTCGCTCAATGATGCGGTTCATCATAGACACGGCTTCCAGAGGATAGGCACCGGAGGCGGACTCGGCCGACAGCATCAAGCCGTCGGCACCCTCGTAAACGCCATTGGCAACGTCGCTGGCCTCAGCGCGGGTCGGGGTCGGCGACGAGATCATAGATTCCATCATTTGGGTGGCGACGATCACCGGCACGCCGCGACGGCGGGCGGCGCGCAGGATCGTCTTTTGGGCCACCGGCACGTCCTCGGGATCCATCTCCACGCCCAGGTCGCCGCGCGCAACCATGAGGCCGTCGCACAGGTCCAGGATTGGCTCCAGCTGCTCCAGCGCCGAGCGCTTCTCGATCTTGGCCATCACCGCCGCGCGGCCCTGCACCAGCAGGCGCAGTTCGGCCACGTCTTCCGGCCGCTGGACGAAAGACAGGGCCACCCAGTCCACGCCTAGGAACAGGGCGAAGGCCAGATCGTCGCGGTCCTTGGCGGTCATGGCTGGCATGGCCAGCACCGCGCCCTTGAGCGTCACGCCCTTGCGATCGGAGAGGCGATTGCCCGCCAGCACCTCGGCCGTACAGTGCTCCTTGCCGCAAGTCTGGATACGCAGGCGCACCTTGCCGTCATCAACCATTAGGTCCGCGCCGGGCGTCATTGCGGCGAAGATTTCCGGGTGAGGCATGCAGACTCGTGTGATGTCGCCGGGTGCCGGGTCCAGGTCCAGGCGGAAGATCTGACCCGCCGCTACCGTAACCACGCCCTCGGCGAATTGGCCGAGGCGCAGCTTGGGGCCCTGCAGGTCAGCCAGCACCCCGAGCGGCCGCTCCACCAATGCTTCGGCTCTGCGCACGTGGGCGTAGTTCGCGGCGTGTGCGTCGCGGGAGCCATGGCTGAAGTTGAGGCGGAACACGTCTACCCCGGTCGTGGCCAAGGCCAGGACCATTTCCTCCGTGGAGCTGGCTGGCCCGAGCGTGGCGACTATGCGCGTGCGCCGGTTGCGGATCATGCGTCGTTACCGATGCGCCCGCCCAGTGTCACACGGCCAGTCATACGACACCCAAAAGGCTCGCTTCTGCGGCAAGCGCCGAGATGTGCGACCAAGCTTGTTGCTGGATGAGGTCAGTCGGCGCCACCCACGAGCCCCCAACAGAGAGAACGTTTGGCAGAGCGAGGAATTGGGCGGCATTCCTTTGATCGATTCCGCCGGTCGGACAGAAGGCAACATCTGGAAACGGCCCTGCCAGCGCCTTCAAGGCGGCCACGCCGCCTGCAGGTACGGCGGGGAAGAACTTGCAAGTGTCCAGGCCTGCGGCGACCGCCCTCATCAGCTCCGACGCCGTGGCGATGCCGGGTAACACTGGGATCGGCTCGAGGCCCGACATGAACTCCGCTAGTCCCGGCGAGAAGGCGAAACGGGCGCCAGCTTCGGCGGATCTCTCAAGATCCATAGCGGTTAATACGGTTCCGGCTGCCACGATCGCCTCAGGCACCTCGGCCGAAATTCTGCGCATGGCCTCCAACGCCGCAGGAGTGCGCAGAGTGACCTCGAGAACCCTTAGGCCGCCGGCGATCAGCGCTCGCGCCAGTGGTGCGGCATCTTCGGCCCTGTGGATCGTCAGCACCGGCACTACGGGCGCAAGCTTCAGATAGGCGCGTAGCTCCAAGCTGCGCTGGCGATCGACGCTCACGTTCAAAGGTTGTACCCCGTATTGATGAAGTTGGATGTGTGCTGGGTGACAATCTGGCCCGCCAGGCGCTCGGCGTTCTCTGTCCGCTTGCGCGCCGCCACCACAGTTTCGGCCGCGCGCACGCGGGCCTTCTGGGCGTTGGAGAGGCACGAGGTCATCGGCCCGGTGTCGCCAATGGGCCGTCTAGGATTTCGATCACGGGCAAGCGCTTAAGCTTGCGCAGGACGGGGTTGCCCCATGAAGCCAGCGTTAGAATCAAACCGGCTCCGCCCGCGAACATCAGGGCGCTGCGCAGGCCGGCATGCTGGCCGATCCAACCTCCGACGAGCGCGCCCGGCCCTGCCGGAATCATTACCAGCCAGCGGATGGTGGTGGTCATCCGGCCGAGCATCGGAGCCGGGGTCACGGCCTGACGCAACGCGATGAAATTCACGAAGATCAGGATAGTGCCGAACCCATACAGAAAGAGGTCCGCTGGAAAGATGATGCGCCCCCAAGTTCCAAGCGGCGCAATCGCGAGCAAAAGAAAGCCACTAGATCCTAGGCCGAAGCCGGCCATCAGACATGGTCCAGGCCCGATGTGCTGGCTTATGCGGTTACCAAACAGGCTGGCCAGCACGGTCCCAAGACCAAGGCAGGAATAGCTAAGACCGACACTTTGTTCAGACATGCCTAGAGTGCGCGTGGCGAACAGGATGTTGATCGCCATGACCGCGTTAAAGCAGAATTCCCAGCCCGCGACGAAGCATGCGAGCGTAACCAGAAGATGATTTGAGCCAACGAAGCGCACGCCAGCCTTCAGCTCTGACCAGAACCCGCCAGAGGCGCGATTGGGACGCTCGTCGACGCGAATGCCGCTTAGTATGGCGGCTGACAACAGCAGCAGCGCCGTGTTGAAAACAAAGGTAAGAGGCCCGCCCAGCAGCTTGATTAAGACCCCAGCGACTCCGGGGCCAGCGACTTCGGCGCCAGAACTCGCCAGAGTGTTCTTGGCGTTCGCCTCTACAAGCCGCTCGCGCGCGACGATTTGAGTCAAGACGATTTGGGAGGCGCTTCCGGCCGTTGTATTGACCAAACCCAAGATGAAGGCGACGAGGTATAGCCAAAAAATCGACAACGTGCCGGTCCACCAGGCGATCGGCACGCTCGCTGCAGTACAGGCGAGGATGAGCTCTCCCGTGATATAAACGGGGAGCTTTCGGACTCGGTCAAGCCAGACGCCAGACGGAAGTGAGAATAGGACGTACGGCACCGTCGTCATGCTCCCAATCAGTCCCATTTGCGTGGGGGAAGCATGCAGTAAGACAGCGGCCGTGAGCGGTAGGCCGAGGATCATGATCTGCGATCCAAACGAGCTTGCTACTACAGATGTCCAAAGTCGGCGGTAAACTCCGTCGCGAAGTAGGTCGCCGGGTCCGATCCAAAACCGACGCGAAATCTCAGCGCGTAGCTTTAGGCTGCGCTGGCGATCGACGCCGAGCTTCATAGGATGCACCCCATATTGATGAGGTTGGAGGTGTGCTGGGTGACAATCTGACCCGGCAGGCGCGCGGCGTTCTCTGTTAGCTTGCGCGTCACCGGTTCTGCCGCCCTCTGAAAAACACTCCACCGCCGGTTTCCGCAGGTCCGGCGGCCCGGCGCATGTGCGCGAACAGTTCGCGGCCGTAGCCGCGTTCTCCGGCCTCAGGATCGAGGACCACCGGCCGCGCGCGCAGTTCGCGAGGGTCCGCCAGCACCTGTAGCGTTCCAGCCTCGGCGTCCAACCGGATCGGATCGCCGGTGCGCAGGCGGGCCAGCAGACCGCCGTCCGCTGCCTCGGGGGACAGATGGATCGCCGCTGGGATCTTGCCCGAGGCGCCGGACATGCGCCCGTCGGTAACCAGGGCCACTTTGCGCCCACGATCCTGCAGCACCCCGAGGGCGGGACTCAGGGAATGCAGTTCCGGCATGCCATTGGCTTTTGGCCCCTGGAAGCGCACCACCGCGACGAAGTCCTTGTCCAGTTCGCCGGCCTTGAAAGCGTCGAGGAACGCGTCCTGGCTTTCGAATACGATGGCCGGCGCCTCCACCACGCGGTTCCCCGGCTTAACGGCAGAGGTCTTGATCATAGCCCGGCCGAGGTTGCCCTCGACCAGACGAAGGCCCCCTTCTCGGTCGAACGGATCGGAGACCGGCCGCACCATGTCGCGGTCCAGACTTTCGGTCACGCCGGGCTTCCACACTAGGGCGCCGTCCTGCAGAAACGGCTCATCCTGGTAGCGGCGCAAACCCCGGCCGGCCACGGTCAGGACGTCCTCGTGCAGAAGTCCCGCGTCCAGCAGCTCGCGCGTCAGAAAGCTTAGCCCCCCCGCCGCCTGGAATTGGTTCACGTCGCCCGCGCCATTGGGGTAGACCCGCGCCAACAGCGGCACCGCTCGCGACAAATCATCGAAGTCGGTCCAGTCGATGCTAATCCCGGCTGCTCTGGCCATCGCCACCAGGTGGAGGGTGTGGTTGGTCGAGCCCCCGGTAGCCATCAGGCCGACGACGCCATTGACCACCGCCTTCTCGTCGATCACCCAGCCGAGTGGTGTGTAATTGTTAGAACCGTCGCGGAGGGCCGCGATGCGCTGGGTCGCCGCCCGGGTCAGGGCTTCGCGCAGTGCAGTCCCGGGGGGCACGAAAGCCGCTCCAGGCAAATGCACACCCATCATCTCCATCAGCATCTGGTTGGAATTGGCGGTGCCGTAGAAGGTGCAGGTGCCCGGCCCGTGGTAGGAGCCCATTTCGGCTGCCAGGAGCTCATCACGTCCAACCTTGCCCTCCGCGTAAAGGCCGCGCACCCGCGCCTTTTCGGCGTTAGAGATGCCGGAGGGCATCGGCCCGGCGGGAGCGAAGACGATGGGCAGGTGCCCGAAGGCCAAGGACCCGATCATCAGACCGGGCACGATCTTGTCGCATACGCCGAGACACAGCGCTGCGTCGAAGGCGTCGTGGCTGAGGGCTACCGCTGTGGACATGGCGATCACGTCGCGGCTGAACAACGACAGCTCCATGCCGGGCCGACCTTGGGTGACGCCATCGCACATGGCTGGGACGCCTCCGGCGACCTGAGCCGTCGCACCGAATTCCCGAGCCGCCGCGCGGATGATGTCGGGATAGTGCTCCAACGGCTGGTGGGCTGAGAGCATGTCGTTGTAGGCGGTGACGATGCCGATATTGGGCGCCTGAGTCAGGGCGCGAGCCTTATCCTCGCTGGGCGAGGCGGCGAAGGCGTGGGCCCAGTTAGCGCAGCTGAGCTTGCCGCGGCCCGAACCCGAACGGCGCGCTGCTTCGATCTGCGCTAGATAAGCCCCCCGGTTCGTCCGGCTGCGCTCGATGATGCGAGCCGTGACTGTCGCGAGGACGGGGTGAAGTGGAATGCTCATGCGGCACAGTGAAAAATAATCGCGCCTCGGCGTGCGGCCAGACGCGCCCTGGCCGGCAGCTGTTCCGGGTCACGCGCGGTGGCGAGAACCCGTTGCGGGACAGCGAGCTTGGCCGCACTGCCCCTTCGCAGAATGACCGAACGCGCCTTTGCGATAGGGCTGATGCGCGCCATCGCTGTGTCACAGATCAGATGGATCATGCCACACCCTCCCCTCACGTTCGGTTAGTGCGAAAGCTCCGGCTGGGCCCCAGGATCCCGCGGCGTAGGGCTTGGGCGTAGCGCCCGCGTCGCGCACAGCCGCGCTGACGCCGTCGACCCACTCCCAGGCCTTTTCTATTTCGTCGCGGCGCACGAACAGGGTGGAGTTGCCGTGAAGGGCGTCGAGAATCAGCCGCTCGTAAGCGATCCGCCGCCGCTGCGGGGACTTGGAGCTGGCCTGCAGGCTCAGGCTTAGCGGAAGGCTCTCCAGACGCATGCCCTCAAGGCTCAAGCCTGGCGCTTGGTTCATCAGGCTAAGGACGATGTCTTCCTCGGGCTGCAGCCGGATCAGCAGTCGGTTGGGCTCCATGTCGACATTGCTCTCGCCCTGGAAGATGGAGTGGGGCACCGGCTTGAACTGGATGAAAATCTCCGTGTCGCGATCCGGCAGGCGCTTGCCGGTGCGCAGGAAGAATGGCACCCCCGCCCAACGCCAATTGTCGATGTGCGCCCGGATGGCCACGAAGGTCTCGGTGTCGCTTTCGCCACCCTTCTCCTCGAGGTAGCCGGCGACCTGTTCCCCCCCGACGATGCCGCGGGCGTATTGGCCGCGCACCACGTTCTGGGCCACCTCAACCCGGCCGATGGGACGCAGGGAGCGTAGCACCTTGACCTTCTCGTTGCGCACCGAGTCCGGCGCCAGATCGGACGGCGGCTCCATCGCCACCAGGCACAGCAGCTGCATCATGTGGTTCTGCACCATGTCGCCCATGGCGCCGTACTCGTCGTAATAGGGCCAGCGATCGCCCACCCCCTGGGTTTCGGCGACGGTGATCTGGACGTGGTCTATGGTCAGGTTGTTCCAGAGGGGTTCGAACAGTGCGTTGGCGAACCTCAGCGCTATCAGGTTCTGCACCGTCCCCTTGCCGAGGTAGTGGTCGATGCGGAAGATATGCTCCTCGCTGAAGGCCGCCTGCACCTGGTCATTGATCACCCTCGACGAGGCCAGATCCTTGCCGATCGGTTTTTCCATCACTACCCGCGCCCCGCCCCCGGTCAGGCCCGCGGCCAGCAGGCCCGCGCAGATGGGGCTGTAGAGGCTGGGTGAGACCGACAGGTAGAAGAGCGGCCGCGTGATCCCGAGGTCGGTCATTCGCGGGCCCAACGCTTTCAGGTCGTCGGGTTGGGTGGCGTCCGTGGCCATGTAGTAAGTGCGACCGAGCAGGCGCTCGGCGGCGCCGGGGGCCGCGTCGCCGGCGCGCTTGCCCAGGGCGTCGCGCACTAGATCGCGGAAGGTCTCCTCGTCCATGATCGAGCGACCCGTCGCCAGAACTGGCATCCCGTCTGGCAGCAGGCCATCGGCTTCCAGGAAGCACAGCGACGCGAACAGCATCCGTAGGGCGAGGTCCCCGGTGCCGCCGAACAGCAGCAAGCCATCGCTGATTGCGGTAGTTGACCCGGCTGTCATCAAGTTATCTCGGCTTCTGCGCCGCGGTCTTCTACTCGCCTCGGCATCAATGACTGTCATCAGGTACGCCCGTCGCGGAAAGCTAAGGTCTTCGTGCACTAAGATCGACGCCGCGTAATTTCGCGGTCGCGCTGCACCCGCGTCTGTTCAACCGACGCGGCAGTACCGAATGCTTAATCGGTCGCTCGATCGCAAATTGCAGACCAAAAGGCGTCATCGCTCAGCTCAGACGCCGGGGCGTTCAACTCGACACAAAGAAGGGTCGAAGCAGCGGCTTCTCGTTCGCCAAAAAAACCTGCCGATGGGCCATGCCCATCGGCAGGAGCTGAAGCTAACGGCGGGGAGGATGCCGTTGCTGTCTGACACACGTCAGATACCGTTAAATCCATGAGCCGACCCTGTATCGCGAGCCAATCGTCCTCAGGGGTACAATCCCCATTTTGACTGTAGGGCCATGTGATAGCGCTCTCACATGCTGTGTCAAGGGCCGGTGCGGGAGTTGTGTGACTTTGTTGGATAGGTGCGCTTTTGCCGGATGCTGCCTTAGACTCGGATCAACGGTCTCCTGCCGAGGTCACCCTATGGATCCTGTTTCCGGTGATTCCCCCGGTGAGCGGGCGGGCGGCGCTGTCGGCCTGATGGGAGTATTCTAGCTGAGGGGCCCGGTCCCACGTCCCACACGCTCTCATCAAATCAACGCGCGATCCAACTACAGGAACTGCGTCTGCACATTCGGCACAGGTTACGAGGCCTCGCCTCTCAGCCGCCTGCCAGCGCCAGACGCAGCGGCTCGAGCCACGGCTCGTAACTCCGCCATTGATCCAGACCGCTTCGAAAAATCGGCTGCCGCACTTGTTCGCTGCTAGCGGTGCGCACGGCGCGACGATTCTCATGGAATTGCAGGCAGGCCGGGTCGAAATCGAGACCGCAATAGGTCAGCATATGGCGGAGCTCGGTCTCCGTATCGTCCACCATGCGCTCATATTGCACACGATGGATGCGGCCCGGCAGCACGCCGTCGAAATGCTCCATGAGCCTGACATAGTCGCGGTAGTAACGTCCCAATTCGGTGAGATCGTAGGTGTAATGCTGTCCGCGTGCGAAATGCTGCTTAAAGGCGGAAAAACACGTCGCCATGGGGTGACGGCGCGAATCAATGATCTTGGCGTTCGGCAGGATCAAGTGGATCAATCCCGCGTGCAGCCAGTTGTTCGGCATCTTGTCGATAAAGTAGGGCCGGTCGGTTTGTCGGTAGCTTCGGCTGCGCTCCAGATAGCGTTGACCCAATTCCGCCAGCGCATCCGGAGAGAGTTCCGCCAGACATTGCGGATAGGACGTGGACCCCGCCAGCTCGCGCGCTAGGTTGGCCATCTCGGGCAGCTCCATCGTGCCTTCCACCAGCGGATGGCTGGCGAGCATCTGCTCGATCAGGGTTGAACCCGAGCGCGGCAGCCCGACCACGAAAATCGCCGAGCTATCTGGGCAACCGTGCTCGCCGCCGGTTTCGAGATATTGGCGCGAAAACAGATCGATTGTGGAATCGATCTGTGCAGTGGTGGTCTCCGCGTCGTAGTTGACCTCCGCCCGCCGCTGCCCCGCGCCGAGCGCATAATGTGTCCAGGAGGCGGCATACTCGCCCGCTTCTTCCAGAGAGCGGCCCAGGGCATAATTCAGGTGGAAACGATCCTCGGCCCCTAGTGCTGGATCTTGCAGCAACGCCGTCAGCCGAGACCGATCCGCAGCATCGAGCGCGCCTGTCTTGAGGTTAGCGAGGCTCCACCAGGCCTCGCCCATAGGAAGTGGAAGGTCCAGGCAGTTCCGATACGCAGCGACTGCCTCCGTTCGGCGCCCGGCAGTCCGCAGCGCGTGCCCATAGCTGAGCCAGAGACGCGGATCTCGAGGTTGGCGGGCCACCAGGTCGCCATAGAAATCAAGGGCCCGATCATAGCTTCCGGTGCTGGCCAGGATTGCGGCGAATAGAATGCGATAGGCCGGATCATGCGGATCTTCGGCCACCAGCCGCTCCAGATGCGGAATGGCTTCGGCCGCGCGATTCTGTCGGTAGAGCACCAGCGCGTAGTTATGGCGGGCGGCGCTGAAACTGGGCGCGAGCTCCAGGCAGCGAAGCAACAGCTGCTCGGCCGCCACATAGCGGCCCAAGCGAATGCCGGCCTCCGCCAGCATGCGGATAGCGGCGACGTCCGTGGGCGTCCGTTTTAGTCGCGCGCGCAGACGGCGCTCGGCCTCCGGCAAGTCGTTCGAACAAAGGGCGGTCGCGGCCGCGATCAACTCGCCATCCCGCTCGCTAGTCTGCAGATGGCGCGCATAGGCCTGATCGGCGTCAGCACTCCGTCCCTGTATGGTCAGCAAATCGCCGAGACTGCGCCACGCATGCGGCAGATCGGACCGCAACGCCACGGCGCGCTCCAAGGACGCGATCGCGCCGTCAATATCCCCGTCGGCGGCGAGCAGGAGCCCCCATTCCAGCTGAACCGCCGGTGCGCGCGGCTGCGAGGTCGCCAGCGGACCCAGAAGGTCCCGGGCCGCATCATGGTCGCCCAGACGAAGATGGGCGGCGCCGAGGACAAACTCGGCCTGCGGATGGCCGGGCGCGGCGTCCAGAATGTCGATCGCTTGGCGCAAGGCCAGGCCCGGGTTGCGTGCAAGCAGATGCTCGGCGTGCCGCAACGCATCAGAAATCGTGCCTATCGGTGCGTTGTCGCCTGCGTCTTCTTTCATCTTTGCAATCCGCAGAGCTCCACTCACGTAAGGCTAGAGCCTGTCAGGCAACGGAGATATCGCTCCGGCCTGACAGGCCCAACGCTTAAAGATCGGCCCCTTTTTCCGGATCAAATGACGCAATCTGATCTGGAACGGGTCTAACGGACACACGAGTTCGATAGATGGACATGTCCATCAGAACTTTTGGCTAAGGCGGAGCCCTATTGTTCGCGGCGGGACCGACACATCGTACAGTTGCTTACAAACGGCGTCGTTGCATATGGAATAGCGGTTCAGCAGCCCCCGCTCATCTGACACGTTCTTCACGAACAGCTCCATCGAGATATTCTCGTGGTCGACGCCGGTAGACAGGTCAAACGTCGTGAAGGCGGGCAGGCTGCCAAGAGCTTCCTGATCGGACAGGCGCAGGCCCAACGTCTCTGAGCCCCGGTACGCAAGGCTCCCCTGCACGTGGGCATGATAAGCCTGACTCAGGTCAAAGCTGTAGCGTGCGGTGAGGCTGCCCTTGACCTGTGAGGTGAATGGAAGATGCGTGCCGTTGAGCGCGACGGCGACGGAGTCGCTACAGGTCTTGATGATCGCGCCGGTGGTCGGGTTGGATGGGCAGACATTGTTGTCCAGATGCGGGTCCTGGAGCGTCAGGTCGCCGCTCAGGGTCAGCGCCTGGACCGGTCTGAACGCAAATGACGCCTCGAACCCCTTGATGTTCGCGCCCGGCGCGTTTTGGATTTCCGTCAAGTCGTTCAGGCCATAGAACGCGAACTGAAAATTCTGCAATTCCTCGTCATACAGCGCGGCATTTACGGTCAGGCGGCGGTCGAACCATTGGCTTTTCACGCCGACCTCAAAATTCTCAAGCGTATCCGCTAAATAGGGTGGGAGAGTTCCATTGCGGTTCACGCCGCCAGGCCGGTAGCCGGTCGAATAGGTGAAATACACCATGCGCAGGTCATCGAACTTGTAGCTCAGGTTGATCTTGTGGGTTTCGCCCGACCCAGTCGCCGACTTGTCCAGATTGACGCAGGGCGCGGTGTTGCCAAAGGTGTAGGTCTTTCCGGGTATGCAGTTCTGACCATTCATCCCCATGCCGGTATTGGATCCGAGCAATTTGTCGTAGGCTTCGCTGAAGCCGTAGTAACCGTATAGGTCGTTGTCGTAGTAATAGCCGCGCACACCGCCGGTCACGGTCAATTTGGGGGTTATGTCGTACGATGCCTCGGTGAACACGGCATAGTCACGATCGGTGCGTTGCTCCTTGGTCAGCCAATAATCGCCGAGATAGCCAGGAACCGAAAGCGTACTGCTGAACCCTTGAATCTCGTAATTTTCTTCGATGTTGTGGACCTGATACTCCTGGAAGGCACCCACTTGGAAACGCAGTCGGTCGGTCGCAGGCGATGCCAACCGAATCTCGTTGCTATACTTGTTGTAACTATCCTTGTCGTCCTGCCTCACGAGAGGAGCCGGCAGCGGGTTGCCCGCGGAGTCTACCCAGTTGTGCCCGGAACCGTAGGCCTGGTCGTACGCGATCGAATAATCAGTGTAGTCGACATGCGCGTGGCTGCCTCGAACGAACATGCTGCCGGCATAGGTAAGATCGAAATTGCCGACACGCCCGTTGACGGTGAGGCCAGCCAGCCCGAAGACGTCTGTGACCGCATCGGATTGGAACCGCTGCGTCTGAAGGTTGGTGCCCGCCATGTAGCCGGGAATGCCGAGCGGGGTCTTCATGTCCTGCACAATGACTTGAGGCGTGACGGTCCAGTTGTCGTTCAGATCGATCTTAAGAGCCGCGCGGCCGCCGTACTGGTCCACTTGGTTGATGCCCTTGCTCTCTGAGCTCAACTCGTTGCCATTGTTGATGGTGACGCCCGAAGTTGCGAACGTGCGGGTGCCATAGACATTGTTGATCCAACCGGCATCGCGCTCGTCAAAACCAACCAGCCGCAAGGCGATTTTGTCGGTAATCGGGATGTTTGCGAAGCCCTCGAGGACGTAACCGTCGCCGCCATGCGCGACACCATTGCCTTCCACGGAATAGCCGGCGCTGAAATGCGACGGGTCTGGCTGGTTGGTAATCATCCGAACCGTGCCGGATTCCGAACTCGCGCCAAACAGTGTGCCCTGTGGCCCCGGAAGCACTTCGAGCCGCGCCATGTCGTAGGGATGCACATCGAGCACGGCGCCGATCGTGGTGATCGGCATCTCGTCCAGATAGACGCCGACGCTCGGCAGCGGCCCGGAATGGTTCATGTTGTCGCCAGCGCTCACGCCGCGCAGATATATGGTGGTGAGTTCCGGCCCCATGGTCTGCAAGGTCAGGCTGGGGACGAGCTTGAGGTAATCTTGAAAGTTGTTCACGTTGTGCTGAGCAAGCGCCTGGTTGTCCAGCACCTGGACTGCGACCGGCACTTTCTGTAACTTCTCGGTTCGCTTTGTCGCAGTGACGATGACTTCGCCAACAGTGCTGATGCCGGCGCCGGTCGGCGGCGCGGATTCGGCGTAAGCTTCGCTCGCGGCCATGGAAGCCACTGCAATCGTGATCGCCGTCAAACTCGCCGCCGCCATGTAGCGATCGCGCCGATATGATTTTCCAACTTTCATCTAAATTCCCCCTCTTTGAGATCGATTGCCGCCTACCGACAGTCTGGATCGAGCGCAGTGTGACATCGCTCTCACACCGACTGATAACGCTCTCACATCGCCGTTATGGGTTGTCAAGGGGATTTTGGTGAACATCTATTGTACGCGATCATCCGTTGCGTAAATGACATGTTCGAGGGAGGCATTGGCCCCAGACGGGCGCCACGAGTGCTGCATGGGGACAGGGAGAAGTGTCGCAACGGCCTTTCCCAAGCTCAAACACTCGCTCCGAAAAGCCCAGGCCCGCTCCTACGACGCCTTCCTTGCCGCCGTCGGCTACCTTCTCGACACCTACTCACGAGCCGATTGCGTCAACTAGCTAAGGAACCCAGGCTATGGAGTCGTCTAACTCCGACCTGCTCTAGTTCCTCACGACCGCGTCGGCGGCTCTTGGATGCAGAATACGCTCTCTAGGGCCGCCGCGCCTCGGAGATAAACCGGACAGCGGCGCGAGCCGCCTGCCCGGTCACCCTCCGCGCCGCCTCAAGCGTTGCGGTCATCTGAAGGAATCCGTGGATCACGCCGCGCTCAACACAGAGAGCGTCCTTTCGGCCAACGGCGTCTAGCCGTTTCTTGAAATTGTGAGTGTCGGACGCGAGCGGATCCAACTCGGCGACCAGCAGGAACAATGGCGGCAGCGCGCGTAACTGCGCGTCCGTGGCCGCGATCGGGTTCGCGTGCGGCTCCTGTCGGGTGGCCTCGTCAGGCGCGTACCAGCTCCACATCTGCCGCATGCTGAACTCGGTTAGCTCGTAACCTTCAGAATATGTCTTGTAACTCGGGGTTTCGAAGTCAGCCCCGAGTACGCCGTAGAGGATCAATGCTCCGACCGGAAGCTCCCGCCCGGCGTCGATTTCGTGCAGCATTGTTGCCACCGCAAGATTGCCGCCGGCCGAGTCGCCGGCAATCACCACGGGGCCGCCAGGCAAGCCAAGTGTGTCGCGCGACGATAGGACCGCTCGAAATGCGGAGACCACGTCTGTGAGCGCCGCTGGGTACGGGTGTTCCGGCGCAAGCCGATAGTGCACGCCGACAACCGTCTTGCCCGCCTCATTCGCCAGTACGCGCATGAAACGCTCGTGAGTGGCGAGGTTCATGAACGCCCAACCGCCGCCGTGGACATAAAAGATGATCCCCTCGCTAGCGTCCGCCGGCGCGTAGGCGACGGCTTCACAGGCCGCGGCGCCTAGCGACTCGTCGGGATCGATCCTGAAGTGGCGGACCTTCGCCACCTCAGGCAGGTCGACGTTCCAAATCGCGTTATTGGCCTCGTCCAGCCTGCGGGCCGCGTCATCCGGGGGGCGACTGATATCAACGGCCTCTCCGCCGATCTTAGAGAGACGATCTAATGCGGCCTGCATCTCAGTCGTAAGACGGCCCGGCGCGAACGCGGGCGAGTCGTCGAGGTCTTGCATCGTGACTTTCCTCCTCCACGGTCGGTTCTGCGAAACGACACGGGTTGCGGCCTTCTGGCCGCGGGGTTTGGGCCAGAGCCAAGCCCGGTGACACGGGCGGGAATTTGAAATTGGCTACTGACTGGGACGGCATTCATAGGCAGCGCGTCTCTCGAACTGGGATGAAGAAATCGATCACATAACCTGGCTTGAGGCGCCCAAACGCGTGTCGCCATCGTCCCAAACAACGATATTCCGCGTTGATGTGGTATGGAACAACTGAGCTTGGTTAGTTTACTGGTTGAGAACGTGCTTGCAACAACAGTGCATTTCTCTGACGTCCGAGAATAAACGCCATGCCGACGATGATCACCACGCACGTTATACCGAGCATAATGACGGAGACGGCTGCGGGTTCGGGACTTGAATTGAAGCGAATTCCTTCCCAAAGCTTTCTCGGAAGGGTCGTCACTGATAGGTTGCTGAGGAAGATCGAGGCCACGGACTCATCGAACGAAAGAAGCATGGCGAGCAAAGCGCCGACAGCCAGGCCCGGCAGGAGCAATGGGAAGACGATGGTGCCGAAAATGCGCCAGGGGTCGGCTCCAAGGCTCGCTGCGGCGAGTGACAGACCCGGATCGATGGAACTGTATGTCGAGGATGCGACAAGATAAACGACCGGGAAGACCAGAACCGTATGAGCGACGATGAGGCCGGCCTCGGTATCCACTAGGCCTACACGTGAGAAGGTCAGATAGGCCCCGAGCGCGAAGACAACGCTTGGTACGGTCAAGGGCGATAGCATTAGAGCTTCGGCAGCACCCCGAAATCGAAAACTGCGACCGAAGCCGAGCACCGCGAGGGTCGCCAAGACGAGTGATAGAACGCAGGTGGCAGCAGCGATGCGAAGGCTGGTGAGCGCCGCCGCTATCCATTCCGGGCTGCTGAGGACCGTCTCGAACCAGCGCATCGAGTAACCGGGAGGAGGAAAGATGAGCACGTCTGCTGAACTGAACGATACGGGAATGAGCACGACCAGCGGAACAAGAATGAAGAGGGATATCCCGCTAAGATAGGCAGGTTCGAAGATTCGCGCGCCAATGCGCCAAATTGCGGGAATGTGAAGACGCGACGCTGCCAACGCTATCGGCTTGCGAAGGAGGGCTGTATCGGCCTGTTCTGTCTGCCGCACCGGTAAGGCGGATGGTAACGCACCCGGATGCTGCCAACGCGAAAGGCACCTTACGGTCGTCGAGAACGCCACAACGAAGAGCGTTGCGGCCGCCGCCAACGTGATTCCCAGCGCCGCAGCAAAAGCCCAGTCACTTCCCGTCTCGATCTCCGATTGGATGACTTGGGCGAGCATCTGCTGGCGTTGGCTGCCCAGGAAGGCAGGCGCGACAAAGCTTGCCATGGTGAAAAGAAAAATAATGACAACGCCGGATTGGATGCCGCGGATCGCGAGCGGAACAAGAATGCCAAACCATGCCCGTAGCGGGTTGGCCCCGAGCGTATGAGCAGCCAGAAGAATTCGCTCGTCGAAGCGCCGCAGGACAGTCACGAGCGCAAAGACCATCATCGGAATGGAAGAGTGCACGAGGGCTAAGACCACCGCCGGCTCGCTGAAGAGAAGGGGGAGTGGCTCCGAAATCAGCCCGAGGCTGAGAAGCGTCGCGTTGACAAGGCCATGCTGTCCGAGAATGGCCAACCAAGCGAAGGTCCGCACCAGCACGTTGGTCAAAAAGGGCACCAACACCAATAGCCCAAGAAGCAGACCTTTCACCCCGGTCGCCCGGCTCAAGAGCCACGCCAAAGGAAACGAGACGACGAGCGTTATCGATGTTGCTTCCAGACTGATGCGAAGCGTCGTCCAGATGACCGTTCTATACGTAGGACTCCCGAAAATCCGCAGAAAGCGCCCTACGGCGTCACCGGCGAACGCCTCTGGCACGATGGCGAACAACGGTAGAGCGAAGGCGAAAAAAAGCAGGAAGAATACTGGCGCGAGCAGGCAAAACCGCTCCCATTTTACAAATCCGCCCTGCCCCATCTTCGTTTATTCCCGTTTATGCGTTGTTACTGCATGATGTAGGTGGACCAACGGGCCTTCACAGACTCGTAGTTGTCGCTCCACCATTGTGCGTTGAAGGTCGCGCCTCGCCTGGCGTTGTCTGGATTGCTCGGCAGATTCTTGGCGACACCCGGAGCTAGCAGATTCAGGGCATCGACATTTGTCGGGCCGTACGAGATCTGCCGGGTGAGTTCTGCCTGCGGTTCGGGCTGAACGGCGAAACCGATAAATTTCATCGCCTCCGAAGGGTGCGGGGCGCCCTTCATCACCGCCCAATATTCTACAACCAAGACCGAAGCGTCCCAACCATATGCCCAGTTGGCGCCAGCCTTAATAGCGTCGCTGATACGGCCGTTTCCGACGTAGGCCATATCGACCTCGCCCTGCTGGATCAGCGCCTCGGTGTCCGAAGGACTCTTGTAGCCGACGATTTGATCCTTGACTCGACTGATCACCTTGAAAGCGCGGTCCACGTCCAGCGGATAGAGATCGGCCGGCTTCACACCGTCAGCCAGCAGAGCGAATTCGAGGCTGGACATCGGGTCCGATCCCATCACACGACGGCCTTTGACCCGCGGGTCAAAGAATTGGGCCGGGGTAAGTCCGTTCGGAAACTTGTCTTTGCTCCACGCGAGATTTTGCGCGAACTTGACATAGCCGACGCCATACTTCGTTCGGAGCTCGGTCGGGATGCCGTCGGCCTTGACCACAGAGTAGTCAATCGGCTCGAGGAGCCCGTCCCTCACTTCGCTTGCAAAGGACGAGCTTTCGGCGGACACGACGTCCCAGGTAATATTGCGGCTCTCGACCATGGCCTTCACCTTGGCGTAGCTGGTGCCGGTGGTGCCGATAACCTTGGTGCCTGTGGATTTGGCGAATGGCTCGAAGAAAGCCTTTGTCTCGGCGTCCTGGAACGCGCCGCCGTAAGAGGCGACCACGACCTCGTCCACAGGCGCCGTCTTCACAGTGCAGGCGGTCGCGAGGAAAGCGACAAATAAGCCTATATACTGTCTGTTTGAGCTCATGGATTCACTCACCTAGCATGCTCTTCAGGCCGTTCCTTCAGCCGGAAGGACAGCGACCGATGCAGGCGCCCATCGCGCGACAACCGCTTTGCCCGGAACTAATGGTCCGGCCACGTCATCTCCACGCATGATGCTGGCGAGCAGGGACTGCCCGTCGGAAAGTTCGAGCGTTACACGCCAGCCGGCGCCGAGGTAGGTGACGTCGCGGATCGTGGCGGGAACGCCAAAGACGCCATCGGATGAGGCTTGGGTTTCGGGGCGGAAGGAGACGTTTTCCGGCCGCACGACAATATCGAAAGGCGTCGTCGCCGGAGACGGTAATGGCTGGCGCACGCCAGCAATCTCGTACCCACGGCCACCATCGGTCGCAGTGACGCGCAGAATCGAACACTCGCCAAGGAAGCGCGCGACGAAGTGATCGGACGGCGCAGCGTAGATGGTTTCCGGGTCGGCGACCTGAAGAAGCCGTCCTCCGGCCATAATCCCGATCCGGTCCGCCATGGCCATGGCTTCCGACTGGTCATGCGTCACGTAGATGACCGTGATACCGAGCTCGCCTTGGATGCGCTTCAATTCTTGCTGCATCTGATCGCGGAGTCGTCGATCCAGCGCCCCCAGCGGTTCGTCCATGAGCAGGAGGTCGGGGCCGAAGACAAGGGCGCGGGCCAGCGCAACCCGTTGCTGCTGTCCACCCGACAACTGCGAAGGATATGAAGATCTCCGATCCGTGAGATTGACGAGTCCGAGCGCTGCGTTCACACGTTCCTCGCGCTCGCTACGCCCGACGCCGCGCATCTTCAGCGGGTAGGCGACGTTTTCGGCAGCCGACAGATGCGGGAAAAGCGCGTAGTTCTGAAAGACCACTCCGATCCGCCGCCGATGCGGAGGCATGTCTGAGACGGAGGCGCCCGACATCAGCACACGGCCTTCGGACGGTTTGTCGAACCCCGCCAGGAGCATCAGAAGCGTCGTCTTGCCAGAACCACTCGAGCCGAGCAGCGCGAAGAATTCCCCCGGCGAAATG
>Ga0302314_10007954_pt1 | contig 18971 bp, 17 predicted proteins | sample III_Palsa_N2_3_FD_200533 | JGI IMG/M metagenome (GOLD analysis project Ga0302314, IMG submission 200533) | Peat permafrost microbial communities from Stordalen Mire near Abisko, Sweden - III_Palsa_N2_3 | ecosystem: Environmental > Terrestrial > Soil > Palsa > Peat permafrost | place: Sweden...
GCGTTCGGCGGACGAGCTGGCCGACTTCTTCACCCTGGAGATCACGCGCGGGATCGAGCACACCGGCGTGAAGCCCGGCGCCATCAAGGCAGCCTCCGGCGATGTGATGACCCCGTTCCAGGAGAAGATTTTCCGGGGCGCGGCGCGGGCCAGCAAGCGCACCGGCGTCCCCGTCACCACCCACAGCCACGCGCGAAAGCGGGGCGGCGAACGGCAGGCCGAGGTGCTGGAAAGCGAAGGGCTCGATCCGCGCAGGGTCTGCATCGGCCATAGCGACGAAAGCCCGGACTTCGACTATCTCGCGGGATTGGCCCGGCGCGGCTACACGATCGGCATGGACCATCTGTTCTACGGCCTGCCGGCGATGGGCGCCGGGACCGCGGGGATACCAACCTGGCAGGAGCGGGCGGCGATGATCAAGAAACTGATCGACGCCGGCTTCAACGACCGGCTGTTCCTCGCCACCGACTGGATGTCCGCCTACCCGGCCTCGCCGACCGGAACCATGCAGGTGCTCGAGACGCGCAATCCGGACGGCGAACTTTTCAACCTGCGCCACACCATCCCGTACCTGCGCCAGATCGGCGTGACGGAACCGCAAATCCGAACCATCACCGTCGCCAATCCACGGGCCTTCTTCGCGCGCTGAGGCCGGTCGGAGTTTCGACGGCGCTATCGGATTCACGGAAGCCGGCGGGCCAAGGTGCTCCCCCTTTGGGGGAGCTGGCCGCGAAGCGGACTGAGGGGGTAGCGCCGACGCCTATGCAAACCGCAACGCTACTCGGGCCTGCGTCGAATATCCGCTACCCTCAGCGCCACCCCCTCAGTCACTTCGTGACAGCTCCCCCAAAGGGGGAGCACCTGGATGCGGCGGTGCGTTAACCCGCTCAGCCGAGCGTGCGCCCATAGAGCGTGAACAGCTCGCTCCAGCCGCGCTCGGCGGCTTCGGCGTCGTAGACCGGCAGGTCGGGCTTCATCCAGCCGTGCAGCTTGCCGTGGTAGAGTTCGCTCTTGTACCGCACGCCCGCGGTATTCGCCGCCGCCTCGAAACGCTCAGCCATCTCCGGCGGATAGCTCTGGTCGTTGTCGGCGACAGCGACGTAGACCTCGGCCTTGATCTTTTCGAGCAGAAGGTGGGGGCTGGTGGGATCGTCCGTCGCGAGGCGGCCGCCATGGAAACTCACCGCCGCGGCGACGCGGTCCGGATAATATGCCGCCGCCGTCAAGGCCATGCCGCCGCCCATGCAGAAGCCGACCGTTCCGATCTTCGTGCCCGCCACGTCGGGCCGGCTGCCCAGATAGGCGATGAAGGCCGCGGTGTCCTCCGCGGCCCTGTGGTTGTCGGTGCTGCCCATCAGGGGGCCGACGATGGCGCGGAAATCACCCTTCAGGACCTCCTTCGGGTCGAGGGGACCGTAGGGGCCGTGGCGATAGAACAGATCGGGCAGCAGCACGACATAGCCCTGGCTGGCCACGTGGGCCGCCATCTGGATCATGCCCGGGCGGATGCCGAAGGCGTCCATGTAGAAGATCACGCCAGGCCACGGGCCCGCGCCGTCCGGCGTCAGCACATAGGCCTTGCACGGGCCGTCCGCGGCCTGGAGGGTGACCTGTTCCTGGCTCATCTGGCTCTCCAAGGCTGTCGCCGCCGGCTTACCGGCGTGGGGCGCCCGCGCGCCGCGACAGCGCTTCTATCGTGTGATGGCGGCGCCGAACACCGTCTCCCGGCTCCGGCCTCACGGGTGTTTGTAGACGACGCCGTTCTTCATGACGAAGGCCACATGCTCGAGCAGGGTCACGTCCTGGGTCGGATCGCCGCCGACCGCGATAAGATCAGCTTGCTTGCCGGAGACCAGGCTGCCGATATCGGGCTGACGCAGGTGCTCGGCGCCGCTGGTGGTGGCGGCGCGGATGGCTTCGATCGGGCTGAAGCCGGCCTTGACCATCAATGCGAATTCACGCGCGTTCTGGCCGTGCGGCGACACGCCGGTATCGGTGCCGAACGCCACCCGCAGCCCCGCCTTGTGCGCCCGCGCGCCCATGGACAGCATCATCGGGCCGACCTGCAGCGCCTTGGCGCGCACGGCGGCGGGCATGAAGCTGTCGGGCCGCGCGGCTTCGCGCGCCACGAAGTCGCCGGCGACCAGGGTCGGCACCAGCCAGGCGTTGTGCTGTTTGAACAGGGCGATGGATTCGTCGTTAAGGAAGGTTCCGTGTTCGACCGAGTCGACGCCGGCCCTGAGCGCCGCGTTGATGCCGGCCGCGCTGTGGGCGTGCGTCTTGACCATCCGGCCCATGGAGTGCGCCGCGGAGATGATAGCGGTCATCTCCTCGTCGGTCAGCTGCTGGTCGACACCGGTGGTCCCGCCGTCCAGCACCCCGCCGGTAGCGTGGAACTTGATGAAGTCCGCGCCGGCGGCGATCTGCTGGCGCGTCTTGCGGCGGCATTCGTCGGCGCCCGAACACAGGGTCGAGCTCTGGATCACCTCGGTGACCTCGGGGGTGAAGCCATAGACTTGGCCGTGGCCGCCGTGGGCGGACAGCGGATTGCCCGAGGCCAGGATGCGAGGGCCCTCCACCTTGCCGGCCTTGACCGCGTCGCGCAGGGCGAAGATCGCTTCGTTGTCGCCGCCGCAATCGGCCACGGTGGTGAAGCCGGCCTCGAGCGTCCGCCGGGCGTGGACCACGCCGTCGAGCGTTATATCGGCCGAGGTCTTGGTGACCGCCTCCATCCGGCTGGTCGGTCCCTGCTCATGCAGCAGGTGCACGTGGCTGTCGATCAGGCCCGGCAGGACGAAACTGTTGCGAAGATCGATCACCTTGGCGCCGGGCTCGGTGACGAAGCCGTCGCGCACCTCGACCACGTGGCCGTCGCGGATGACCACGGTCTTGTTGGTCTCGATCTTGCCGTCCGCCGGGTTGGCCAGAAGCCGGCCCGCCTGCACCAGAGTGAGCGAACCGGCGGTGGATTCCGACTGGGCGAAACCCGACCCGGCACAGATCGCTGCGAGCGCCGCCGCTGCGCAGATAGACGCGGTGATTGAAAATTTTTGCATGAAGCCCCGGCCTCGATCTCGCGATCAACTGGTGGCGATTGGCGATCTCCGGACCGAAACCGTCAACCCCCCCATCGGGGGACTTCGGTAGTCGTATACGCCCCTCTAAACCGCCCGCCCCACGACCTCCTTCATGATCTCGGACGTGCCGCCGAAGATGCGGGTGACGCGGGCGTCGCGCCAGAGGCGGGCGATGGGGTACTCGTTCATGTAGCCGGCGCCGCCGTGCAGTTGCAGGGACTTGTCGCAGCATTCCCACTGCAGCTCGGTGTGCAAGAGTTTGGCCGCCGAGGCTTCGGTCGCGGTCAGTTCCTTGCGGTAATGCCGGTTCAGGCACCAGTCGATGTGGGCCCAGCCGGCCTGCAGCTTGGCCGACAGGTCGGCCAGCACGAACTTGGTGTTCTGGAAGTCGAGCACCGTCTTGCCGAAGGCCTTGCGCTCGCGGGTGAACTCCACCGCCAGGTCGAAAGCGCGCTGGGCGCCGGCCTGGGCCGAGACGGCGATCGACAGCCGCTCCTGCGGCAGCTGGCCCATCAGATAATAGAAGCCCCTGCCCTCCTGGCCCAGCATGGCCGAGGCCGGGACGCGTGCATCCTGGAAGAACAGTTCGCTGGTGTCGGCGTCGTGCTGGCCGATCTTGTCGAGGTTGCGGCCGCGGGCGAAGCCGGGCGTGTCGGCGTCGACCAGGAACAGGCTGATGCCCTTGGCGCCCTGGGTCGGGTCGGTCTTGGCGACGACGATGATCAGGTCGCCGTTCTGGCCGTTGGTGATGTAGGTCTTGGAGCCGTTGATCACATAGTGGTTTCCGTCCTGGCGGGCGGTGGTGCGGATGCCCTGCAGGTCGGAGCCCGCGCCGGGCTCGGTCATGGCGATGGCGACGATCAGCTCGCCGGTGATCATGCGCGGCACATAGGCCTGCTTCTGCTCCTCCGAGCCATAGGCCAGGATGTAGTCGAGCACGATATCGGACTGCAGGGTGATGCCGGAGTTGCAGCCGATGTAGGCGTGCTCCTCGCCGACGATGGCGTTGTAGCCGAAGTCGAGGCCCAGGCCGCCGTAGGCTTCGGGCGCGGTCGGGCACAAGAGGCCCGCCTCGCCGCACTGGCGCCAGAACGCCTTGTCGATCACCCCCTGGGTCTGCCAGCGCTCGAGGTTGGGAACCGCCTCGGCGGCGAAGAAGCGGCGCACGGTGTCGCGGAACTGATTGTGCTGATCGTCGAAGGCGGTGCGGCGCGAGGTGTCGAGCATGGGGGTCCTGGTGTCGGGTCGGGCGCTGGCGAGGAAGACTAATGCTTTTCGTGCGTGCTTCGATACGCCTGCTTCGCAGGCTACTCAGCATGACGAACCTTTTTGCACTCCACTACCAGACGTCATCCTGAGTAAGCCGCGGAGCGGCTGTATCGAAGGACGCAATCCCGAATGGGCGCACCTCGTCGCACAAGGCCGAGGATGACGGTTGGAGGTTCAGTCCACGAACCTAGCCGGCCGCTTTTCCATGGAGGACATCACGGCTTCCTTCTGGTTGGGCGAACCGATCAGGGCGGACTGCTCCTTGGATTCGGCCAGCAGCACCGCCGTCTCGTCGGCGTCCTGGGCCAGGTTCATCAGCCGTTTGGCGGCGCGGATGGCGTCGGGGCTGCGGCCGGCGATCTCGGCGGCGAAGGCCAGAGCCTCGGCGCGCGGATCGGCGCAGACGCGGGTGGCGAGGCCGAGGCCCAGCGCCTCCTGGCCGGAGATCATCCGTCCGGAATAGGTCAGCTCCCGCGCCACGTCGTCGCGAAGCAGGCCGCGCAGCAGGGCGACACCGCCCATGTCGGGCACCAGGCCCCATTTGATCTCGAGGATCGACAGGCGCGCGTCCGGCGCGACGAAGCGCAGGTCCGGCCCGAGGGCCAGCTGGAAGCCGCCGCCCAGCGCCACGCCGTGCACCGCCGCGATCACCGGCACGGGCAGATCGCGCCAGACCAGCACCGCGTTCTGGGCCCGGTTGGCGCCGCGCGGCGTGCGCTCGACGGTCAGCAGCCGGTCGCCCGAGCGTTCGCCTGAGGCCATGCGGGCGAAGTTGGAGGTGTCGAGCCCGGCGCAGAACGCCCGCCCCTCGCCCGACAGCACTACGGCGCGGACGCCGGGTTCGGTCTTCAGCCGCTCGCCCGTGGCGACCAGGGCCTCGAACATCTCGTCGTCGAGGGCGTTCATCTTGTCGGGCCGGTTCAGCCGCACGTCGGCCACGCCGCCGCTGATGGTCACGCTCAGTCGATCGCTCATGGCCCTCACCTCGATAGTCGGCGCTGCCGCCATCTAGGCCGATGGCATGGCGTTACGCCAGACTGACGCCAGGTCAGGCGGCTTCCCGGCCCGAGCTTTCGATCGTCACGGACTGGCCTGAAGCCCTCAGATTTGCCGGGCGCGGCCTTCCCAGTAGGGGGCGCGGACTTTGTTGCGCTGGATCTTGCCGGCTTCGGAGCGCGGCAGGTCGGCCGCGAAGTCCAGGCTGCGTGGGACCTTGAACGCGGGCAGCGAGGCGCGGGCGAAGGCCAATATCTGTTCCGCCAGATCATCGCTCGGCGCATAGCCGGGCTTGAGCTGGATCACGGCCCTGACCTGCTCGCCCCACTCCGCGTGCGGTATGCCCACGGTGGCGGAGTCGGCGACGGCCTCGTGCTTGACCAGTTCGTTGTCGATCTCCTGCGGATAGATGTTCACCCCGCCGGAGATGATGGTTTCGGCGCTGCGGCCGGTGAGGAACAGATAGTCGTCGTCGTCGAAATAGCCGACGTCGCCCATGGAGAAGAAGTCGTCGACGCGCGAGGCCTGGGTCTTGGCCTCGTCCTTGAAATAGCTGAAGCCGCCGCCGGGCGGCAGTTGGTGATAGATCAGCCCGGGCTGGCCGTTCGGCAGATCGTGGCCGTTCTCATCCAGGATGCGCACCTTGAGCAGGGCCGGCCGCTTGCCGACGCTGCCGGGCTTCTTCAGCCACTCGTGCGAGTCGATGGCGAAGCCGGCCCCGCCCTCGGACCCGGCGTAGTATTCCGACAGCACCGGCCCGAACCAGTCGATCATGGCCTGCTTGACCTCCGGCGGGCACGGAGCCGCGCCGTGGACGATGTACTGCACGTGGTCGACCGGATACCGGGCCTTCACCGCGTCCGGCAGGGCCAGCAGGCGCTGGAACATGATCGGCACCAGGTGCAGGTGGGTGACCTTGCGCTCCGAGATCATGCGCAGCACCCCCTCGGAATCCCACTTGTCGATGAAGATCAGCGTGACGCCGGCGCCCATGGCGGCGCGCACGTCGAAGGCCAGCGGCGCGGCGTGATAGGCCGGCCCGGCGCAGAGCTGGATCGAGGTGGCCGGGTCATAGCCGCGCGTCGCATAGATCATCTGCGGCACGATCACCGGGTTCGGCCGATAGACCCCCTTGGGCCGGCCGGTCGTGCCCGAGGTGTACATCATGGCGTTGCCGAGCACCGGATCGTCAATGTCGTCGCCGCCGAACCCGTCCAGCGCCTGGTCGTAGGCCTCGAAGCCGTCGATCGCTCCGCCGACCGCGAGCTTCACCGTCGCCGCCGGCGCCTGGGCCGCGGCCGGCCCGACCGCGCCGATGCGCGCCTCGCCGATCACCGCCTTGGCCTCGCAGTCGTTCAGGATGTAGGCGATCTCGTCGGCGGTCAGGTGCCAGTTCACCGGCGTGACGCGGAACCCGGCCCGCAGGGTCGCCGCCAACACCTCGACGAACTCGGCGCGGTTGGAGCAGATCAGCGCCACCGCGTCGCCGGCCTTGAGCCCGCGGCTCCGCAGCAGGCGCGCCAGCTGGTTGGCGCGGGCGTTGACCTTGGCGAAGCTGTGCGTCTGGCCCCAGGGGTCCTGGACGGCGATCCGGTCCGGCTGCACCGACGCCCAGACGGCGGTGGTCATCCCGCACAGGGCCGCCGCGTCGAGCCGCTGCTCCAGCATCGAGATATGGGCGTCGCCGTCCATCGTCGTCCTCCGTGGCCGCGCTCCATTCTGCGCGGAGCTTGCGGCGGCAACGCGCCGATTTCACGGCGCTCAAGTCAAGCGCTTTCCGTGCGCCGACGTCGTCAGCGCAGCATGCAGAGGCCGTTCTTGATGACGGTGACGCTGCGCGCCGCCACCCGCGCCTCGAACGAGATGGCCTTGCCATCGCGCCACAGGTCGACGCTGACCGTCTCGCCCGGAAACACCGGCGCCGAGAACCGCACCTGGTGGCTGAGGATCGCCTCCGGATCATAGTCGGTGATCGCCTGCAGCACCGCCCGGCAGGTCAGGCCGAAGGTGCAGAGGCCGTGCAGGATCGGCCGCGGGAAGCCCGAACGCCTGGCGCTCTCGGGATCGGAGTGCAGCGGATTGCGGTCGCCGCTCAGCCGGTAGAGCAGGGCCTGGTCGGGCCGGGTGGTTAGCTCCACGGTCAGGTCGGGCGCGCGGCCGGGGACCGCATGCGGCTCGGGCGCGCCCTCGGACGGGCCGCCGAACCCGCCGTCGGCGCGGGCGAAGGTCGACCCGGTGAGGGTGGCGACCTTGGCGCCCTGGCCGTCGGTCCACACCGTCTCGTTGATCAGCACCGCGCCCTTGCTCTCGCCCTTGTCGAAGGCGCCGGTGGTGCGGGTCGTGGCGGTGAAGGTCCCCGACGACGGCAGCGGCCGGTGCAGCTCCACCTTCTGCTCGCCGTGCACCACCATCAGATAGTTGATGCTGCTCTCCCGATGCCCGGCCGGCCGCGGCAGGGGCTCGGCGTTCACCCGCCCGCCCGTCGACGCCAGTACGGTCGCCGCCGTGGGCACGACCTTCAGCCCCCGCTCATAGACGAACGGCAGCTCGGTCTCGTTCATCGGATCCGCGCCGAGGCCAATGCCCAGGGCGTAGAGCATCACGTCCTTGTCGCCGTAGCTGAAGGTGTGGGGTTGGCTCCCCTGTTCCAATATATCAGGATAGTAAATGGGCATCGGGCGGTCCTCCGGCGGGGCCGGTCTCACGGCCGGCTTTCGCCTATGGGAGCGGCGGCGGGCGGCTGGGTCAAGTCGGATCGGCTTGCTTGAAAGGCGCCCTGCCGACCCCAGATAGTCTTCAGATTGAGGAGTTTTTCGTGGCGTCACCCTTCACCGGTCTCGAAGTCGAGGAAGAGCACCGTCCCAGCGACCGCGCCTTTGGCTTCGACCTCGACCGCTGCCTTTCGTCGGTGCTGGTGCTGGAAGCCCATGTCGCCGACGACGCCTTCACCGCCGAAACCCTGGGCACCGAACGGGTCGGCAACGCCGTCGTGCTCAACACCGACGGCCTGGTGCTGACCATCGGCTATCTGATCATGGAGGCCGAAGCGGTAATCCTGACCACCGGCGACGGACGCCGGGTGGAGGCGCACGTGCTGGGCGTCGATCCGGCGACCGGCTTCGGCCTGCTGCAGGCGCTGGAGCCGCTCGGCCTGCCGGCCCTTTTGATGGGCGACTCGCGCGACCTCGATCCGGACGAACCGGTGATCTCCGCCGGCGGCGGCGGCCGGGCGCACGCGTCCTCGGGCGAGGTGCTCGCCCGCGGCCCCTTCTCCGGCTACTGGGAATATCATCTCGACGAAGCCCTGTTCGTGCAACCGGCCCATCCACATTGGAGCGGCGCGGCCCTGATCAACGCCTCGGGCGAGCTGGTCGGCCTGGGATCGCTGCGCATGGAGCAGCTGACCGCGGCCGGCGACGTGCGCCCGCTGAACATGTTCGTGCCGGCCGAACTGTTGCCGCCGATCCTCGACGACCTGGCCCGCGGACGGGTGGCGACCCCGCCCCGCCCCTGGCTCGGCCTGCTGGCGCAGGAGGTCGACAACCACGTGGTGGTGCTGGGCGTCTCCAACGACGGCCCGGCGGCGCGGGCGGAGCTCCGCCGCGGCGACGTGATCCGCGAGATCGCCGGCAAGCGGGTGAACGACCTGGCCGGCTTCTACAAGCAGCTGTGGGCGCTGGGCCCGCCCGGGGTCGAGGTCCCCCTCACCCTGCAGCGCGGCGGCGACCTGTTCGACGTCGACGTCCGCTCCGCCGACCGCGCGGCGAAGCTGAAGAAGCGCCGGTTGAATTAGCGGTGCACTCAGATGCTCCCCCTCTGGGGGAGCTGTCACGAAGTGACTGAGGGGGTGGCGCTGAGGGTAACGGATATTCGACGCAGGCCCGAGTAGCGTTGCAGATTGCATCAGCGACGGTGCTACCCCCTCAGTCCGCTTCGCGGCCAGCTCCCCCAAAGGGGGAGCATCTTGGCGGCGTGACTTCGAGCGCTTGTATCACTCGCTATCCCCGTGGAGCTGCTCCGCCGCGTGGTTCTCGCCGACCGACATGGCGCAGATGCGCGAGAGATGGCGATAGGGCAGCCCGGTCTCCGCCGCCCAGGCGTTGAACTGGGCCTGGACCTTGGCGAGGTCGCGTTTGGACTTGGCCTCTTCGCCCACATCGAGACCCGCATCGCGCAGGCAGGCGACCACGTCGCGTGAGGTGACGAACCCGTCCCAGCCGATGAACCGCAACAGCGTCTGGCCGGTCGCGCCGCCGAGCCGGGCGCCGCGCTTGGCCAACAGGTCCAGGAGGCCGATCTGGTCCGACGATGGCCAGTCGGCCAGGAACCGGCCGAAACCGCCGTGCTCGCGGGCGACGCCCAGGACAAAGCTGGCGTTGTGGCGCACCGCCATGATCTTCGCGCCGTTGCGGATGATGCGGACATCCCCGGTCAGGGCGTCCCAGAACTCATCGGGCTGGAAGGCCAGGGCGGCCGGGTCGAACCCCTGGAAGGCCGCCTCGAAGCCGGGCCATTTGGCGTCGATCACGCTCCACACGAACCCGGCGGAGAACACCCGCCGGGTGATCTCCGCGAGAACCCGGTCGTCGGTCATTCGCGCCAGGGCCTGCCGATCCGGCGCCGGCGGCAGCAAGCGCTGCAAGGCCTCGGCCCCGCCTTTGCGCGCCTCGGCGCGGGCCCGGATCGTATCGAACGAGATCATCCGCCCCTTCCTTCCAAACCGGCTCACCCTTACTAGCTTAGCGTCATGCCGCACGACCATCACCATGACCATGATGAACACGGACAAGAGCCGCCATCGGACATTGCGCTGCGGGTGAAAGCGCTGGAGTCCCTGCTGGTCGAGAAGGGGCTGGTGGATCCGGCCGCCCTCGACGCCATCGTCGACCGGTTCGAGCACAAGGTTGGCCCGCGCAACGGCGCCCGCGTGGTGGCCAGGGCCTGGAGCGACCCCACCTATCGCGCCCGGTTGCGGGAGGACGCCACCGCGGCCATCGGCGAGCTCGGCTACACCGGCGGCCAGGGCGAGCACATGGTCGCGGTGGAGAACACGCCGTCGGTGCACAACCTGGTCGTCTGCACCCTGTGCTCCTGCTACCCCTGGCCGGTGCTGGGCCTGCCGCCGGTGTGGTACAAATCCTCGCCTTATCGCTCGCGCGCCGTGATCGATCCCCGGGGCGTGCTGGCCGAGTTCGACGTGACCCTGCCGGCCGAGGTCGAGGTCCGGGTGTGGGATTCCACCGCCGAGGTCCGCTATCTGGTCATCCCCGAACGCCCATCCGGCACGGAGAGCCTCGACCAGACGGCGCTGGCCGCGCTGGTCACCCGCAACGGCATGATCGGGACCGCCCGGCTGTGAACGGCGTGCACGACATGGGCGGCCTGCACGGCCTGGGGCCTGTGGCGCCGGAGAGCGACGAGCCGGTGTTCCACGCCGACTGGGAGAAGCGGGTCCTGGCCATGGTCATCGCCTCGCCCACCCGCGGCAACATCGACGCCGGGCGGCATCGGCGCGAGCGCATCCCCGGACCCGACTATCTGCGCATCAGCTACTATGAACGCTGGTTCGAGGCGCTGACCGCCATGCTGGTCGACAGCGGCGCCATCTCGGCCGAGGAGCTGGCCAGCGGCCGCGCCGATCCCGCGGCGCCCAGGGCCACGCCGCGGCTCCGTCCCGGCGATGTCGACGCCACCCTTTCGCGGCACGGCTCCTACCTGCGCGAGGGCTCCGCGCCGGCGTTCAAGCCGGGCGACGCCGTCCGCGCCCGCAACCTCAATCCCCTCGGCCACACGCGCCTGCCCCGCTATGTCCGCGGCCAATCCGGCGTGGTGGAGTTCAGCCACGGCGCTCACGTGTTTCCCGACACCCACGCCCACGGCGGAGGCGACGACCCTCGCCCGCTCTACACGGTCCGCTTCACCGCACGCGAGCTGTGGGGTCCGGACGCCGCGGAGCGCGACAGCATCAGCCTCGATCTCTGGGAGCCCTACCTTGAGCGCGCCTGACGCCGCGGCCCTGCCCGGCCTGCCGCGCGACGCCGACGGCCCGGTGTTCGCCGAGCCCTGGCAGGCGCAGGCCTTCGCCCTGGCGGTCCAGCTCAACGCCGAGGGCGCCTTCACCTGGACGGAGTGGGCCGAGGCCCTGTCGCGGGAGCTGGCCGGAGACCCGGATGACGACAGCGTGCGGTACTATTACCACTGGGTCGCCGCGCTTGAGCGGCTCGCGGCCGAGCGAAAACTCGCCGGTCCCAGCGAACTGGCCGACCGCAAGGCCGCCTGGGCCGAGGCCCACGAGCGTACACCGCACGGCAAGCCCGTGGAGCTGATGCGCGACGACCTCGCCCGCTGAGCGGGCGAGGTAGGATGACGCCTCGGCCGCCTACGGGATCTTGGGCTTGCCGTCCTTCAGTTCAACCAGGCCCATGGAGTTGCCGGCGGGATCCGTGAACAGGCCGAGCACCACGACACCCTTCACCTCGAACCGCGGGTGGACGATGGCGCCCCCATTGGCGGTGATCTTCGCCAGCGTGGCGGTGACGTCGTCGACGCCGACGTAAATGATCTTGTCCTTCGGGTCCTGGCGCAGGGCCCCGTCCAGTCGCGGCGTGACCGGCGCGGAGAAGCGGCCGTCCTTGCCGACATCCCAATCAAACACGGCGCGATAGAAGGCCGCCTGCTGCGCCATGTCCGGACCGGCGATGTCGAAGAAGACGATGGGTGCGGGCATGGCCCCTCCTGCTTGAGCTGTCGCGGCATAGCCGAGCGCAACCGTCAAAGCGGCGCTGACGGCAAGAACGGTTCGTTTCATAGGCCCCCCGAGCGGCATGTCGCTTGACGGTAGTCTGTGGCCGGGACGGGTTCTTGACGTTTCTTGCTGAAGACTAAGCTCGCCGGCGAACGGGAAACCACACCTGGGCGCGGCTGGCGGCGAGGTCGTCTTGGACGGGCGTCTCCAGGAAGATGTGGACGGGGGGATCGTCGTCCCGAAACTCGAGCTCTGACCGGCGGATTTCATCGGCGAGGTTGCGATAGGCCTGTCCCACCGTCTCGGGCGGCCCGACATGCTCGATCATCCCGTACAGGCCGCCCGCAAGCTCGAAGGATCGGATGCGCTCGTCGCCGGCGACACACCGGTCGACCGGGATGCAGACGTCCGACGCCTGCAGGACCGCCGGCGTGAGACTCGGATCGTCGGGGAAAAGCCCGAACCGCAGCGGGCCACATGCCAGGCCCTCGCGCTCCGCCCACGCCACGAGCTCATCCCACAGCGCCGTCCTGGTCGCCGCGTCGAGCCGGGCATATTCGCCGAGGTGGCGGATGGCCAGCAGCGGCGTCGGCCGCACAGCGGTGAACCAGACCTCCGACAGTCGGCACCCCTCGCCACGGAAGGTCAGGTTCCGCTGCATACGATCGATCTGCGCCGCCTTCGCCGCCCGTCGGTAGGCGCTTGGTGAAACACCGAAGCCTCGCCTGAACGCACGGGAAAAGGTCTCGTGCGCGCTGAAGCCGACGGCCAGGCCGATCTGGACGATGCTCTCGTCGGTGATCGCCAGCTTATAGGCGGCGCGTTCCAGCCTCAGCCGCTGCACGTGGCGCTTCGGCGTTTCGCCGACGGCGGCCGAGAACACCCGGTGGAAGTGGAACGGCGAATAGCCGAGGTCCCGCGACAGGGCGTTCAGGCTGAGGTCCGAGTCGAGCTTCGCCTTCACCCCGACCAGGAACGGCGTGACCGCATCCAGGGCGACGCGAGGGTCCATCGGCTTCACCCCGCCGGGTCGTTCTTCGCCAGGAAGCCCAGGACCGCCTGGAGCACCGCCAGCCGCGCGTCGTGGGTCGCCAGCGCATGGTCGCTCGGCCCCGCCACCTCGACCAGCTCCACCGGTTTGCCGGCGGCCAGCAGGGCGTCGCGCATGGACCGGCTCTGCTGCACGGGCGAGGTCTTGTCGCTGGTCTCGTGCACCAGCAGCACCGGCACGGCGACACTCGCCGCCAGCTTGACCGGAACCGGCGGCTCGGAGCCCATATAGCCCGCGAGGATCCCCGGCGACGCCGGATTGGCGTCGAAATCGCGCGGCCGCGCCAGGTCCGCCACCAGCGGTGTGATCCGATCCTGCTCGGGCCGGACCAGCTGGCCCCGGAGCGCCGTTTCGTAGGCCTTGAGATCGGAGACGCCGTCGATCGACGCGGCGCAGCGATAGGTCCCGGCTTCGGTCGCGCCCATCAGCGCCGCATAGCCGCCGATGCCGGCGCCGACAATGCACACCCGCCGGGCGTCGGCCAGGCCCTGGCTCACCAGGAGCCGGACCCCGTCGGCGAGATCGGACTGCATCTTGCGGCCGAGCTGGCCGCTGGCCGCCAGCATCACGGCCGCACCATCGCCGTCCGAGCCGCGGTACTGCGGCTGCAGCACCAGATAGCCGCGCGAGGCCAGCGCCTGGGCCAGCCAGTCGAAGCCCCGCCTGTCGTGCGCCTGGGGCCCGTCGTGCGGCAGGACCACCAGCGGCAGGTTCCGGGTCGCCGCCGAGCCTGGCGGCAGGGTCAGAAGCGCGCTGATCTGCAGGCCATCGGCAGCCTGGTAGGAGATCAGGCTCTGGGGCGCGACCCACGGGCTCGGGATCTGAGGATAGTCTTCGCCCAGGCGGACGCTGGTCCCCTGGCTGAAGTCGACCACATGGTAGCTGCCGGGATCGTCCCGGCCCTCGGCGTGGATGACCATCTTGCGGGGATCGTCCGCGGTCGAGACGATCCGCACCGTCTCGCCCGGCGCCGCATTGAGCGCCTTCTGGAACAGCGACTGCAGATCGGGGTCGGTAAGGGCGTAACGCTCCTCGACCCCGACACGCAGGAAGCCGGCGATCCGGCCGGTGGCCGGATTGACGATCGGGCGGTCGCGCGCCGCGTCGTCCGGCTCGAGCGGTCCCGACAGGGCGCCGTCAGGCGACAACTCATAATAGTGGAATAGGCGGCTCCCCCTACCCGCATCGTCCTTGGCCACGCTGTTCTGGGCCACGCCGTCCTGGGCCGCATCGAGGATCACGACCGAGCCGTCGTGCGCGCCGAGCCCCACCAGGAAGGGCGCGAAGGTGTCGGTCTTGGGCGAGACGGGACGCGTCAGCACGGGCTTCCAGGCGCCGCCCTGCTTCATCTGGATGACGAAACGGCTCTTGCCGTAGTCGTAGAGGCTGCGCGCCGCCACCCCGCCCGACGGGTCGACCAGCCAGTCGTCGACATAGGTGACCGCACGGCCGAGGTCGCCGCCGTCCTTGAGCAGCCGCCCGCCGGTGGTCTTCGGGTCCACGCTCCACAGGAAGATTGGTTCAGCCGGGCCTGTTCCCAGCGAGTCGAGACTCACCTGCATGAACGGTCCCGCCAGCGCGGGCTTGCCGCCGAGGGCGATCCTGGCCGGCGTCCCCAGGGGCCGGCTGGCGTGCTCGCCGAAGCGGGCGCCGAGCTTGCCGTAGCTTTTCGTGGCCATGTCGACCGAGGTCACGGCGGATTCCTCACGGACACCGTAGTAGACGCACGGATGGCTGTGGCTGGTGGCGCCGATCACGGCCGCCGCGGCCTGCAGGTTCTGAGCGACCATGGAGCCGCCCCGGGGATTGCTGGACTGCGCGATCGCCTGGTTCTGCAGCGACAGCTGCGCCTGCATGACGTTGGCGTCGATCTCCTGCTGGTCGTTCGGATCGCAAGTGCCGCGCAGGGTGGTGATTCCGCTGGTCACCAGGACGTGGTCGTCGTCGGCCCAGGCGATGGAGGAGACGGGACCGTCGGTAAGCCGCGCCAGCCGCGCTGTGTTGTCGGCCAGGCGCTGGGTCACCAGCAGCCGCTCCGCGCCCTGCGTCATCACATACGCCACCTGCGCCCCATCCGCGGACATGACCATGTGCTCGACGCGCGCGGGCGTCGCATAGGCCTCGAGCGGCGGCGGCGCCTCGGTCGGCCTGTGCGTCTTCGCGGCGGTCACCACGACCGGCCCGTTGTCGGGCTTGGCCTGGATCTGAGCCTGAGTCTGAACTTGGGTCTGAGCCCAGCCTGGGCCGGCGACCCCCGCAAGCAGGAGCCCGGCCGCCATCAGGGACTTGCTGGCCTGCATTCGCGCACCTCGTCCGGCGATCTGGCCGCCGGCCCTGTCTGGTCACAGGCCCCCGCCAGCGCCGCGGTAGATCAATCCCTGCGGGAGCGGCCACGTCAAGGTCGCACCGCGCCGGACCCGCGCGGCCTGCCCGCCGAGTGTTCAGAGCGAGGCGGTCGATAGCCACCAGCCGTCGCCTTCGAGCCAGCAGCTTTCGTCAGGCTGCGTTCCTCGCCGCAGGCTACGGACCGGCGGCAGGGCCCCCGCCGAGGCCTTGAGGGCGTCCTCCAGCCGCTGGCTCATCACCGGGTCCTGACCGCCGACGCAGGGGATGATCCCGGTCGGCAGGACGGAGCGGGCGTCGAACATCCCCTCCCCCCGCGCAGTGAACAGCATCACCACCCCGCCCCAGCCCACGGTGAGGGCGACCAGAAGCCGCCCGCCCGGCTTGAGAGCGTCGAGCCACGCCGGCGCGGGATGGCTGACGCCGGCGTTCACATAGATCACGTCGGCGCCCGGAAACGGCCCCTCGAGGCCCGAGCGGCGCGCGACGTGCGCCCAGGACCAGGGCCCGAGGTTCCGCTCGGCGAGCGCGGCGAGCGCAGCGTCGATCTCGATCGCCTCTACCCGCCCCGCCGGACCGGTCAGCTCGGCCATGATCGCACTGTAATAGCCGGCGCCCGCCCCGACGTGCACCACGGTGTCCCCCGGCGACAGGGCGGCGGCCGACAGGCAGTGGGCGTGGAAGCTCGGTTGCCCATTGTTGAGCGATCGTTCGGGAAACAGGCCCACCACCACGTCGGAATAGAGGAAGGCCTTGTCGGCGCTGGGGGTGAGGACATAGCCGGTGGTCCCGGTCGCGATCGGCCAGGGGCCCGGGCCCAGGAAGGCCTCACGCGGGACCGCAGCGAAAGCGGCCTTGATCCGCTCATCCTGGATTCCAGCCCGCGCGGCGACCAGCTCGGCGAAATATTCACCGAGGCTCGCCGGAGAGCGGATCTGCGGCGACGGTGCGGCCAGCATGGGCGTCAGTCCCCCTCGGCAAGGCCCTCGCGTGGCGGCGCAGCGGTCACCCGCGCGCACGCCCCGAGAGACCCTCAGTCCGCGGATGATCCCGGGACCTCGGCGACCTCACCTTCAGCTAGCCTGATTCATGTCACCCCTGAAATGATGTCTCAGGGTTCCGAAAATGCCGGCATTTTTCGCGCCCCCCCTGTGGTCGCGACGACCCTGCGGGACTGGAGATCTAACCCAGCGCCGTCACGATCCACGTCGCCGCCCTGAGGGTCACGCCGCCGGGGCCTTCCCGTCCCTCCAACGCGCGGCGAACCCGCGGTTCGGCGCTGCTCCGAAGTGACGAATTCTCCCGCAGGATTTCCCCAGCGGTCCCACCGACAGCAGAACGTCCAGCATGGCCTCCAGGCCATCGCTGCCGACCTCCTGGTCGTGTGGTTCGATGGCGACGTCGCGAAATCCGGCGGCGTGCAGCACCTCGCGGATTCGGGCCGGATCCTCGAAACTGAACGGCGTCGCGTCGGCCTCGCCTTCCAGGGCCGCCGCGCGAAGCGGCAGGTGATCGAGCTCGTTCTCGGCAAGCGACCTCCAGCACACAAAGGCCAGCCGACCGTCCGGCTTCAGGCCCCGGCGGAGATTGTGGAACGCCTCCTCGGGATCGGCGAAGGCCATCACCCCGAAGCGGGAGAACACCCCGTCGAAACGCCCGGCCGGCAGGGCGCAGGTCTGGGCGTCGCCCGCGACGAAGCCGACGTTCGAACGCCCCGCCGACAGCGTGCGGGCGAGGTCCAGAAGCAGCGGTGAGATGTCCAGGCCGACCACCTCCCCAGCGGGGCCGACCGCCTCGGCCAGCTGGACGACGGTCTGCCCGGCCCCGCAGCCGACATCCAAGATCCGCTCGCCCGGCCTCGGCGCCAGCGCCGCCATGGCCCGCAGCCCCAGTGGCGAAAGCTGCAGGTCCAGCGGCTCACGAACCGCCGCCCACGCCGCTTCCGCCAGCGGTCTCGCATTCGGACTGGGTACGGTGTCGGCCACCGGTCATCCATAGCGACGAGAGACACCGAGCAGAAGCCGATCGCCGGCTCGACATGACGGACCGGAGTGGCATTCTGGCCGGGTGAGCGAGCTGTTCCGATTGCCGAGCGCCGTCCGGCGGGACCCGAGCGTCGACGCCTGGTTCGCCATGCCGCACGACGAGCTGCGACGCCTGGCCCAGCCCTGGTTCGAGCGGATGCGCGACTGCGGCGCCGACGTTCGGGAGCTGCTGCACGACGGACATCCCACGGCCTGCGTGGGCGACGCCGCGTTCGGCTACACCAACGCCTTCAAGGCCCACGTCAACGTCGGCTTCTTCCACGGGGCGGACCTGGACGACCCCACCGGCCTGCTGCAAGGCGCCGGCAAACGCATGCGGCACGCGAAGGTGCGCTGGGGCGAGCCGATCGACACCGCCGCCCTGAGCGCCCTCATCACCGCGGCCTACCGCGACATCCGGCTTCGCCTCGCGGCCGAAGACTGAGGCCACCGGCTCGGGCGGATCAGGGCGCCTTGCCCTGCCCGTCTTCGGTGCGGCCGATGAAGTCGAGCGCGGCGGCGTCGGGGGTCGGTTCGGCCTTCGGCCCGTCGTTGGTGAAGTTGATCAACCGGTCGCCGGCATCATAGCGCGGCCACACCGGACGGCCCTTGCCGTTGGGATCGCCGGTCTTGGCGAAGGCGACCCAGTAGGCGCTGATCGCCTTGGCCAGGAACGCGTCGCGGCTGTCGGTCGGCCAGGGCGACGCGGCCAGCGTCTGGAACACATACTGCCGGTCCGAGGCATGGACGGCGCCCTTGATCGCCTTGGGCGCGCCGGACGAGACGACCGAGAAGCGGTAGAGGTAGGTGGGCGCGCCGGTCTTGGCGTGGGCGATGGCCAGGGCGCGGGCCGGTTCGCCGAACACCAGGTCGGTGATGATCCGCTCCTTGAAGGCGTCCGCACCGCCGTACACCGCCTCCGCGGCCACGCGCTGCTCGGGCGTCAGCCGGTCGAGGCCCTTGAAGGCGCCGGCATAGGCGCCCGGGATCTCCAGGCTGTTGGAGCCGACCAGATAGGGAACCGAGGCCTCGCGCCCCTGGCGGAAGCCGTCGAGCACGCCCTGGGTCACCAGCGTCCCATCGATGATCGGGGCTTCGCCCTTGGTCATATCGAGATCGCCGGCGGCGACGATGGCCGCGGCCGGAATGGCGCGGAGGGCGGCGACGTCCTGGCCGACGACGCTGAGCCCCGCCACGAAGCGCGCCCCGGCGAGCTCGGCCTCGGACAGGGTCTCGCCCCTTTCGCGCCCGACGCCGGATTCGACGATGGCCTTGGTGAACAGGCCGCGCGCCTCGGGGATCAGCATCAGCCGGTTGACCGACACCCCGCCGGCCGACTCGCCGAAGATGGTCACCTGCGCCGGGTCGCCGCCGAACGCCTTGACGTTGGCCTGCACCCACTTCAACGCCGCGATCTGGTCCATCAGCCCGTAGTTGGCGAGTTCGCCATGGCCGGGCTCGATCGA
>Ga0302314_10007955_pt1 | contig 18971 bp, 16 predicted proteins | sample III_Palsa_N2_3_FD_200533 | JGI IMG/M metagenome (GOLD analysis project Ga0302314, IMG submission 200533) | Peat permafrost microbial communities from Stordalen Mire near Abisko, Sweden - III_Palsa_N2_3 | ecosystem: Environmental > Terrestrial > Soil > Palsa > Peat permafrost | place: Sweden...
GGTGTCCTTCGCCAGTTATCCCAAGCCATTGCCATCTAACCTGAGCCATCCGGCGGCTTCTGCCATCTAACTTGAGCCACGTCAGTTTCTTGGTGATGTATCGGCATGCGAGGGTGCCTCGTGATGATGCCGGCGTTTCTGTGCCATCCGGCTACTCTTTGTTATTATATGGAGACGTGTCTCGTTGAGGGCGGTCTCCCTGCTGGAGTGACTGATGAGCGTGCTGGCGGTGGACAGCGTGCCGGTCCCGGCTTCTGCGGGTTTCGGCGTGTCGTTTGCGGACCTGGACGGCGGCCGGCGTCGCGAGCCGCTGTCGTCGTGCTGGATGGTGCCGTTCGAGCAGGTGCTTCCGGTCCGGGCATTCGGCTCGCATCCGGGCAAGAAGAGCTTTTCGGGCCTGTGGTGGCTGGCGACGACGGCGGAGCACGTCGGCTATGAGTCCTGGCTCGAACGGGACAACGTTGTGGCCCTGGACTTCGATCCTGACGTCACCGGCTTGTCGTCCCAGCCGTTCCGGCTGTCGTGGGAGCAGGACGGGAAGGGCCGTGTTCACACGCCTGACTATTTCGCCAGGCTCCGCGACGGGACCGGGGTTGTCATCGACGTCCGCGACGATGACCGGATCGAGCCCGAGGACGCGGAGGCATTCGCGGCAACAGGGCGGGCCTGTGCATCAGTCGGCTGGGAATTCCGGCGCGTCGGCGCCATGGAAGCAGCGCGGGCGGCGAACCTGCGGTGGCTGGCGGGCTACCGTCACCCCCGCTGCCTGGATGCCGGCCGGGCCGGCCGGCTCCGGCAGGCGTTCGGGGAACCGCGTTCGCTGATAGACGGCGCCCGGCAGGCCGGCGACCCGATCGCGGTGCTGCCCGTTCTTTACCACCTGCTCTGGACGCACGTCCTGGAAGCTGACCTGGACACTGCGCCGCTGTCGCCCTCGTCCGTCGTCTGGCACCGCGGATGACGGTGTCGCGTCCCCGGGTGCTCCGCACCGGGGACGACGTCCTCCTGGATGGTGAGCTGCACACGGTCCAGGCCGTGTCCGGCACCACGGTCCGGCTGGCGAACGTGGTCGGGGCCGTGTCGTCGGTGCCGGTCGCCGAGCTGCTGGCCAGCCCCGGATTCGCCCTGGCATCTCCGGCCGGGGCTCCTGCCCCGCTGCCGCCGTCCGGGCTGCTGGACGGCATCCCGGACGCGGAAGCGGAACGGGCCCGGTGGTGGGAACGGCACATCGTGGAGATCCTCACCGGCCTCCCGCCAGAGCATGCCCCGGGAGCGGTGCCGAAGGCCGAGTACGATCCGGGCCGGGTGTCGCTGCGGCAGCGTGAGCTCGCGAAAGTCGCGGAACTGGATGCTGCCGGCCGCAAGACCAGCCTGGCGACGGTGAAGCGGCTGCGGCTCGCCTACCAGGAGAAGGGACTGTGGGGCCTGGTCGACCAGCGGTCCGCCCGGCAGCCCCGGCTCGCCGGCAGGGCCGACGAGCGGGTGGTCGCGGCGATCCGCAAGGCGATCGGCGGCGAGACGGGCCGTTCGACCGGGACCGTGGGCAGGCTGCGGCGGGAAACTGCCCGGATCCTCGCCGAAGAGCACGGGGCTGATGCTCCGCCGCTGCCGCCTGACCGCACGTTCTACCGGCTGGCGAGCCGGCTGTCCCAGGGGAAGCACACGTTCGGGTCAGCGCGGACCCGCCGGTCGGCGGCGAAGCCGCCCGACGGGCCGTTCGGGTCGGTGACCGCGGCCCGGCCCGGCGAGTGGGTGCAGGTCGACTCCACCCCGCTCGATGTCCGCGTGGTGCTGGACACCGGCATCACCGACCGCGTCGAGCTGACCTGGATCATCGACCTGGCCACCCGGACCATCCCCGCCGCGGTGCTGCGGCCGACGACCAAGGCCGCCGACGTGGCGGTGCTGCTGGCCCGCATGCTCACCCCGGAGCCGATGCGGCCCGGCTGGGTCGATGCCCTGCGCATGTCCCGGTCGGTGCTGCCGCACCGGCGGCTGACAGAGCTGGACGAGCGGCTGGAACAGGCGGCGGCCCGGCCGGTGATCGTCCCGGAGACGATCGTCTGCGATCACGGCAGCGTCTACGTCTCGCGGTCGTTCCAGTCCGCCTGCCGGGCGATGGGCATCAATTTCCAGCCCACCCACAAGGGCTCGCCCTGGGAGAAAGGCACGGTCGAGACGAGCTTCAACGCCGTCGGCACCCTGTTCGCCCAGTACGTCGCCGGCTATACCGGCCCCAGTGTCGAGCACCGCGGCGAGAACGCCGGGCAGGACGCCGTCTGGCCGGTCATCGAACTCCAGTCGCTTTTGGACGAGTGGATCGTGACAACGTGGCAGAACAGGCCGCATACCGGGCTATTGGACCCGGTCGCGCCGGACCAGGCGCTCACGCCCAACGAGAAGTACGCGTCCCTGGTCGAGGCTGCCGGCTACGTCCCGGTGCCGCTCAGCGCCGATGACTACATCGAGCTGCTGCCCGTCGCCTGGCACGCGATCAACAGGTACGGCATCCGCCGCGGCAAGCGCACCTACGACTGCAGGGCGCTCAACCCCTACCGCCGCCAGCACTCCGGGATCGAGCGCAAGAAAGGCCTGTGGGAGGCCCACTACGACCCATACGACATCACCCGCCTCTGGGTCCGCAACCACCACGACGGCGGCTGGATCACCGTCCCGTGGAAGCACCTGAACAGCGCACCCGTCCCGTTCGGCGAGCTGGCCTGGAAACACGCCCGCGAGATCCTCGCCCGCCGCGGCCAGGACCAGGCGACCGAAGCCGAGATCGCGCAGGCCGCCTCCGACCTGCTCGACCGGGCCGGACGCGGCCCCGAGGCCGGCGATTCGTCCCTGACCAGCAGGGACAAGCGGGTCGCCGGCCGCACCCGCGCCACCAGCACGCCGGACGGATTCCGCCCCGGCGACGGCGGGCCGGATCCTGGCGCGGCCCCCGACGATGACTCGGAGGAGACCGGGGCCCCTGCAGCGGACGTCATCCCGCTGCCGATATTCGACGCGCGCAAGGAGGCGGAGAAGTGGCGGTTCTGACCCAGCCCGGGCAACTGGACGACCGGCGCCAGCCCACCACGACGCTGGAGGGATGGCGGCGCTTCGTCGAGGCCGACCCGTCCGCGCTCGCGCTGCTGCCGGACGGCGAATGGCGGGCGCTGGACGACGCCGGGCGGGCCGCCTACGACGAGGCCCGGATCGCCCACCATGCCGAGCTCGTCGTGGTCACGACCTCCGCGATCCAGGAGATCACCGGCGAGGGCCGGCTGCTGACCCTGATGAACCAGCGGGAGAACGGCGCCCGCCGCGGGCTGATCGTCACCGGCGGCGCGGCCACCGGGAAGACCACCGCGATCAAGCAGCTCGGCCGGTTCCACGAGCTCCGCACCCGGCTCCGTTATCCCGGCGGTTCCGGCCGCATCCCGGTCGTCTACGTCACCGCCCCGCCCAAGGGCTCGCCGCGCAAGCTCGCCATGGAGTTCGCCCGGTTCCTCGGCCTGCCGCCGGCTTCCTCGCGGACCAACGCCACCGACATCGCCGACACGGTCTGCCAGCTCCTGATCGATGCCCGCTGCGACGTCGTCGTCATCGACGAACTCCACAACATCAACCTGGCGACCACCGCAGGGGAAGACCACTCCGACCACATGAAGTACTTCACCGAGCACCTGCCCGCCACCTTCGTCTATGCCGGCATCGACGTCGAGCGGTCCGGGCTGTTCACCGGCGTCCGCGGCCGGCAGCTCGCCGGACGCTGCGTCACGGTCAGCACCGGCCCGTTCCCCTTCCGCGACGAATGGCGGCAGCTGGTCTCCGCCATGGAGTCCACCCTGCGGCTGCACCGCCACGAGCCCGGCTCGCTGTCCGCCGCGGCGAAGTACCTGCACCAGCGCACCGGCGGCATGATCGGCAGCCTGTCCCACCTCATCCGGGCATCCGCGATCCGCGCCATCCTGTCCGGGACCGAGGCCGTCACCCGGCCGCTGATGGACAAGGTCCGCATCGACCACGCCTCCGAGTCCTCAGCCCGCCGCGCCAGCAGCACCCTGTGATCCGGCGGCGAAACGATGCCGAAAATGCTGCCGCGCGACCGCGCCGAGCAGATCCTGGCCGAGCACGCCGCCGGGAAATCGGCCCGCGCGATCGCGAGAGACTACGGGCACAAGCCCGAGACCATCCGGAGCTACGTGAGCGGACGCCGCACCCCCGGTGAGCCTGCCCCCAGGGCCGACGAATTCGCTCCCTTCACCGCCTACTGCCGGCAGCGGCTGGCTGACGACCCGCACCTGCGGTCAGCGGCACTGCTGGCCGAGATCACGGGACTCGGCTTTCCCGGCGGCCAGAGAAGCTTCTACCGGGCACTGGAGCGCCACGAGATCCAGACGCACCCGTGCCCGGACTGCCACATCGCCAGGATGAGCGGATACGCCCCGCTGCCGGACGCCCGGCAGCCGCGGCCCTCCCCGCTGCCGATGCCGGCCGCCCCGGTCGCCGGGGAAACCCTGGCCTCATTCCTCGGCCGCCTCGCCGCCGCCAACCTCACCAGCACCGGTGACCTGCTGAAAGTCCTGCCGCCATGGTTCCGCATCAAGACCCGCTGGCACGACGACCGCTGGCAGCATGACCGGCTCATGCCATGGTCCGACGCCGCCGCCGCACGGCTCGCCGCAATCAGCGGCTCAACCGCCGCGGCCATCATGAACGCGCTCCCCGCCTTCGGGCACCTGCACGCGGGCCTGCCCGTCCGGGCCGTCACCGCGTGCCGCCTCTGCTCGGCCGCCCGCGGCATCCGGCAACCGGTCCCGGTCCATCTCCCCGCCTGGCAGCAGGCCTGCCTCAAGCACGGCATCTGGCTGTCCGCGCCGGGAACGCCGCAGCTCAGCGTCAGCAACTGCCCCGACATCCTGGACGCCGAACACCGCGCACGCCGGCTCCTTCGCCGCTGCACCATCGAGCAGCTCATCTACGCCAGAGTCCGCGCACGCCAAGGACCAGCCGGCTCAGAACAGGCATGGAAACACCGGATCACGGCGCTCGTCGAGTCCAACCCCCGCCAGGCCGCCGAATCAAGCCCCCGCGAACTGTTCCTCGCCGCGGCCTACCCGGATGCCATCGTCGCAGCCACGACAACCTGCGGCCAAGCGGAAACCCGGTCCTGACCCAAAACGGCAGATCGCAACTTGGCTCAAGTCAGATGGCAGGAAGTCCGTGAACCCTTGCCATCCAACTTGAGCCACTGCTGGTCACATCCTCGTGATGGCTCAGGCTTACTGGCGACGGACAACCTGGCTGGCATCGGAGGCGGCTCCCGGGCGGCTCCGCCACTGGTCCACCATCCAACTGGTGCCGCCCGGGCCGCGACAGGCCAGGTCAGCCCCCCTCGGCGGAGGTTAACTCCCCGGCCGAGGCTAGTCTTAGATGCGTCCCATTTGTCGCACTTGATCGTGGGCGTGAGGTATGTGTGCGCAATCGTAATTAGCGAGGTTACGGTTGCCCTGCCTGGGCAAGTTGCGTCCTAGGGGAGTTGCGTCCCGGTCCGCGATTGAGCACCGAACGGTGTGGTGACTGAGGTATGGACAGTGGGCTTGCGCAGGCCGCGCGGTGGCTAGGGCGCGGGACGCTGCACTGGCTGCGGCACTGGCCACGCAAGAAGATCGTCCTATGGGGCTGCGCGACCCTGGCCCTGCTGCTTGTCGCCGTCAGCGGGTCCGCTTACGTGACGCTCAAGCACTTCAACGCGAACATCGAGCAGGACGACATTAGCAGCCTGCTCGGCGATCAGCCGGTGAACACCCACCCGCAGGCGGAGAACATCGTGGTGATCGGCTCGGATTCACGGAACGGGCTAAGCGCGGCGTACGGCACCGGCCTGGTCACCGATCAGTCCGACACGCTGATGATCATCCACATCCCGGCCGACAGGAAGTGGGCCGAGGTGATGTCGATACCGCGCGACTCCTACGTGAACATCCCGTCGTGCAAGATGGGCGACGGCCAGCTGTCCGCGCCCACCCAGTTCAAGATCAACGAGGCGTTCGCGATCGGGAACCTGGACGGGAACCACACCAAGCTCGGTATCGCCTGCACGATCAAGACGCTGGAGCAGGACACCGGGATCTACATCAACCACTTCATCGCGGTCAACTTCACCGGCTTCGAGGGCATGGTCGCCGCGCTCGGCGGCGTCGAGGAGTGCAACCCCACGCCGATCAACGACCCGAACTCCCACCTGCACCTTTCCGCCGGTAAGCACCTGCTGACCCCGGCGCAGGCGCTCGGCTACGTGCGGGCCAGGTACACCCTTGGCGACGGCAGCGACCTGGAGCGGATCGGCCGCCAGCAGGCGTTCATGTCATCACTGGTCAGCCGGGTGAAGAGCAAGCTCTACAACCCCCTGGACATTTACCGGTTCCTTGACGCCTTCACCAAATCGCTGACCATCGACAGCCAGCTTGGCGGCATCACCGGCCTCTACGACCTGGGACAGTCCCTGCGCGGCATCCCGTCGAGCAAGATCGCGTTCTTCACGGTGCCGAACTTCCCGCGCAGCGAGGTCGTACCGTCCGACACCGCGAACGTGCTGTGGACGCAGCCGGAAGACAACGAGATCTTCGCCTCGTTCCGCAACGATGTGCCAGCGAGCAGCACGCTCTTCGCGCCGCCGACGACCAAGAAGGCGGTCACGGAGAGCGCGGGCGCCAGCGCGAGCCCGAGTCCAAGCGCGAGCCAGAGCGCCAGCGCGAGCCAGAGCGCCAGCTCGACCGCGAGCCCGGTCTCGATCCAGGCGCGCACCGCCAACCAGTCCATCTGCGCTGGCTGATGTCGCTGCGACCATGATGTTTACGATCCGGCCAGGCAGCGCGCGGGCAGCAACACCCGGCGGATACCGTTGGCCAGATGAAAAGGGCGTCGCGGCGTGCGTGGCTGGCGGGCGCGGGCCTCGCGCTGTGCGTCGCGCTCGCCTCGTCGCTTGGCATCGCCGCGCGCGCCAGCACCGGAGCCGTCGGGACCACCCCGACGGCGCGGCACGTCGTGATCGTTGGCATCTCGGGCCTGCGCTGGGACCTGGTGACCCCCGCGGCCACCCCCGAGCTGTGGCGGCTGGCCGAGGGCGGCTCGGTTGGCTCGCTCGTCGATTACGCTCAGCAGCCGACCGCCTGCCCGGCGGATGGCTGGCTGACGCTGAACGCCGCCGCCCGCGCCCAGGGCCCGCGGCCCTGCACCCTGCTGCCCAGTGTCATCTCTAGCGGCAGTATCTCTAGCGGCAGTATCTCTAGCGGCAGTATCTCTAGCGGCAGTATCTCTAGCGGCAGTATCTCTAGCGGCAGTATCTCTAGCGGCAGTATCTCTAGCGGCAGTGCCGCCCGCGTCCCGGCGATGCCGGGGCTCATCGAGGAAAACAAGCGCTTTCACGAGTCACCGGACTGGGGGCTGCTCGGCTCGCTCGCGAGCTGCGCGACCGCCGTCGGCCCGGGCGCGGCCCTCGCACTCGCCTCCGCTGCGGGCGCGGTCACCGCGTACCTGCCGACCGCGGTGGACCTGTCCGCCGCGGTGCTTGCCCGCTGCCCGCTGACCGTCGTCGATCTTGGCCAGGTCGATGCCGTAGACCAAAGCACTTTTACCGAACGGTCCCTCCTCTTCGCCATCGACCGTCAGCTAGCTCGGCTAGCGGCGGAGCTGCCAAGCGACACTCTGCTTCTCGTTACCTCCCCTGGCACCGTGGCAGGCGGCCGGCCGCACCTGGCGTCCCTGGTGGTGAGCGGGCCAGGATTCGGCGCTGGCCTGCTTGATTCGGCATCCACCAGGCAACCGGGGATCGTGGCGCTCACCGACCTGACCCCGACGGTGGCCGGCTGGCTTGGCCAGGCTGTGCCCGCGGGGACCGTCGGCGCCAGGATCTACCGCGGCGACCGGGGGGACCTGGCAAGCACGGTCCGCGCACTGATCGGCAGGGATACCGCCGAGCAGGTCTGGATGTCCACGCACGGCTGGTTCTTCGTCGGTTACGCGGCGGCGGACGCGGTGGCATTCGCGGTTCCCGCACTGCTCTATTGGGGCCGGGAACCGGAGCGCCGTCGGCGCCGCAACCGCTCCTGGCGGGTGATCGGCACCGTTGCCGCCGCGATACCGCTCGGCACGTTCCTGGCCAACCTGCTCCCGTGGTGGCAGCACGACCATCCGGCCCGGTGGCTTTACCTAATGGCAGCGGCCTGGTCGCTGCTGCTCACCGTGGTGGCACTCACCGGGCCGTGGCGACGCGAAGTCCTCGGACCGTTCGGGATGATCTGCCTTTTTACCCTCGCCGTCCTCAGCCTTGACGTGATGACCGGGTCGCGGCTGCAGCTCGAGGCGCCGTTCGGCCTGTCGCTGCTCACCGGCGGGCGGTACTACGGGATCGGCAACGACGCGCTCGGCGTCTACTGCGTCTGCGCGCTGGTGGGCGCCGCCTGGCTGGGGACGCTCGCGACCCGCTCGCCGGTGCTTGCCGCGGGTGCGGTCGGTCTCGTCGCGGTGGTCGCGTCCGGCTGGCCGGGCTTCGGCGCGAAGGCCGGCGGGACGATCGCGCTCGTGCCGTGCCTCCTGCTGCTGCTCCTGGTGCTCGGCGGTGTCCGGGTCGGCTGGCGACTGGCGGTTCCGGTCGCGGTCAGCGGCCTTGCCCTGTTCCTCGTCCTCGCCGTGGTCAGCTACTTCTTCCCCGCGGTGGGCGTCTCTGACCTGGCGACGTTCGCCGGCCAACTGCTGCACGGCCGGGCCGGTGACCTGCTTGAGCGCAAGGCAGGCGCCAACGCGGGGACGCTCGGCTCGGGCGTGCTCGGCTGGCTGATCCCGGTCGTGGCGGCGGCGACCGCGCTCGCGCTGTGGCGGCCCGCGGCGTTGCGGCTGCGGCTGCTGCCGGAAGCGTTTGACGCGGCGCCGCTGCTGCGCGCCTTGGTCGTGCTCTCCTGGCTTGTGCTAGTCATCGGCTGGTTCGCCGATGACTCGGGGGTCATCGTGCCCGCCGCGGCGCTGCCGTTCGTGGCACCGCTGGCGATCGCAATGGCCGCGTCAGTTTCCGCAGCGGCTGGTGGGGCACGCTATATTTTGGTGCCCTAGCCCTAAGGCCCCCAAGGTAGACAGAGGACGCCCGAGTGCAGTATCAGCTTTCGCGTGTCGTCATTGGTCCGTTGCTGTACGCCTGCGGTCGTCCCCGGGTGACCGGGCTTGAGAACATCCCCGTGAGTGGTCCGGCGATCCTCGCGTCCAACCATCTGTCCATCGTCGATTCCTTGTACCTGCCGCTGATGATCACCCGGCCCGTGGTGTTCCCGGCCAAGGCCGAGTATTTTTCCGCGAAGGGCCCCATCGGCCGCCTGTGGGCGGCCTACCTGCGGTCGACCAAGCAGCTTGAGATCAACCGGCATGATACGAGGTCCGCGCAGGCCACTCTCGAGGCGGCGGCCGAGATCTTGCGTGCTGGCGACCTGTTCGGCTTCTATCCGGAGGGCACCAGGTCGCCCGATGGCCGGCTGTACCGTGGCAGGTCGGGCGTTGGCTGGCTGGCGCTGAACTCAGGTGCCCCGGTGGTCCCGGTCGCGATGGTAGGCACAAGGAAGATGCTGCCGCCTGGCTCATCCGTACCCCGCCCGGCGCGGATCGAAGTCCGGATAGGCAAGCCACTTGAGTTCGGCAACCTGGCGGGCGACCCCCCCGCCAGGGCCCGCCGCACCATCGCGGACGAGGTAATGCGCGCGATCGGCGAGCTATCCGGCCAGGAGTACGTCCACGAGTACGCCTCTGACGTCAAGGCAAAGCAAGCCGCCGCCTCCTAAACGGTAGGCGGCGGTGGCCGTGAACATGTTGGGCGCCGGTTGCGGATAACAGGTATAGGCCTGCCGAGCACCCGGAAGGGCACGGACATGAATCAAGGTCACGCATGAGGCGGCGCCCGGGATACGCCGACGCGGATGATGCCGCGGTCATTGAGAGTTCCTGGCGGGAGCCGGAGCGGTTCGCGGTCCTGTTTGACAGGCACGCCCCGCACATTTACCGCTACCTGGCCCGGCATGCCGGCCACCAGGTCGCCGATGACCTGGTCGCCGAGACGTTCCTGGCCGCTTTCGCCAAGCGGGACCGGTATGACCTCGGCCACGCGGATGCCCGGCCCTGGCTGTACGGGATCGCCACCAACCTGGTCAGCCAGCATCGCAGGGACGAGGCCCGTCAGTACCGGATCAGGCGGGCCGCCGCGGCCGAGCCTGAGGTTCCCGGTCATGCCGAACGGGTGGCCGCCGATGTCACGGCCCAGGCGATGCGCACGCTGCTTGACGAAGCGCTGGCCGCGCTGTCGGTCGGCGACCGGGACGTGCTGCTGCTCATCGCCTGGGAGCAGCTGACCTACCAGGAGGTGGCGCGGGCGCTGGCCATCCCGATGGGCACCGTGCAGTCCAGGCTGCACCGGGCACGCGCGAAGGTGCGCCAGGTCCTGGCCGGTACCGATGCGGCGGCAGCGTATGAGGAGATCATGACCAATGAATGACATGGAGCTGCTCTGGGAGCGGGCGCAGGAGACGCCCCTGCCCGCGCCTGCCGAGCTGAACGCGGCCCGCGCCAGGCTGGTCGCCGCGATCGCCACCGATCCGGCCACGTACGCCACGGCCGTAGCAGAGGTCGTCATGTCCCGGTCCTGCCCGTCAAGCGGCCAGCAGGTCGAGCCGCTGCGGCCTCCCGCGCCGGTGCTGCGCGCAGGCAGGTTCCTGCGCGCGGGCGCCGTCAGCTCCGCCGCGTACCTGATCGTCGCGCTGCCCTTCATGGGCGGCATCAAGGGCAGAGCGTTCGGGCAGCGCCTCACCGCGACCCCGCTCACCATCACGCTGGTGGTTGTCCTCGGCCTGGTCGTGATCGCCCTGTGGCTGTGGATGGCGCGGGCGACCAGCCAGGGCAAGAACTGGGCGCGCATCCTGTCCACGGTGCTGTTCGGCCTGGCGACGCTTGAGCTGATCGGCAACCATGGCGTCGCGCAGGTATTCTGCGCCGTGCTGACCTGGCTGACCGGCCTCGCCGCGGTCTGGCTGCTCTGGCGCCCGGCCTCAAGCGCGTTCTTCAAGCGATGCCGACAGGCCTGAACGCCTCCCGCGCGGTCAGGCGGGCTGGAGCAAATCTGCCGGCCTAAGTCACGCTGAAGGCGTATAGCCGCCTGCTAGGGGAGCCGGTGCCTGACTTGGTGTAGCCCGAGCCCCAGTAGACCGAGCCGCCGACGATGGCGGGGCCGGACGCGACCGAGCCGACGCTGGCGAAGGACCAGAGGATACGGCCGGTTGACGCGTTGAGCGCGTGCATGTTGGTGCCGGTCTTGGCCAGCGATCCCGCATAGACGACTCCGTTGGCGACGCTGACCGCACCGGTGTCATTCGCGCTCGCCGGATCGCAGGTCTGCCACAGGATCTGCCCGGTGGCTGGGCTGATGGCCGACCATGCGCCACTGTCGCAGGTGGTCCCGGCCTCCGGGCCGCTGCCCCGCAGGATGAACGGGGTGTGGCTGCTGTTGCCTTCGGCCACGTAGATCCGGCTGCCATCGGTGGCGGTGCCCCACAGCATGCCGCCGTCCGGCGACCCGGGGCCGACCAGGGTGTCCCAGGCGAGGCGGCCACTAGCGGGGTTGAACGCCCAGTAGATGCCGCTCTTCTGGCCGATGCCGAGCAGTGTCTCGACCTTCCCTGCGGTCGATCGCGTCGTGAACAGGTTCGCTCCGGTACCGAAGTCGTAGTCCTGGCCCGCGGGTGACGGGCACCAGGTCGTGCCCGGCGGGACGTGGAAACAGGCCGCTGTCCACGCGTCGTATCCCTCGACCTTGCGGCCCCAGTTGACCTTGCCCGTCTTGAGGTTCAGCGCGAGCACCGAGTCGAAGTAGTCGTTCGGCGCGGTGCACTTGGAGTCGGAGGTGTGGTGCTTTATCGCGCTCGCCACGCACGCGGCCGCGGCCGCGGGGACCGTGTAGTTGTTGCCGGTCCCGACGTATACGGAGTCGGTTGCCTGATCGATGGCGGGCGTGGAGCCCCAGACCGCCCCGCCGCTGTAACCGCCTTGCTTCCCGCCGTTGGCGGGCATCGTGTACGTCTTCCAGAGCACCTTGCCGGTCGACTCGCTGAGCGCGACGACGCTGCCGCGGAAGGTGCAGCATTTGTAGTCCGGGTTGTCCGCCGCGGTCTCCTCGCTAGAGGACACGCCGATGTAGACGACGCCGCGGTCGATGATCGCCGCACCAGTGATCTGCGCATACGGATGGCCATCGGCGCGGGTGATCCACTTCCTGGCCCCGGTGGCGGTGTTGACCGCGATGATATCCGCGCCCGTCTGGGTGCCGATGACCAGCGTGGACCCGTCTACGACGGGATCGGTCCGCGAAACCGAACCCGCGATGCCGTTGTACGAGGAAATCAGGCGTCGCCAAATGACGTGGCCGTCGCTTGCCCTGATCGCCGACAGGTAGCCGCCCCAGTCGGGCACGTACACCACCCCGTTGACGATGGCCGGGGTCGCGCTCACATCGCCCGCCATGGCAAGCGTCCACCGGGGAGTGAGCCTTGCGGCCGTCCTGACGCCGATGACGGTCTCGTCCGGCTGGAACCGGTCGTCCGCCAGCCCCTGGCCACCCGACGGCCACTCAGGAACGGGCTGCTTTGCCGCGCTCGGGCCAGACATACGTACCGGGCTTGCCGGGCTGGCCGCCGCCGCGGGGCCGCCGACCGCGGCCATTCCGGCTGCTAGCAACGCCACTCCGGCCGCGATTATCAGGCGCCCCTTGGCGTCGCCAGCTAGAAGTCGCCGCAATTTACCCACCCCGCAGCATCGCGTCACCATGACAGGTGTCACCAAACCACACCGAAGGGGAGTGTCTCACGTTATAGGCCCCTTAGCGCTTGAACGACTAGATGACACCTAGAGGTCTTCACGTTTCGGCCCGGTGTACGTTACGTAGGGCTTGGCCCTGCCGCGCGGCTGTCGTGGGCCACGACCAGGGCAGATGCGGCCCCGCGTTTCCGCGGAAACGTCCTGCGCAATTGCGTACAGGGTCTCAGGCGGGTGGGTTGGTCGCGCTTAACCTGGCCGAGGACGCGATGTTCACGCGGATCGAGCACGCGGGTCAAGCGGATCGTGCCGGACGGGCGGGTGCTGGCCGAGGTCTGGGACCAGGCCCGGCTTTCCCCAGCTCTGGCCGTGCCCGTCAGCACGGTGCGGGCGAACTCGTCGGAAGCGACCAAGCCTCAAGCACTTTCTGCGGGAAAAACCGCAACTCGGCACAGATGGCGGGCGCACCGCCAATCGTTGCCTGCCATGGACCGCTGCCAACCTTCTTGAAGAAGCCGATGGAGGCGCCATCCTGAAAGCTCACCGTGACAGCCAGGGGATCCGTGCTCGATGGCTCGTAGTTGGCCATCGCCCAATACGTCTCCGTGGCCGGGTCGAAGCCGTAGAAGACGCTGCCCGGCCTGCTGCCCGCCACGTCGGAGAGCGAGATACTCTTGGCGGCCGCAAAGGCCGTGACCAGTTCGCTGCGAACTGCCGCGTTGACGGCCAGGTTCTGGACTCCACCAGAAGACGACGGCGTGGCACTTGCAGAAGACGCCGGCGTGGCGCTTGACGTGACGGCGGGTGGGGAGGCTGGTGCGGAGGCCGCGGGACTAGCCGACTGGCTGGTGGGGGCTGCGACGGAGCTCGGTGCCGAGTTGGCCGTGCATCCGGTCACTCCGATCGCGGCCAGCAAACCGAGCACCACCGCCATCCTGGGAGAGACGCGAGCCGCATGCATTCCTGCCTCCATCGTGGATCATGACATCCGTTATGTGTCCGAGAACCCGCGTTGTGGATTATGGCGCACGCGCCTGCGGGTAGGGAGACGTTCGCAAAAGGTATGAAACTCCATCTTTCGCGTGGCTGGCGTGGTGGCCTGGTGCGCAGGCGACTCCCGTCGGCGTCAAGTCCTCGTGACCGCTCACCGCCTGCGCAACCGCGGGTGAGCCAGCCCTGCCCGCGCTACCCGATAAGGCGGGAGGCGGTTCCGTCGGGTTCCAGATGTACATCGGGCCGGTGGTTGACACCGGCCGGGGAGGCGTCTCCTGAGCGGGCGGCAACGCGTCGAAGTCTGGCGGTGACTTTTCCCATGGAGCGAGCTGAGCATTGGCTGCCTGGGGGTCGAGCTGGCCCCGCGCGGGCGTCTCGTTCGGCTTGCGGGCAGGCGCCCACGGCGGCCTCTCCCCGGTCACCCGCCGCACCCGGCGCGAGCGGGACGGGTCGGCTGGCGCTTCGATCGCCAGAGGTCCCCGCCTCGCTGGCGGCGCTTCGATCGCTCGCGGGCTCCTCGGCGCCGGTGCGATCGGGCGGAAGACCTCGACAGGCGCTCGGGATTGGGTGAACGACCCAGGGGGCGGTTGCGGGGGGACCTGCGCTCGTGCGTGGCGAGCGGCGTGGCTGGACCGCGCCGCGCGGGAGGATCTGTCGTACCCGCCGGACCGGGACCGGCGACGGAGCCTGGCGATGGTCAGCGCGCCGATGAGGGCCGCGATCAGCATGCCGGCGACGACCACCAGGTCAAGCAGGATCGAGCGGAGCCGCGCGCCCGGGTCAGGCTTGGCGCTCGCCGCCGGGTGGGCGGTGCTTGCGCTGATCGGCTTGGCGGCCCGGGATGCCTTCGCGGTCGGGGATGGCTTCGGTGCCGGATGAGCCGCCGCGATGGCCCCGGCGGCGGTTAGCGCGGTCGCGGCATCCAGCTCCCCGTGGCCCCAGCCTGGGTTCGCCGTGGCGGCCTTGCCGGTGCCCGACCTGTCGGCCCGCGGGACGGCCGCGCCGCCTTCTAGCGCCTGCGTGACCTCGGCGACGGTGAGCCGTGGGTAGCGGCCGCGGATGAGGGCGGCGACGCCGGCGGTCAGTGCCGACGCCATGTCCGTGGACGCCAGGGACTGGTATCCGCCGTTGGGCGCGGCCACGAGCAGGCCGGCCGCGGGGTCGGTCAGCGTGGCATTGGCGCCCGGCGTGAGTGGCGTCTCGCCCGAGCCTGGCGAGGTCAGCGCGACGTAGGAGCCGACGTTCGTGAACGGTGAGAGCTGCCCGTTCCGCGCGGTCGCGCCCACGGCGATGACGCCCGGGTAAGCGGCCGGGTAGTTGACGGTGCGGGTGCCCGCGCCGTTGTCGCCGGCCGGCGCGACGAGCAGGACGTTATGCGCGACCGCGTAGCTGATGGCCGCCCGCTCGGCCTGGCTGCCGCCCGCCGCGGCGGGGTCACCTGACGTGGTTGGGCCGAGCGTCCCCGGGTCAAGCGGCAGCGCGATCACCGCGGCGCCGTGGCTGACCGCATACCTGATTCCCGTGGCGATGGCCGCGGTCAGCCGCTTTGTGATGGTGGCGTCGGAGTTCAGCGGGTCGTTGTATTCCAGGGTTACCTGGATGGACAGTATCCGCGCGCCAGGGGCGATGCCCGTGACGCCCTCGGCCCGGCCGTTGCCGTGTCCGTGCCCGGCGATGAGGCTGGCCACCGCGGTCCCCTCCGCACCCCAGTACTGATTGCCTGGCTCGCGGCCGGTCTGGCTGAGGTCCGGTCCTGTCGTCACGGATCCCGTCAGGTCGGGGTGGCGGCCGTACACGCCGGTAGACAGCACCGCGACGGTCACGCCCTTGCCCTCCGCGGGTGCGGCACGCCAGGCCGCGGGCGCGTTCAGCGCGGTCAGCCACCACTCACCGGCGCGGGTCGCGGCGTGCGCGGGCAGCGCGGTAGCGGCGACCGCGACGGCGGTCGTGACCGCGGTCGCCGCCAGAATTGGCAGCACAGCGCGAATTGGCAGCACAGCGCGCAGGCGCACGGGGCGCAGCAACCAAGCCACGTTGGTCACGCCTGCTCTCCAGATCAAGCTGATGGGTGAGGGATTCACATGCGGCAATCTGCCGTAAACCGTCCCCTAAGGTTGCCACGTGCCTGGCCCGGAGCGGAACGCGATACCAATTAACTTTTTAGTGACTTTTGGGCCTAGTGACCTTTGAGCGTGACCTTGGTTCCCGTGCGCAGGCCGAGGAGGCGTGCCGCGTCGCCACCGGCGACGGCGACGGCGATCAAGCCGCTGCTGTCGCGGTAGCAGACGAGCCCGCCGGGGTCGACGTCGCCGAAGGTCGTGGCGAAGGGCAGTGTTATCTGCTCCCCGGCCCAGGCGAGCGTGATGATCACTCCGGGGACGAATCCGGCCTCAATGGCAGCCGCCCCGGTCAGAGATAGCTGCACGTTCCCGAACCTGTCCACGGTGACCACCTCGGCCCGCGCCTCGCCGCTCGTCACGCGGACCTGGGGCCGTGGCAGCGTCACCAGGCTGCCCGTGTCGATCGGGTCGCCCGCCTGGGCGAGCGGCACGCTGGTGGCCAGCCATGCCGCGGCGGGCATGAAGATGTCCCTGCCGTGGAACGTAGCGGTGATAGCGTCCCGCCAGAGCGCCTGTTTGGTGAGCTGGACGGCCCGCGTCGCACCGCCAGCCACCGCCACTGCCTCCGCGAGCAGGCCGTTGTCCGGGCCGACGAAGAGCGAGCCGCCCGCCTCTACCGCGATCGCGCGCCGTGCGGTGCCGACACCGGGATCGACGACCGCGACGTGTACCGCCGGCGGAAAATACGGGACCGCCTGGGCGAGCACCACGGCCCCGCGCTTGATGTCGCCTGGCGGGATGAGGTGTGTTATGTCAATAATGCGTAGATCTGGCGCGATCTGGGAAGCGACACCGTGGCAAACCGCCACGAAAGCGTCTTCTAGCCCGTAGTCGGTCAGGAACGTGAGACAGTGAAACGGCGGCATGTCCAGCGAGCCTAGGCGAGTGCCAGCGCTGAGGGGAGGCGTCGATGCCCGTGTTGTCTGATCAGGACATGCGAGTGCTGCGCTTCGAGCGGACCACCTGGCGCACCGTTGGCGCCAAGGAGCACGCCATCGCCGAGACGCTCGGCATCAGCGCCACCAGGTATTACCAGCTGCTCAACGAGCTGATTGATACCTCGGAGGCGCTCAAGTTCGACCCCGTGCTCGTCAAGCGCCTGCGCGCCAGGCGAGCCAGGCGCCAGCGGATGCGTTAGGGGTAATCCGGTTCGGTCCGGTTCCCGTTCACCGCTGTAAGCGGGAACCGGGCCGATCACACCGGCAGTAACCCAGCAGTTCAGGAGACGACGATGACCTTTTCGGCCTGCTGTCCCCGGTCGCTCTGCGTGATCTCGAACTCGACGCGCTGGCCCTCTTCGAGGGTGCGGTACCCGTCCGTCTGAATCGCGGAGAAATGGACGAAAACGTCCTTGCCACCGTCGACGGCGATGAAGCCATAGCCCTTGTCCGGGTTGAACCACTTCACGGTGCCCTGAGCCATTCCAAACAACTCCCTAACTGCTGCTCGGGCTTCGGGCCCCGCCCTGTCAACCGCGGAACCCGTCGGTCGCGATCCACCGAGCCGTGGCTCGCCGTTTGCGACCGGAAACGACCCTACCGCCTGCGCGGAGTGCATGACGCCGGATAGCTCTGCTTTCTGCGGGTGGAACAACTGGGGTTAGAGCCCTGCGGTCTCGAAGCCGGCGGCCTGGAACGCCTCGATCGTCGGCTTGATCGCGGCGGGCACGTTGACCGAAGCCGCGACCGCGTCCAACGTCTTGAGCCCGTCGCCCGAGTTGATGATCACCGTCTCGGCGTCGGGATCGAGCTGGCCGGACGCAAGCAGCTTGCGGAGCACGCCGACGGTAACACCGCCTGCCGTCTCGCCGAAGACACCCTGGGAGCGGGCAAGCAGCCGCATAGAGTCCACCACCTCGGCGTCGGAGACGTCGGCGACCGCGCCGCCGGTCCTGCGGACGACGTCGAGCACGTACGGGCCGTCGGCCGGGTTGCCGATCGCGAGTGACTTGGCGATCGTGTCCGGCTTCACCGGGCGAACGACGTCCCACCCCTGTGCGAAAGCCTCGGACACCGGCGCGCAGCCCGTCGCCTGGGCGCCAAAGACCTTCCATGGCTTGTCCTCGACGAGACCGAGCCCCGCCAGCTCGCTGAACCCCTTATCGATCTTGACGAGCTGCGCGCCAGACGCGACGGGGACCACGATCTGGTCGGGCAGCCGCCAGCCGAGCTGCTCGGCGATCTCAAACCCGAGCGTCTTCGACCCCTCCGCGTAGTACGGGCGCACGTTCACGTTCACGAACGCCCAGTCCTCGTGCTCCCCGGCGAGCTCGGAGGCCAGCCGGTTCACGTCGTCGTAGGTGCCGTCTACGGTGACGAAGGTGCCGCCGTAGACGGCGGTGGTGACGATCTTTTGGCCCTCGAGGTTGGCGGGGACCATGACCACCGAGCGAATGCCCGCCCTGGCGGCCGCGGCGGCGACCGCGTTGGCGAGGTTGCCCGTCGACGGGCAGGCGAGGACCTTGAAGCCCATCTCGGTCGCGGCGGCGAGCGCGACGGCGACCACGCGGTCCTTGAACGAATGGGTCGGATTGCCGCTGTCGTCCTTGATCCACAGCCGCCGCATGCCGAGCTCGGCCGCGAGGCCGTCGGCGCGGATCAGCCTCGTGTAGCCGGGCTGGGTGGTGGGGCGGCTCGCGATGTCCGCGGGGACCGGCAGCAGCGCGGCATAGCGCCAGATGTTGTTCGGTCCCGCCTCGATGTCTTCCCTCGTCAGCCGCGGAAGGTTGTAGCGGACCTCCAGCGGCCCGAAACACATCTCGCACGCGTAGTACGGGCCAAGCTCTGTGGTGTGGCCGCACTCGCGGCAGGACAGGCCTGTGGCGTTGCCGAAGCGGGGGATGCTGGGCGCGTCTGTCTGAGCAGTCATGGGGGGCGAGGCCTCTCTCCCATCTTTCCCAACGGTCACCTTGACCGCAGGCCGGACTTGGCACCAGTCGCGCGCTCGCCTCGCCTTACTGAGGTGCGTTTACCGCGATGGTTGCCGGGGCTTCACAGGGCCGATCCCTCCACCCCTCTGGATGAGGTA
>Ga0302314_10007956_pt1 | contig 18969 bp, 14 predicted proteins | sample III_Palsa_N2_3_FD_200533 | JGI IMG/M metagenome (GOLD analysis project Ga0302314, IMG submission 200533) | Peat permafrost microbial communities from Stordalen Mire near Abisko, Sweden - III_Palsa_N2_3 | ecosystem: Environmental > Terrestrial > Soil > Palsa > Peat permafrost | place: Sweden...
GGTCCGGCGACCTGATCGCCTACGTCGAGGCGGACCGCCGGTTCCACCTCGGGCTGCTGGCCTTCACCGGCAACCGGCACCTGGTGGAGACCGTCGGCGACCTGCGCAAGCGCTCCCGCCTCTACGGCCTCAACCAGCTGGCCGAGGCCGGCCGACTGGTCGCCTCGGCCGAGGAGCACGAGCAGCTGCTGGACCTGATGATCGCCAGGGACCTGCCCGGAGTGGAACAGGCGATCACCCGGCACCTCGGTCACGTGCGCTCGCTCTGGGCGAAGCCGCAGGACTGACCGTCCGACCTGGCCGGGCACGGCTGGGACGCCGAGGGCTGCACCCTGCGCGAGCGCGGCGCCGCCTACGGCCGCTCGATCAGTACCCCGCCCCAGACGGAGGAACGCTCCGGCAGCCTGATCTCGGCCGTACGCCGACCGCACGGCCAGCACGTTGACCGGGCGACGTCGAGAGCACCCGGCCGCTGAGCACTCGCGCGGGGGCACGCCGTGAGCCGGCAGCCCCCGGCGTGGGAACGCCGGTGGGGAGCGCCCTGGTGCGGCGCTCCCCACCGGCGGTGGTGACTCGGGGTCAGTTCAGGGTGGCGATGGCGTCGGCCGTGACCGTGGGGCGGCCGGGGGTGCCGACGACCACGATGGTGATGGTGTGCCTCCCGGAGGCCGCCCAGGACTTGGTCCAGATCGCCTGCCGGTACAGCGTCGTGGCCGACTTCAGGTCGACCAGGGCGACCCGGGCGCCGTCGACGTAGATGTACGCCTGGCCCGACTTGGGAGTGCGGGCGGCGATCCAGGCCACCGACCTTCCGGTGAAGGTCCAGCTGACGGAGGCGCCCTTGGCGCTCGAACTGTACGCGTAGCCGCCCAGGTTGTTGCCGTTGTAGCCCCTGGACCAGCTGCCCTTGCGGGTGGTCGAGGTCTCCTGGACCAGGTTGACGGCGCGGCCCACCCAGGCGGTGGCGGTGTTGCCGGCCGCGTCGGAGGCGCGCAGCCCGAACCAGTCGGTGCGGCCGGGGGTGGTGGCCGTCGCCCAGCTGGTGGTCGTCGGGCCGAAGAGCGTGCCGGCCGGGTCGATGGAGAGCACCGAGGCCAGCGCGTTGTTGTCGGCGGCCCTCCAGCCCAGGACGACCGGCACGGCCGAGTTGCTGACGGTGCCGGTGCGCAGCGCCAGCGCCGGTGCGGTGGTGAAGACCGGCGGGGTGGTGTCACCGACCAGGGCGATCGGCGCGGACGTGGTCCGGGCGCCGGTGAGGTGGGTGGCGACGACGGTGACGATGTGCCGACCCGCACCGACGGTGATGGCGGCGGAGGTCGCCAGGCCGCCGGTGTGCGCGACCGCCTTGCCGTCGACCAGGACGTCGAAGCCGGCGATCACCTGGCCGGGGGTGGCCGTGGTCCAACTGACCGTGGCCGGGCCCCTGGTGTAGAACGCGCTGGCGGACCTGCCCGCGCCGCCGGTGATGTTGGTGATGGCCAGGCCGGTCACCGGCCCTGCGGCGTAGGAGCGGATCGCGGGCAGGTCGTCGTAGAGCTGGTTGCCGGGGCAGTCGGTGGCGAAGCCGTCGCGGTGGCCGGAGACGGCGTGCAGGGTGACCTGCTGGCCGGCCTGGAACTTGTTGCCGCTGCCGGCGTAGGTGCCGCCCTCGGTGAGCACGCCGGTGCCGGTCACCGGGTTGGTCCCGCTCATGCCCAGCTTCCAGGCGGCCAGGTCGGCGATCGCGCCGAGCATCGCCTTGCTCGGCGTCGCGCCCGGGACGCTGCCGTCCTTGGAGTCGCCGCCGCTCAGGTCGGTGTAGGTGCCCATGGCGGCGATGCCCATGCTGTTGGTGTTCATGCCGTAGGTCTGCGCACCGACCACCGGCAGGGCCGCACCGCCGAAGCGGCCCTCGAAGATGTCGCCGCACTTGTCGACGAGGAAGTTGTAGCCGATGTCCCGCCAGCCCTCGACCTGGACGTGGTACGCGTAGATGCTGCGCACGATGGCGGGTGACTGCGCGCAGGTGTAGCTGTTGGTGTCGTCCGTGTGGTGGACGAAGACGACCTTGACCGCCGTTCCGTAGTCGGGGTAGCCCGACTCACGGGTGCACTCGTTGGCGCCCCACTGCGCGCGGGTGATGATCGGGGGCGTCGCGATGCTCGACACCGTCTGGACGGGCATCGGGCTGGGGGCGGTCTGCGTCGATGCGGGCGCGGTCGAGGCTGAGCCGCAGGAGGGGTACGCCTGGGCCAGGGTCGGCAGCTGCGTCGGCCAGGGGGCCGCGCTGGTCGACGGCGAGGCCGAGGCGCCGGTCGAGCCGGTGGCGGTCGGGGCGTCCGTCGCGCTGCCGGAGCCGGACGGCGAGGCCGAGGCGGAGGCAGTGGGGGAGTCGGTGGCGCCGTCGCTCGGCGAGTCCGAGTCCGAGTCCGAGTCCGAGTCCGAGGCGGAGGCGGAGGCGCCGTCGCTCGGCGAGACCGCCGGGTCCGCCGAGTCGGAGGCGGACGGGGCCGTCGCCGTGCTGCTGCTCGCCGAGGCGCCGCTGGAGGGGGTGTCGTCCATCGCGTAGCCCACCGGGGCCGTGACGTCGGTGGTGCTCGCGCTGCCCGGGTCCACGAGATCGACCGCGAGCCCGGCGGGGACGGCGGGTATGCCCTTGGTGGACACCACCCGCACCTGGACGCCGTTGGAGGGGCCGACCCAGCGCGGGTCGGTGCCGCCGCGCACGCCCGGGCGCAGGTCGGCGGCGTCCGGGGTGTCGTCGTCCGTGCCGAGGGCCTGCCAGTCGGTCCACTGGCCGCTCTGGGACGACCGGGTGCGGACCTCGACCGTGCCGCCCAGCGTGGCGCTGACGCTGTTCCAGGTGACGCCGAGCGAACTGAAGGACTTGGTGGAGCGGGCCGGGAGCTCCACGGTGCCGTCGGCGGACCGGCTCAGCGCCAGTGCCTGCACCGAGGTCTTGATCGGACCGGCCGCCTCGGCCCCGGCGGAACCGGATCCCGCGTGCACCAGTACGGCGACGCCCGCCCCGGCGACCAGCACCGCACCGGCCGTCGTCAACGCCCGCACCTTCAGGCCGCGAGCCTTCGCGGCTCTGTGCCGGCTCCCGCGTCTGTCCTGCTGTTCCTCGTTCATGCCCCTCCTCGGCAGGATGAAAAAACGTTTCACCGGTTCCGTGCCGACTGTGGGGCATGGGTGAGAACCTGGCGTGAAACAGGGGAAGGCTATCCCACCTGCGAAGTCGTCCTTCGGCCGCGTCCCCGCAGCGCGCGTTCTTACCCGGGAGGGGTCACCGCGCGGTACCGGAATAGCCTTCCGCCGTACGGCGTTTGACCACCTCATGACGGAATACACGGCATACGGCTTCACCGCCTACGGCGGACCCGAGCAGCAGGAGTACCTGAGCCTCCCGCTGCCGGCGGCGGGCCCGGGGCAGCTGCTGGTCGAGGTGCGGGCGGCCGGGGTGAACCCGGGGGACTGGAAGGTGCGCTCCGGGCTCACCGCGAAGCCCTCGGCGCCCGCCGCGCCCACCGCCGGCGCGCCCGCCGCCGACCTGCCCGGCGTCCTCGGCCGGGAGGCCGCCGGCGTCGTCCGGGCGGTCGGACCCGGGGTGACCGGATTCGCGGTCGGGGACGAGGTGTTCGGGACCACCGACCCGGCCTTCGGCGGATACGCCGAGTACACCGTGCTGGCCGCGGTGCAGGCGGCGCACAAGCCGCCACAGGTCGGGTTCGAGCAGGCGTCCGTGCTCACGGTGGCGGCCGGCACCGCCTATGACGCGCTGCACGCGCTGGACCTGGAGCAGGGCCGGACGCTGCTCGTCAACGGTGTCGGCGGAGGCGTCGGCGTGGCGGTGGCGCAGCTCGCCCGGGCCCGGGGCATCACCGTGGTCGGCACCGCCAGTGAGAGCAAGCGTCCGCTGGTCGAGTCGCTCGGGGTGACGCTGGTGCCCCGTGGCGAGGGAGTGCTGGAGCGGCTGCGCCGACAACTGCCGCAGGGAACCGCCGACGCGCTGCTCGACCTGGTCGGCGGGGACTCGTTGCGCGAACTGGCCACTCTGGTCACCGACCCTGCCAGGTTGCTCAGTTGCGCCGACAAGCCGTTGGCCGCCGAGCTGGGCGGCGGGGAGGTGCCGCGTCGCCGGACGACCACGGTCTACACCGAGGTGGCCCGGCTGGTCGCCGACGGCGAGCTCGATCCCCAGGTCGCGGTACGGCCGTTCGCGGAGGCGGGCGCCGCGCTGGCCGAGGTGGAGGCAGGACACGCCCAGGGGAAGGTCGCACTGCGGATCCCCTGAGCGGTCGACGCTGCGGAACGTCGGTCCGCTCGGCGGTGGCGGTTGCGGTTGCGGTAGGGGACGGCGCGGAGGGACGGCGCGGAGCCTGGTCCGGAGCAGGGGCGTCCGTATCCTGATGCCGACGCCCGGACCAGTGACCACCGAGGCGATCTGCGTTCCGGGTGCGGCGCGGTGCGGCGCGGTGCGGCGCGGTGCGCCGCGAGGTGACGTGATGTGGATCGTCCGGGAAGGAGAGCACGTGCCCAAGACGACGGCTGAGAAGCTCGGGATCAAGCCCGGATCGACGCTGAGGCTGATCAACGCACCGGACGACGACGGGGTGGTGCTGCTCGGGGGGCTGCCGGACGGCGTGACCCTGGAGCCGGACGACGGCGGTGCGGTCGAGGTGGTGGTGCTGTTCGCGCACGACACCGGGGAACTGCACCGGTTCGCGCCCTCGGCGCTGGCGGCGGCGGGGGAGCAGGGCAAGGTCTGGATCGCCTACCGCAAGGGCAATGTGTCCGACCTGGCCCGCGACACGCTGATGACGGCCCTGGTCGACCTGGGCTGGCACGGGGTCTCACTCGTCTCGGTCGACGCGACCTGGTCGGCGGCCCGCTTCCGCCCGCTCGACCGGATCCGCCGGTCGGCCCGCCCTTCGGGCGCGGCCTGAAGCGCGGAGCGGCCCGGTAGGTGCCGGTGACCCCCCGCAGACGCCGGTGGCCCCGCAGCGTAGCGGTCGGCGCCAAGGGCGCCGACCCGGCTGCGGGGCCACCGGGAATGCTGGAAAAGCAGCAGGTCAGGCCGGGGTCGAGGACTTCTGGACCCGGTTCGGGTAGGTCGGGTACTCCACCCCGGAGACGTGCTGGACGACCCGGATCACCTGGCAGGAGTAGCCGAACTCGTTGTCGTACCAGAGGTAGAGGATGGCGTTGTCGCCCTCGACCTTGGTGGCTCCGGCATCGACGATCGAGGCGTGGCGCGAGCCGATGAAGTCGCTCGACACCGCGTCGGGAGCGGTGATGAAGTCGATCTGCCGCTTGAGCGGCGAGGTCAGCGACACGTCGCGGAGGTAGTCGAGCACCTCCTCGCGGGTCGTCTCCCGGGCGAGCTGCAGGTTGAGGATCGCGATCGAGACGTCCGGCACCGGGACCCGGATCGAGCTGCCGGTGATCTTCGCCTTGAGGTCGGGCAGCGCCTTGGAGACGGCCGAGGCGGCGCCGGTCTCGGTGATGACCATGTTGAGCGGGGCGGAACGGCCACGGCGGTCGGCGCTGTGGTAGTTGTCCAGCAGGTTCTGGTCATTGGTGAACGAGTGGACGGTCTCCACGTGGCCGCGCAGAACGCCGTACTCGTCCGCCATCGCCTTCAGCGGCGGGACGATCGCGTTGGTGGTGCAGGACGCGCAGGACAGGATCTGCTCGTCCGGCTTGATCGTGTCGTGGTTGACGCCGTGCACGATGTTGGGCACGTCGCCCTTGCCGGGCGCGGTCAGGACCACCTTGGCGATGCCGGGGCGGAGGTGCTTCGACAGGCCCTCGCGGTCGCGCCACCGGCCGGTGTTGTCGATGAGGATGGCCTCGTTGATGCCGTACGCCGTGTAGTCGACCGTCGTCGGGTCGTCGGAGTAGATCACGGTGATCTCGTGGCCATTGGCGATGATCTTGCTGTTCGCCTCGTCGACCGTGATCGTGCCGTGGAACTGGCCGTGGATGGAGTCGCGGCGCAGCAGCGAGGCGCGCTTCACGATGTCCTCGGCGCCGCCGTTGCGCACGACGATGGCACGCAGCCGCAGGCCGTTGCCGGAGCCGGCCTTCTCGATCAGCAGTCGGGCCAGCAGCCGGCCGATGCGACCGAAGCCGTAGAGCACGACATCCCGCGACTCGCGGCGCTCCACCTTGTTGGCCCCGGTGGCGCCGACGACGGCCTCGGCGGTGAAGTCCGCCACCGAGAGCCCACGGTCGTCGGTCTTGTACAGCGCGGCGAGCATGCCGATGTCGATCTGGGAAGGGCCGAGGTCGATCGCGGTGAGCGCCTGCAGGAACGGCAGGGTCTCGGTGACCGAGAGCTCCTCGCCGGCGATCTGGCGGGCGAACCGGTGCGTCTTGAGGATGCTGACCACCGACTTGTTCACCAGGGAGCGGCTGTGCAGAAGGACGGTGACGTCCCTCTCACGTTGCAGTCTCCCGATGATCGGGATCATCGACTCCGCGATCTCTTCGCGCTTCATCCAGTTCGTGAACACGTCGTCATTGACAGTCACAAGTCCATCTTTCAAGCTAGGTGTTCCTCACATAATAGCTTTCGCGCGCCTTGATCCATCCGGCGGCCCTGCCCGGAGCGCGCTCGCCCGCCGCGCGGACGCCCTGCTCACGCGGGTACCGGACGTCGATGTACCCCTCGGCCGAAGCACGCGGCCGGTCGTCGCGGCCGCCGTCAGGACTCTTTGACGATCTTGTTGGTGCAGGCGCCGATCCCGGCGACCTCGGTGACCACGGTCTGTCCGGCGACCAGGTACTCCTTCGGGTCACGGGCGTGGCCGACCCCGGCCGGCGTGCCGGTGGCGATCAGGTCGCCGGGGCGCAGCGTGATGACGGTGGAGATGTAGCGAACCAGCGCGACCGGGTCGAACAGCAGCGTGCCGGTGTCGTCCTGCTGCTTCACCTGCCCGTCGACCAGGGTCCGGATCGCGAGCGCGGGACGGACGCCGCCGACCTCGTCGGGGGTGACCACGTAGGGGCCGACCGGGGTGGAGGAGTCCCAGATCTTGCCCTGGGTCCACTCGACGGTGCGGAACTGCCAGTCGCGCACCGAGACGTCGTTCATGACGGTGAAGCCGGCGATCGCCTCGGCGGCCTGCTCCGCCGTGGCGCGGCGCACCTCCCGGCCGACCACCACGACCAGCTCGGCCTCCCAGTCCAGCGCGTCGGTCTCGGCCGGCTCGACGATGTCGTCGTTGGCCCCGGTCAGGGTGTCGGCGAACTTCGGAAAGAGCGTCGGGTGGGCCGGCAGCTCGCGGCCCATCTCCTCGATGTGGTTCCGGTAGTTGTGGCCGACGCAGACCACCTTCGAGGGGTTGGGCACGACCGGCGCGAAGTCGGCGCCCGCCACGGGGTAGGTGGTCTCCCCCCGGACGGCGGCGGCCTTGGCCTGCCAGTCGGGGTCGGCGAAGAGCCCGCCCAGGTCGGCGTGGCCGAGGTCGACGAGGGTGTCGCCGTCGAGGCGCACCGCGCGGGTGCCGTCGGCGGTACGGATGGTGGCGAGCTTCATCGGGTGTCCTTCTGGGTTCGGTGGAGCCGCAGCGCCCCGAAGACCGGGGCGTCGGAGGAACGGAGGCGGTCGAGGGCGCCCGAGTCGGAGTCGCTCGTCCCCGCCTCGGACCTGGCGGAGAAATGCTCCCAGAGCCGGCCCGGATCCGCAGGCGGCGCTGCGCGCTGAACCGGGGGGCCGCGCCCGCCGTCATGGCCCACTGCTGCCGGGCACTCGCCTTGGGTCACGGCGAAGCGCCTTCGTACCCCGAACGCTTGTCAGCTGCGGCTTCTGGGCGCGTCATGTCGCGCTGGGCGCTTCGGTCACCCGCCGACCCGGGCGGCGGGTGTTCGGCGCGGCGCCGTCAGCCGGCCGACAGGATCTCCACGCCGCGTGCCGTGAGCTGGGTGAGGACCGGGTCGCGCGGGTCGGCGTCGGTGATCAGTCCGCTGATGTCCTCCCAGGGCAGGACCCGGAACCGCGAGGCGGTGCCGATCTTCTCGGAGGAGGCGAGGACGTAGGTGTCGGCCGCGCGTGCGGCCAGGGCGCGCTTCATCGCCGCCTCCTCGGCGTCTGCGGTGGTCAGCCCCGCTTCGGGGTGCACGCCGGTGACGCCGAGCAGGCAGAGGTCGGCGGAGATGTTCTGCGCCGCCTCGACCGCGGCGGCGCCGCAGGCGACCGCCGAGTGCTTGAAGATCCGGCCCCCGAGCAGGAAGAGCTCCGCCTGCGCCCGGCATCGGCCGCACGCAGCTCCATCAGCCTGCCGCCGATCCCCGCCATGTCGCCCATGGCCCGAATCCTATGAGCTCCCTCGGGACCGCTGCCGGCCTGAGCTTGGCACCGCCGACCCCACAGGGCCGGACGCCCCCTCGACAGCCCCGGGTGATTCCAGTTGCCTGGCGAAGAGGAAACGGGAAACACCGGGATTCAGCTTGTCCGCTCAGCACGGGCCGTCGCACTCTGGTCTGCGGCGGGGCCGGGCTGCTCGGCGCAACGGAGATGGAGACTCAAGTGCAGCAGCAGCCGCATGAGTTGGGACGTGAGCTGCGGAGGCTGCGACTTGCCGCCGGCCTCACGCTGGAGCAGCTCGCTGCCGTCGTCCACTACAGCAAGGGCCAGCTGAGCAAGGTCGAGCGAGGCATCAAGACCCCCAGCCGTGAGCTGGGCCGTCTCTGCGACGCCGCTCTCGGCACCAACGGGGAGCTGTCCGCCCTGCTGCCCAAGCAGCCACCGGTGAAGTCCGAGGTGGCGGCGAGTCCCGAGGAGGAGGTGTGGTCGATGCAGTTGTCGCCGGAAGGATCGAGCTGGTTCCGCCCGGTCGGCCGGAGGGAGGTGGTGGCAGCCGGGGTCGGTTCGGCCCTGGGGCTGAGCCTCGGCATGTCACGCTCGCCCACCAGCGGCGAGGCGGCAGCCGTGCTGGAGGCGTCGGCGGCGATGTTCGCCCACTACCGCAGTCTCGGTCAGTCGGTCGGTCCCGCCCTACTGCTGCCGACGCTCATCGCGCAGACCCACACCCTGCGCGAGCTGGCCGCCTCTGCGGAGCCCCGGACCCGTCAGGGGCTGTTGCGTCTCGGCTCCCGCTATGCGGAGTACATCGGCTGGCTGGTGCAGGAGACGGGCAACGAGGAGGCTGCGCTCTGGTGGACCCAACGGGCCGTCAGCATGGCCGAGGGCGGGGGAGACCACGATCTGGCGGCCTACGCACTGGTGCGTCGTGCGCTGGTGACGCTCTACCGCGAGGACGCCGAGCAGACCGTCGCCCTCGCCCAGCAGGCACAGAGCAGCGGACTGCCCTCGCGCATCCGTGGCCTGGCCGCCCAGCGCGAGGCCCAGGGGCATGCCATCGCCGGCGACTACGACGCCAGCATGCGCTGCCTGGACCGGGCTGGATCGCTCCTCGCTCGCGAGACGCCTGCGGAGAGCGGGCCTCTGCTGGGAACGACCCACCTGCCCGACCCGGTGGCGATGATCCGGGGTTGGTGCCTGCACGATCTCGGGCGGTCGGGCGCGGCCGCCCGGACCATGGACGAGCAACTCGACCAGGTGTCGCCGCTCGCGCTGCGCACCCAGGCCCGCTACGGCGTGCGCCGAGCCCTCGCCCATGCGACAGCCGGCGAGATCGACCACGCCTGCGCACTGACCCGTGCCCTCCTCGCCGCGCTGACCACGGTCGACTCCGCGACCATCACCGCAGACCTCCACAAGCTGGCACGCGTGCTCACCCGGCATTCCCGGAACGCCTCGGTGCGGGAGCTGATGCCCGACCTGGGCATGTCCCTGCACCTCGGCACACCATCGAGAGGACCCTCCCATGACTGATGTCTTCATCAACTACCGCACCGGCGACGGGGACAAGACCGCGGCGCTGATCGAGCAGGCGTTGTCCCAGCGCTTCGGCAGTGAAAGGATCTTCCGTGCCTCCAAGTCCATCCCGCCCGGTGCCGCCTTCCCGCAGGAGCTGATCGGAAATCTGCGGCGCAGCGCCGTCCTGCTGGCCGTGATCGGAGAGCGCTGGGCCGAGTCCGCCAAGCTGAAGGAAGAGGACGACTGGGTCCGTCGCGAGATCGTGCAGGCCCTCGACTGGGGAATCACCGTGTTGCCGGTCCTTGAGGGACGAAGGACGGACCGTCTGCGCGCCGCCGATCTGCCCGCGCAACTGACCCCGCTCGTCGAGGTGCAGTCCCTGCGGCTGGATCTGCACAACGCGGACGCCGACCTGCAGCGCATCGGCGACGCGATCGCCGACCTGGTGCCCGCGCTCAAGAGCGCCGACCGGGCCGCTCCCCGACCTGACGAGCCCGGCAGCACCCACAACACCGCGCGCGAGGTCCACGGAACCATCGCCCAGACCCGGGACCTCACCGGTGATGTGGGAACCGTCATCAAGGACATCCAGGGGCCGGTCCACGCCGGTTCGGGAGACATCAACCAGACGCACTTCGGCGGCGACCAGAACAATGTCGCCGGCGACCAGAACCGGATTTCCGGCGACCAGAACCGGTTCTCCGGGGACGGCGCCACGTATGTCGCCGGTGACAACCGCGGTGGGGTCAGGAACCGGAACCGCTCCGGAGGTTCGCGCCGTCGCGAGGACGAGGACCGGTGAGCGAGTCCTACATCTCGGACGTCTCCGGTACCCGCGGCAGTGTGCACGCGGGAAGCGGCGATCAGACCAACAACATCAACAACAACTACTACTACCCCGCGGACCTGGTGAACGACGCGCGCGGATGGAGCCCACGCCGGGTCGCGGAGGAGGACCTGGACTGGCTGTACCAGCGCTTCGTCCATCCCACCGGATTCGCCCAGGCCCGTGACGAGTTGGACCGCGAGGGCACGGTCCTGCTGGACGGACCGCCGGGCAGCGGGAGGACCTCCGCGGCGCGGATGCTGCTCCACGAACTGCGTGATGGGGCCGGAGCCTTCCACGACGTGGCGCCGGAGGACGAGGAGCGGAAGCGGGCCCGCAGCCTCAACTCGACAGATGTCGGCGACCGGGACCGCCTACTGCTCGACTTCTCCAACAGCGGCGAGCAGTTCTGGGCCGACATCCAGCGGGAACTGCCGGAGTTCCGGGCGACCGTACGGGAGCGCGGGGCCCATCTGGTAGTGGTGCTGCCGACCAGCACCCTGGTGCCCACCGCGCAGGAGCTGGCCCGGCACCGGGTGATGATCGCGCCCCCGCAGCAGTCGCGAGTACTGCGGACGTACCTGCGAAACGCCGGCCTCTCTCCGGAGACGACCGGTGAGACGCCCGCCGTGCTCGCCGACTTCCTGAGCCGGAAACGCCCGATCCGGGAACTCGCCCTGCTTGCCGATCTCATCTTCCGCGCCAGTACCGCCCACAACGGGGCGGACAACTTCGCCCGTTGGTGCGAGCTCGCCTGCGGAGCGGTGGAGGACCGGGCACAAGAGGTCGCCCGGCTGGTGACCAGGCTGCGCAAGGGGCCGCCGCGGGCGCTGCTGCTCGTCACCGCGATGCTGCACGAGGCCCACGCCGACGCCGTCCATCGCGGGACCGACGCGCTGCTGAGGGCGGTCGGTGGTCCGCCGGACGAGCGACCGCTGCTGGAGCGGGCCGATCTCGCGCAGCGCCTGGCGCGGATCGGGGCGGCACCGGGCCCGGACAGTCGGGTCTGCTTCACCGAACTCGGCTACGACTCCGCGATCCGCAGCCATTTCTGGAGGTACTTGCCCGAAGTGCGAAGGCCGTTGGGGGCTTGGGTCGCCGACGCGATCGGCATGCCCGAACTGGGCGCGAAGGACCGTGATGCGCTCGTCCAGCGCTTCTCCGACCAATGCCTGAGCACCTCTGGCCAGGGCCAGCTGGCGGAGGTGGTGCGACGATGGGCGGCGGCTGCCGGGCGGGAGCAGCTCCGGGCCGCTACGAAAGCGCTGGAGTGCGGCCTTCAGCACGAGGAGCAGGGCGGATCCTTCCGTCAGCTCATCTACGACTGGTCGCGCGAGAGCCTGACCCCCGGGTTGACCAGCGTCCTGGTCGGCGTGTGCGCCGAAGTGATGGCGGTGCGATACCCGGGTCAGGCACTGGTCCGCCTGCACCATCTGGCGCGGCGCCAGCGCGACGGCACGAGCGCACGCGAGGCGCTGCTCGAACTCGCGGCCCCGGACCAACGTTTGCGCCGACTGATGCTGGCCCGGCTCGTGCCGACCTCCGCCTGGGCGGAACGCTACTGGAGGACGGACACGGACCTGTTCCTCGCGCTGGCCGATCCGGACCCGCTGACCACACCCGGCCTCGTCGCAAGGGCGTTGATTGCCGAGGCGACGGTACGCGGAGACCTGGTCCGCTGCTGGAGCGCCGTCTTCGAAACCCGGGCGCACCAGGACTGGACCCCGCAGGTCCGCCGCTGGCTCGGGGCCGCGGTCGAGGACGAGCGGTACGGCGATCTGCTGCTGAGCACGCTGGTCGAGGGCTGCGGAGTCCACGGCCGGCACCTGGCCCGCCTGTACGTGGTCACCCGCGACTGGGTCCGTGGCCCGGAGAACGACCCGAGGCGCGGCGTCGTGGCCGAGCGCCTCCGGCGGAAGATCGATGCCGCCCAGGGCTACCGCGTTGCCTGACACCCGGATTCGCATCCACCCCGGAATTCCCCTGTGGAGGAGCCACCGCCATGACCTCCGGCCATAAGACCGTGACCGTCTTCCTCACCATCATCTGCGGACTGCTGCTCGCCGTCGTCGATCTGATCGCCCACTGGCCGAGCTGGACCTGGGCCGCCGTCGCCGTCCTCGTCGTTGGCGCCCCGCCGCTGGTGGCCAGGGTCGCCACCGGCCGCCGTGCCAATCCGGTCCCGCTCGACCTGCTGCCGCACCTGCCGGTGGCGCCGGTGGAACGGCGGGACCAGCGGGTCAGTCAGGTGGTACTGCCGAGCTGCTGGGAGGACTACGACTTCCGCTTCAGCGCCACCGTGCGGTGGTGTCCCAGCGGCAAATCGGTCGATAGACCGATCCTCAACCCGGCCGGGCTCGCCGTCGAGGCGATCATGGCCCGGGCCTGCGCCATCACCGGCAAGCGGGAGCCCACCAGATCCTCGCTGGTCCAGCACGAGCTGAACGGCCTGCTGGGCCGGATGGAGCGGGACGAGACCGGCTTCCTCCACGTCATGGCCGAAGGGGTGACCCTGACCCTGGCGGAGCACGACCAGGAGCGGTTGGACAAGCTCTCCGCCGTCCGCAAGGACAAGGCGGTGTGGGAGCACGAGAGGAAGTACGAACAGAGTCGGCGCGAGTACCTGGGCGAGGACGTCCTCAAGGACACCGGGAGCGCCGTGGTCTGGTGGTTGGCCAAGAACGACGACCACATCGAGAAGACGGTGGGCGATCTCGGTCTGCTCGCCCAGCTCTCCTCGGCGGCTCAGAACGAGCAGGTGCCGGAGCGCTTCCACCACCTCGTGCCGATGCCGCCGCCGGCCCACCCGGCGCCGGAGCAGCCGGAGTTCCCGGAGGTGCACGAGACCGCACCCGCGCCGCCGCCTCCGACCGGTGCCGATCTGATCGCGGCCTTCCTGGCGACGGAGGGCATCGCCGACGACGACCCGGAACGTGCCCTGCTCGTCGGACGCATGGCCGATGCCGTCGCCGCCTGCGGCAGGCTGGAGACAGCGGATGAGCTCCGACGCCGCTTCGACGCCCCGGACACCCCGGACACCCCGCTCGACGGGGACGTCGGTCCGGACCAGGACCCGCCGGAGTGGGAGGACGGCTGACCTCCCCGCGCCGGGTGCAGCCACGCTCGCTCGAAGGCAACCGCACCCGGAAACCGGTTTGACGCCGTTGGCGGTCGATGGTCGCATGATGCGCATGAGCGCAGTTCAGATGCATGCCGGTATGCACCCGATCGACGACGGCCTGGTGCGACGGTTGATCGCCGACCAGTTCCCCCGGTGGGCGGGGCTGGCGGTGGAGCGGTGGCCCTCGGGGGGCACGGTCAATGCCATGTACCGACTGGGCGACGACCTGGTGGTCCGGTTGCCGCTGGTGCGGGGCGGCGGCGAGGACGTGTCGAGGGAGCGGGAGTGGCTTCCCCGTCTCGCCCCCCTCCTGCCGACGCGCATCCCCGAGGTGCTCGGTGCGGGGCAGCCGGGCCGGGGGTATCCGTGGCCCTGGTCGGTGTACCGGTGGCTGCCGGGCGGGCATCCAGCCGAGGGGGCTCCGGGCACGTCCGTGCCGCTGGCCGAGGACCTGGCTGCGTTCGTGGCGGCGATGCGCGGGATCGCCTTGCCGGCCGGGCCGGTGGCGCACCGGGGCGGGCCGGTGGCGTCGCTCGACGCGGAGACCCGGGCGGCGATCGAGGAGTTGCGCGGGATTCCCGAGGAAGCCGTCGACTGCGCCGCCGCGACCGCTGTGTGGGAGGAGACGCTGCGGGCCCCGGGCTGGGACGGGCAGCCGGTGTGGCTGCATGCCGATCTGATGCCGGGCAACCTGCTGGTCGACGGCGGGAGGCTGGTGTCGGTGATCGACTTCGGGTGCGCCGGTACCGGGGATCCCGCCTGTGACCTGTTCCCGGCCTGGAACTTGTTGTCGACCGAGGGCCGGGACGTCTTCCGTGCGGCGCTGGAGGTGGACGATGCCACCTGGATCCGGGGTCGCGGCCGGACCCTCTCGCAGGCGCTGATCGCGCTGCCGTACTACCGCAGGACGAACCCGGCGATGGCGCACAACGCCCGCCACGTGATCCGGACGGTGCTCGGCGGGAACTGAGGCCTGGTCGGATGCCGGGAGCGGGTGTCCCGTGACGGCGTCACGGGCCGACGGCGCCTCCGGTCCGACCCGCCGCCGCCGGCGGCGGACCGCTGGCGCGCCGGGCCCGCCCGGCGTGGCCGGGCGGGCCAAGGCCTAGGCCAGGTACAGGGACAGGTACGAGACGACCAGCGAGGCGGTCACCTGTTCCGCGATCGCGCCGTCGACGAGCAGCGAACCGGCCGACATGCGCACCCTCCGGAATCGACCCGCAGCCTACAGCTCGGCGGCGGCCGCATGCCGTCCGTGCCACCAGGCCGAGGAGGTCGGCCTGGGCGCGGCACCGGAGTTGGGGACGGGGACGGACCTGAGCAGTTCCCCCGCGCGGCCGCGGATGTCGATGCGGATCGGCAGCGAGCGGCCCCGCACGCTGGTCCCGCTGGTCCCGACCGGGTGCACCTGCCCGAGTACCCCGCTCACGGCGGTGACCAGCGCGGCGGCCAGCGCGTCCTCGGTGATCTGCCTGGTGTCGTCCCTGAGCCAGTGCAGGACGAGCACCCACTCGCCGTTCCGGGTGCCGGTGCGCGGCTGGGTCGGCTCCGCGCTGAGCCCGAGCTCGGCGAGGGCCTCGATCAGCGACTCCACGTCCTGGCCGTCGAGGTGCTGGAAGTTCTCTTCGATGAGCAGCGCTGTCATGGTTCCTACCCCCGTGTGCTAGTCGGACGGTCCGCAGGTGGCACCTGGCCACCAGGCTTCCCCGGTGACCAATCTGCGGCCCTGATGACCTTGACGATCATTCAACACGCTTGGGTTCCGGGGCTCGCCGCCTTGACGCACTCTGTACGCGCGCGGCGCGTGAACCGGCTGTCGACGCAGCTCGCACAGCCGCCTCTGAGCAGGCTCACAGCTGGGTATATGTCGTTCTGTGACTGATCATCTCCACCGCCGGGGTCCGGTACCATGCGTCCCTCCGAGGGCTCCTTCGCCCTGGAGCCAAGTGTCCTTGATTTCAAGTCAGGAGAAGACGGACCACCGCAGCCGGCGGCGCCGTCCACGACCGGTCCGCCACAGGATCGCCGGAGAGTGCGGGACCAGGACATCGGTTGGGCCTGCAAGCCGACTGGTTGACAGGGGTACGGAGAGTGGGTGAGCCGCGGTTCTGGCTGCTGGGGCGGATGCGCGGGGAACTCGGCGGAGAGCCGCTCCGGTTGGGGAGTCCGCAGCAGCAGGCGGTGCTCGCAGCGCTCCTGTTGAAGCCGGGGCACCGGGTCAGCACCGAGGGCCTGGTCGACGTGCTCTGGTCGGAGGACCCCCCGCCCCAGGCAAGGGCCACGGTGCGGACGTATGTGTGGCGGCTACGCCGGGAGTTGGAGACCCGGGTGCAGGCGCCGGAGGTGCTGGTCTCGCACCAGGGCGGCTACCGGCTGGTCCTGCCCGGCGGGGCCGTCGACGTGCTGGAGGCGGAGGAGTTGGCGGTGCTGGCCGACCGCGCCAAGTCCGAGGGGCGGCGGGAGGAGGCGCGCGACCTGCTCTGTCGGGCCGACGACCTGTGGCAGGGGGAGCCGCTGGCCGGTGTTCCGGGTACGTTCGCCGAGTTGCAGCGGCATCGGCTCGCGGAGTTCCGACTGACCCTGCTGGAGGAGCGGATCGGACTGGACGTGGTGCTCGGCCGCGGTGCGCGCAGCGTGGCCGAACTGTCCGCGCTGACGGCCGAGTACCCCTTGCGTGAGCGCTTCTACGGGCTGCTGATGCAGGCGCTGGCCCAGGCCGGACGGCAGGCGGAGGCGCTGGAGGTGTTCCGCAGGGCCCGGCAGGTACTGATCGACGAGCTCGGCCTGGAGCCCGACCGCGACCTGCTGGCGCTGCACCGCCGGATCCTCGACCGCGACCCCGGGCTGACCGGGGCGGTGGCCCCGTCGGTCGGGACCGGCGTGGTGCTGCCGACCGTCCCCGGGGCCCGGCAACGGCCGACCGCCGAGGCCGCCGAGGCCGGGCCGGAACCCGCGACCCCCGCCCGGCCGAGCCCGACCGGGTCGGCAACCGGCCGGGCGACGGGGGACCGGGCGACGGAGGGGCGGCCGACGGTCGCTCGGCCGGTACCCGCCCAGTCGGTGTCTGCTCAGCCGGTACCCGCCCAGCCGGTACCCGCCCAGCTCCCGCCCAACGAGGCGGACTTCACCGGTCGGCGGGAGCAGCTCACGGAGCTGCTCGACGCCCTCTCCGGGGCCGGGGCCTCCCGGCGGGGCCCGGCGGTCGCGGTCGTGGCCGGGATGGGCGGCGTGGGCAAGACCACGCTGGCGCTCTACGCCGCCCACCAGCTCAAGCACGTCTACCCGGACGGCCAGCTCTACGCGGATCTGTACGGCGGCGGCGCGGTGGTGTCGACCCCCGAGTCGGTGGTCACCGGCTTCCTGCACGCCCTCGGGGCCGGCCCGGACAGCCTGCCGGAGGGCCTGGCGGCCCGCTCCGCGCTCTTCCGCTCCATGGTGGAGGGACGCAGGCTGCTGGTGGTGCTGGACAACGTCCGGGACACCGCCCAGGTCCGCTTCCTGCTGCCGGGGAGCGCCTCCTGCGCGGTGCTGGCCACCAGCAGGACCAGGCTGGCCGGGCTGCCGGCGGCCCGTCAGGTCGATCTGAGCGTCTTCGAACCCACCGAGGCGCTGTCCCTGTTGGAGCAGGTCATCGGTGCGGAGCCGCTGGCGGCCGAGCGGGACGCGGCGCTCGAACTGGTGGGAGCCTGCGGCTTCCTGCCGCTCGCGGTGCGCATCGTCGCCGCCCGCCTCGCGGCACGGCCGACCTGGACCATCGGCACCATGCTCGACCGGCTCGCGGACGAGGGGCACCGGATCGACGAACTGCGGGTCGGCGACCTGGCGGTGGGCGCGTCCTTCGAGATGGGCTACCGGCAGCTGGACCCGCACCAGGCCGAGGCCTTCCGGCTGGCCGCTGCCGTCCAGGTGGTCGACCTCAGCCTCTCCTCGGTGGCGGCGCTGCTCGGCGTGGACGAACGCCGGGCCGACGACCTGCTGGAATCCCTGATCGATGTCGCGATGCTGGAGTCACGCGGGCCCGGCCGCTATCGGCACCACGACCTGCTGCGGGCCTTCGCGCTGCAGGAGTCGGAGCTGATGCACCCGGGTGAGGGCGAGGCGGCGCGCGCCCGGCTGCTCGCCCATCTGCTGGCGACCGCCCGCACCGCGTTCGCGCTCGCAGTTCCCGGCGATCCGGTGCGCGACGCCCTGGCCCCGGCCGCGTCGGCCGGCCTGCCGCTGTCCGACCTGGATGCGGCTCGGGCCTGGGCGGCGGCCGAGACCGACTGCGCGCTGGCGCTGACCACCCATGTCGCCCGGTCCCTCGCCGTACCCTCCGCGCTGCTGCAGATGGCGACCGACCTGCTCATCGGCCTGAGCCCGTTCGCGCTCGGGGAGGAGCGGCACGAGTGGGCGGCGGCCGCCCGAGCCCTGATCAATGCCGCGGTGCGCACCGGGAGCCGACTGATCGAGGGCCGGGCCCGCTTCCTGCTGGGCAATGTCGCGACCGCGGCCACCTGGCTGGACGACGCGGAGCAGGAGTCCCGGCGGGCGGTCGAGCTCTCCCGGGAGGCGGACGACCTGCTGATCCTGCGTCAGGCCCTGAACGATCTGGGACTGCTGGCCCAGTTCCGGGGCAGGTTCGACGAGGCGGTGGGCCACTACGAGGAGGCCATCGACCTCGCCCGGAGGCTGGGCCACTGGTCCGGCGAGTCGGTGACCGTCCTCAACTCCGCCGTCGCCAGGGTGCGGGCCGGACGCGCGGACGAGGCGGCGGTCATCTGCGAGCGGGTCCTGGCGGACCAGCGGGAGCGCGGTGACCGGGCCGGACAGGCGAAGGCGCTGCATGTGCTGGGACTCGCCCTCGACGCGCTGGAACGCCATCGGGACGCGGCCGACTGCTTCGTCGAGGCGCTGCGGCTGTGGACCGCGGTGGGCGCGCCGTGGCGCGGAGCCCCGGCGCGCTACCGGCTGGCCGGGGCGATGCTGGCCCTGGGCGAGGCGGAGGCGGCGCTGCCGCAGGTCCTGGAGGCTCTGCAGGTCTGCCGGGCCTCGGGCCAGGAACGGGACCAGGGGCATGCGCTGATGGTGCTCGCCCGGGTGCTGCACGCGCTGGGGCGCGGGGACGAGGCGCGGCACTGGGCCGAGGAGGCCCGGCAGCTCTACGCCCGGCTGGGACTGCCCGAGGCGGCGGACGCCGCCGCCCTGTCCCGGAGCTGGGCCCGCGCCTGACCG
>Ga0302314_10007957_pt1 | contig 18968 bp, 16 predicted proteins | sample III_Palsa_N2_3_FD_200533 | JGI IMG/M metagenome (GOLD analysis project Ga0302314, IMG submission 200533) | Peat permafrost microbial communities from Stordalen Mire near Abisko, Sweden - III_Palsa_N2_3 | ecosystem: Environmental > Terrestrial > Soil > Palsa > Peat permafrost | place: Sweden...
CCATAGCCGCAACCAGGCAGGCGGGGCGCTCCTTTTCCTGCTCGCGGCCAGCAGCAAAGTCGTGACTCCAGAGATAGCCATAACGGATGACGAGTCCGGGCCTGGGCTCCGGCAGCGGCAGCGGCAGCGGCAGCGGCAGCGGCACGGCAGCGACCTTACTTCAGCAAGTCGTCAAGACCGGCATGCTCCGGATCCATCTCTGCGCGTCGTACCGCATCCGCGACGACCGGCGCCGCATCCGTCGTACGATGAGACCGCCGTGCTGCAGCCATAAGCCAGTCATAATGGTCGGCCGACATCAGCACCAGTTCGCGCCGCCCATGCCGCGTGATTTCCACCGGCTCTCGTTGGGCCTGATGCTGGAACTCACCGAATTTACGCTGAAATTCCATCGCGGTTGTCCGCGTCATATCTTCTCCAGAGCCAGAAGAACGGTTATCTGTATAATACGTATTATCTGAAGAAACCTCAAGAGTAACCGAAGCTCGCAGCTGCGCGGCATGGTCGCGTGCGAGGTGACAGGCCGACGGCACCACAATCGGCAAAATCGGCAGCACATTTGCCTTCCAACTCGCCCGCACCGGCCTTCACGACGTCACCGTTGTCGCGCGCCCAGGTTCCGCGCGGCTTCAACAACTGCACCGCGACGATGGGATCGTCACCGTCGAGGGGGAACGGGCGATTGTACGGGTAACCGACAAGCGGGATGAGGAGACTCCATACGACCTCGTCATCGTCACTCTGCTCGCCTTTCAAGTCATGGCAGCGGCGGCGCCATGCGCAAAGACAACGGTGACGCTAGCCAAGATCCAGGCGATGAAGCCCGTTTGACGCCCATTGGGTTTGCCCAGCGTTCAGTTGACCTCTCTCAGTCCGCTGCTCCTAATTCGGCGCACCGGACGGAAGCTGGCTTATCCGGGCAAGCAGATATTCGAGATCGTCATTCTTGAACTCGACGCCTTCCTCCCCGTATTGGGTCAGGATGCGTTCGATCATGCGTCGCGAAAACCGTTCACGGTCGTTCAGTCCGCCGTCGTAATCCATGGTCCCGAAGATGTCGATGGCGGCACGCATGGCCGGATAGAGGCCGGGCGACAATCCGGCCTTCTTGTAGAGCGCCTCGAAGCCGCGCTGGCCCTTGTCGTAAATCAGCTTCTGGGCGTTTTCGAGCGAGATGTCGGCCAGCTTGGCCAGCGACGCCTCGAAGAAGGACAGGTCTCCCATGCAGAGAGCCCGGAGGATGATCGACGGGGTCAGCCTTTTGTGCCGGGCCAGATGCTCGACCAGGTCGGAGGCGTCGGAGTTCGATGTCGAGAGCCCGAGCACCGCTAGTTCGCGAGCCTGAAGCAGCAAGGCAGTCGCCACTTCCGGGGACAGATCGGTGCGATCGAGCAAATGACTGCGGAAGTTCTCCGATACCTGGGTCAGCAGTTTCTCGACGACGGAGACCGGCAAGTTGGGCCGCATGGCCAGAGCCTCGCCGATTCCGGTCCCTGTCGCAGGATATCGCTCAGCCACTTGGATGAGCGTCTCCTCATTCAATTCGGCACCCTTATTGGTCATCAGGGTCTTCACGACCGCCTCGGGTCCGACCTCGACGATGACTTCGGCGACAGAGGCGGAAATGGTGGCCCTACGCGCGATAGCATCCTGTTTGCTGGGACCTTGGCTCCGCACCAGCGCGATCAGATCATCGTCCGATAGAGCCGCCGAATATTGGAGTATCGGCAGCGCCACTTCATCCACATCCTGGGCCAAAGTCAGCGCCAGGTCATGCGGCAGGAGGGGGTTTTCCTTCAGTTGACGGGACAAGGCCTCGCGAACGCGGACTTCGGCGTCCTTAACCATCAGCCGCAATATGTCTTCGGCCAGCTCGCGCTCATGCTCGGTGAGCCGAGGATGCTGGGCCGCGATCTTGCCGGCAATTTCGGCCCGGACGTCCCTGTCCGGGCTGTCCAGCAAGCGCCTTACATCCTGTTCATTCAGTTTCTCATCCATGACGGCATCCCAATTGGCATTTTCTTCGCCTTCGCGCTCTTTGCAGCGACGGCACAGTGAGGTCGCTTTCAAAGCGAACGGCGCGCCGGCAGCCTCCCAGACTTCGAATCTAGTCGCATCGGCGGCAGAAAAAAATGGGAACCGCAGTGACTGCTGATCTATTTCAACGCCGTGCGGGCGGATAAACCCTCGAATGCCCACCCGCACGGGCCCGTGTTTACCGAACCGCCTTCAGCGCCTCGATGAACCGCGGCACCGTCTTCAGCGTCAGGCCAGCCAGGTTCGCGCGGCCCGAACCCGCCATATAGACCGCGTGATCCTTGCGCAGGATGCCGACCTGTTCGGCGTTGAGCGGCAGCAGCGAGAACATGCCCTGCTGCTGGGCGATCGGCGCCAACAGGTTGTTGTCGCCGGCGGCGAGGGCCTGGCGCACCGCATGGATGCGCTCGCGCATCGAAGTCAGTTCGGCCTTCCAGTCGGCGGTCAGCTCGGGGCTTTCCAGGATGGTGCGCACCACGGCGGCGCCATGATCCGGTGGCATCGACCAGTTGGGGCGGGCCAGCGCCGTCATGTTGGACAGGATCAGCTCCGCTCGCGCCTTTTGCCGGACGCGCGCATAGAGGGCGCCGACGCGATCGCGATACAGGCCGAAATTCTTGTCGCAGGAATAGGCGATCAGCACGTCCTCGGCGGCGTCCATCACCTGGCGCAGACCGTCGGAATCCTGGTCGAGCCCGCCGCCCAGCCCCTGATAGGCGAGATCGACCAGCGGCACCAGGCCGCGTTCGCCGACCATCTCGGCCACCGCGCTCCATTGCGGCGCGGTCAGATTGGCGCCGGTCGGGTTGTGGCAGCAGCCATGCAGCAGCACCACGTCGCCCTTATCGGCGGCGCCCAGCGCGTCCATCATCTCGTCGAACCGGATCGCCTGGGCGGCCTGGTCGAAATAGCGGTAGGTGGCCAGCGTCAGGCCGGCGGAGGAGAAGATCGGCGCATGGTTGGGCCAGGTCGGGGTGCCGAGCCACACCTTGGTCTGCGGCTTGGCGGTGGCGATCATCTCGGCGGCCAGGCGCAGCGCGCCGGTGCCGCCCGGGGTCTGGATGCCGACCAGGGTCGCGGGATCGACCGAGCCGCCGAACACGATCGGCTGCAAAAGCTCGGTAAAGCGGATGTCGCCCTCGGGCCCGAGATAGGATTTGCTCGCCTGAGCCTCGACCAGCCGGGCCTCGGCCGCCTTGACGGCGCGGAACACCGGGGTGGCGCCGGTCTCGTCGCGATAGACGCCGACGCCGAGATCGATCTTGTCCGACCGCGGATCGGCCGCGAACAGGCCGATCAGGGCGAGCAGAGCGTCGGGGGCCTGCGCCTTCAATCCATCGAACAACACCGTTTTTCTCCCTGGCTGTATTTGGCCACCGGCGTTAGCACAGCCAGGGGGACGCCGCAAGTCACCCCAAGCTTGATCGGGGTATAATAGCGCCCGGATGCCCGACGACTTCCGCCGCCATGGCGAGCCCGGCCTTGGCCGCTTCGGCGGGAGCGGCGCCGCGCAGACGGGCGGCGAGATACGCGCCGTTGAAGCTGTCGCCCGCACCCGAGGTGTCGACCACGCGAGAGGCCAGGGCCCCCTGCACCCAGGCGCCATCGACCAGGCAGCGCGCGCCGTCGGCGGTCATGGCGATTTCCGCGCAGTCGGGTGAGATCTGCAAAGCCTCCATATCCTCGCTCGATGGCAGGAAGATGTCGGACCGCGCGGCGGCTTCCCGAACCATGCCGGCCGCCTCTTCGCGCGAACGCCACAAAGCGGGACGGTAATTGGGGTCGAAAGCGATCTTTCCGACCTTGCCGCTCAGCGCTTCGAGCAGGGACAGCGCCTCGTGGCGCTCCTCGGGCGAAAGGATCGCCAGCGAGATGCCGGACAGATAGACGAGATCGGCGCCGAACAGCTTGTCGATGCCGGCTTTCCGCAATTCGGCCAGCCAGCGCTTCGCCGCCGATTCGCCGCGCCAATAATGGAAGCGCCGCTCGCCCGCCAAATCGAGTTCGATCAAATAGAGGCCGGGCTTGCGGTCAGGCACCGCGAAGGCGAGATCGTCATCGATCCCCTCGTCCGACCAGGCGGCGCGCATAGCCAGGCTCATCGGATCGGTACCGGTGGCGGTCAGATAGTGAACCGCGATCTCCGGCGCCAGGCGCTTGAGATAGACGGCGGTGTTGTAGCTGTCACCGGCGAAGCCCTGGCGCAGCAGCCCCCCGCCGGCGCCGCGCAGCTCGACCATGCACTCACCGATGCAATAAGCGCGGCTCATGGCGCGTCACTCCGCAAAATAGCTTGGATTTCTTCGGGAAGCGCCTCCTCGGGCGTCTTATGGGCATAGGCCAGCCACGCCAACACGATCACGCCGAGATGCTTCACCGGCAGGCCGGCCCTGCGGTTGGCGACCATCAGCGGGAAGACGCGCTGGGCCAGCTTGAAAGGCCCATCCTGGGCGATCTGGTCGAGACGGTGATCGACCGCCGGATTGGCGAAGCGGGTCCGGGTCGAGGTCCAATAAGCGGCGACCGGCAGGCCGTCCAGCGCGGGCGCCACCTCCTCGGCGATCAGCCGGTCGAGGAAGCCGGCCAGTTCGGGATCGGCGATGGCCTGGCGGACGAAGTCATGACCCCGCGCCAGACCGAGATAGGCCAGCGCCGAATGGGTGGCGTTCAGGACATGCAGCTTGAGCCGGCGATACGGCTGGACCGCGCCGACGATCTCGACCCCGACCTTGTCCCAGGCAGGACGCGGGCCGGCGAATTTGTCCTCGATCACCCATTGGCCGAAGCGCTCGCGCTGAACCGAGGCGTGGTCCGACAGGCCCAGAGCCGCCTCGGCGCGCAAAGTACTGGCGGTGTCCGTGGCTGGCACGATGGAATCGACCATGGTCTCGGGGAAAGTGGCCGATTGCTCGATCCAGCGCGCCAGCGACGGATCGCGGCGCTCCGCCAAGGCCAAGGTCGCGGCGGCGAGCCGCGCGCCATTGTCGGCGAGATTGTCGCAACTGATCACGGTCAGCGACCCGCCGCTGCGCGCCCGGCGGGCGAAGCCGGCCACCAGCACGCCCAACGCCGAGCGTGGCTTATCGGGTTCGGCCAGATCGTGGACGATATCGGCATGGGTCCAATCGAGCCCGTCCTCGCCCAGGCAATAGCCCTTCTCGGTGATGGTCAAGGTGACGAGATGGGTCGACCGGTCCGCCATCGCCCCGATCACCGCCTCGGGATCGAGCGGCAGGGTCACGGCGCGGCGTACGCAGCCGATGATCCGGTAATCGGGATCGGCATCGCGGTGCTCCACCGTGTACAGCCCGTCCTGTTCGGCAAGGTTTTGAGCGACCGTCGGCTGGCGCATAGATACGCCGACGATGCCCCAATCGCCGCCGGCCTCCTCGATGGCATCCTCGGTGTAGACCGCCTGGTGGGCGCGATGGAAGGCGCCGATGCCTAAATGCAGGATGCCGGACCGCAGGCTTTCAACCGGATAGCGGGGTCGGCGCACCTTGGCGCGCGCCGTCGGGAGGCTGGACAGCGAAAGGCGGGTCACAGCTTGTAGGCCCGCTTGGGGAAATTATAAGCGAGATCGACCGCCAGTTCCTCGGCCTCGTCCCGCTCCAACCGATGCTCCGCCACCAGCCGCGCCAGGAAGCCGGCATCGACGCGGCGCGCCACGTCATGGCGGGTCGGAATCGACAGGAAGGCGCGGGTATCGTCGTTGAAACCGACCGAATTGTAGAAGCCCGCCGTCTCGGTCATCTGCTCGCGATAGCGCCGCATGCCTTCCGGACTGTCATGGAACCACCAGGCCGGGCCCAGCTTCAGCACCGGATAATGGCCGGCCAGCGGCGCCAGCTCGCGGGCATAGGCCGTCTCATCCAGCGTGAACAGGATGATCGACAGTTTGGGATCGTTGCCGAAGCGATCGAGAAGCGGCTTAAGCGCCCGCACATAGTCGGTCCGCATGGGAATGTCGGCGCCCTTATTGGCGCCGAAACGCTCGAACAGCCAGGCATTGTGATTGCGGTAGGACCCGGGATGAATCTGCATCACCAGCCCGTCTTCCAGGCTCATCCGCGCCATCTCGGTCAGCATCTGGGCGCGGAACAGTTCCGCCTCATGGGCGGTGAAGTCGCCGCTGGTCACCTTCTCGAACAGGCGCGCCGCGACCACCGGCGACAGATCAGCCGTCTGGGCCGAGGGATGGCCATGATCGGTCGAGGTGGCGCCGGCTTCGGCGAAGGCGGCGCGGCGCAGGCGGTGCGCTTCGAGATAGCCCTGCCACGAGCCGGTGTCCTGGCCGGTGATCTCGGCGAAGCGGGCCAGTTCCTCCTTGAAGGAGAGATGCTCGGGATCGATCACCGGATCGGGGCGATAGGCGGTGATCACGCGCCCGCCCCAGCCGCTCTTCTTGATGGCGTGGTGATGCTCGAGCGTATCGGTCGGGCCCTCGGTGGTGGCGATCACCTCGATCTTGAAGCGCTCGAACAAGGCGCGCGGGCGGAAGCCGGGGGTCTTCAGCGCCTCGCCGATGCTGTCGAAATAGAGGTCGGCGGTGCCGGACTCGAGACGCGCCTCCATGCCGAAAATGTCGGTGAACACCTGGTTCAACCACAGCGAGGACGGCGTGCCGCGGAACAGATGGAAGTTCGACGCGAACAGGCGCCAGGCCTCGCGCGGATCGGCCGAGACCAGCCCCTTGCGGTCGGGCACGCCGAGGCGGTCCAGCGCGATGCCCTGGCTGTAGAGCATGCGGAACAGATAATGGTCGGGCGCCAGCAGCAACTCGGTGGCATTGCTGAAGGGCGCATTGGCCGAGAACCAGCTGGGATCGGTGTGGCCATGCGGGCTGACGATCGGCAGATCGCGCGACAGCCGATAGAGCTCGCGGGCGATGGCGCGGACGGCCGGATCGGCGGGGAACAGGCGGTCCTCATGCAGACGAAGCAGCTTGGTCATATCCTCAACCCTGTATTGGTTTTGCAAAATGGTAACCGGTGTCAAACGTCAGCGCAACGGGCTCGCTGTCCCTTTCTTACCTAGTGAGCGTGGCCGAACGGATCGGCTATGCCCTTTTGCCAGGGATCGTGGGTGGCGGTGCGCCAGTCGTCGAGCTGCTTCTTGAGATCGGCCAGCGCCTGGGCGTGCGCCGGATTGCCGATCAGATTGGTCAATTCCAATGGGTCGGCCCGCAGGTCGTAAAATTCCTCGGCGGGGCGGTGCAGATAGGATTTCACGCTGCGCTTGCCGAGTTTCGCCCCCGGAGTCCCGGCGATCGCCTTCCAGGAGGGCGAAACCTCCATGTCACCGGAAATGGCGAAATCCAGCCTCGGTTCGAGATTGAGGTAATAGCTGTAGCGCCGGGTGCGGATGGCGCGGGTCGGGTAGTACTGATTGATCTCGTGGAAGGAATGGGTCGCGAAGATCCGGTCCCAGCCGGCCGGATCGGGCTGCTCCAGGATCGGCAGCAGCGACCGGCCCGGCAGGGCGTAGCGATAATCGGCGGGCGGCTTGACCCCGGCCCAGTCGAGCATGGTCGGGCCGACATCGATCCAGCTGGCCATGGCCCGGCTGCGCACCCCTCCCTTGGCACCGGGCGCGCGGACGATCAGCGGCAGATGGATGCCTTCGGTATAGAGCGCGTCCTTGGCGCCGGGAAACGGCCGGCCGTTGTCGGACAGATAGATCACCAGCGTGTCGGTCTCATGGCCGGAGTCTTTCAACTCCTTCAGCAGGATGCCGACGCCGGCATCGAGGCGGCTGACCGAGGTGTAATATTCGGCGAGATCCTCGCGCACGCCGGGCAGATCCGGCAGATGGTCAGGAATCTGCACTTCGTCCGGCCGATAGCGCTTCGTCTCGATTTCCGGCCAATCCCGGGTATTGCCGAAATTGACCGGGGCGCGGTGCGGGTCGCTATAGCCGACGGTCAGGAAGAAAGGCTTGTCGCCCTGCTCGCGGATCCAGCGCCCGGCCTCGTGCCCCATGATGGCGACGTCGCGTTTGCCGGATTCCTCGGGCACCAGCCAGGCGTCGTAGGGCAACAGATTATCGGGCTTCACATGCTTCTTGCCGACCAGGGCGGTGGCGTAGCCGGCCTGCTTCAGTATCCAGGGAATGGTTTTGACATCGTCGAGCAGCGAGAAATTGTGCACGTCATGCGCCAGCCCATACATGCCGTTGGTATGAGAATAGAGCCCGGTGAACATCGTCGATCGGCTGGAACTGCAGGAGGACACCGTGGCATAGCCATCGGTGAACAAAGTCCCCTCCCCCGCCAGCCTGTCGAGCACCGGCGTCTGTACCGGCACGCCGACACAGGACATGTCGTAGCCCTGATCGTCGGCGATGATGAGAAGGATATTGCGGGGGATGCCCGGAGCGGGGGGCTGGGCCGCGCTGTTGGCGGCGAGTCCCGCGGCGGCGACGGCGGCCGTCGACAGACCGAGAAAGCGGCGGCGGTCGAGTGACATGAACGTTTTCCCGAAATCGTTTTCGGGGATTATGCCCGCTCAGATCGCGATGGGATAGCGCTTCTGCACCTCGGTCAGCACATCCCGTGCGACCGGAGCCGCGGCGCCGACGCCAGACCCGCCATGCTCGACGACCACCGCGCAGGCGAAGCGCGGCGCCGAGACCGGGGCGAACCCGATGAACAGCCCATGGTCACGCATTTTCCAGGGCAGCTGGTCGTAGCGCTTGCCGCCTTCGATCTTGTGCTCGCCGATCGACAGATGATGGACCTGCGCGGTGCCGGTCTTGCCGCCCATCGCGAGGACGGGATCGAGTATGCGCGAGGGATAAGCGGTGCCGCCCGGCTGATTGGCGACGGCGTTCAGCCCGTCCATCACCGCCTCCAGCGCTTTGGGGGATAGTCCCATCGGCGCGAAGGACGGCTCGGCGCGCGGGCTGACGCTGTGACCATCGACCACATCGCGGGTCAGATGAGGTTTCACGGCGATCCCGCCATTGGCGAGGCGCGCCGCCATTACCGCCAATTGCAGCGGCGTCACCTGCAGATAGCCCTGCCCGAGCCCGACATTGCAGTCCTCGCCGGGGGTCCAGGACACGCCATAGGTGGCGCGTTTCCAGGCCCGATTGGGAACCAGCCCGGCCCGCTCGCCCGGCAGGCCGATCTCATGATGCGCGCCCAGCCCGAACCGCTTCGCCATCGCGGCGATGGTGTCGATGCCGGTACGACGAGCGACATCATAGAAATAGCTGTCGCAGGAAACCTGCAGCGCGCCGCGCAGATCCTTCACCCCATGGCGCCCATCGCAATAGAACACGGTGTTGCCGACCATCGTCTTACCCGTGCACAGGACAGTGTGCTCGGGCGTGATCGCGCCACTTTCCAGCGCCGCCAGTGACACCATGGTCTTGAAGGTGGAACCGGGTGGATAAAGGCCCGCGATCGCCTTATTGGTCAGCGGCGCGCGGGGATTGGCCGACAGCTCGTCCCATTCCTCGGCGGTCAGGCCGCGATTGAAGGCGTTGGGATCGAAGGAAGGCGTCGAGGCCATCACCAGCACTTCGCCGGTGTGAATATCCATCACCACCACGGCAGCGCTTTGATCGCCCAGGCGCTCGGCGGCGAATTTCTGCAGCTCGAGATCGATGGTCAGGGCCAGATCGATGCCCGGCTCGCCCTCCTCGCGCGTCAATTCGCGGATGGTCCGGCCGACCGAATTGACTTCGACCTGACAGGCGCCACCCTTGCCGCGCAGGGCGAGGTCGCAGACTTTCTCGACACCGGCCTTGCCGATTCGAAACCCCGGCAGGTCGAGCAGCGGATCGGGCTCCGGCTGTTTTTTCAGTTCGGTCTCGGACACCGCCGCGACATAGCCCAGCAGATGCGCGCCCAGATCAACCAGCGGATAGGTGCGGCTCTGGCCGACATCGATGGCCACGCCGGCCAGATCGGGGGAATTGAGCTCGATGCGGGCGACCTCCTCCCAGGACAAATTCTCCCGCACCGTGACCGGGATGAAGCCGCGCCGATGATGAACCTCGCGCCGGATGCGAAGACGATCATGATCGGAGAGCGAGAAGATGGCCGACAGACTGTCCAGCGTCTCATCGAGATCGTCGAGCTCCTCCGAGACCAGCTGGACGCGGTAATTCTCCTCATTCACCGCCATCGGCGTGCCGCGGCGGTCGAGGATGCGCCCACGCGACGGGGCCAGCAGGCGCAGATTGATGCGGTTCTCGTCCGAAAGCGTGGCGTATTTCCCGCCCTGATCGATCTGCAGATAATAGAGACGCCCGGCCAGCGCCGCGAGCAGCGCTCCCTTGGCGCCGGCCAGCAGCAGGGCGCGGCGGCCGATGAGTTTTCCGGGCTGGTCGGTCACTGAAAATCCCTCTGGAGAGAGGGTAGAGTGCCAGGACCGGATCAGCCCTCAAGCGAGATTAGCTCTGATCAGGCATGAGAAAAACTAAGGCTGGGAGAGGTGATCGGCCAATCGCCTCGCATGAACCGGCAGCGCGTCGAAATCGCGGCAGCACAGCATCAGCCGGCGCTGCGCCCAATCGTCGGACAGGCGGACTATAGAGATCTTCGCGGTGCGCCGGCAGGATTGCGCGGCACTTTCCGGCATCACCGCCAATCCGACCCCGGCTTCGACCAGGCGGCTCAGCCCGTCGAAACTGATCAGACGGACGCGATAGGCGAGCGGCTTGCCGTCGCGCAGGGTCCGCGCCGTCACATAGTCCTGCAGCGGATTGCCGGCGTTCAGCCCGACGAAATCACGATGCACTGTCTCGGAAAAAGCAATGCTGCGCCGCTCGGCCAGCGGATCCCCCTTGGGAACGATGAGCACCAGCCGCTCGGGGCCAAAAGGACGGATCTGCAATCCGCCGAGATCGACGCTGTCGAGCGCGATGCCCAGATCCGCGCCGCCGGCCGCCACTGCTTTCACGATCTCGACGCTGCGGCGCGCCTTGAGATCGATATCGAGGCCGGGATTGGCGGCGAGATATCCGGCCAGCAGTTCGGGCAGATATTCCGTCATGGCGGTTATGTTGACCAGCAGCGTGACCTGGGCCCGCATCGCCGCCGAGAATTCACTGAGTTCGCCATGCATCGCCTCGATCTGGCGCAGCACCAGCCGGGCGTGATGGGCCAGGGTCAGGCCGGCCGGGGTCGGCTCGACGCCGCGCCGCCCGCGCTCGAGCAGCGGCAGGCCGATCACCTCCTCCATGCCGCGCAGCCGCGCGCTGGCCGAGGGCAGCGCCATATTGGCCTTCTCGGCGCCATGGGTGATGCTTCCGCTCTCGACGACATGCAGGAACAGGCGAAGATCGGTCAGGTCGAATCGCATGGGGCTTAGGGTAACACCGCTTCAGCCTTCGGACCAGACGAAGGCTGGGTTGGATCTTCCGCATTGTAGGCAGACGGCTCGGCGCGCTGAATAGCGCCATGAACGAGATCAGCGCCCTCCGCAGCCTCAGCCTTCTGACGACGCTTTTCGTGATCGCGTTGATGGTGGGGGTGTCGGTGTTGTTTTAACCGTCATCCCTGCGCAGGCAGGGATCCACGTCGAGGCCAGACTCCGCCCCACGAGTGGTGATCGCCTTGCGGCGAGCGAGAGCCCCTCTCGCGCTCTGGGTTGCGCCTCGTCGAAACGATTTTCGCCCAAGAGCGAAAATCATTCCGCCGACGCGCCCGGATGGGCGCTGTGCCAGGAACCGGCGGTGGGACCGACTACACCAGGTACCGCACCGACAGCAGCACCAGGACCAGGATCCAGATCGTCTCGATCACCATCAGCCCGACGGGGCGCCAACCGACCACCACCAGGCTCTTGAACGAGGTCTTCATGCCCAGCGCGGCGATGGCGGTGACCAGGCACCAGGTCGAGACCTGGGTCACCGCGGTGACGACGAAATCGGGCAGGATCCCTGTGCTGTTGATCGCCACCAGCACCGCGAAGCCGATCAGGAAGGTCGGGATCTTCGGCCCCTTGGCCTTGCCGCCGGCATTGGCGGTGGAAGCGATGATCGACACCACCGGCAACAGCATGGCGACGCGCAGCAATTTGACATAGGTCGCGATATCTCGCGCATCGTCCGACACCGTCGCGCTCGCCCCAATCACCTGGGCCACGTCATGGATCGTGCCGCCGAGGAACACGCCGGCATGCACATCGTCGAAACCGATGAATTTCACCAGGATCGGATAAAAGATCATCGCCAGGGTCGACAGCGCCGTCACCGTCACCACGGTCAGGATGGTGTCGCGCTCGCTCTTCTCATGCTTGGGCAGCACCGACGCGATCGCCAACGCCGCCGACGCGCCGCAGATCGCCACCGCGCCGCCCGACAGCACACCGAACAATTTACCGAGGCCCAAGCGCTTGGCCACCAGCATGCCGATCAGGATGGTCGAGCCGACGCCGACCACCACCGTCGCCACCGGCATGATGCCCAGCGACAGGATCTGCGACGCCGTGACGCGCACGCCCAGCAGCGCCACGCCGAGACGCAGCACGGTGCGCGAGGAGAATTCGATCCCGGCGACGCAGCGCCCATCCTCATGCAGGAAATGGAAGGCCATGCCGAACAGCAGGCCGAACAGCATCACCGGCGTCTTGTAATGGGTGGCCAGGAAGGTCGAGGCCAAGGCGATGGTGAAGGCGACCAGCAGGCCGGGATAAACCGCATCGATCAGCGCCCCGCCCGGAATCCGCGCCAGCAGCGATTTGGCCGGCGGCGGTTCGCGGCTCTCGATGGCGATAAGCCCTTCCATAGAATCGAGGGAGGCCATACGGTCGAGGTCGGAAAATTTGGAATTCATGTGACTTCCCAGGACGAAAGGGACGATTTCGCACCATGACATCATTTGACCCGGCCTCCAACCCGCGCAGACAAGCGGCAGCCGCCTGGTTCCGCGAGCTCAGGGACGGCATCTGCGCCGCTTTCGAGGCCTTGGAGGACGATCTGGCCGGAACCCGCCACGCCGATCTGGCGCCCGGACGTTTCGAGCGCAGCCGCTGGGCGCGCCCCGCCGAGGAGGGCGGACCGGTGCAGGATCCCGGCCCCGAGGCGCCGCTGGTCAATGGCGGCGAGATGTCGGTGATGAAGGGCCGAGTCTTCGAGAAGGTCGGCGTCAATATCTCGACCGTCGAAGGCCGCTTCTCGCCGGAATTCCGCGCCCAGATCCCCGGCGCAGAGGAGAATGACGGCTGGTTCTGGGCCGCGGGGATAAGCCTGGTCGCCCATATGCGCTCGCCCCGCGTGCCGGCGGTGCACATGAATACCCGCCATATCGTCACCTCGAAAGGCTGGTTCGGCGGCGGCGCGGATCTCACGCCGATGCTGCTGGAGACGCCGGAGACCGCCGAGGACCGCGAGTCCTTTCACGCCGCGCTGAAGGCGGCCTGCGACAAGCACGATCCGGCCTACTATCCGAAATACAAGGAATGGTGCGACCAGTATTTCTACCTGCCGCACCGCCAGGAGCCGCGCGGCGTCGGCGGCATCTTCTATGACCGCCACGACAGCGGGAACTGGGACGCCGACTTCGCCTTCACCCGCGATGTCGGGCAGGCCTTTCTCGACTCCTATCCCGCCATCGTGCGGAGCCGGATGAGCGACGAGTGGACCGACGAGGAGCGCGAGCGCCAGCTGGTGCGGCGCGGCCGCTATGTCGAATTCAACCTGCTCTACGACCGCGGCACCACCTTCGGTCTCAAGACCAATGGCAATACCGAAGCGATCCTGATGTCGCTGCCGCCGGAGGTGAAATGGCCATGATACGCGAAGCGCTGGCGTCTCACTGAGAAGCCAGACTGCGGGCCCGCGGAGATCGCGGGCCCGCAAGACGGCAATTAGCCGTTGAGGGCGTCCTTGAGACCCTTGCCGGCCGAGAACTTGGGGTTCTTGGAGGCAGCGATCTGGATCTTCTCGCCGGTGCGCGGATTGCGACCTTCGGTCGCGGCGCGGTGGCTCACCGAGAAGCTGCCGAAGCCGATCAGCCGAACTTCGTCACCGCTCTTCAGGGTGTTGGAGATCGCCTCGAAGGTCGCGTCGACGGCCTTCTCGGTGTCGGCCTTGGTCAGGCCGGCGATCTCGGCGACGGCGGCAACCAATTCAGCTTTGTTCATATGGGTGTACTCCCTCGGTGTTGTGATGAACCCGGATGCCATGGGACGCGCGGCCTGTCAACGTTACGCGTCACACCTGATGGCGAATAACGGCGTTTGTCTCAGAACAGATACATGCCGGCGACGAACACGACGCCCGAGAATAGTAGCGCGGTGACACAATACCCCATGATGTCGCGAACGCCCAAGCCCGCGATCGCCAGGGCCGGCAGCGCCCAGAAAGGCTGGGCCATGTTGGTCCAGGCCTCCCCATACGCGATGGCCATCGCCGCCTTGCCCATGTCGGCGCCCAGCGCCTGCGCCGCCGGCATCACGAACGGCCCCTGCACCACCCAGTGGCCGCCGCCGCTCGGCACGGCGAAATTGATCAGGCCGGAACTGAGGAAGGCCAGCAGCGGGAAGGTGTGGACATTGGCGATGTCGACGAACCATTTGGTGATCACCCCGGCCAGGCCGGAGTGGTCCATCACCGCCTGGATGCCGGCATAGAACGGAAACTGGATCATGATGCCAGCAGCCCCCCTCGCCGCCGCCGCGACGGCGCGCGCATAGGCCATCGGCGTCTTATGCAGCAGGATGCCGGCGGCCAGGAAGATCAGATTGACGCCGTTGATGTCGAGATTGAACCCGCTCTGCAGGGTGCGGATCACCAGATAGGCGCCGCAACACAGGGCCACCAGGATCGACAGCAGGCGGCTTTCCTCCAGCCGCTCCGCCGGAGTCGCGTCCGCCGACAGAACCCGCTCGAAGGAGGGCGGCTCCTCCAGCAGCTTGGGGTCGACCGCCACCACATCGCCCGGCTTCGGCATCATCTGGCGCGCCAGGAAGGGCAGCATCACGATCAGGCCCAGCGTGATGGCGATATTGTAGCCGGTGAGCAGGGTCTGCGAGACCGGGATCAGCCCGATCGCCTTTTCCATCGGATTGCCCGGCGTGGCGGCGACCAGCGGAACCGAGCCCGACAATCCGCCATGCCAGGTCAGAAAACCCATATAGGCGCTCGCCACCAGCAGCCGGTAATCGACGCCCTTGACCCGCCGCGCCACCTCGCGCGCCAGCATGGCGCCCAGCACCAGCCCGAAGCCCCAATTGATGGCGCAGGCCACCGAGCCGACGAAGGCGACCAGCATGACGCCCTGGGCCGGGCTTCTCGCCGTCCCGGCCAACAGGACCAGCAGGCGCTTGATCGGCGGCGAACTGGCCAAGGCGTGGCCGGTCACCAGGATCATCGCCATCTGCATCGAGAAGGCGAGCAGGTTCCAGAAACCGGCTCCCCACAGCGACACCAGCTCGACGGGGGCTTTCGGAGTCAGGCCGAAGGCCAGCAGAAAGGTGAGGATGGTCAGGAAAATGGCGAAAATCAGGGGATCCGGCAGATACCGGTGCACCACCTGGGTGAAATAGCCGGAAATACGTTGAATCAAGGGACGCTCCTCCTTGTTGTTGCTGGGCATATCGGGCTTTGCGGGGGGCTTTTTCCATATCTTTCCGGGCTTCTTACGCAATCCTTATGGGATCCTGTATGGAGAATTTACCGGCCGCTCCCTTACGATCCGGCGCCTTTCCAATCCCCCAAAACTCCATGGATGACATGATTTCGCGCGTACGCATCGTTCACCGGCTGGCAATTCTGACGATTTCGATGGCCCTCTTCCTGGTCGGCGTGGCCGCCGTCGGAATCTTCGGCATGTCGTCGATCCTGGCCGGACTGCGGACAGTCTATGAGGACCGGACCGTCTGCCTGGTCCAGTTGGACACCATTCATCGGGACCTGAACCGGATCCGCTGGTCGGTGCGCGAGGCCGTCGAAGCCCCGCTCCAGGCCGGCGGCCTTGTCCCGCGCATCGAAAGGGACGAAGCGGAGATCGACGCGCAATGGAGCGCCTACATGGCGACTTATCTCGCACCGGACGAGAAGCTGATCGCAGGGCGTATCGCCGTCGGGTTGAGCGGTTACCGCGCCGTCCGCAAGCGGATTCTCGCGCTGGTCCAGGCGGGACAGGCGGACCAGGCCAACGCGCTGTTCAGAGGCGAAAGCGCGCCGATATTGGCCGACCTGCTGGCGGCCATCGACGAGGACATCGCCCTGCAGGACCGCATCGGCAAGCAGGAATATGAAAAGGGCACCCGCATCGCCGCCGCCGGCAAGAGTTGGGCGGCCGGCGCCGCGGCGCTGGCCCTGGTTCTGGGCGGCCTGCTGTCGGGCTATATCGTCCGCTCCATCGTCCGTCCGCTGCGCATGGCCATCAGCGCCATGCGGCGCCTGACCGACGGCGATTTGTCGGTCGAGATTGGCGGTCTCGACCGCCGCGACGAGATGGGCGACATCGCCCGGGCGCTCAGCATCTTCCGCGACGGCGCCAGGCAGATGGAGCATATGCACCGGGCGCAGGACGAGCAGAAACGCCAGGCCGAGGAAGCCCGGCAGGCCGGGATGCGCCAAATGGCCGACGCGCTCGAAGCGCAGGTGGGGGCCATCGTCGGGCGGGTGACCGCCGCCTCGCTGGAGATGCGCTCCTCCTCCGTCCGCATGGCCGCCTCGGCCGAGCAGACCAGCGCCAGGGCCAGCGGCGTGGCGGGCTCGGCCGCGCAGGCGTCGGACAATGTGCGGACCGTGGCGGCCGCCACCGACGAGCTGACCGCCTCGATCCGCGAGATCGCCAAGCATGTGGATCAATCGAAGACCGTCATCGGTCGCGCCGACGACGAGGCGCGGCTGAGCGCCGCGCTGATGCGGACCCTGTCCGAGGATGCGGCGCGCATTACCGAAATCCTGTCCCTGATCGGCGACATCGCCGACCAGACCAATCTGCTCGCCCTGAACGCGACCATCGAGGCGGCGCGCGCCGGCCAGGCCGGCAAGGGCTTCGCCGTGGTGGCGGCCGAGGTGAAGGCCCTGTCCCGTCAGGCCTCGCAAGCCACCGGCCAGATCGCCGAGCGGATCGCCGCGGTTCAGGCCGGCTCCAACCAGGCGGTCCAGGCGATCAACTCGATCGCCTTGGTCACCGGAGAATTGTCGGAGATCGGATCCTTCCTGGCCCGCTCGGTGGCGCGCCAGACGCGCGCCACCGCCGACATCGGCGACAATGTCGGCCAGGCCGCCACGCGGACCGATCAGGCGGCGCGCGATATCGGCGAGGTCGAGGCCGCGGCGCACGACACCGGCGCGGCCGCGGCGCAGATCTCGGCCATCTCGTCGGATCTGGCCGCCCAGGCCGGATCGCTGGAAAAAGCGGTGGCCGGCTTCCTGCACGAGGTTCGCGGCCCCTGAGGCCGGTTCAGTCCTCTTCGACGATGAACAGGTCCTGGATGTCCTCGAAACCGTAATCGATGTTTTCCGGAGCGATCAGGGCGAAGGATTCCAGGATGATGACGGCATTGACCGCAGCGTCTCGCTTGATGGCGGCGCGAATGCGTTCGGACATCGCGGTATTGACCTTGGAGAGTTGGAGGTAATTCTCCTTGAGTTCGTCGAACGAGACCGACAGCGCCGCTCCGCCCTTGCCATGGGCGACATATTGGCCGAGCAGATGCACCGCCAGAGTGCGGAATACCGTCTCCTGGTCGGTGGCAAAGGGCAGGTGGGTGCGGGCCATTGGCCGCAGGAAGCGGGTGCGCGGGCAGCCGGAGGCGGCCATGGCCAGGCCGATGAGCGCCGCCATGCCGAACTGGAAGGTGGTCTTGGAGACCACGGTGCGGGTCTCCATCTCGACCTCGACCACCGCCTTCTCGTAGGAGATCCGGGTTTCGAACTGCGGCAGGAACTGGGCGAGCACGAGCGCGGCCGGGCAATAGGCCTCGCTATCGGGCAGATTGCAATTGGGGCAGCGCTCGAATTCGAGCCGCGCCCAGTCCGGGCGGGCCGCATCCTCGGGAAGCTTGACGCGATAAGTCCGCTCGTCGAAATCGAGCTGGACCGAAAGACGCTCATTGGCGCTGGCGAAAAACCGGTATGTTACATTGGTCATCTGCGCCTCTCCGGAAGACTTCCCCCATCCTCGCCCAGGCGTCATTTTCCCGCAAGGAGTGTAAAAGACGCCAAATATTTCAAATCGGTACCGAGCCGCGCCCATTGGAGCTAGTCATGAACCCCGTTCCCCATACCGTCGTCTTCGATCTGGGCGGCGTGCTGATCGATTGGAATCCGCGCCACCTCTATCGCAAATTGTTCGCCGGCGACGAAGCGGCGATGGAGAAGTTCCTCGCCGAAATCGTCACCTTCGAGTGGAATCACGAACAGGATGCCGGCCGCCCCTTCGCCGAAGGCATCGCCCTGCTGCTGGAGCTCCACCCCGAACAGGCGGCGATGATCCAGGCCTTTCACGATCGTTGGCCGGAAATGATGGGCGGCGCGATCGGAGGGACGGTCGACATCTTCAGCCGCCTGCGGAAAAACGAGATTCCCGTCTACGCGCTGACCAACTTCTATAGCGAGACCTTTCCGGTCGCCCGCGACAGCTTCGACTTCATGTCCTGGTTCAATGGCATCGTGGTGTCCGGCGACGAGAAAATCGCCAAGCCGGACCCGCGCATCTTCGCCATCCTGATCGAGCGCTACGACCTCGACCCGGCCCGCACAATCTATATCGACGACCTCCCGCGCAATGTGGACGCCGCCGCGCGGGCAGGCTTCATCACCCTGCATTTTACGGGAGCAGAGAAACTGGAGACGGATTTGCGCGCTTTGGGGATGGCCGTTTAAGAGTTTGATCCTCTTACGGCGAACGGGATCCTTATGTGGACGGCCCCCGACTCGCAAGGAATTTTTTGGTATTTTGATCGCTCGTTTGCGTCCATATGTCCGGCCTGTTTGATGCGATCGCCGAAGACCGC
>Ga0302314_10007959_pt1 | contig 18963 bp, 17 predicted proteins | sample III_Palsa_N2_3_FD_200533 | JGI IMG/M metagenome (GOLD analysis project Ga0302314, IMG submission 200533) | Peat permafrost microbial communities from Stordalen Mire near Abisko, Sweden - III_Palsa_N2_3 | ecosystem: Environmental > Terrestrial > Soil > Palsa > Peat permafrost | place: Sweden...
TGCGTGATAGATTGGCCCGGTTCGTTTGGCGAGTTTTTAACTCCCTGTGCGAGGTTGCTGCCATGATCCGTGAGATTCAACTGCTCTTCACCCTCTTGATTGCGCTACAGTTTGTCGTGATCGTGCTGCACGATCTGGTCGACCTGCCCGGCTGGACCAATGCAAAGAAGATGCGCGAGGTAATTGGGGTCAGGAAGCTGTGGCTTGCGACCTGTGTGAATGCGATCTTTCCCGGCGTTGCGGTCGGGTTCGCGGTCTATGCGTGGCAACGTGCGGCACCGCAGTTTATGACGACGTACTGGCTGGTGTACTGCGGGGTGACGCTGCTGTCGGCGGTTGGGATGTGGTACGTGCCGTACTTTCGAGGCGTAACGCGGGAGAAGGCGCTTGAGTATAAGACGATGTATGAAGGCACGCGGCAGGTGCTGCCAGCGCGAGGCGAAAACCCGCGGCCAAACCTGCTGCATGTCTGCTTTCATGTGCTGTTCGTGGTGAACCTTGGGATGGCTGTGGCGCTTCGGTTTGGTCGGTGAGTGCTGCGGGAGCAAACGAAAGCCCGATCTACGCGAGGTGTAGGCGTTCGCGTGGATCGGGCTTTTGACTGTGGGTGATGCGTTGAACGCTATGCTTTGACGACGGCGCCGTTTTCGACCTTGACTGGATCAAGGAAGGGCATGGACTTGCGAAGTTCGGCGCCGACGGTCTCGATCTGGTGTGCGGCTTCCTGCTTGCGGATGCGGGCGAACTCGTGGCGGCCGGTTTCGTTTTCGGCGATGAACTTCTTGGCGAAGGTGCCGTCCTGGATGTCGGTGAGGAGGGACTTCATCGCGGCCTTGACGTCGGGCGTGACGATGCGCGGGCCAGCGACGTAGTCGCCCCACTCGGCGGTGTCGGAGATGGAGTGGCGCATGTATTCGAGGCCGCCGCGATACATAAGGTCGACGATGAGCTTGAGCTCGTGGAGGACCTCGAAGTAGGCGAGTTCGGGTTGGTAGCCTGCCTCGACGAGGGTCTCAAAGCCTGCCTTGACGAGGGCGGAGGTTCCGCCGCAGAGGACGGCCTGCTCGCCGAAGAGGTCGGTCTCGGTCTCTTCGGTGAAGGTGGTTTCGAGGACGCCGGCGCGGGTGCAGCCGATGGCCTTTGCGTAGGAGAGCGCGAGTGCGAGTGCGGTGCCGCTGGCGTCCTGCTCAACCGCGACGAGGCCGGGTACGCCGCCGCCTTCGGTGAAGACTTCGCGGACGCGGTGGCCGGGGGCCTTGGGCGCGACGAGAGATACGTCGACCGTGGTGGGTGGGGTGATGGTGCGGAAGCGGATGTTGAAGCCGTGCGCGAACATGAGGGTCTTCGCGGAGCGGCCTTCGGTGGCGGCGAGGTAGGGCTCGATGTCCGCGTGGTAGACCTTGGCGGCGGTCTGATCGGGGGTGAGGTTCATGATGACGTCAGCCCACTGGGAGACTTCGGCCACGGTGCCGACGACGAGGCCAGCCTTCTGGGCGCGAGCGACGTTGGGCGAGTCGGCGCGAAGGCCTACGCGGACGTCGACGCCAGAGTCCTTGAGGTTGAGCGCGTGGGCGTGGCCCTGCGAGCCGTAGCCGATGATGGCGACTTTCTTCGCCTGGATAAGAGAGAGGTCTGCGTCTGCGTCGTGGTATGCCTTAGCCATGATGGGTTCGATTCCTTTAGGTATGTCAGTACAAGTTTAGCAACGAGAAAAGTTGAGCGAGGGTGGATGAAGAGAACGGGTGAGCGGACGCGTTAGACGTCTTCTTCCTCTTCGTGGATGTCGGGGAACTGGTTCTCGAGAAGCTCGCCGGGGGCGGGCTTGGCGGGAAAGTCGGGTGAGGCGACGGCTTCGCCGTTGGGCGTGCCGAGGGCCTTGAGGACGCGGCTGGTGTGCTGACCGCGACGCATGGCCATGCGGCCAGTGCGGGAGACTTCGAGGATGGTGTAGCCGCTCTCGGTGATGACCTGGATGAGGCCTTCGATCTTCGAGGCGGCGCCGGTCATCTCGAGCATGATGGACTCGGGGGCGAGGTCGACGACTCTTGCGCGGAAGACATTGGCGAGTTCGAAGATCTGCGAGCGCGAGCTTTGGCCGAGTGGATGCGAGGGGCCAGCGGCGACCTTGATGAGGCAGAGCTCGCGGATGACGGCTTCGCTGCGGCCGACCTCGTCGACGTCGACGGTGATCTCGAGCTTGTAGAGCGAGGCTTTAATGCGATGGGCGGCGTGCTCGGGGGCTTCGCAGACGATGGTCATGCGGGAGATGTCGGGGCGCTCGCTCTCGCCGACGGTGAGCGAGACTATGTTGATGGAGAGGCGGCGGAAGAGCGAGGCGACGCGGGTGAGGACGCCGGGTTTGTCACTGACGAGGGCTACGAAGGTGTGGAGCATAAAGCCTCAAAGTGCAGGGAATAGGAATCAGGGAACAGGGAACAGCGAGCGAAGGCTCAGGGCTTGGTCGATGTGTAAAGCTTTTCGGGGTCCCAGAGTGGGGTTTCTTGGTCGTCGCCGTGGAGAAGGGTGGCGTTGTCCTGCTCGGGGTTGGTGTAGCTGCCGAAGGTGTAGTCGCCTGCGGCATGGTAGCTGCCGCCGCAGGGGGGTGGGCCGTCGGCGTACTTTTCACTCGCGCATTTAGAGCCGCGATAGAGGTGGAACCAGATCTTGTGATCGCGATGGTCGACGAGCTTCTGCGGGATGTGGAGGGTGCCGAAGGTGTGGGCGTGGGCGGCGTCGCGAAGCTGCCAGAGGATGGCCTCGATCTCTTCGTCGGTGGCGGTTTCGCTGGTGACGAGCGTGATGCTGGTGGGGCTTTGATGGAAGAGCTTGAAGGGTGGAGGCGGGGTGGTGGGCCGCGCGGGGTAGAGTGGCGCCTGAGGCTGCGGCGTCGTGGCTGCCGTGGTTGGAGCAGGAGTCGATTTGCAACCGGAGGTGAGTAGCGAAGCTGTGATCAACGCGGCGATGCCAAGAGATCGCAGAGCGCGATGCCGCGGTGCGTTGCCGTGGAGTCGGTCGAATTGGTCACTCGTGTTGGCTATCAAAGGATGCGGCATGGTTTCCTGCTCATTGGTCGTTACTGTTCTTTAGCGTTCTTCATTCATTGCCTGGATTGTCGGGCGAGATTGCTCCGAGCGCGGTGATGATTGACTCGCAGGTGATTTCATACGAGCGCTCTTCTTCCGTGTCCTTCTTAAGGTTCAGCCATGCGATGTCGAGCAAGAGTTTGCCTGCCTCTTCGGTAAGCTCCAGAACCTCTCCGTGTTGCTCGACCATCTCGAATGCTTCGACTGGTTGTTCGTCGCAAAGGATCAGTGTTGTCTTCAACAGCTTCAGTTCGGCGAAGCGCAACGTCCCGCTGACATACACGTTCTCGAAGGAGAGCGTGATGTCTTTCTCGTGACGATGTACTCCAACGAGTGAGGAGTCATCGAAGCTGACGTCGTTTGGCAGCACTACTCATCCTCGGCGGTTTCGAGGAGCGGGTCTTTTGTGGGGCGGCGGACCATCTCGTGGAGGGCGGCGCCGGGGGCGATCATCGGGTAGACGCCGTCTTCCTTTTCGACCTGGAAGTTGATCAGGAAGGCGTGGCCGGAGGTTCTTGCTTTTGTAACCGTTGAAGTTACATTCTTGCGCTCGCTAACGTGCGCGCCATCGATGCCGTGGGCGGCGGCGAGTTTGACGAAGTCCGGTGAGAGGATGGGGCTGGCCGAGTAGTTCTTGTCGTAGAAGGCCTCCTGCCACTGGCGGACCATGCCGAGGAAGCCGTTGTTGATGACGGCGATGTTGATGGCGAGCTTCTCTTGCACGATGGTGGAGAGCTCGGAGGCGGTCATCTGGAATCCGCCGTCGCCGGCGATGACCCAGACGTCCTTCTCGGGGCATGCGGTCTTTGCGCCAATGGCTGCGGGGAGAGCGAAGCCCATGGTGCCGAGGCCGCCTGAGGTGACGAGCGTGCGTGGAGCCTCGTGCTTGAAGTACTGCGCCTCCCACATCTGGTGCTGGCCTACGTCTGTGACGATGATGGTCTCTTTTTCGCGGCCCGCGGCGACGGCCTCGCGCCAGATGTCGTGGATGACGTGCGCGGCGTAGAGGTGGCCGTTGTCGGGGAGGTTGATGATGTCGCGGACGGCGGCGGTGCCTTTGCTCTGGTTGATCTCGCGGAGCCAGGCTTTTGTCGATTCAAGACTGGTCGATGCGTGGGCGCTGAGCATGGGCTGCAGCGTGTGCAGGGTCTGCTTGAGGTCGCCGATGAGGGCGACGTCGACCTTGACGTTTTTGTTGATCTCGGAGGGGTCGATCTCGATGTGGATCTTCTTCGCGTTGGGCGCGTAGTGGGCGAGGTTGCCGGTGACGCGGTCGTCGAAGCGCATGCCGAGGGCGATGAGGAGGTCGGCCTCCTGGATGGCCTGGTTGACCCATGACTCGCCGTGCATGCCCATCATGCCGAGCGATAGGGGATGCGCGGCAGGGAAGCTGCCAAGGCCAAGCAGCGTGCTGGCGACGGGGATGCCCTGCGACTCGGCGAAGGCGATGACCTCTGCTTCGGCGCCGCGCTGGTTGTCGGCCTGATTGATGCCGTGGCCTGCGAGGATGATGGGCTTCTTCGCGTTGCGGATGAGCGCGACGGCGTCGTCGAAGCTGGTCGAGGTGGCCTTGAGCATCGGGTGCGGACGATAAGGCTCGGGGATAGCGGCCTCGAAGGAGAAGGCTGCGGTGGCCTGCTGGGCGTCTTTTGTTATATCCACCAGGACCGGGCCGGGGCGGCCGGAGCGAGCGATCTGGAAGGCCTGCCGGACGGTTGCGGCGATGTCTTCGGCGCGGGTGACGAGGAAGTTGTGCTTGGTGATGGGCAGGGTGATGCCGGTGATGTCGACCTCCTGGAAGGCGTCCGAGCCGAGGACCTTCGACGAGACCTGGCCGGTGATGCAGACGATCGGGATCGAGTCCAGCATGGCCGTGGCGATGCCGGTGACGAGGTTGGTGGCGCCAGGGCCGGAGGTCGCCATGCAGACGCCTACTCGGCCCGAGGCGCGGGCGTAGCCGTCAGCCATGTGGGCTGCGCCTTGCTCGTGGCGCACGAGGACGTGGTGGATGGGGAATTTTCTCAACGCGTCGTAGATGGGGAGGATCGCACCGCCGGGATAGCCGAAGACGGTGGTGACGCCCTCGCCGACGAGGGTGGCCCAGAGAATCTCGGAGCCGGTGAGTTGGGGGTGTTGATTGTTGCTCATAAAATCCTCCAGCCTACAGGTACGCTATTGCCGTTCAAAATGCTCGCCTAAATCTTCATTGATAACGGCGTATGTTTTGCCAAGACGACGGACATAGAAGTTCATGGTGCAGAGATCAATTTTTCGATGGTGGTCGTCATCGTCGACCATGCCAAAGTTTCGTAGCTCAATCTCAGCGGAATTGTCTGCATCTCGATAGCCCCAAACCCCATTGAACTGTCTGGTTGAACCGTTGCTCTCCGCGACAACCTCTCTATACGTTCCATCTTTGTTGAGTGTGAGTCCGGCAGAGCCCCAAGGTGCTGCGTAGTCATAAGCTCCGATCAACTCTGCTCTCGTGGGCTCTCGATCTATCAACAACGAGATGATGGCGGATCCTGCGTTTGAAAGCACGAAAACGAGGGGCAAGGAAAGGAAGACGAGTGGAACTAGAACCAAGCTCAGTAGGATCGGCTTCCATTGTTTCCTTGCCGCTTCGATCACGTGGTGACGGCTCCTTCGCTGGCGCTCGATACGGAGTTGGCGTACTTGGCGAAGACACCGCGTTTGTAGCGGGGTGCCGGGGCTTGCCAATCCTTGAGGCGGGCGGCGATCTCTTCGGCGGGGACCTCAAGGCGTAGCTCGCGGTTGGGGATGTCGAAGCTGATCGTGTCGCCTTCGCGAACGGCGGCGATAGGGCCGCCGAGCTGGGCTTCGGGAGCGACGTGGCCTGCCATCAGGCCGCGGGTTGCGCCGGAGAAGCGGCCGTCGGTTAAGAGAGCCACTGTTTCCGACAGTGCGGGGATGCCCTTGATGGCGGCGGTGACGGCGAGCATCTCGCGCATGCCGGGGCCGCCGCGTGGGCCTTCGTAGCGAATGACGAGGACGTCCGACGGATTGATTTTTCCGGCTTCGACTGCGGCGTGGCAGGCGTCTTCTGAATCGAAGACGCGGGCGGGGCCTTGATGGAAGAGGCGCTCGTGGCCCGCGACCTTGATCACGCAGCCCTCGGGGGCGAGATTGCCCTTGAGGATGACGAGGCCGCCGGTGGCCTTGAGGGGCTTGTCGAGCGTGTGGATGACGGGCTGGCCGGGTGTTTCGACGGCGAGCGCGGCCTCTTCGGCGAGGGTGCGGCCGGAGACGGTGGGCTGGCTGCCGTCGATGAGGTTCGCGTCGATGAGGCGCTTGGCGAGGACGCGCGAGCCGCCTGCGTCTTGATAGTCCGTCGCGGCGTACTTGCCGCCCGGCGAGAGGTCGCAGATGAAGGGCGTGCGGTTGGAGACGCGGTCGAACTCGTTCATCGAGAGCTCCATGCCGAGTTCGCTGGCGATGGCAATGAGATGGAGGACCGCGTTGGTCGAGCCACCCGACGCACAGACGGCGACGATGGCGTTCTCGATGGCGGCGCGGGTGAGGATCTTGGACGGGCGCACGTCGTGCTTGCAGAGGTCCATGATCATGCGGCCTGCTTCACGCGAGGCGACGGACTTCTCTGCGGACATGGCGGGGACGCCGGTGAGATTGAAGGGCGAGATGCCGAGGAACTCGCCGGCCATGGCCATGGTGTTGGCGGTGAACTGGCCACCACAGGCTCCGGGGCCGGGACAGGCGGCGGCTTCGAGGGCTTCGAGTTCGTCGTCGCTGATCTTGCCAGCGGCGTGTGAGCCCATGCCTTCGAAGACCTGGAGGATGGTGATGTCCTTGTGCGTGCCGTCGGGCTGTGCGAGCTTGCCGGGCGCGATGGATCCGCCGTAGAGCATGATGCCGGGGATGTCGAGGCGCGCCATGGCCATGATGGTGCCGGGCATGTTCTTGTCGCAGCCTGCGATGCAGACGATGCCGTCGAAGAGGTTGCCACGAGCGACGAGCTCTATAGAATCCGCTATAACTTCTCTGGAAATAAGGCTCGCCTTCATGCCTTCGGTGCCCATGGTGATGCCGTCGGAGATGGTGACGGTGTTGAACTCCATCGGCGTGCCACCTGCGTCGCGGATGCCCTGCTTGACGGCTGCGGCAACGTCGCGGAGATGGAAGTTGCAGGGGCCGATCTCGGTCCAGGTGTTGGCGACGCCGATGATGGGCTTGTGCAGATCTTCCTTGGAGAAGCCGACGCCGCGGAGGTAGGAGCGCGCGGCGGCGCGGCTGGGGCCTTCGGTGAGAGGGATGCTGTATTTCTTCGGATTGATCTCGTTGCTCACTTGTCTTTGTCCCTTTGTTCGCTGTTGGTGCGTGGAAGGCTAGGCGGAGATGCTGCGCGGCTTGAGCCAGAACTCGGTGTCGTGTTTGGATTCGTAGGAGTCGAGTTCGGACTCGTGGCGCAGGGTGAGGCCGATGTCGTCGAGGCCGTTCAGCAGGCAGTACTTGCGGAACGGGTCGATCTCGAAGGTGGCGTGGAAGCCCTGGTCGTCGGTGACGGTCTGGGCTTCTAGGTTGATGGTGATGGCGTGGTTGGGGTCGGCGGCGCTGCGATGCGTGAGCAGGTTCACGTCGGCCTCCGAGAGGCGCACGAGGATCATGCCGTTCTTGCCCGCGTTCGAGAAGAAGATGTCGGCGAAGCTGGGCGCGATGACGGCGAGGAAGCCAAAGTCAGTGAGCGCCCAGGCGGCGTGCTCACGTGAGCTACCGCAGCCGAAGTTCTTTCCGGCGATGAGGATCTTCGCGCCTTTGTAGCGCGGGTCGTTGAGGACGAAGGAAGTGTTCTCCTTGCCGACCTGTTCTTTACTTACGCCGGGACCTTCCTGGATGCGGCGCCAGTCGAAGAAGAGGAACTCGCCGTAGCCGGTGCGCTCGATGCGCTTGAGGAACTGCTTGGGGATGATCTGATCGGTATCAATGTTCGAGATATCGATGGGGGCGGCGATGGAGGTGAGGGTGTTGATGGCGATCATGCGTGGACCTCTTCGTTCGTGTACTTCCACTCGCGGATGTCGGTGAAGTGGCCGGTGATGGCGGCTGCGGCGGCCATCTCAGGAGAGACGAGGTGGGTGCGTCCGCCGCGTCCCTGGCGGCCTTCGAAGTTGCGGTTCGAGGTGGAGGCGCATCGCTCGCCGGGGGCGAGGATGTCGGGGTTCATGCCGAGACACATGCTGCAGCCGGGCTCGCGCCACTCGAAGCCTGCAGACTTGAAGATGGCGTCGAGGCCCTCTTCTTCGGCTTGGCGCTTGACCGCCTGTGAGCCGGGAACGACCATCGCGCGGACAGTCGTCGCGATGTGGTGGCCCTTGACGACGGAGGCGGCCGCACGCAAGTCTTCAATGCGTGCATTCGTACAAGATCCGAGGAAGACGGCGTCGATCTTGATCTCTTCGATGGGCGTGCCGGGCTTGAGGTCCATGTATTCGAGGGCGCGCTCGAAGTTCTTCTGGTCGGCCTCGCTTGCGGTGGGGTCAGGCAGAGGAACGGTGGACTTGACGCCTGTGACCATGCCGGGTGAGGTGCCCCAGCTTACGGTGGGGGTGATGTCGGCGGCCTGGAGGGTCAGCTCGCGGTCGAAGGTTGCGTCTTCGTCGGTGACGAGCTGCGACCAGTGCTGGACGGCCTGATCCCATGCGAAGCCTGCGGGTGAGCACTTGCGGCCCTTGAGGTAGGCGAAGGTGGTGGCGTCGGGCGCGATCATGCCGGCGCGGGCACCGGCCTCGATGCTCATGTTGCAGATGGTCATGCGGCCTTCCATTGAGAGGGCGCGGATGGCGGAGCCTGCATATTCCACCACATATCCTGTAGCACCAGCCGTGCCGATTTCGCCGATGATATGCAGGACGATGTCCTTCGCCGTGACACCGTTCGGGAGCGTGCCCTCGATGTCGATTCGGAAGGTCTTCGGCTTGTCCTGCGGGAGCGTCTGCGTGGCCATGACGTGCTCGACCTCGCTGGTGCCGATGCCGAAGGCGAGCGCGCCGAAGGCTCCGTGGGTGGAGGTGTGGGAGTCGCCGCAGACGATGGTCATGCCGGGCTTGGTGAGGCCGAGCTCGGGCCCGATGATGTGGACGATGCCCTGGCTCGCGGACTGCACATCGAAGAGCTCGACGCCGAACTCCGCGCAGTTCTTGCGCAGGGCCTCGATCTGCCTGGACGCGATCTGGTCGACGATATGGAGGCGGTCTTCGATGCTCGTCGTTGGGACGTTGTGGTCGACGGTGGCAATGGTGCGGTCGGGGCGGCGGAGCTTGCGGCCAGCGAGGCGGAGGCCGTCGAAGGCCTGCGGGCTGGTGACCTCATGGACGAGATGGAGGTCGATGTAGAGCAGCGAGGGCTCGCCTGCGGGCGAGGCGACGAGGTGCTGCTGCCAGACTTTCTCGAAGAGGGTGCGGGGCGTGCTCGTGGCGACCTGATTCACTTCTTTGCTCCGGATTGATTCTTCTGATAGTTCAAGGTTGGATAGGTCACGTCGACCTGCTCGCCCGACGGCTGCACGAGTGTGACGAGAGTGAACTCTTCCGGATAGCCGCGGGCGGTGTCGTTGGTATGCCAGCGTTCGAGGGAAGAGAGAAAGTCGGGTGGCATGTCGTCGAAGTTGACATGCCTGCTCGCGAAGAGCCAGAGATGCGTGTCGGGACCGCCGTCGGCGGTTCGTATCATCTGCGTGGCAGCGAAGAGGAGAGTCGCGGGATCACTGCCGGTGTCGATCCAGAGCAGACCGCGATCAAAGCAGTCATGGGGGACGCAGCCATCGGCGGTGAGGTACCGGCCCTCGTCGAGGATGGCGCTGCCGGGAACGCCGAGGAAGAGTCGCGCTAGTTCGGATACCGGGGTGAAGCGGTGGTGGTCGAACCAGAACCACTGCTGCTGGTGAAAGGAGGACTTGAGCAGCGTGGTGAAGCGTGGGTCATTGAGGAGCTGACTCTCTTTGCCCTGGCTGTTGTCGGTGAGTGGCTTGGCGGGAATGTCTTGCCAGGGTACCGCGTAGCCGCGTGCCCAGGAGGCATCGCTCGGCGCGGTTGCTGCCTGTGGTTTGGTTTGCGCGAATGATGATGGGATAACAAGTGCGAGGGTCACCATAAGGCATGCGGATGTAAAGGCGTAGTGCGGGAGGAAGGGCAAACGACTCAATTGCTGCCTCCTTCCGTGGTGGCCTTAAGGGCGGTTATGCCGAGGGTTGCGAGAGGAACTTGATGCGGCGTGCCGTCGGGATCGACGACGATCGCGTGCGTGATGTTTTCGACGATGCCGGAACCGGCGAGCGGTTCTTTTGTCCAGCGCGCGAGGCTGCGGATGAGCGCGGGCGGGATGCGATTGGGCGCGTCAGGCGTGAGGCCGAAGGCTTCGTTGCTGAAGAGCCAGAGGGTGTACTCGGCGCCGGGCTCGGTGCTGACTTTGCTCTCGCGAATCCAGTCGGTGGCGGCGAAGACTACAAGGTGCTCGGGGCCGGGGGAGTTCTTCGGCGCGGGGTTGAGATCGACCCAGAGGAGGCCGCGATCGGGGCAGAAGTGGAAGACGCAACCGGTGACGGAGAGATAGCGGTTGTCGTCGGCGATGACCTTGCCGGGGACAGAGAGGAAGTCGTAGGCGGTGTCGGCGAGCGGCTTGTAGCGCGTGCCCTGGACGCCCCAGAAGGACTGCGGGGCGGTGAGGTTGTCGTCGAGGAAGGGCAGCAGGCGCGGGTCCTGGATGAGGGCGTTCTCGCGGCCATCTACGGGCGGTGGGCCGTACTGCCAGAGCCACTCGATGTTTGAGTGCTGGTGCTTGTCGTGTTTGGAGCGTGGCTCGGGCGGTGTTGGCGGACCCGATTGCGGCTGGGTATAGACCTGTGCGTGCGCGGTCGCCGCTGCGAGGAGCAGGAGGGTTGCGGCGGCGAGTTGGAGCGGGTTGCGCATGGTCGGTTTATTGAGACGGGTGTTGCGTGTTTGGTGAAAAGAGGCTGCTGGTTCCTTGCTGCGTGCGGCACAGCAAGGAACTATAGGTGAGTGAGACAACATTGATCCAGCGGGTGGTCTGGACTGGCAATTAGCCCGATACTCTAGACCGCGTGCATGGCCTGGCGGCGGTCGATTGACTCCGCAAGGGCCTGGTGGACGAGCTTGCCCATCTGCTGCGTGGTGACGGGCGTCTGGCCGGCGGCCTGGCCGCGTGCGATGTCGGCGGTGCGATAGCCTGCGTCGAGCACCTTGCTGACTGCGGCTTCGATGGCGAGGGCGTCCTGCTCGAGGTTCGCGGAGTGGCGCAGGATCATCGCGGCGGTGAGGATCGCGCCGAGCGGGTTGGCTTTTCCCTGGCCAGCAATGTCCGGGGCAGAGCCGTGTACGGGCTCGAAGAGATTGACTGCACCGCCGATGGTCGCGGAGGGCAGCATGCCGAGCGAGCCAGTGATGACGCCTGCCTCGTCGGAGAGGATGTCGCCGAAGAGGTTCTCGGTGAGGATGACGTCGAAGTTACGCGGCGTGTTCATGATGTGCATCGCCATGGAGTCGACGAGCTGGTGCTCGAGGGTGACGTCGGGGTAGTCCTTGGCAACCTCGGTGACTGTGGCGCGCCAGAGCTGCGAGACCTCGAGGACATTGGCCTTGTCGACGCTGGTGAGCTTCTTGCGGCGCTTGCTTGCCAGCTCGAAGGCAACGCGGGCGACGCGGGTGACCTCGGCCTTGCTGTAGCGCATGGTGTTGATCGCTTCGTTGGTCTCGCGGTTCCACCAGCGCGGCTCGCCGAAGTAGAGGCCGCCGAGGAGCTCGCGGACGAAGAGCATGTCGACGCCTTCGGTCACCTCGGGACGAAGAGGTGAGCTGGCAGCGAGAGCCTTGTAGGCGATCGAGGGGCGGAGGTTGGCGAAGCCGCCGAGGGACTGGCGAATCTGCAGCAGACCGGCTTCGGGACGCTTGTCCGGCGTGAGGTGGTTGAACTTGTTGTCGCCGACCGCGCCGAGGAAGACGGCGTCGGAGTCGAGTGAGCCGTCGATGGTCGACTGGGGCAGCGGCGAGCCGGTCTCGGTGATGGCGACGCCGCCGATGAGATAGGGCGCAAACGAGAAGTCGTGGCCGCCGAGCTCGGCGACGGCTTTGAGGATGTTGATCGCCTCATGGGTCACTTCGGGGCCGATGCCGTCGCCGGCGAGGACTGCAATCTTGAGACGCATGATGGTCGTTCCTTTTGGTTTGAGGGTGCTCTTTGAACGGTGGCTGCTGAGCCAGCTATTTAGTGGGCTGCTGCTGCGACCTTCTCCGGTTGCAACAAGCCGAGGAGGTCCTGATCGTAGATGGACTTCTTGCGGTCGGCAAGTGCGCTGAAGCGGTCGTAGACCTCGTCGAGCTGGGTGCGGGTGAGCGGATGGCCGAGCTCGGCGAGGCGCTGCTCAAGGGCGCGGCGGCCGGAGTGCTTGCCGAGTACGAGGTTCGTGGCATTGGCGCCGACCGACTCGGGCGTCATGATCTCGTAGGTGAGCGGGTTGGCGAGCATGCCGTGCTGGTGGATGCCGGACTCGTGCGCGAAGGCGTTCGCGCCGACGACGGCCTTGTTCGGCGAGCAGCTGAAGCTGATGAGCTCGGAGAGCATCTGGCTGGTCGGGTAGAGCTGGTTCATCACGATGTTGTTCGTGTACGGGAAGCGGTCGCGCCGGACCATGAGGGCGGCGGCGATCTCTTCGAGGGCGGCATTACCGGCGCGTTCGCCGATGCCGTTGATGGTGCATTCGACCTGCCGGGCTCCGCCTTCGATGCCCGCGAGGGTGTTGGCGACTGCCATACCGAGGTCGTCGTGACAGTGGGTGGAGAGGACGACGTTCGACTTGCCGGAGGTGCTGACCAGGCCGGGGACGCGCTCGCGCACCATGCGGAAGAGCGCGGTGTACTCGGCGGGGGTGGTGTAGCCGACGGTGTCGGGGATGTTGATGGTGGTGGCCCCGGCCTGCACGGCGACGGTGATCATCTGGACGAGGAAGTCGGGGTCGGTGCGGGTGCCGTCTTCGGTGGAGAACTCGACGTCGTCGACGAAGGTGCGGGCGAAGCGGACGCACTCGGCGGTCTGCTCGAGCGCCTGGGCGCGGGTGATGCGCAGCTTGGCTTCGAGGTGGAGATCGGACGACGCGAGGAAGACGTGGATGCGGCTCTTGTTCGCGGGTTCGATCGCGCGCGCGGCGGCCTCGATGTCGCCGGTCTTGCAGCGGGCGAGCGAGGCGATGATGGGGCCGCGCACCTCGCGGGCGATCTCGCGGATGGAGTCGGAGTCGCCTTGCGAGGCGATAGCGAAGCCAGCTTCGAGAATATCGACGCCGACGGTGGCGAGCTGGTGCGCCATGCGCAGCTTTTCGGCAGGGTGAAGGGTGCATCCGGGCGATTGCTCGCCGTCGCGCAGAGTGGTGTCGAAGAAGACGATTTTGTTCGATTCAGGCATAGGAAAGGGACTCTCGACTGCTGGACGTAATCATAACGCACGCTTATGATCATCTCCACTGGCATCACGAAATCTAATCGGGCTATACGGTTTCATAAGCAGAGAAGGGAAGTCGCGTGGATCTGTTTCAACTGGAGACGTTTCTGGCCGTGGCGGAGGAGCGGAGCTTTTCGCGGGCAGCTGCGCGGCTGCACCGAACGCAGCCAGCGGTCAGCCAGGCGATCGCGAAGCTCGAAAGCGAGCTGGGCGAGGTGCTGTTCGAGCGGTCTTCGCGGGATGGGACGCTGACCGATGCGGGCGGTGTGCTGCGGGAGTATGCGCAGAAGTTGTTGAATCTGCGGACCGAAGCGGCTGGGGCGCTCAGTGAGTTGCGCGAGCTGCATCGCGGCAAGCTAACCATCGCGGCCAATGAGTACACCTGCCTTTACCTGCTGCCGCTGCTCGACGCCTTCCGGCGGCAGAATCCGCGGATCAAGGTCGCGGTGCAGCGGTCGCTGGCGAGCCGGATTGCGGACGAGGTGCTGATCCACTCGGTCGAGATCGGCGTGCTGTCGTTTCGGCCGGACGATGCGCAGGTCTGCTCGACGGTAGTCTATCGCGATGAGCTGATGCTGGTGGTGAATCCGGCGCATCCGTTCGCCAAAACAGGCGAGGTAACGATCCGGCAGCTGGGGACGCAGAATTTTGTGGCGCACAATATCGCCTCGCCGCAGCGCCAGAAGGTGATCCAGACCTTTCGCAAGTACAAGACTCCGTTGCAGATGGGGGTGGAGCTGCCGTCGCTCGACGCGATCAAGCGGTTCGTTGAGATGGGCAACGGCGTCGCGTTGGTGCCGGGGCTGACGCTGCGGACGGAGCTCGAACGCGGCTCGCTGGTGCGAGTGAAAGTGAAGGAGTTGCAGATCGAGCGCAAGCTGCGGCTGGTCTATCGCAAGCAGGCGAGCCTTTCGCATGCGGCGCTCGCGTTTTTGAAGGTGATCGAGACGTTCTCGGCGGCGCAGGGCGATCCGTACAGCTTTGTGGCGGAGCGCGGGCTGTAACGGGCCCGCTACGCGCGGGGCGGTCACTTCGTGACGGGTATTGGGCTTCGCGGTGCTCCTCCCGTTGGTCGGCACGGGGTTCAGTTTGCGACCATCGGGAGGACCACGCGAAGCGATCACACACCACGAAGTGGTCGCCGCCCGCGCAGGGCGCTTTTCCTCTACTACCCGGATTTGCGGATTTGTTGCGCAGAACGTTTCGCGCCGGTTCGCGTCTGTACGAGGTAGATAGACGGCCCCGGAGAAGATGCTCGGGAACGATGGTTGCAGAGGGTTTCTCGATGAAGACGACGATGATTGGTGATGGAGTGAAGACCACGAAGGCATACAGCCTGCGTGTGGCGATGCTGGGCTTGTGTATGGCGACGATGGCGGCTCCGCTGGCGCTGCGGGCGCAGGATCAGAACGCGCCTCCTCCACCGCCTCCGCAGAGCGACGGGACCCAGGCCGGTGCGCGGCCAAATATGGAGCAGATGCATGAGCGCCAGATCGAGCACATGACCAAGGAGCTGAGCCTTACGCCGGAACAGGTGACGCAGGTGCGCGCGATCCAGAATGACGCCATGACCCAGATGATGGCGCTGCGCCAGGATACGGCGACGCCACGCGAGCAGAAGCGCGACAAGATGATGCAGATCCGCAGCGACTCGCAGGCTAAGATCCGTACCGTCCTGACCGACGCGCAGAAGCCGAAGTACGACACCATGCTGGCGCGTGAGAAGGAGCGTATGGAACAGCGTCGGGGCGGGGGGACAGGAACCGCCTCCTGCTGCTCCGCAACAGTAATTGTCCTGCCGGACGGCCCCCCTGTGCGGGGGGCGGTTACTCCGTGACAGGTATACCGCTTTGCGTGGTGCTCCCGTTAGTCGCTATAGAAACTTGTGGCGATCGGCGGGAGCATTCATGATGCGAGGTGACTTTCGTGCGCGCAGGACGTCTCACAGAAACCCGGAATTGCAGATTGAATCGGCCCTGCCCCTCCCGGAGGCGCGGCTACGGGTACAATTGGCAGAGCGACTTTGTCCGCAGGGGATTGCCCCGGGGCGGGAGCACTCTAGGCGGACAGACACTGAGTCTCGCGAATGTTAAGGGGTTTGACGAAGAATGAAGAAGACGATGTTGTTGGGTGCGCTGCTTCTGTCTGCGGTTACCGCGTTTGGGCAGGAGAGCCGACAGGATGCGAGCATCAGCGCGACTGGAAATTTTGCTCCCGAGGTGCATGGGGCTACCGGAACATACACGACAAGCAACGACACGCTGGGCGCGCTGGTCAGCTATCGCTACCTGCTCACGCCGCGTAGCGGTCTTGAGGTGAACTACGGGTTCACCCAGAACACCCCGGTCTACACCATCCCCGGCACGCTGCAGAACCAGGTTCACGCCCGTCAGCAGGAGGTCAGTGCCGCCTACGTCTTCAACATGACCTTCAAGCGCTACAGCCCGTTCGTTGAGGCTGGTCCGGGTGTCATGTTCTTCTCGCCCATCCACGACTTCGAGTCAAACATTCTCGACACCAAGCGGACGACCACCATCGGCGGCGTCTTCGGCGCCGGGGTGGCCTACGAGTTGAGCCCGAGCTTCGACATCCGCGCCGAGTATCGCGGGTTTCTCGGCAAGACGCCCAACTTCGGCATCGACGACTTCACCACGAATCGCTACCGCGTGATGTCGGCTCCGTCGATCGGCGTTGCGTACCACTTCTAAGCTGTAGTCCAAGAGACGAGAAAAGCCCCGGCGACCTGGCCGGGGCTTTTCTGTGTCTGCTGGTTGCACGTTAGCGGAAGTGCCACGCGGCCCCGACACTGAAGACCATCGGGGAGATGCCGGTGGTCAGCAGGTACGGATCAGAGCCCCAGTCCTGGTATTCGAAGTCCGCGCGGAGGTTGAGATACGGCTTCAGGGAGTAGTCGGCCCCGCCGCCGAAGGCATACATGTTGTAGGCGAGATTCGCCGAAGCGAGGCCGCTCGGGTCGTTCGGGTAGGGCGGGAAGTTGAAGACGCCGCGGCCGATCATCAGCTTTGCGTAGGGCGCGGCGCGGTTGTAGTGGAGAACGTAGCGGAGACCAGCCTCATAGTTGCGTTCGTAGGTGTTGAGCGGGCCTCCGGCCTGGCGGAAGTCGAGCTCGATGCCGAGGTGGCGGCGGAAGTCGATCGTGGAGTAGACGCCCGCGCCCTTGAAGTCTTGCGTGCCGTAGTCGGACCGGGTGAGGACGAACGTGCCGCCAGCCTGAATGTCGAATCGTTTCCCTGCGGTATAGACTGCCTGGCCGTGCAGGAAGGGCAGGGCGCTGCCCGCGAGGCAGGCAAAGATCACAATCTTGCTCAACATGAACGTCTTCTCCGTGAAGCGGTGGCAAGCCCGTCGGCAGCCACGCCTGAACTCTGCTAGAGACCTTCGCCATCTTTGGGGCATCGGCCAAATGCCGCAAGTCGGCGATGCGAAATATCCCGTAGGGAGGGGAAGTCGGCGACCGATACTCCCTCACTCCGTCTCGCCTCCCACGCTTCATGATTATCGGCTGCTGGAAGATAGTCGAGTGGAGCGGCTTGGCGTTGAAGCAAAAGCTGCAGCCATGGTTTTCCTTTTTGGCACTTGATCCCGCTGCAGGTCTGGCTTTGCGCTAGATAGTGAGGACGATTCTTCCCCGTCATATGGCGCCCACGAGAGGGTCGCGGAATGCTCTCTAGGAGGCTGCAATACGCAAAAAAATCGAGGCGAATTCGGTATGAATTCGCCTCGGTTTCTGACTTACCTGGTTTTTACTGTTGAGGAGCAGCGGCCGCAGTCGCGGGAGCTGCAGCAGGAGGTGCAGCCTGATCCGCTGCAGGAGCTGCGGGCTGGGTCGCATCGGCGGCGGGTGTCGCAGCAGCAGGAGCGGGCGGTGCGGGAGCCTTCCAATAGGCGAGCTTCAGGTAGACGGGCTCGACTTCGAAGGGCATTTTGTCCGCTGGGCTGAGGATGGGCTCAAACGTCGAGTGCATGGTGATCACCTGGTCGGTCCAGGGATCGTAGCGCAGGAAGCTCGAGAGCGGCATCGCGGCCTGCTGCTTCAGGTCCTTCATGTCGAGCTTGTCCCCCTTCGCGACGATGGCCTGCATCCAGAAGGCGTTGTCGGTATCGCTCTTCACCAGTCCGTCACCGAGCATCGGCTCGTTGAGCGCCTTGAGCGCGACGACGCGGCTGCGTAGCTGCTGCAGGTACAGGCCGAAATACTTCTGGCCATCGACCAGCTCCTTCGCGCTCAGCAGCTCCATCGCCTTCTTCGCAGCCTTCTCGTTGTCCTCAGCCGTGTGGTGCATCGGGATGCGCTTGAAGGCGGAGGTATCGGGGAAGAGCATGCGGTCGCTGAAGGCGTACTTGGTGTCCAGCCGGTGGCCGAGGATGATGTGCGCAAGCTGGAAGGCGAGGATCGCGTTGAGGTCGCCCATCTGCTGCGCGCCATCCTGCGTCACGACGCCGGTGGTATCGATCAGGCTCTTCGAGATGATGATCGTGTTGCCGATGGCGAGCGACTCAAGCGGCTCGGTCAGCAGTGTGCGAACACGGATGGGGCGCGAGACAGCAATGTTGTTGTATGCGAGGATATTGCCCGCAAGCGCCTCGAGCGTCTTGTCGAAGTCCGACGGAGCATCGAGCAGACCGGCCTGGAAGAAGCGCTCAACGACGTTGTCCTCGGCCTGCTGGACCCAGGCGCGCTGCGCGCCGAGCGGGCTGACATCCTGTGCGTCATTCGACACATCGGTCGCGCCTTCGACCTCAAGCGAAGAGTTCTCTGCTGCCTGCGGCGGAATCTTCAGCACGTAGCCCCAGATGTGGTTGATCGCCTTGAACTTCAACGTATTGCTGATGCTGCGCGGATCGCTCTCTTCAACATAGAAGGAGGTCGGCAGCCACAGGTTCTCCTGTACGTTCGTGCGCCAGCTGTCGAAGTGGTAGAACTCCTGGTAATCCTTCTCGGTACCGGCGAAGTCGCCGTTGAAGCGAACGATGTTGCCGTTGTGAGTCTCGATCCAGATGCGGCCGAAGAAGCGGCCCTTCTTCTTGTCGTTGCCTGGGAGCAGGCTCTTGCCGCCGATCGGCGCGACGTCGAAGACCATCGTGGGGATCGACCCGAGGAAGTCGTTGCGCACGAAGGTGAAGTTGTAGGTCTGGCGGTTATAGCTGTTCGAGTCCATCAACAGCATCTGCACAAAGCCTGCTTCGTGGAACTGCAGGCGCAGGCTCGAGCCGAGGCCGGTCACATAGCCGAGCGAATGCTTGAACATGCCGCCGATCTTCTTGTCCTTCGGATCCTTGACTGGATTTTCCTTGTACTCGTCGTCGTTGATGACCTTGCCGAAGTCAACGCGACCGAGGAAGTGCTGGTCGGACTCAGGCACCTGCACCAGGACTG
>Ga0302314_10007961_pt1 | contig 18957 bp, 12 predicted proteins | sample III_Palsa_N2_3_FD_200533 | JGI IMG/M metagenome (GOLD analysis project Ga0302314, IMG submission 200533) | Peat permafrost microbial communities from Stordalen Mire near Abisko, Sweden - III_Palsa_N2_3 | ecosystem: Environmental > Terrestrial > Soil > Palsa > Peat permafrost | place: Sweden...
AGAGAGACGACATCGTACTTGCGGAACTTGCCGTCACTATCGAGTTCTCGGAAATTGACCGGATACAGCCGGACCCATCCGCCTGCGTCGAGATCGAGCCGCAGCCCGGCGACGCAGACGGTCTCCCCGTACTTCTCCGAGGGATTGGGTGCGGCCTTGACGGTGATGAGCACGCGCATGCGGACCGGGCGCCCATCGGCGGGTTTGGCTGGGGTCGATCCCGGCTCCGCGCCGAACAGAGATCCCTGCGCCAGGGCCGGATCATCTCGATCTAATGTCACATGCAATAAGTAATCATGTCGATACAGAATCGTCAACGCCGTATGTCGCTCGCGGTACGGCCCCGCAGACAGGTTGCGCGCCCTGCAGGCTGGTCGCGGCAGTAAGTCTGGCGCCGGCATGCCGCCCACCACGACATAGTCATGCACGACTGACCGGCCCCCGGGGGACGGCTCGGAGGATGACCGGGCCGCAGTCGTCTACGCCTCATTCGCTATCCGAGTAACACAAGAACAACACAACCCTGTTGCCGGACGTCCCGCTAACACAGTTCCAACACGGACGAAACGGCATCTCCCAGTACGAAGCGGCACGGCTGCTAATATGGAGATGTCTTGTCCTCTCCGAAGTTTGCCCAGCTCAGGCAAGCTTTCAGTGCTGGATCCCGCCAGAAGGCATGTAACTACCGGCCTTCTTGTAAGCGGACGGTCAGCGGTTCGAATCCGCTCACCGGCTCAATTACGAGGTCTTCAGTCCTCTCGCCTGAAATAGGCAGGATAAAGATGAAATTCAAAAATGAAAGCGCCTCATTCTCGCTCACGTGGAAGCAGCGCCTCAGGCGAGGCTCCAGCGCCGAAACTGCGAGGCGAGGGTAAAACTACGGCCTCGCGGTCGCCCCGGCTGCGGCGCACGCGACCGCTGGACGCGGGGTCGTTCGCAGCGGACATCGCCTCGTTCGAGCTGCACCTGGCCGCGGAGAACAAGGCGGCCGGGACGATCAGGATCTACACCGAGGCGCCGCGCTGGTTCGCCGCAGCCCACCTTCGCTGCGACACGGATAAGACCAGCTGGGAGCAGGTGGACACGCAAGACGTGCAGCGGTGGGTGGTGTGGCTGCTGCGGCATTACAGCGAGACTTACGCCTACCAGCAGTACCGCTCGCTCCAGCAGTTCTTCCGCTGGCTGGCGGTCGAAGACGAGATCGCCGACCCGATGGCCAGGCTCCGCGCGCCGAAGGTGGCGGATAAGCCGGTGCCGTTTTTCACCAGCGTAGAACTTTCGCAACTGGACAAGGCGTGCCAGGGCAACACATTCGCACAGCGCCGCGACGCTGCCATCATGGCCGTGTTCCGGACGACGGGCATCCGGCTGGCGGAGCTGGCCGGGATCCGCTACCACCCCGACGATCCCGGCCGGAGCGATGTGGACCTGCAGCGGCGGGAGATCTACGTCCGGGGCAAGCGCGGCAAGGACCGGATCGTGCGGATCGATCATGAGGCTGCCCGCCGGGTCGACCGGTATCTCCGGGTCCGGGTCAGGCACCCGCTGGCATACCGGTCGCGGCTGTGGCTCGGGACGGGCGACCGCGGGCCGCTGACCCGGGACGGGATCTACCAGATGGTCAGGCGGCGCGGCGACCAGGCGGGCGTGAAGGTGCACCCGCACCGGTTCCGGCACCACTTCAGCCATACCTGGCTGGACCGGGGCGGGGCGGAGGGCGACCTGATGGAGCTGAACGGCTGGTCGTCCCCGCAGATGCTGGAGCGGTACGGAGGCAGCGCGCGCGGGGCGCGGGCGCGCCGCCATTACGACCTCGTGATGAACGACTGATATCCCGGCGCCCGGGTTCGGCGAGCATCGTCAGGATGACGCTGACTGCTGGCGCTCCTCGTCCTCGATGAGCTGGGACACCGCCTCGATCAGGGCGAGATGAGTGAACGCCTGGGGGAAGTTCCCGAGATGCTCACCGGTCGAGGTGTCGATTTCCTCGGCGTACAGGCCAAGCGGGCCCGCGTAGGACAGCAGCTTCTTGCACAGAGCGCGGGCGCGGTCGGTCTCGCCGATCATGGCCAGGGCGCTGACCAGCCACCATGAGCAGATCGTGAAGGTCCCCTCCTTGCCCGCGAATCCGGTATCGGTGCTGTCTACCTTGTAGCGCAGGACGAGGCCGTCCTCGGTCAGCTCGTCGGCGATGGCCAGCACGGTCGCCTTGATGCGCCCGTCGTCGGGCGGCAGGAACCCCATGATGGGCAGCAGCAGCAGCGAGGCGTCGAGTTCGCCGTTCTCGTACGCCTGACGGAACCGGCCCCGCTCGTCGACGCCCTTTTCGAGGATCTCGGCCTTGATGTCGTCGGCGGATTTCTGCCAGCGGTCGCCGCGGTCGGAGTCTCCGCGTTCCCGGGCGAGGTCGGCGCCGCGCGCGGCGGCCACCCAGCACATCACGGCCGACGCGGTGAAATGCTGCGGCTCGCCCCGGATTTCCCAGATGCCCTGGTCGGCGTCGCCCGCGTGGTTGATGGCGTCCTCGACGAAGCCGGCGATGCCTTCCCATACCGGCTCGACGATCTGCTCGGCGCCCCGGTGCAGGTGCGAGTCCACGGCGTCGACCAGCATGCCCCACACGTCGTTCTGGTGCTGGTCCCAGGCGCCGTTGCCGACGCGCACCGGCTTGGAGTCGCGCCAGCCCGAGAGGTGGTCGATCGTCTTCTCGGTGAGGTCTCGCTCACCCCCGATCCCGTACATGATCTGCAGTTCGGCGAAGGGCTTGTCGGGGGTTCCCCGGACGGCGTCGAGGATGAAGGCGAAGTACTCGAGCGCCTCCCAGTCGTAGCCGAGCCGGTAGAGGGCGCGCAGGGTGAATCCGGTGTCCCTGATCCAGGTGTAGCGGTAGTCCCAGTTCCGCGCCCCGCCCGGGGTCTCCGGGAGCCCCGTCGTCGAGGCGGCCATGATCGCCCCGGTTGGCGCGTAACTCAGCCCCTTGAGCGTCAGCGCGCTGCGCTCGAGGTAGGGCCGCCACGGGTGGTCGGGGAAGGTCCCCGCGCCGAGCCATTCCCGCCAGAAGCCGACGGTTGACTCCAGGTCGGCGTCCGCCTCCTGCTGCGTCGTCGGCGACGGCCCCGACCAGGTGAGGGCGATGAAGCCCGACTCGCCCTCGCTGAGGGCCTGCCGGGCGTAGGCCCGGGCGCCGACCTGTCCGAGCTGGAAGCTGGAATGCAGGGTGAGGGCCACGTCGCCGTCGGGCTGGCGCACCGCCATCGAGTGGTAGCTGTCACTGTCGTAGCTCCAGGTGCTTGGCGTGGACCCGTAGTCGAACATCGGCAGGCACATCGCCACGACGTCGACCTTCCCCGAGATGCAGGTGACGGTGCGCAGGATCGTGCCGACCCCGGCGCCGACCCGGGGGACTCGCGCGTAGCCAGCGCGCCGTCCCTCGTCGCTGACCGGCCGGACGACGAACAGGTCTTTGACGACTAGCCACCCGGCCGGAGCATGCCAGGTCGTCTCCAGCACCATCGTCCCCGGGATGTACCGCCGCTGGTCGGGCACGAAGGTGTTGACCGGGCCGAGCCGGAAGCTGCCTGCGGTCCGGTCCAAGAGCGCGCCGAAGACGCTCGGCGAGTCCGGCCGCGGCAGGCTGAGCCACTCGATCGAGCCGTCCGGCGCCACCAGGCAGTTGTTCTCGCAGTCCGACAAGAATCCGTAGTCCGCGATCGGCGGGAAACTGCTCATGGAAGATGCTCCATTCGTTTCACGAGTTTGGCCGGTCCGGCTGCGCCGCGACTGGTGATCACCGAGCGCCGGAGGTTTCGCTTGGCGCCTGCTTACTGCCAGGTAACGCCTGGGGCGGGTGGGCTGTCATCACCCCGATGGGGTGGAGAGGCGGCCCTGGCTGCTGGGTCAGCTCATTCGCGGTACCGCATGACCCGCGGCCTGGAGTTGGCGGATGAGCCTGACCCGCTTTGACGGCCACCATCAGGGGTTCATCCCCGGAAGAATGTCCGATCATGGAAGGCATGGGGAAGAAGCCCCTGCGGCGCCGTTCGTTCACTCGGACAATCATGTCGGCGCCGTACCGGGCGGCGGTTACTCGCGCTTGTAGGCGCCGGGGCCTGGGTCTAGCGGTGCCGTGCCGGGCGGTGGCGGTCGGACAGTCCCGGCGTGAGTCTTAGGTCCGGAAGCCCGTGTGGACCGTCGCGGCAGCGTCATGTCGATGTGGGCCGCCCGAGACTTCGACTGCGGCGATCCCGCCGCGAACACCTGGCGGCCGGGGAATTGGAGGAGGAGCTCACCGCCGACTTCGGCCAGGACGGCCAGTTCGTCTCGCCCAAGGCGCAGACCATGCTTCAGTAGGTGGCCCCCGAGCACATGGCGCCCGGCTCGGTGCTGGTGTAGAGGGCGGCCCCGGCGTGCTGCCCGGGCGTCAGGGCGCGGCAGGCCCTGCTCCCCCCGACGATAGGGACCTGGGGCCCGTGACGCCGTCCGCGCCTCGCGTCGCGCCCCCGATGCCCGGGCTCCGTCAGTCCGGCCAGTGCGGCAGGGGCTCGAGGACGTGGACACGCATGGCGGCCGAACGGCGGGCTCTGGGAAGCGGCCGCTGGGCAGGCACCCGTCGGCGGAGACGCGAGGCGGATCGTTCCGGCATGCCGCCCGCTCGAACAGGACCCGCGGGTTTGCTGCCGCTGGAGGGATCCCGGACGGGCTGGTCACGGCTGCCGGTCAGATCCGGCCCAGCGCCCTCGCGAGTACCGAGCTGGTCGTTTTCAAAGCGTCGGGGGGACAGTCTTCAGGCGCGGCGTCACTGTCGGCGCGGGGCCGCTGGCCTAGCCACTGCGCGTAGGAACTGGATTCATCCGGGCCGGGCTGTGCGCCTGCGGGCACCGCGTGTGCGAACACGAGCGCGGCGGTGGCCTCGAGCCGGCTGCGAAGCAGGCCGGCGGGGCCGGTCGCCTCGAAGCCCAGGGTCCACCAGTGCTGGCCGCACGCGCGGACCTCGGTGAGTTCCACTTCGCACTGCGGCTGCTGGCCGAGCCCTGGCGCGCGTGTCGCGGTCCGCCCGCCGGCCGGCCAGAACCGGCTGATGCGCCTCTTCTTGGATACGATCCTCCAGCCAGCCGGGTCGGCGCTGTCCTGGCTGAGCGGGCCGCAGGGAAAGGACCACTTCTGCCAGGACTCCATGCGGCCGCGGGCCCGGCCCGGTACCTCCAGGATCCCAGGGCTGCCGCAGTAGGCCTTCGCCTCCAGCGCCCCGCCGCCGCGGACCTTCACCGAGAGTCCGGGCAGCGTCGGGCGCATCAGGTAGGCGTCCTGGCGCGACTCCGTCGCGGCCGGGAACCGCTCGAACCATCCGGCCACCGCGGCGTCCAGGCGGCCGGGGAAGATCCACCGCGCCTCCAGGCTGCGGCGTCCTTCGGTGGCCAGTCCCTCAGGCGGGATATTCGTCATTGCCCTCCGATCCTGACGCCGTTGGCCAGCCGTGGCCTTGCGCGCTCCGTTGCTGTCGTCCGGCGCCCCTTGGCCGGCTTCCCTACCGGGCCGTCAGGCTCACGTCGACCAGTTCGAGTCCCATGCTGGTGATCCGCTGCAGGAGCCCCTGGAGGGCGGCCTGGTCTGGCAGCTCGGCGCTGAGCGTGGTCGTGCTCTGGCCCACGCTGACGTCGCAGTCGTCGAATTCTGCGCGCAATACGCTGCCCGCCTGGCCGGCGAAGGTAATCTCGTACGTTCGTGGTTGCACCGGTCTCGCCTCGCAGCCTGCTTCTCTGTTACGTGCTCAGAGCCTGACTGAGCCCCGGGCCGGTGTCATCACCCTCCGGGGGGTGAACAGCTGACGGCCGCGAGGCCCGGCAAGGCCGCCGGCATTCGAGCTTAGGGATTCTCGCCGCGGGGCAGGCGGCTTCGTCGGCCGACGTGCTCCACGGAACCTCAAGCGTCTGAGCTGGCAATATGACTGTTATTATGACTACGATTACGGAAGGTAACTGACTATGGGGCGTCCGCGCTAGCGGCGGGCGGGACTGGGGCCGCCGTGGTTGAGCACCCGACCGAAGGACATGATGCGAGGCGGGGCGCGCGGTTCGCGGCGGCGAAGTTCCGCCCGGCGACCCTGCCGGCGACGCTGATCGAAAGGCCGGCGCTGCTCGGCCGTCTGACGGCAGGGGCCGGCGACCGGCTGACGGTCGTCGTGGGGTCGGCGGGCGCGGGCAAGAGCGTGCTCCTGTCGAGCTGGGCGGCCGCCCGGGAGACCGGGGCGACGTCGTGGCTGTCGTGCGACGAGGCCGATTCGGACCCGGCGCGTTTCTGGGCGGGTTTCATCGAGGCCATCCGGGTCGCGGTGCCAGGGTTCGGCGCGGAGGCCGGCGAGCTGCTGGCGATGGACGGCGCGGTGTCCGCCGACGCCATCGCGGCGATCGCGGACGACGCCGCGAAGCTGCCCGCGGGCTCGGCGATCGTGGTCGACGACTTCCACGCGGCGACGGCCGCAGCCGGGGCCATGACCGATCTGATCGAGCGCTGGCCGGCCGAGACCGCCCAGCTGGTGCTGGCGAGCCGCGTCGACCAGCCGCTGCGGCTGCACCGGCTGCGCCTGTCCGGTGAGCTGTGCGAGCTGCGCGACCGCGACCTGTATCTCTCGCTCACCGAGAGCCGGGACCTGCTCGCGAACTTCGGCGTGGAGGTTGCCGAGACTGATCTTGCGCTCCTGCACCGCCGGACCGAGGGGTGGGCCGCGGCCGTGCAGATGGCCGCGCTGACGCTGCGCGGCATTGAGGACCCGGCGCAGGCAGCGCGCGCGCTGGGCGTCCGCGGTCACGCCATCGCGGAGTATTTCGTCGGCGAGGTCCTCGACCGGCAGCCGGCCGAGGTGGCGCAGTTCATGCTCGACACCTCGGTCCTGGACGAGCTGACCGCTGAGGCGTGCGCGGCCGTCACCGGCCGGCCGGACGCGATGGCGCTGCTGCGCGGCATGGACGCGGACAGCCTGTTCATCGCGGCACTCGACGATGACCGGACGACCTACCGGTACCACCATCTCGTGCGCCAGGTCCTGCGGGCCGAGCTGCGCTCGAGGGACCGAACGCGAGAGCTCGCGATCCACCTTCGGGCGGCCGAGTGGCTGGAGTCCGCGGGAGACACGCGGCGCGCCATCCATCACTTCCTGGCGGCGCAGCAGGTCGACCGGGCGCTGGCCCTGCTCCAGGACCGGGTGGCCGCCGATTTCCTGAACGACCCGGCGCCGCCGGCGGCGCTCGACCTCAGCTCGGTCGACCCCGCGCCGCTGTTGTCTGCCCCCGACCGGCTGCTGGCCCTCGCGGCCCATTTCGTGCTGTGGGGCGACGTGGTTCAAGGCGGCCATTACCTGGACCTGCTCGAGCGCGCCCGGCCCCCGGCCGACCCGGCTTCGAGGCTGACGGCCCGGCTGGCGGCGATGCAGTCAGTCCGCCACGCGCTTACCGGCGAGGCGGACGACGCGCTGCGTTATGCCCTCGCCGCGCGGCGCATCGAGGAGCGGGCGCTGCCGGGGGATGAGTGGAACGCCGCCGTACCGCTCATCCTGCTGCGCGCCTACACGTGGCTGGAGGACGTCGAGGCGGTCGACCGCGAGGCGGCCGCGGCCGCGGGGATGCCCTCGCTCGCCGGGCCGGCCCAGCTGGTGGACGCGCGCGGGGCGCAGGCGATCGCGTGGTTCGAGGCGGGCCGCATAACGGACGCCGTCAAGGCGGCGAAGGCCGCGGACGCCGACGCTAAGCGCCTGGGGTTCGACCAGCACCCCTTCGCCGTGGAGTACCTGCGCGTTCTCGCGGGCGCCGCGCTCGAGCGGCGCGACCTCGACACCGCCGAGCAGCTGACCGAGCGGGCGCTATCGATAGCCGAGCGCTTCCGGCCCGTCTTTGAGTTTCTCGCGCTGCTGGACCGGGCGCGGCTCTGGGCCGCCCGCGGGCAGATCGACGCCGCGCTGGCGACCACGGACGCCGCCCGCCACGTCCTGCCCGGACGGAAATCCCCCCTGATCGCCCGAGCCGACGAGCAGGAGGCGCTGCTGCGCCTCGCGCTCGGCGACGTACGCTCCCCGGCCGCCCTGGCGGACGGCCTAGCTCCCACCCGGCGCCGACTGCTGCTGGCCAGGGTCGCTCTCGCCGCGGGAGATCACCGCGCCGCGGCCGACCACCTCAAGGAGCAGTCGCCGGCCGTTTTGACACCGAGGGCCGCGCTGGTGCGCCAGATACTCCTGGCCGGCGCCGCGATCCAGGGCGGCGACCCCACGGCGGCCATCATCATGAACGGCGTGCTGGAGGCGGCACGCCGGGGAGGTTTCCTCGACACCGTTGTCACGACCGCGCCCCCGGTGACGGGCTACCTGGTCGAGCATGCGACGCAGATGCGCCCGGACCCGTTCCTGCAGCAGCTCATCGCCGCGGCCCTGGATGTGCGCGCCACGCTGCAGGATTCCTCATCATGGCACGGAGCGCCCGCCGGGCCGATGACCGAGGCCGAGCTTCGAGTCCTGAAGCTGCTGCCAACCAGCACCTACGTGGAAATAGCAGACGCGCTTTACATTTCCCATAATACGGTGAAATCACATCTCAGGTCGATCTACCAGAAGCTGGGCGTGTCGTCGCGCTCGGAAGCGATTGAGCGAGCCGTGGAGCTCCAGTTGCTCTGAGACCCTCCGCCGGAGGACGAGCGCCATCACGCCTGAGCCAGTCTGGGTTCTCCCGGACCGCCCGATCCCGCGCCGTCCGGGAGCATCCGTGCCGGCGGGCACCTGGCAGAGCGGGTCCGCGAAATCGCCGCGCGCGGTTCGCAGCGCGGTCGCGGGAAGCTGCTATGCGCGCGCCGGGAGTCGCGCGTCTCGGACGATATAGGCGCAGATCAGGGCGGCAGGGAAGAAGCACAGGCTGAAGATGAAGAAGCCGATGAAACTGCGGCCCTTTCGCGCTGCCACCCGGGCGGGCCAGAAGGCGATAGCGATCCAGATGAAAACCCACAAGATGATCCAAAGCCCTGACATAGCCCCTCCACGTGCCGCCACCGGGTGGGACCAGCCGCGGCCGCCGCCCTTGTGCTAAAAGGCAACACCAGGTCCTGGCCGCTCGCATCACCCCCGCGAGGGTGATCCTGCGCGGGACAGCCTGAAGATGCCAGACGCCGCCTGCGCCGCCCGGCGGGGCCAAGGACTGGCCCCCCTTATGGGCCGGCACGAGGGCCGGCCCATAACGGCGGCGAGACGGCCCGGGGCTGTCCGGCCTTCGGCTCGATCACTCATCCTCGGCGGGTGACGACTTCCCCGGCGTCTGGATATCCACTGGACTCACGGGCGCGGCAAGTCAGGCGCCTTGGGTACCTCGAAGCGGCAGACCGCGCTGACGGTGCCCGCGGTCACCTGACGTACGGGGATGACCGGCCGACGACAGGTGCGGGGTGAACATGACTGACCAGGTTGACCGGAGCTCGCTGCCCATCCGCCGCCCGGCGTTCAGCGGCGTGGCCAACAAGACCCTCGGCGGCTCGCAGCCCGACTGGGGGCTGATCGGCCATGTGAAGCCCCCGGCCGGGGCCCCGAACGTGCTGCTGGTGCTCATCGACGACGCGGGCTTCGGCAACCCCGCCACGTTCGGCGGGCCCATCGCGACCCCGAACTACGACCGGATGGCGGCGCAGGGGCTGCGCTACAACCGGTTCCACGTGACGGCGATGTGCTCGCCCACCCGGGCCGCGCTGCTGACCGGGCGCAACCACCACGCGGTCGGGATGGGCGGCATCCCGGAGTTCTCCGGGGCGTTCCCCGGGTATTCGGCCATGCTGCCGTGGGACGCCGCGCCGTTCCCGAAGATCCTCAAGGAGAACGGCTACGCCACTGGGGGGATCGGCAAATGGCACCTGACCCCCGAGGGCGAGCAGGGGCCGGCCGGGCCGTTCAACCACTGGCCCAACGCCTGGGGCTTCGACTACTACTGGGGCTTCCTGGCCCCGGAGGCCGGCCAGTACGACACGATGATCGCCGAGAACCAGAAGATCATCGGGGTGGTCGAGGGCAGGTACGGCAAGCCCTTCTACTTCCCCGAGGCCATGACCGACCAGGCGATCGACTGGGTCCACGGGGTCCGCGGTCACGACCCGGCCAAGCCGTGGTTCCTGTACTACTCGACCGGCTGCAGCCACGCCCCCCACCACGTCGCCAAGGAATGGTCGCAGAAGTACCAGGGCCAGTTCGACCAGGGCTGGGACCGGCTCCGCGAGGAAACCTTCGAACGCCAGAAGAGGCTCGGGGTGGTCCCGGCCGATGCCCGGCTGACGCCGCGCGACGCGGAGATGCCGGCCTGGGACTCGCTGTCGGAGAACAGCAAGCGGCTGTTCGCGCACCAGATGGAGGTCTACGCGGGCTACTCGGAGAACGCCGACCACCACGTCGGCAGGCTGCTGGCCGCGATCGAGGAGATGGGCGAGCTCGACAACACGGTGGTGATCTGGATCTGGGGCGACAACGGCGCCAGCCTGGAGGGCACCCCGACCGGCACGTTCAACGAGGGCACGATGGTCAACGGGCTCCCGCTGACCGACGAGGAGCAGATGCAGCTCGCGCTCAAGTGGGGCGGGCTGGAAGCGTGGGGCACCGAGATGATGTACCCGCACTACTCCACCGCGTGGGCGTGGGCCGGGAACACGCCGTTCCAGTGGGGCAAGCAGGTCGCCTCGCACCTCGGCGGCACCCGCAACCCGCTGGTCATCCGCTGGCCGGAGCGCATCACCGGCGGCGGCGGGCTGCGGTCGCAGTTCACCCACGTGACCGACATCGGCCCGACGATCCTCGACATCACCGGGATCCCGCAGCCCACGCACGTCGACGGCGTCGAGCAGCAGCCCATGACCGGCGTGAGCTTCACCGACTCGCTGGCCGACCCGGACGCCGCCGAGCGGCACACCCAGCAGTACTTCGAGAACTTCGGCAACCGGGCGATGTACAAAGACGGCTGGTGGCTGTCCATGCGGATGCCCAGGACCCCGTGGCGTCTCGATCCCGAGCTGCTAAAACGGTTCGCGCCGGGCAAGTGGGACCCCGATGCGGACCCGGTCGAGCTGTACTACCTGCCTGATGACTTCTCGCAGGCCTCCGACCTGGCGGCCAGCAACCCGGAGAAGGTCAAGGAACTGCAGGCCCTGTTCTGGGAAGAGGCGGAGAAGTACAACATCAAGCCGCTGCTGGCCGGGTTCTCCCCGTTCTTCGGCATCCTGCCGCCGCTCGGGGCGCAGACGACCACTACCTACTACGGGGACGTGCAGAACGTGGCCCCCGGGTGCGTCCCCCGGATCTACAACCACTCCTACACGATCAGCGCCGACCTGCACATCCCCGACGGCGGCGCCGACGGGGTGATCGTCGCCGACGGCAACCACCTGGGCGGGTTCGCGCTGTACGTCCAGGACGGGAAGCTGAAGCACACCTACTCGTTCCTCGGCGTGTTCGAGTACCGGCAGGAATCCGCGGCCGAGCTCCCGGCCGGCGATGTGAACGTGCAGATGCGCTTCACCGCCGACGCGGCCAAGCCCGCCACCCCGGGCGAGGTGACGCTGTGGGTCAACGGCGAGAAGGTAGGCCGCGGGCGGATGGACCACACGGTGCCGTTCGGCTTCAGCGGCTATTCGGGCCTGGACGTGGGCCAGGACAACGGCCTCGTCGTCGACCGCGGCTACGCCGACAAGGCGCCCTTCACGTTCACCGGCACGGTCAAGAAGGTGGTCTTCGACGTGGCCCCGCACCCCGACGGCGAGGACGAACACGCCCTCCACACCAACGCGCGGCAGGCGGACACCGTCCGCGGCATGAATGCCTAGCAGCCGCACCGAGCCGCAGCCGAGGAGACAGCAATGAGCGGCACCGAGTTCGACGTCGTCATCGCGGCGTACCTGATCCCCGACCTGGCCACCGAGGACTTCGACGCCCTGGTCAAGCTCGTCGCCGACAAGCAGCTCACCGTGGAAGGCGTGGCCCAGGTCGCCAACGACGCCGACGGCCACGTCACCGTCACCGAGACCGGCGACCACCTGGGACGCAAGGGCCTCGAGATCGGCGGCGGAGTCGGCCTGGCAGTAGGCCTGCTCGCGCCGCCGCTGCTGGCGTCGGCGGTCGTCGGCGGCGCCGCCGGCGCCCTGGTCGGCAAGTTCGCCCGGCACCGGGTGGAAAGCGGCCTGGAGGACAAGATGGGCGCCGCCCTGCCACCGGGCACGGCGGGCATCGTCGCCATCTACGACCGCGGCAAAGCCGGAAAAGTCGACGCCACGCTCGCCAACGCTGTGCGCAAGTCAGTCGCCCAGGTCGACGGCGGCGGCGCCAGGAAGCTCAAGGCCGCACTCGCCGAAGCACAAGCGGGCCTGGGCGGCGGACCGCAATGAGCCCGCCCTCGGTTCTGTTCGTCTACTTCACCTACACCAATCAGACACGGAAAGTCATCGACGTGATGGCCGAGGCGCTCCGGGGGCGCGGCTGTGACGTGAGCCTGGCAGCGATCGGGTTCACCGACCCCCGCTACGCGGGCCGGTTCAGGGAGTTCCCCATGCCCCACCCGTTCCGCGAGCTCGTAGGGATGATCCCGGCGGAGTCACCCCGCCGCCGCCCGGCCGAGATCTCCATCCCCGCCGTCGTGACCGAACGGGACTACGACCTGGTGTGCATCGGGTCCCCCACCTGGTGGCTGTCCACCGACGTCCCGGTCCGGTCCTTCCTGCAGTCCGACACCGCGAGCCGGGTCCTGAAGGGGAAGCCGTTCGCCGCCGCCGTGTGCTGCCGCCGGTACTGGAAACATAACCTCAAGACGGTCCGCCAACTCGGGGCCGAACGAGGCGGCGTCTTCGCCGGCGGTATTCACTTCCGCTACCAGGGAGGCCAGGTGCGCTCACTGCTGTCGCTGCTGAGCTACCTCGGCTCAGGCGAATACCGCAAGCGCTATCTGGGGGTGCCGATTCCGCCGACCAACCTCCAGGACTATCACCTGGAGGCAGCACGCAAATTCGCGGACGGCCTGGCCGACCGGCTTCTGGCAGGCGCCCGCGAAGCCCGGTAGCTTTGCGGCGGCAGCGCGGCACAGCATCGCCCCCGTTGCGCACCGCGTCCTGGAGGTGAGGCGCCCCGCTGGGCGAGGCTACGCCCGTGAAGATCATCGAGGCCGAGCCGTTCGTAGCGTTCATTGTCCATCCCGCCGGCGTGGCCGTCTATTTGGGATTGTCCTTTCCCTGCAGCCCGCTCAGCCGGGACAGCCCCGACCCGGCTGGCTGGAGGCTCGCATCCAAAAGGAGGCGCATGAGCCGGTTCTGGCCGGCCAGCGGGCGGATCATGACACGCGCGCCAGGGATTGGCCGGCAGCCGCAACCGGAAGCTGCGTGTGACTTCCCGCTCGGCAGCGATTGAACGAGCCGTGGAACCCCAGCTGCTCTGAGACCCTCCGCCGGAGGGTGAGCGCCATCGCGACTGAGCCAGCCTGGGTCCTCCCGGACCGCCCGCGATCCCGCGCCGTCCGGGAGCATCCGTGCCGGCAGGCAACTGGCGTGGTCAGTGCACCGGCCCGAGGGTAACCGTCAACTCGGCCAAGCTGCCGCTTGACCCGGCTGACTGGTTGGCATCCCGCTGAACCGCGCGTCGCTAGGGCGTCGCAGGGGCCGACGTGCGGTCGAGCACGGTGATCGTCATCTAGAAATTGTCTCCATCCCGCCCTCGGGGGCCTCAGTGGCTACTGAGGGGCCAGGATCACCCTCGCCCGGGTGGTGCGAGCGACTCGGACCTGGTGTTCTCTTATAGCAACGGGCGGCAGCCGCGGCGTATGCGCACAGCTGGGCACGTGCGACCTGGGGGCAGCGAGGAATGGCATCCGAAGCCGACGATATGACGGCGCGGCTGCAGGCCGAGTTCCCCCGCGCGCTGCGCGACGGACAGGTTGTCGCCCATTTCCAGCCGGAGGTCGAGCTGGCGACCGGTCGGCTGGCGGGAGCCGAGCTGCTCGCCCGGTGGGAGCATCCCGAGCTGGGGACACTGCAGCCGGCCTCGTTCATCTCGCTGGCCGAGGAGCTCGGGCTGATGCGCGAGCTGACCCTGGTGATGCTGCGGCAGGCGCTGGCCCAGCACCGGGCCTGGGCCGCCGCCGGCTGGGTGGTCCCCGTCGCGGTCAACATCGGCCCCAGCTGCGTGACCGACCCCGGCTTCCCCGCCGCGGTCAGCCGGCTGCTGCGCGAGGAACAGGTGCCCGGGCAGATGCTGGTGCTTGAGGTAAGCGAGGAGACCGGCACGACGGTCGCGAGCACCAGGTTCTTCGCGCAGCTGGCCGAGACGGGCGTGCAGCTGTCCCTGGACGACTTCGGCACCGGCTACGCCTCGCTGGAGAGCCTCGGCGGCTGGCCGATCAACGAGCTCAAGCTGGACATGTCCATCGTGCGGCCGATCGTCAGCAGCGCGAGCTTCCGCACCATCGTCCGCACCAACATCGACCTCGCCCACCAACTCGGCCTCACGGTGGTCGCCGAGGGAATCGAGTCCGCGGCCGTCAGCGCGGAACTGCGCGCCCTCGGCTGCGACATCGGCCAGGGGTTCCACCTCGGGCGGCCGATGCCGGCCGCCGCCTTCACCGAGTGGATGCACTATCCGGGCCGGGCCGGGCCGCGGTTCGACGCGTCCGGCTACCCGCAGGCCGGCCGGCCGACGAGCACTGCCGAACCCGGCCCCCTGGCCCGCAGGGCGGCCGGGCACGCGGCCCGCATGCTGCGCCGGGCCGTGCAGCCGACCGGCGGCGCGGCCTTGGCCGTTGCCGCGGGCGTGCTGGCGCTCTACGGGCTGTGGCAGATATTCCGCTGGGGCGGCCAGCAGCACCAGGCGCTGATCAGCGACCTGGCGTTCATCCCGGTGGACGGGACCGCGGCGCTGCTCGCCTGGCGGGTGTCGCGGCGCACCGACCTGGGGAAGCCCACCTGCCGAGCATGGGGCCTGCTGTCGCTCGCGATATTCCTCTACCTGATCGGCGACCTGCTGCGGCTGGTCTACGAGGCGGTGCTGCACGAACGGAGCTACCCGTCCTGGGCCGACGCGGCCTACGTGGGCTTCTACGTGGTCGCCTGCTACGGCCTGCTCTCCTTCCCGGGGCGGCGCAGATCGGGTGCTGAGCGGCTGCGCCTGCTGCTTGACATGGGCACGGTGTTCATCGGCGGTGCGGTGGTCATCTGGTACGTGGCGCTCGGGCCGGCCGTCGCGTCGGGGGTCAGTCTCGACCTGGGCAGCCTGATCAACTATGCCTACCCGGTCGGCGACCTGCTGCTCCTGTTCGGCATCTTGACCGTGCTGTGGCGCGGCGTGGCCAGGTCGAGCGCCCTGGCCTTGCGGATCTTCGCCGTCGGCATGCTGTTCCACATCGCGGCCGACCTCGACTACGTCTACATCACCGTGCACTCGGCCTATCTCGGCGGCGACACGGTCGACACGCTCTGGATGACGGCGGTGACGATCGTCTGCCTCGCCGCCGCCTGCCAGCTGCGCGCCCGGCCGAGCGGGAGCGTCGCCGCGCCGCCGCCGTGGCCCGCCGCCGCGCCGACGTTCTTCCTGCCCTATCTGGCCCTGGTGGGCAGCTACCTGCTGGCGCTCGTCATCGGCCTGCGCCGCGCCACGTTCGACCCGTTCGGCGGGGTGCTGCTGGGGGCCGTGCTGCTGACCCTGATGGTCATCACCCGGCAGTACATCACCCTGCGCGACTACCACCGGCTCGCGGCCCGGTACCGGGACCTGGCCGCCATCGACGGCATCACCGGACTGTCCAACCGCCGTCACTTCATGGAGACCGCCGAGGCGGCCCTCGCGCGTGCCCAGCGGCTCGGCCAGCCCTTCGCCGCGCTGATGATCGACGTGGACAACTTCAAGCGGATCAACGACGTGCACGGGAACGTCGCGGGCGACCAGGTGCTCGCCCAGCTGGCGGCGGCGTGCCGGGAGCACGCCCGGCCCGATGCCATCGTGGGACGTTACGGCGGAGACGAGTTCACCATCCTGGCCCCGGGGACCACCAGCCGGCAGGCGATCCAGCTCGCCGACCAGCTGACCCGACCGGCCCCCGTCGCCCCCGGCCGCGACGGGAAGCCGCTGGCCTACACCGTCAGCATCGGCATCGCCGAGGCCCCGCCCTGCCGTGACCTGTCCGTCCTGCTGATGCAGGCCGACCTGGCCATGTACGGGGCCAAGCAGGCCGGAGGCGGCTGCTGGCGGATCGTCGGCGACGCCACGGCAGCCCCGCAGGCGGCCGCGTCCTAAACGCCGCCTCATTGCGGTCCGCCGGACAGGCCGCTCGTGCTTCGCCGAGTGCGGCCTTGAGCTTGTTGGCGCCGCCGCCATCGACCTCCCGCCGCAACTGCACCGCGTCTTAGAAGGCGCACCTTAATCCGGGCCGTACGGACGCGCGGATGGCGGTGTGGTTCAAGCTGTGCACCTGGGCTGGCGTTCGTCTGTGACGGCGCTGGCTGGTAGGGGAAACGTGTCGCGTTCTCGTGGCGCCAGGTCCATAATCGCTGATCGTCGACTGTGAAAGGCGGCTTGATGGCGGTTTTCGACAGCGAGGTCGTCGGCGCGGCAGATCGCGCGACTGACGGGTACCTCAGCGATTCGCAGGCGTGCGACCAGCTCCTTCAGGAGTTCGGGGCGCTGGGAGCCGGGAGTTATGACCGCGCCCACGCGGAGGCCATCTTGGCCGCGCTTTGCTTTCGGCTGCTGCCGGACGGGACGTTCCACGGCGACTTCGCCGGAAGCGGCCCCGTCCCCTGGCCGCGCACCGTGGCTGAGGTGCCCTCCGAAGTGCTGGACCTCTGGGAAGCTTACGCAGGTCGCGTCCGCAGCCCTGGTCTGCGCGCGCGTCTGCATGACTTGCTGGCTGCTGCGGGCACCTCCGGGCGGCATACCCACTCCCGGGGGGCCATCAGCGCCTACCGCGAGGCGGGCAACCGGATTCCTCGTTTCGGCCGAGGAGCTCCGCGGCCAGCTTCGCGCGGTCGAGTCACTGGCTCGCGTCCTTGATATCGCCGTCAGGATGAACCAGCGTGACCTGCGCGAGCTGGTCGCGCAGGACATGATCGGCGTAGCGGACAGCCTGCTCGGGGAGCAGGCCGTGCCGGCGGGGCTGGTCTACCAGCTTCTGGAGCGGCTGCAGTCGCACCGGCTTGAGGTTGATGCCGTCCGCGGCCGGACCGAGAGGGCGTGCGCCGCGTGCCCCGACATTCACCTGCTGGTGGCGTTCCTGAGATTGCTGCGGTCGAGCTACGCCGACCCGGTCACGCAGAAGGACATCGACCGGCGGATCGTCACCGCGATGATCGCGAGCGCCGAAGCGTCCCCGCCGATGCTGCGGCTGCTGACCCTGAACGACGCCGCCGTCCAGGCCCGCAACGCGGGCCTGAACGAACTGTTCTCCGATCTGGCCCGCAAGATCCAGGGCACACAGCGCGCCGACCTCGGCCTGGTCCCCGCCGCCCGGATCCCCGTACAGCTGACGCCAACGGAGCTTGACGCCGCCCTCGCCGAGGTCGACCAGGCGGCCGACCTGGCGGACGCGCTCTGGCGCATCGCCGGGCCATCGCCTCCCGCCGGGAGCACCGCGGTCGCCGAGCAGGCCGCCCGGGCCCTGTCGTCCGGCGCGCTGGCATCGTCAATCCACCGGGGCAACCCGGCCGGCCCGGTGCCCGTCTCCCTCGCGGGGACTGACGGACAGGCCAGCGTGGCGGCCCTGTTCCAGGTCTTGTCCCTGGAGCGCGCAGGTCTCGCGGTGGAGGCGCAGCTTGACCGGGTCAGGGAACGATTCGCCCCCGGCGAAGCCGCCCTGACTGCCGTGGTCGCTTGCAAGGCGCTCGGATCGGAGTCGCGGACGCGGATGCTCGTCCATGCCGGGGGTTTCCAACCGGAGATCAGCTCGTTCCGCCTGCACCTGGCCGCGGAGGGAAAGGCCGCCAGGACGGTGCGGACCTACACCGAGGCGGTGCAGTGGTTCGCCGCCGCCTACTTGCGCCGGGAGGGGAACCGCACATGCTGGGAAGGGGTCAGGAAGCGGGACGTGCAGGAGTGGGTCGCCTGGCTGCTGGGCCGGTACAGCGCCGCGTATGCCAGCAACCAGTACGGGCGCTGCAGCAGTTCTTCAGGTGGCTGGCTGGCGAGGAGGAGATCCCGGACCCGATGGCCGGGCTGGAGCCGCCCCGCGTCCCCGATAAGCCCGTCCCGGTCTCACCGGCGACGAACTCTCGCGGCTGGAACGGGCGTGCGCGGGCCGGGGCTTCCGGGAGCGCCGCGACGCGGCGATGGTCGCGGTGCTCGAGGCGACCGGGATCCGGCTGTCGGAGCTGGCCGGTATCCGGTACGACCCGGGCGACCCGTTGGGCGGCGACGTCGATCTGTGGCACCGGGATTCTTAGGCCGCCGGATCAGCGGCGGATTTACCTCAGCGGACTCCCATCCAGTTGTCTGCCTGAAACGAGGCGATCCTCGCACGTTCTGAGGTTGCGCCGGGCGAGGCTGGCTTACCCGCCGGACTGACCCTGCCCAGTCCGGCGCATCCCTGACTGACCGTGCCGTCTTGCAAGTCTTGAGGTCTGAAGCAAGGAGAGAGGGGGACGGATTCCGCCAACACAAGACCAACACAACCCTGTTGCCGGACAGCCCGCTAACACGGTTCCAACACGGACGAAACGGCATCTCCCGTTACGAATCGGCACGGCTGCTAATATAGAGATGTCTTGTCCTCTCCTACGTTTGCCCAGCTCAGGCAAGCTTTCAGTGCTGGACCCCGGCAGAAGGCATGTAACTACCCGCCTTCTTGTAAGCGGACGGTCAGCGGTTCGAATCCGCTCACCGGCTCCACACATCTACCAGCCAGAACGCATCCAGCAGATCAGACCTGGGCCACGCGTACAGTTGCAAAATACAGCAGTAGGTCCTGCAAGACGTCTCGCAGGGCCTAC
>Ga0302314_10007963_pt1 | contig 18956 bp, 16 predicted proteins | sample III_Palsa_N2_3_FD_200533 | JGI IMG/M metagenome (GOLD analysis project Ga0302314, IMG submission 200533) | Peat permafrost microbial communities from Stordalen Mire near Abisko, Sweden - III_Palsa_N2_3 | ecosystem: Environmental > Terrestrial > Soil > Palsa > Peat permafrost | place: Sweden...
GATCTTGCCGCGGCGATTGGCGGGATACCAGTAGGTCAGGTAAAGAATCACGCCGGGGAAAAAGCCGGCTTCGGCCACCCCAAGCAAGAAACGCATCACATAAAACATGATGGGGCCGTTCACGAAAACCATGGCACCCGAAACAATGCCCCAGGTCACCATGATCCGAGCGATCCAGATACGCGCGCCGACTCGATGCAAGATCACGTTACTCGGCACTTCGAAGATGAAGTAACCGATAAAGAAGATCCCTGCGCCAAGGCCAAATACCGTGTCGCTAAGATGCAAGTCGGTGGCCATCTGCAACTTGGCAAAGCCGACGTTGACGCGGTCCAGGTAGGACGCGACGTAGCACAGGAATAACAGCGGCAGGATGTGCCAAGTGACCTTGGCGTAAGTGCGCGCGTCGAACGAGTCGGTATCGTGTCCCGTAGAAAGCGGGACGCCAGGGGTAGTAGACATGTCTCTCTCCGATTGGCTTAAGCCACTTGTTTTTTTATCGACGGGCGACGGGTCGAATCGGCCCGCCGCCGCGTGGTGTAAGACTAACAGAACATTTCGGCGCACTACCTAGGTACAAACTCGGTTCCTTAACCGGGTTCTCGGTTCCTTAACCGGGTTCTCGGTTTCTTATACGCAGCGCCCACCATCCACTTCCAGGCACACCCCGGTAATGAACTCAGCCTCGTCGGAGGCCAGATACAAACACGCGTTGGCGATATCCTGCGGTGTCGAAAAACGCCCCAGCGGAATCGTCGCGGTGAATTTCTTGCGATTTTCGGGGGTGTCGGGCACGCCCATGAATTCGGCGACGAGGCCGGTGGCCGAGATCACCGGGTTGACGCAATTCACGCGGATGTTCTCCGGGCCCAGCTCGGCCGCCATCGATTTGCTGGTGGTAATGACCGCCCCCTTGGTGCCGTTGTACCAGGTCAGACCTGGGCGCGGACGGATGCCTGCGGTCGACGCGATGTTGACGAACACGCCGCGGCCCACCTTGCGAAAATACGGCACGATATGTTTCGCGCTCAGGTAAATGCTTTTTACGTTGATCGCGTAGATCCGGTCGAACTCGTCTTCCTCGACTTCCAGCATGGGCCGGTTGCGGTGCGTGGTGCCAGCATTGTTGACGACGATATCGAGGTGGCCATAAGCCTCGAGCGTCGCCGCAAGCATTGCCGCAACCTCGGCGCTTTTCGACACGTCGACTTTGACAAAACGCGCGTCGCCGCCCGCCGCCCTGATTTCCTCGACCACGCGCAGGCCGCCCGCTTCACCGATGTCGGCCACCATCACGCGTGCGCCTTCGCGCGCGTAGGTCTTGGCAATGCCTTCGCCAAAACCCGAACCGGCTCCGGTCACAATTGCCACTTTATTCTTTAAACGCATCTTGTCTCCTGGGAAAAATAAAGCCCGTAAAATCCGTGAAATTCGACGCTCGTGACGCACATGACGTGCTCCGCTGCGGGCGATCAGTCGTGTTTGATGGCGATCGTCTTTAGCACGGTGAAACCGTACAGCGCTTCGAAGCCCTTCTCGCGCCCATGCCCGCTGGCCTTCACGCCACCGAACGGCAATTCGACCCCGCCGCCCGCGCCATAATTGTTGATGAACACCTGACCGCTGCGTATCGCCCGGGCCAGGCGCATCTGCCTACCGCCATCGCGGCTCCAGACACTCGCCACCAACCCGAACTGGGTCGAATTCGCCAACCGGATCGCATCCGCTTCATCCTCGAACGGCATGGCCGCGAGCACCGGTCCGAACACTTCTTCCTGGGCCAGCCTATGCTGGAACGGCACGTCGCGCAACAGCACCGGCGCTTGATAAAAGCCCCCGGCCGGCGCCCCGTCGGCCACCTGCCCTTGTGCGGCTATCGCGATGCCGCTGCCCTTCGCTTCCTCTAAGAAACCCGCCACGCGTTCGAGCTGACTGCGCCGGATCAAAGGGCCGCAGTCCAGATCCATCGAGGCCGAGCCGACCCGCAAGCGGCGAAACGCTTGCGCCACCCGATCGAGCACAGCTTCGTAGGCACTGCGCTCGATCAGCAGACGACTGCCGGCCGAACAAGTCTGCCCGGCGTTTTGCACGATGGCGTTGATGACCACCGGCACCATGGCGTCCAGATCGGCATCGGCGAATACCACTTGCGGCGATTTACCGCCAAGCTCCAGCGTCACCGGCGTGTGGTGCTCGGCGGCCGCGCGCACCACCACTTTGCCGATCGCAGGCGAGCCGGTAAACGACACATGATCGATGTCCGGATGGCGAATCAGCAAATCGCCCGCTTCATGTCCGTAACCGGTAACCAGGTTGATCGTCCCCGGTGGAAAGCCCACCTGCGCCGCCAGTTCGGCGACCCGCAACAGCGACAGGCAAGCGTCTTCAGCAGGCTTGACCACGCAGGTATTGCCGGCCGCCAACGCGCCCCCCACGCAGCGCCCGAAAATTTGCATCGGATAATTCCACGGCACGATATGCGCGGTCACGCCGTGCGGCTCACGCAGCGTCAGCACCGTATAGCCCTGCTGATACGGTATCGTTTCGCCGTGCAATTTGTCGGCAGCACCCGCATAGAATTCGAAGTAGCGCACGATCGCCGTGGCATCGGCGCGCGCCTGCTTCAGCGGCTTGCCGCAATCGCGCGCTTCCAGTTGGGCCAGTTCTTCGTGATGATCCTGCAGGCTTTGCGCGAGCTTCATCAGCAAGCGGCCGCGTTCGGCGGCGGCCAACCGGCCCCAAGCACCTTCATAGGCACGTCGGGCGGCACCCACCGCAAGTTCGACATCGACCTGATTGCCACGGGCGATGGCGTCGAAAATTTCGCCGTTCGACGGATCGACCACCGGGATTTGTTCGCCCGACGCTGGGGCGACCCAACGATTATCGATGAAATGATGTTGCATCTGTCTATACTCCCGCCGGGTCACCTGACCCTGTCTTTAATATGTTAAGCGGTTTGGCCATTCAACTGTATCGGGGTAGTCACGGGGCCGTGCGCCGACCTTACAGACCGCTTGCACAGACACGCATCGCTATGCACCTGCGCCTGCGGTGTGCTATTTTCCGATGCACCAACGGAGACCCCCATGCTGCGCTTTTTCGCCACTCTGCTGACATTGCTTACCGCTGCCAGCGTATCCGCCCAAACCGTCCAGCCGTCACAGCCGCCGGAAGCCTCGGGCGACTTCGTCATCAATTCGTTCCATTTCTCCGACGGCACAACGCTGCCGCAGGTCAAACTGCACTACGTCACGCTGGGCACACCGCGACGCGACAGCCATGGCCGCGTCACCAATGCCGTGCTGCTATTGCACGGCACCACCGGCACCGGGAAAGCGTTTCTGGCTGCGCCCATGCGCCGCGAATTATTCGCGCCGGGCCAGCCACTCGACGCGAGCCGTTACTACATCATCCTGCCCGACGGCTTGGGCCGAGGCGGTTCGAGCAAACCGAGCGACGGCCTGCGCGCGCGCTTTCCGCACTATGGCTATAACGATGTCGTCGCCGCTCAGTACCAGTTGGTAACGCAAGGCTTGGGCGTCAATCATTTGCGACTTGTGCTTGGCACCTCGATGGGCGGCATGCAGACCTGGATCTGGGGCGAGCGTTACCCCGACATGATGGACGGCCTGATGCCCATTGCCAGTCAGCCGATTCCGATGGCCGGGCGCAACTGGTTCTGGCGCCAGATGATAGTTTCGGCGATACGCACCGATCCCGATTGGCACAACGGCGACTACTCCCAACAACCGGGGCAGTGGGTACGGACCATGCCGATTTTCACGCTGATCACGCAAAACCCGGCGCGCATGCAATTGGCCGCGCAAACACGCGAGGCGGCGACCCAACTCTACGATTCCACGGTAGCCGATGCACGCCAGTTCGATGCCAACGACGTGCTGTACTGGTTCGAATCGTCGTGGGACTACAACCCCGAGCCCGAACTGGGCCGCATCAAGGCCAAGCTCTACGCGGTCAATTTTGCCGACGACCTGATCAATGCGGCCGATCTGAAGGTGATGCAGCGCGTGATGCCGACCGTGCACGACGCGCGCTATGTGGAAATCCCCGAGACCGACCGTTCTTATGGTCATCAGACACTGGCGCACCCCGAAGTATGGAAGCCGTATTTGATCGACTTACTCAACAGCCTGCCAGCGCAGTAAAATCGGAAATGACATCCCGCGGCGACGGGTAAGTTGGCATTCGCGGCGACGAATTTATTAAGGTCCGCCGCGACGAATTTATTAACATTCGTCGCGACGAATAAATAATCCCCCCCTGGCGACCTCGAGTTGCACCGTAGGAGTTCGACATGTACATGCCCAAAGCATTCGAGGAAACGCGCATCGACGTGATGCATGGACTGATCCGCGATCATCCGCTCGGACTGCTCGTCACAGTCGGCAGCGGCGGCCTGAATTTGAACCACATGCCGTTCGAGGTCGATCCTACGCGCGGCCCGTTCGGCACGTTGCTATGCCACGTCGCGCGCAGCAACACGGTCTGGCAGGATTTCTCCAACGCGGTGCAACCGATGGTGGCGTTTCAAGGACCGAGCGTCTACGTTTCGCCCAACTGGTATCCGGGCAAGCGCGAACACCATAAGGTGGTGCCGACCTACAACTACGCGGTCGTGCATGCGCGCGGCGTGATGACCGTAATGGACGACGAGGATTGGGTACGCGGCATGGTCGAGCGTCTGACCCTGCGGATGGAGGCCGGCCAACCCCAGCCTTGGAAGGTCAGCGACGCGCCCGCCGATTTCATTACCAGCCAACTTAAGCATATCGTTGGCATTGAGATCGCAATTACCGAGCTGACGGGCAAATGGAAAGCCAGCCAGAATCGCCCGGTGACAGACCAGCAAGGCGTGATCGCTGGGCTGAAAACGCAGGATACCGAGGCGACACAAGCCTTCGCCGAACTGATGCAAGCGAACGTTGCCGCCAATCCCGGGCGCCCCTAACCGCGCCGCTAGCCACGCATCTGGCCCAACCCGCACGAAAATGTAACGGGATTCGGCTACGGTTACAGTCAAAGCGCAATACGCGCGATACAACCGTTGAAAGCGGACGCAGCCAATGGCAAGATCGGGGGCGAATTCGGTTTTAGACTGAATTTCGCCCTATTTTTTGTGTCCAATCGGACTAATACCGTCGTTTTATGCCGCCGTTTTATGCATAAAGGCGGACCGACGCAAACCCTACCACCGATCAAGCACTGACCTTGCCCTTGACCGACGTACGCCCCCCTTTCAAGCATCGCCCAAGCGCCGCCGGCGTCTGGGCGAAATCCGCTGCCGCCCTAGCGCTGATCGCCATCCTCGGGCTATGCGTGTGGTATTCGTTCACGCATGGAGCGTTGGCGCAAGCGCGCGCCGGAATCGCGCCCAGCCCGCTGAATTTGCTGGTGGCAACGTTCCCACCGGTCGCCTGCTGGGTCGCAGCCGCGTGGCCCACCCGGCTGCGCTGGTTAGTCGCGCTGGCCGGCAGCCTGTTGATTGTGGCGCTACTGCGCTCGCAACATGGACAGATCGGTCATATCCGAGAGCTGTGGCTGCTCGATCATCTGAGCGGTAACTTGGCACTGGCGGTGTTATTCGGTCGTTCCTTGCGACCCGGCCGCAAACCGCTGGTGTCGCGTTTTGCGGAGCATCTGCATGGGCCGCTTACGCCGTTGCAAAGCCGCTATACGCGCCGAGTCACGGCGGGGTGGACGCTGAACTTCCTGCTGGTGGCAGCGGTTTCGGCATCGCTATTCTTCAGCACTTCGTTTGCGCATTGGACCGAATTTTCGTGGTTTTCGGCGCTGCCGCTGTCGTTGTTCTGGTTTTTGTTGGAATTTGTCTGTCGCTGCCTTGTCATTCCTAAACATGAGCGCTCAAGTTTTATGGATACTCTGCGCGTGGTGTCGAGTTGCGGTGTTCGTCCCAGGCCTGCCTGCGACGGCGCTTTGACCTCGCGTACGCGCTGATGCCCGCGGCCTATTCGTACCTTGAGCACCTTTTTACCAAAGCCCCTTACCCAAAACCACGACGAACACACGTTACGACCACGCGCCACGGAAACTCGCTATGAAAACTTATCCGCTGATTGCGCACCGCACGCCCGGCCAAGTGATCGCCTATCGCAACGGCAAGCCGATTACCGCGGCGCGCTTTCTGGCCGACGTCGTGGCTTTGGCCGAGCGCTTGCCCGCCGGCTCTCATGTACTCAACGCATGCGCCGATCGTTATCACTTCACGGTCGGGCTCGCCGCCATTTTATGGTCGGGCCGTATCTCGCTATTACCGTCCACGCACACCCCGGAAGCGATACGCGAACTCGTGCACTTCGCACCCGACGCGATCTGCTTGAGCGACACGAGCGACAACCCGATTGCGCTACCTCAATTCGTCTATCCGCTTGAACTCGATGGCGCCGATGCCGACACCGATGCCGATGCCGGCGCCGAGGCAGCGCGCGCGGCGCGCTTTCAAGTGCCCGAGATCGACGCCGCTCGCACGGTCGCGTTTGTTTTCACCTCCGGCTCGACCGGGATCCCCGTCGCACATCGCAAAACCTGGGGTTCGATGGTGCTCAACGTCCGAGCCGCGGCAACGCTCCTGGGCATTGACGCAACATGCCATACCACGCTGATCGGCACAGTGCCGCCGCAGCATATGTATGGATTCGAATCCACCGTGCTGCTGCCGCTGATCAGCGGGAACGCCTTTCATGCAGGCAAGCCGTTCTATCCGGCCGACGTGGTATCGGCGCTCGAGCAAACGCCGCGCCCACGCGCGCTAGTCAGCACACCTGTGCATTTTCGCTCGTTACTGGCCGCAGGCGGCGAACTACCCGCTGCCGACTTGTTGTTGTGCGCCACGGCGCCTCTGTCGCGTGCGCTTGCGATTCAGGCGGAAGCGGCTTTCGCGGCGCCCTTGCTGGAAATATACGGCAGTACCGAGACCGGCCAGATTGCCACCCGGCGCACCGCGATGAGCGAGGTCTGGGAACTGATCGGCGCGGTGAAAATCGAGCTGGCCGATCAACTTGTCTGGGCGTCGGGCGGACATATCGAGCAACCGACCCAGCTCGGCGACGTGATCGAGTTGCTCGAAAATGTGCCGGGCGCACGGCGATCGTTCCTGCTGCACGGGCGCGCCGCCGACATGATCAACATCGCGGGCAAGCGTTCGTCGATCGGCTACCTGAATCACCAAGTCAATGCGATACCGGGCGTGGTCGATGCAAGCTTCTACATGCCCGACGGCGACGAGCCCGATGTCGTGACGCGATTGAGCTGCTTTATCGTCGCACCGACGCTGGACGCCGCCGCCGTGACGAAACAGTTGCGCGAGCGCATAGACGCGGTGTTCTTGCCGCGTCCGCTGATCTTCCTCGATGCGCTACCGCGCAACGACGCCGGCAAGCTGCCGCGCGACGCCTTGCGCGCGCTATTGGAGACGCATTTGGGCCGCCGCGGGAATACCGCGAGCCCAACCGTCGGCGCTGATGACGCGGCCGCCGCTTCTGGCATCGCTGGCATCGCAGGCGCCTCGGACAATGTGCACAGCTGGGTGATAGCGGCGGACCACCCTGCACTAGCCGGGCATTTCCCCGGGCAGCCCGTGGTACCGGGCGTGCTGCTGCTCGACGAAGCGCTTCATGCCATCGCCCTGCACTACCGGCTCTCGCCCGCTCAATGCGAACTCGGTCAGGTCAAACTGCTGAGTCCCGTCAGTCCGGGCGAACGCCTGAGCTTGCGGCACACGCGCACGCCGCGTGGCCACATCGATTTCGAAGTCCAGACGGCCGGCCGCGTGGTGGCACGCGGTAGTGCCACGCTGTGCAGCACGGCGGCCCAATCATGAACCGCCCGAATCCCGTACCGCACGATAGCGGTCGCGCCGCAAACGAGCCGGGCGCCGCGGCCCCTAACGCAGCGTGGACACAGCACAAGGAACGCAGCAGCCTGTTGATGCTGCGCATCATGAGTTGGCTGTCGTTGCGTCTGGGGCGCCGCCTCTCGCGGCCGCTGGTCTACGCTATCGCAGCCTACTTCGTCTGTTTCGCCCCCACCGCGCGGCGCGCCTCGCGCGACTATCTGAAGCGCGTGTTGCCGCGCAAGCCGACGCCGTTGGATGGGTTCAAACAGGTGCTCGCGTTTGCGTCGACGATTCATGATCGCGTCTACCTGATCAACGACCGCTTCGATCTGTTCCAGTTTCGCGCCGAAGGCGAAGCGCCGATGCGGGCAGTGCTGGCCAAAAACCGTGGCGCGTTCCTAATCGGCGCCCACCTGGGAAGCTTCGAAGCGCTCTCGGCAGTCGGCCGGCACATGACAGGCACGCGCGCAACGATGCTGATGTTCGAGGAAAACGCGCGCAAGATCAATCAGACGCTGGCGGCCATCAATCCGCGCGCCACGGCCGACATCATCGGCATGGGCAACGTCGACTCGATGCTTAACGTGCGTCAGCGGCTCGACGAAGGCGGCATGGTCGGCATGCTGGCCGACCGCACGCCCGGCAATGAGGCGACCTTGCTGTTGCCGTTCCTGGGCGGTTACGCCGCGTTCCCGATCGGCCCGTTCCGGCTTGCCGCGCTGATGGCGCGTCCGGTGTTATTCATGGCTGGCATCTACGAAGGTGGCAACCGCTATTTCAGCCACTTCGAACTGATCGCCGATTTCAGCGAACTGGCCGGCGCCACTGCGGCGCAGCGCACGGCCGCGATTCATGCGGCGATCGCGCGCTACGCCGCGACGCTGGAAAAACATTGCCGCGCCACCCCTTACAACTGGTTCAACTTTTTCGATTTCTGGTCGCCCGCGCCTACGCTTGCGCAAGTGCACAGCGCGGCACCGCCGCCCGAGGAAAACGCATGACGGATCAGATCGGCACGCGCATGCAGGTGCGCCGCCCCCACGCCAAAACCCGCATCGGTCGCTGGCTGCCGACCGTGGCACCGGCGCTGGCACTGGCATTGGCATTGGCACTGGGCGGCATGGTGCTGACCGGTTCGAACGCCTACGCTCAAAGCTTCGACATCGACACGCTGATGCACGCGCTCGCACAGCATAAATCCGGCCACGCCACCTTCACCGAGACCAAGACACTCTCGCTGCTCGATAAACCGGTGACCTCGTCGGGCGAACTTTCGTTTAGTGCGCCCGATCATTTTGAAAAGCGCACCTTGCTGCCCAAACCCGAAACGCTCGTGGTGGACGGTGACACGCTAACCATGAGCCGCGACGGGCACGATCGCACGCTGTCGCTTGGCCAATACCCCGAAATCGCGGCTGCGATCGAAAGTGTGCGCGGCACGCTGACCGGCGAGCGCGCCACGTTAGAGCAGTTTTACCAGATCGAATTGAGCGGCAACGCTGCGCATTGGCGGTTGGTGATGGTGCCCAAAGAAGCGCGCGCCGCCAAACAGATCGCGCAGATTACGCTGGCCGGGACCACCACGGCCGACGGCGCCGCCGAACTGCAAACGGTGCAGATCGACCAGACCAACCGGGACCGCACTGTCACCACCATCACTGCCGTCCCCGCCATCGCCGGGGCAGACCATCCATGAGCGTACGCTCGCACAGCCGCGTCGCGATCGTCATTTGGGCGCTGCTGATGGCGGGCTGCGCTGTCATGATTGCGCGCGCCCACTACACGGCCGACCTGTCAGCCTTTCTGCCCAACACGCCCAGCCCCGAGCAGCAACTGATGGTGAGCTTGCTGCGAGACGGTCCGGCTTCGCGCACCGTATTACTGGGCATCGACGGCGGCAGCCTGGAGCAACGCGCCAGCGCATCGCAGCAACTGGCCGACGCGCTGCGCCGCGATCCGCGATTCAGCACGATACAAAACGGCAACAGCTCGGCCGACGCACAAGCACACGATCAGCAACTGGTGTTCGCGCATCGCTATCTGCTCAGCCCGGCGGTTGACGCGCAACGCTTCACGGCGAGCGGACTGCATGCCGCCATCGGCAATTCGATCGATTTGCTGAGTTCACCCGCCGGTATGTCGATCGCCCCGTTGCTGGCGCGCGATCCGACCGGCGAGACGCTGCAGTTGATCGATTCCTATAGCCAAACCCTGCACCCCGCCAGCCGCCTCGGTGTGTGGAGCAGCCGCGATGGCCAGCGCGCCTTGCTGATCGTGCAGATTGCGGCACCGGGTTCCGACACCGATGCGCAGCAGCAGGCATTGGCGGCGGTGCAACGCCAATTCGCGCGTGCCGCCGGTGCCGCCCCCTTGCATCTCGTGATCAGCGGGCCGCCCAGTTTCGCCGTCAATATCCGGCAGACCATACGCAGCCAAGTCATATGGCTGTCCGGTTTGGGCAGCGGCTTGATCGTGGTTTTCCTGCTGTTCGTCTATCGCTCGCCCACCACCTTGCTGCTTGGCTTGCTGCCGGTGCTCAGCGGCGCTGCTGCCGGCGTGGCCGCGGTGAGCGCGGGCTTCGGCACAGTACATGGCCTGACGCTCGGTTTCGGCACGACGCTGATCGGCGAAGCTGTCGATTACTCGATCTATCTGTTCATCCAGTCCGGCGTGGGCCTCTCTTATCCAACGCAAAACCCGCAAACGCAAAACCAGGACCGACGGCTGGGCGACTGGGTCAAGAACGCTTGGCCGACCGTGCGCCTGGGCACGCTCACTTCGATCTTCGGCTTTGCATCGTTGACCTTGTCGGGCTTTCCGGGTCTCGCGCAACTGGGCGTTTATTCGATTAGCGGGCTGATCGTCGCGGCCGCCGTGACGCGCTGGGTATTACCGGCGTTGATTCCAGCCAGCTTGCGTCCGCGCGACGTGACCGGCTTTGGCAATCGCTTGATCCGCCTGATCGACCGAGCACGCCGCTGGCGCGCGGCGGTCGCGGTGTTAGCGCTTGCGGCTGTGGCGCTGCTGGCCTTGCACCACCACCGTTTGTGGAATACCGAACTGGCCACGCTCAGCCCGATTTCTGCCGCCGATCAGGCACTCGATGCGCAGTTGCGCAGCGAATTGGGCGCACCCGATGCCGTGTATTTCGTGGTGGTACGCGGCGCCGACGTGCAAAGCGCCCTGCAAGGCGCCGAGCGCGTTACCCCCGCGCTGCAGGCACTTGCCCGCGAGGGCGTGATTCAGAATTTCGAGAGTCCGAGCCGCTACCTGCCCAGCGTGGCATTGCAACGTGCGCGCCAGGCCGCACTGCCTGAGCGGGCCGCACTGAGCGCCAACCTCGATCAGGCCACCCAGGGCTTGCCGTTACGCGCGGCCAAACTGGGCGCGTTTTTGGACGATGTTGAAGCCGCCCGACACGAGGCGCCGCTCACTCCCGCCGACGTGCGCGGCAGCTCGCTGGCGGCAGCGCTCGATGCACTGTTGTTATGTCATGCGAATCAATGCGATGCCCTGCTGCCGCTGCGCGCACCCGCCTCGGGCGTGCCGGGCGGCATCGATCATGCACGTATCAGGCAGGCGCTGAATCATCTGAAGCCCGAGTCGCCGGCCGGTGTGCAAGCCGGGGCGCCGGGCCAGCCGATTTTATTTATCGATTTGAAGGAACAGACCGACCGTCTCTACGCCGGCTACCTGCACCAGGCGATCTGGCTATCGGCGGCGGGTCTGATGGCGATTATCGTTTTGCTGGCGTTGGTGCTGCGCTCGGCGCGGCGCGTGGTGCGCGTGATCGCGCCGCTGGCCGCAGCCGTCGTGGTGGTTGCCGCGTTGCTGACACTAAGCGGCGCGCAACTCACGCTGCTGCATCTGGTCGGCATGTTGTTGGTGGTCGCGCTCGGGTCGAACTACGCGCTGTTCTTCGAAGCGGCGCACAATCGCGATGCATGGGGCGCTTCACAGGGTAATTGGCAGGACAACTCGCTGCACACTTCACAGGACAACTCGCGGGACAACTCGCTGGGCAACTCACAGGGCATGCAGCCGGCCACGGTCGCCTCCTTGCTATTTGCCAACCTGTCGACGATTGCCGGCTTCGGCGTTCTGGCTTTCTCGTCGGTGCCGTTGCTACGTTCGTTCGGCGAAACGGTCGCACCGGGCGCATTGTTGGTATTGTTGTTCAGCGCCGTGCTCAGTCGCCCGGCGCGTCGTTCGCTCGTTCAGCCGCTCAATGAGTTGCGCAATCCGCCGCCGGGCGAATCGCTCAGCGGACTCAATCACCCGACAAATCCCCCTTCGAACCGCGCGACGAACGGTGCGACGTGCACTCCGATGAAAGTGCATTCCGATGAAACGGAGGTGTTGCGATGAGCGACTTCAAAACGGTGCATCGGCCCACCATGGATGCGTACGGCGCGCGTCGCTGGCCTCTGACTACTCGCCCGCCGATCTGGCAAACGTCGGCAGCGATCCACGCGCTGGCGCTGGCCGGGTGCGTGCTGGCGCCCGCCGCATGGCCCTGGTGGCTAAGTGGCGTTGCGGCCAACCATATGGCGCTGTCCGCGGCAGGTCTGTGGCCGCGCTCGACGCTATTAGGCCCTAACTGGTCACGCTTGCCCGAATGCCCGGAGAACGCGCGCGCGGTGGCGCTGACCATCGACGATGGCCCCGACCCCCAAGTCACGCCGCAGGTGCTCGACCTGCTCGACCGCTATGCGGTCAAGGCGACGTTCTTTTGCATCGGCACGCAAGCGCGCCGCTATCCGGCGCTGGCCCGCGACATTGTCGCGCGCGGCCATGCCCTCGAAAATCACACTGAAACGCATAGGCATACGTTCTCTCTAATGGGAATGCGATCGCTGACCGCCGAGATTTCGGCGGGGCAACGCACCATTACCGATTTGACTGGCGTGCGCCCGGTCTTTTTCCGCGCGCCGGCCGGTTTGCGCAACCCGCTGCTGGAGTCGGTGCTGCGCCAACTCGATCTGCGACTAGCCTCCTGGACGAGGCGCGGGTACGACACGCGCGAATCGCGTGCGGAAGTGGTCAGCCAACGCCTGCTGACCGGGCTGCGCGGCCGCGATATCTTGCTGCTGCACGACGGCCACGCGGCGCTTACAGTGGATGGAACACCGGTGGTGTTGGATGTCTTGCCCACCTTGATCGAGACGGTACAACGCCAAGGTTTGCATTTCGTAACGTTGCGAGACGCTAGCGGCGATTAGAACCGCGGCATTTGGAACTGTTTTAGAACCGTGTCAGTTTTTTTGAGTGGCTACCCATGCGCCCTGCCCTGAAGCCTTTGCTGCTCTCCCATTACACCGCGACCACTTGCGCCGGCCGCGGGCTCGCCGCCCATCTGGAAGTGCTGCGCGCCGCCGGCACGGGCCTCAAGCCCGGCGGCTTCGCCCATTGCGATTTGAACACCTATATCGGCGCGGTGGCCGGCGCCGATGAGAACGTTATCGACGGCGAGTTGGCACGGTTTAATTGCCGCAACAATCGTATCGCCCTGATTGCCGTGCAGCAGGACAATTTTGCCGAGCACGCACGCGAGGCAGTCGCGCGCTATGGCAGCAAGCGGGTCGGCGTGTTTATCGGCACCAGCACGGCCGGCGTGCTGGAAACCGAACTGGCCTACCGGCAGCGCGATCCGGCAACCGGGGCGCTGCCAACCAGCCTGGACTACGCGGCCACCCACAGCCCATTTTCCGTGGCCGACTTTATTCGCCGCACACTCGGTGTCGCAGGTCCGAGCGTGGCCATTTCGTCGGCCTGTTCGTCGAGCGCGAAAGTATTCGCTGCGGCCAGCCGCATGATAGAGGTCGGTCTGATCGACGCCGCCGTGGTCGGCGGGGTCGATTCGCTTTGCCAGACAACGCTGTACGGCTTCAACTCGCTCGAATTGCTTTCGCCGCAAATGTGCCGACCGTTCGACGAAGCGCGCAACGGCATTTCGATCGGCGAAGGCGCCGCTTTTGCGCTGCTGGAACGGCCCGCGGCGGTGGCATCGGGTTGCACCCACGATGGCGTCGCGTTACTCGGATACGGTGAATCGAGCGACGCCTATCATATGTCGTCGCCGCATCCGGACGGGCTCGGCGCCCAGCTTGCGATGCGCGCAGCGCTCGAAAGCGCGCGGCTGGAGCCGGGCCAAATCGATTACATCAATCTGCACGGCACAGCCACGCCGAGCAACGATCAGGCTGAAGGCCGCGCGGTAGCGGCGCTCTTCGACGGTACGCCGTGCAGTTCCACCAAAGGCATGACCGGCCATACCCTGGGCGCGGCCGGCGCGGTCGAGGCTGTACTTGCGGCGCTCGCGCTGCACCACGGTTTCATGCCTGCAAGCGCCAATACGCGCACGCTCGACCCGGCCATTTCGCTGAACTATCTGCTCGCGCGTCGCGACCAGCCGTTGCGCGCGGTGCTGAGTAACTCATTCGGTTTTGGCGGCACCAACTGCAGCCTGGTGTTCGGCCACGCCGGCGACTCATCCCTTATGCACGGACGGCTGCAATGACCTCACCCACCTCGCTGACAGCGTATGTGCAAGCGATCGGCTTGCGCGGCCCCGGCCTGGAAGGCTGGCTGGCCGCACAAGGCGTGCTGGCCGGCGGCACCCCTTATCGGCCCGAGCGCACCGTGTTGCCCGCGGCGAATCGCCTGCCGCCAGCTGAACGTCGGCGCGTCGGTCCGGTCGTGAAAATCGCGCTGGCCGTGGCCGACGAAGCGCTGTCGCAAGTCACGCCCGACGGCGCCGGCATACCGACCATATTTACCTCTTCGGGCGGCGACGGCGAGAACTATAACGTCATCTGCTCGACGCTCGCTTCCGACGACCGCGCGCTGTCGCCCACCCGCTTTCACAACTCGGTCCACAACGCGCCCTCGGGGTACTGGAGTATCGCCAGCGGCGACCGCGCACCATCGCAAGTGCTGTGCGCCCATGACGGCAGCTTTGCGGCCGGCCTGCTCGAAGCCTTCACGCAACTGGCACTGGATGGTGGACGCGTTGCCGTGGTCGCTTATGAAGCCGATTATCCGGCGCCGCTGCGCGCAGTGCGGCCGATTCCCGATGCGTTCGGCGTGGCACTGGTGCTGGCAGCTGTGCCCGATGCCCAGGCACGTTTCAAGCTCACAATAGAATTGGGCGACAGCGCAATCGATGCGCTTGCCGAACCCGCGCTCGAAGCATTGCGACTGGCAATTCCCTCCGCGCGTGCGCTGCCGCTGGCGACACTGATGGCTCGCGGCGAATCCGGCAGTTGCGTGCTCGAGTATCTGCCCGGCAGCAGCCTGCGGGTCGAGGTGGCGCCATGCAGTTAGACCATGCGTGGATCGAAGCCCACATCCCCCATCGCGGCAGCATGTGCTTGCTCGATGCGGTGGTGAGCTGGGATACCGAGCAGATCGTCTGTCGCGCGAGCAGCCATCGCGATCCCGCTCATCCGCTGCGCGCACATGGGCGACTGGGCGCGGCCTGCGCAATCGAATACGCGGCCCAGGCAATGGCCGTGCACGGGGCGTTGCTGGCCGGCCGGCATGAGCGGCCCCAAGCCGGTATGCTGACGGGCATGCGCAACGTGGTGCTGGCTGTCGCGCGACTGGACCGTCTTACCGACGACCTGCGCTGCAACGCATCGCGCCTGAGCGGCGATTCCGGCATGATCCTGTATCGGTTCGAGGTCAGTGCCGGCGCGCAGCTTGTCGCTTCGGGCCGCGCCACCGTGATACTCGATGCCAGCACACCACTGGCAACTGCCTTGGGCGCGACGCCCGGACCTTGAAGGGCTAACGCACCATGAACCCAGCCACACATGCAGTGCAGATCACCGCGCATCAAAATGAAGCGGCGCTGTTTCTGATTCTGCTGCAATTGGCGGTGATCGTGCTCGCAGCACGCGTCGGAGGCTGGCTCGCTCGTCTCGTCGGCCAGTCGCCATCGGTCGGCGAAATTATCGTGGGCATCGTACTCGGCCCATCGCTATTCGGCCTCATTGCGCCCGGCGCGTTTCATTTCGTGTTTTTGTCGACGCCGCCGCAACCGATGAATGTGCTCTCGCAACTGGGGCTGATCTTGTTGATGTTCCAGATCGGTCTGGAGTTCGACTTCACCCACTTGCGCGTGATGCAAAACCGCACCGCCACCATTCGGGTGGCGCTCGCCTGTATCGCATTACCGTTTGCGCTGGGGCTGGGCTTCGGCTATTGGAGCGCGCCGGTGCTGTCGCCGCAGGCGCCGCCGATTGCGGCGGCGCTCTTTGTCGCAACCGCTTTTTCCATCACGGCGCTCCCTATCCTGGGTCGCATCCTGATGGAATTCAACATGACTCGCGAGCGCATCGGCGTCATTGCGATTAGTGCCGCCGCCATCAACGACGTCGTCGGGTGGCTGTTGCTTGCGCTCGTGACGGCCCTCGCATCGGCGCAGTTCAATTTGTGGCAATTCGGTTTGAAGGTGTTCGAAGTATTCGCGTTTGCGGTTTTTAGCTGGTTCGTGCTGCGCCCGTTCTTCAAACGCTTGATCGTGATGCTCGGCGGCGACCTCAAGCGCACAGGCAAGCTCAACGGCAATTTACTCGCCGCGTTGTTGCTTGGTATTTTTTGCTGCGCGATGAGCACCTATCAGATCGGCATTTTCGCGATCTTTGGCGGCTTTGCGATGGGTGTGCTGTTGCATGACGAAGTCGAGTTGGTCGCGGCTTGGCGCGACAAGGTCGGCACCTTCGTACTGGTTTTCTTCTTGCCGATCTTCTTTACCTACACCGGACTGCGCACCAACATCGGCGGTCTGGACAGCCTGGCCTTATGGGGCTGGTGCGCGCTAACGGTGGCACTGGCGACCTTCGGAAAAATGGCGGGAGCCTATGGCGCGGCGCGCTGGTCCGGGCTAAACCGGCACGAAGCGGGCCTCCTGGCGATCTTGATGAATACGCGCGCGCTGATGGAGCTGATCGTGATCAACGTCGGTTTCGATCTGGGCGTAATTTCGCAAAACGTTTTTACGATGCTGGTCTTGATGGCGATTATCAGCACCGTGATGACCTCGCCGGGGCTACGTGCCGCCCTACCCAAATTGGGCCTCGGTTCGGTGCCCACCATACCGTAGGCGCGCCATAATAGAACTTTAGGTGCCAGAATTTAGGTGGCAATACCCGGCTTTTAGCGGCGCACCCGGCGCAGCCACAGCATCGGCAGGCGGATCAGAAAGCCGGTCAGCAGGCGGCTATGCATCCACGCGAGCAAGGCGTTGTCGCGCCAGTAGTTGAAGTGCGACACCCCGCCGTCGCCGGGCGAAAAATATTTGACCGGTGCGGGCTGATTGATCGGCCGCACGCCCTTCCAGCACAGACGCACGACCGCCTCTGGGTCGAAGTCGAAACGCCGCATCCAGCGCTGCGCTCGCATCACATGCAAGAGCGGGGCAATCGGATAAACGCGAAAGCCGAACAGCGAATCGCCGATGCCCGACCACAAGGTTTCCAGATTCGCAAACCAGTTCGAAATACGCCGGCCGCGGACCCTGAGCAGCGGCGCACTGGCATCGAACACCGGCACGCCGAGCACCATGGCATCAGGTTGGGCCTGCGAACGCGCGACGAAAACCGGGATCAATTCGGCAGGATGCTGGCCATCGGAATCCATCGTTAGCGCATGGCTGTAACCGCGCCGCGCCGCCTCTTGCAAGCCATGCAGCAACGCTGCACCCTTGCCCACGTTTTGCGGCAGTTCGATAATTTCGAGCCCGTCATCGCCGTGTGCCAATTCGCGCAGCTGTTGCGCCGACCCGTCGGTGCTACCGTCGACGATCACCCAAACTGGATTCCACTGGCGCCGCGCTTCGGTCACGGTGCCCAACAGCTTGGCGCCGGGATTGTAGCTGGGGATCAAGACCACGTGCGTGGTTGAGCGCACCCCCGAACCCAATCCCGAGCGCATGTTGCCGCTCGCCGATTCGTTGGGCGTCAGGTTCATAGCGGACTCGGCCGCCATCGGTGCGGGTGTCATAGCAAGTGCCCTGGGCCGTCTTCGGCGGCTTGTCGGCGCGTGCGCGTGATCGAGCGCGCAGCCGGTTGCGTGCCCGGGTGCACCGTCGTAATGGCTTGGAACGGTGGGCGCGTACCGCCGGGCGAGCGGAGATCCTCGGCAGTCGTGCGGTCACTTGCACCGGCGGTCGCGACAGCACGCGCGCTCGTACCCAATTCATCGATGAAATACTGATGCAGCTCGTCGAGGAACTTGTGGTCATCGTCACCGACTTCGAAAACGCGGCCCAGCCGCACGCGATAGACGATCGGAAACGGTGGCCGATGAAACAAAGTCCAGCCTTTGGTCAGGTACGGCGAATCGGTTTCGATGATGACCGTTTGCACGGGCACTTTGGCCGCCCGCGCGATCACGCACACCGCGCGTTGGCACCGTCCGATCGGCACGGAGGAGGAGCGGGTGCCTTCGGGAAACAGCAACAACGACTGGCCGCGTTGCAGATCGCTGACCGAGCGACGGATCATCTCGCGCAGCGACCCATTGCTGATATAGCGCGCGAGTCGGGCGCCCGCGCTCAAAAATATATTCCTCAGCAATTCATCTTTCATCACGCAGCCGATTTGTGGCAACCGCGAAATGATCAACACCGCGTCGAGCAGGCTGGGGTGATTCGGGGCAACGATCTGCGGCCCGGCATCGCGCAGCGCATCGAGTTCGCTCAGATCGAAACGTGCCGCCCGCATCCACACCAGCGCACGCAGATAAAATCGGAAAAACCCGGTTACCGCGCTGCGGCCGACCCGCTGCCCTCGTGCGGCGGGCAGAACGCGCTGAAATAGCCACGCAAAAGGCGCCCAGATCATGCACAACGCACCGAGCAGGATCAAGCCCGCCCACATCCGCGCGGTGTCGCGTATTTGGCCGAGTCTGCTTTGTTTCATCCGTTCACCTCCATCAGTTCGGCGTGAGCGAAAGTGAGCGCATGCAACGAGCCCGGATCGCCGTTGATGGCCATGCCAAGCACGGTCTCATTGTTGCGTGCCATGTGTGCCTGGACCGAGTCCGAGCCATGCCACGCGACGCTGAGTGTTGC
>Ga0302314_10007964_pt1 | contig 18956 bp, 21 predicted proteins | sample III_Palsa_N2_3_FD_200533 | JGI IMG/M metagenome (GOLD analysis project Ga0302314, IMG submission 200533) | Peat permafrost microbial communities from Stordalen Mire near Abisko, Sweden - III_Palsa_N2_3 | ecosystem: Environmental > Terrestrial > Soil > Palsa > Peat permafrost | place: Sweden...
AGGCTCGCTGGAAGTGGATCTCCGCAGCGCGGGCCTCGCCAAGCTTGTCCACATCATCCAGATACCGCGCCCACTTCTCAGCCGATTCGCGGACCAGATCGCGAGGCTCCTCGTTTCCAATTAGCGCCGCCCACTTCTCGGCCGATCGGCGAGCGATATCCTCACTGTGCACAGAAGTGCGATCTCGCTCCAGGCCGCGCGCCTCGGGCGGCGCATGTTGCGGCTCGGCGCGCGCACGCTGACCTTCGCGGATGCGTTCGGCGACGAAGCTGTGGCCGCCGCGCCGCTCGATCTCGTACGCGACGCGCGGTATCCATGGCTTGCGTTCGCGAGCGATGCCTTGGGCCGCGAGGCTCCGATGGTCGATACGCACATCGACGTGCGCGGACTCGAGCGCCGCGTTCGCCACCTCCGCCCAACGCCGCCGCGCGAAGAAGAGCTCCTCGACGCCGCGTCCGAGCCCCAGCTCCCGCCGAGCGCTGTCACTGAGATCGAACGTCGTTTTTCTCCCCAAGCCATCGCGGGACACCTCGCGCGTGGTGGCCAACAGATGAGCATGAAAGTTGCGGGGATCGCTTCCTCGGAAATTTCGCGGCGCGTGGACCACCGCGTCGACCGCGAATCCGTAGCGCTCCGCAAGCTCCTGCCCAAAGCCGCGCACCGCATCGACCCGCTGCGAGTGAGTGAGCTCCGGAGGCAGGGCAACCATGTACTCCCGGGCCACCCGGGCGTTCTTTTGCTTCTCGGCCATCTCCGCGGCGTTCCAAAGAGTGGAACGGTCAGTAGCCCAACTCATGTCGGAGCCGGAGAGCCGGGTCGGGAGCAGGATCTCCTTGTGCATGACATCCTGCCGATCGGTGTGATCATAGGTGCGTCCCGAACGTTCGTCGCGAATGCGCTCGCCCGAGCGATACGCGGCGAGGCTCGGCGCGCTGCTGCCGTTCGAGCGGCTGAAGGTTTGCATCTGGAAGGTAAAGATCGCCATGGCCGCTCAGCTGCCGAGCATCGAGCCAAGGAACTGAGGGTCGTACGCGTACCCCATCGCGCCGGCCTGCAACGCTTCGTCGATGTGCTCGAGAGTCACAGCGGCGGCGCGCGCCGCCATCGTCGGAAGAAAGGCGCCGTCCGGCTCGCAGAACAAGTCGTGGTCCTCGATCAAGGCGCCGCAGGCCGCGCAATGATTCGCCCAGTACGATCCTTGAGTGCGCCGGCTGAATGCGAATCGGTAGCCTTTTGATACGGCCTGTAGGCGGCGCCGGACTGCCTCGGGCAAGTACTTCACGTAAAAAAGAAACGCGCTCCATTCCGCGGTTTCCCAATCACAGGCGACGAACTCGTCCGCCTCGATATTCCAGTCGGGCTCCAGCGACTGATGGTCCGGCGGCAGAGCGAGGGCGAGCAACCGCATCTCGGCACCGCAGCGATCGCACTCTCCCGTCGCGCGGACTATCCAATAGCTACTTGAACGGACGTTGACCTCAGCGTTCGCGCCTGAGTCGCCCATGCATGCCACTCCTGTCAGATGATCGCGAGCGCTCGAAGGACACCTTGAGCCATTCGCTCGTTGAAGCCACTTTTAGATAACCGCAAAAATCCGGCAGTCCCTCGATCTCGGAGGGCATCACCGCGGCCTCCGTCACGCGCTGCTCACTGGTGTTCTTCGAGCGCCGGGAGCCGCTGCGCGCGAACAACCCCTCGCGATCGCTGCCGCGGGAGATCTGTCTTCTCGAGACTTCGCGCTCGCCGATCAGGCGCGACGCGAATTGGGACGTACCGCCGTGCTCGCTTGCCGAACAGCGCAGGATCAGCGTGTTGCCGCAATTCTCGACAATCGTCTGCGCGTCGGCGCCGTAGGTGCTGGAGACTTGCGCGGCTGACTGAAAGCCGAGGCAGCAGCGCCCGCCAAATTTTCGCAGCCGCGCAAGCGCATCCTTGAGCCCGTCGATTTCGCCGAGTGCGTCCAACTCGTCGATCACGAACCAAAGACGTTGATCGGCGCCCTCCTCGCCGTGCATCGCCTCGAAGATCGCGAGCCTCATCCACGTCGCAATCACCGATTTGAGGGCCTGGATTTGACCGGCCCTGTAGGGAATGAACAAGGAGCCCGCCGACGGGCCCCTGATCCAGCGGCTCACCGAGAACGGAGCCGCCCTTTGCCGGGCGATGTGCTCCAGCGCGGCGAGCGCGGAGACAGCCACCGAACGGATCGAGCCGAACATGCGTGCATTTTCCGGATCGAGGAAGGGTTGCGCGGACGTACCGGCGACCACGGGTCGCAACTCTTCCGGCGACGCCTCTGACATGAGCCGCCACAGCTCCGCACAGTCCGCGCGATTCGAACCGCGGCAGTGGCGCAGCACGGCGCCCAGGAATGTCCGCGCATAACCGCGCCACTCTCCGGCTCCGCGGTCATGCGTTTCGGGAATGAGGCTGCCCGCGAGTTGCTCGATGTCGTAGGCATTGCGAATTTCGGCCAATGGATCCCATTTGAGTGAGCGCTTCTCGAACGGGTTCAATACGACGTCGCCACGATAGCGATCAAAGAAGCGAGCGCGATAACCGCCGTCGGGATCGGCGAATATCGCGCGGTCGCCGCGCGCCAGCGCCTTGGCCAGAAGCTGGCCGATCGCGGTGGATTTTCCCGTTCCCGTCGTGCCCAGAACTTTGAAGTGCTTGGTCTCATCGCGCAGGCGCACAGGAACTCCGGCGAACGATAGCTGTTCGGCGCCCATGGCGCCGGGCGGCCGCTGCGTCGCGCGGCGCGCGGCACGCCGTGCGGCCGCGCCCTCTCGGATCCGCACCCCGCGCTTGTGAACTTCGGCCGGACGTCCCGTCAGCAGACGCGCGAAAAGGACGATGCCGAGCGCGAGGGCAGCCGCGACAGGCGCCACCGGCGCGGCACCTTGGTCGAAAATCGCGACAATCCAGTGCATGGCTCAGTAGCCCTCGACGACGAAATAGTCCGCTTTGTCGCCGTAGGTGGGCGCGCTGCGATCGACGCGAACACAGAGGCGCGCGCGCTCGCCGCAATGCCGCCAATCGATGCGGCCTCCGCTCTGCTCGAGACGACCGACGCTTGCCCGGAGCTCATCCCGTCTTGCCTGCAGCGCCTCGATCTGCGCGGCGGACGGCAGCAGCCAGTAGGCGAGTCCGCACGGGATGGCCGCCGACAAGAGCACGGTCAAGACGCTGAGGATCAAGCCCCGCAGATGCGCCGCACGCTTCATTTCTTTGAGTGACCGCGCAGCACGCCGACTCTCGGCGGTCAATTCATCGAGCTCCTCGACGAGCGTGCGACGGATCTCCTCACGCACCACGCCGTCGAGATCCTGCGTGTGCGCACGTAGTTTCTCGAGATGGCTTTCCGCCATTTTCTGGTGCGCCTGCGCACTCTGCATCAGAAGCCCGAATTTCATGGTCGTCTCATCGACGCCGCCGGCGCGCTCAGCCATGGTTATGGCCCCCGCCGGCGATCCGACGCTTGCGTTCGGGCTCGTACCAGATTTCCTTGATGAAGCGTTCATGCTCCTCGACACCGAACTGGATGACGACGTCGATCAAGAGATATAGAAGACTCTTGATGTCCTCGCGCGCGAGCTCGCGACCGCCTGCGTTCTGCTTCACCAGCAGCACCAATTGCTCGAAGGCGAGGTCGGCGCTCGCGGCATGTATGCTCGTGATCGAGCCTGGATGGCCGGAGTTGACGTTGCGCAAGTAGTCGAAGGCTTCTTCGGAGCGCAGCTCAGCCAGCAGGATCCGGTCCGGTTTCATGCGCAAGCAACACTCGAGCAGCTGTTTCGGCGTCACTCTGGCGACTCCCTGGTCGTCTTTCGAATAAAACAGGCGCACGTGGTTCGGATGGCGGTCGAGCACGAGCTCTTGGGCATCCTCGATGGTGATCAGCCGCTCAGCCGGCGATATCTCGCGAATGAGCGCCTTGGTCCACGTGGTCTTCCCCGAGCCCGTGGGGCCGGACACCAGGATGTTTTTGCGGGCCGCGACCGCCGCGCGCATGAAAGCGGCGTAATCGCCGATGGAAAGCAACCGCTGCAGTTCTTGCTCGGTATCGTCCAGCCTGTCGGCGGCGCGGCGCGCACGCCGGAAAATGCCGCGTCGCTCCAGCTCCTCGATGCTCCACACCGCATCGGCGGGTCTGCGGATCGCGATGGCAACGCATCCGGGCGATGTGGCGGGCGGCAATACCACCTGCACGCGCTCGCCGGTCGGCAGTGAAGCCGACAAGAGCGGCGCCGTCGAATCGATGCGCTGCTGCGTTGAGTTGGCGACGAGCTTTGCGAGTCGGCTGCACCATTCGAAGTCGGCGAAAGGCAGTGCGTGCCGTTGCCATCCGCTGCGCAACTCGACGAAGGCTTCATGCGGCCGGTTGATGCAAAGCTCGGTGACCTCGGGGTCGGCGAGCAGCGGCCGCAACGCACGCATGGTCAGCGCGAGCGACGACGAGTCGGCCTGCCGATCAACGGGTGGTCGTGACGGGTCGCAGCTCATACACCGATCTGAAATCCAGGTCCCGGGCGACCAGCACCTGGATCCGATCCCCGTTCTTTTTCACCACGGTCGGAGCAATGTTCACCGTCCCCTTGAGCACCTCGGTCGTCACGCTTTGCGATCCTGCCGGGTCGACGATGACCGTGCCGCCGCCATTTCTCGTCGAGGCAGCCTCGACGGCTCCATCGACGATAGAGATCAGCATGGCGGCGCCGAATCTTTCCCAAAAATGGCGGTTCACCTCACCGGGCAGTCCCGAGCGTCCCAGCTCGTCCGCGCCGGGCGATGCCAGAGGCACGACCACGCCGGTTGGGGTGCGGGCTTCGGTCCATAGTACAAACACCCGTGCTTGGCCTTGCTGCACCTGCCCTTGAGTCTCGCCGATCAACTTGGTGCCGCGCTCCATCAGCACCACCTTGCCGTCGACTCCGAAGGCGTCCGTGGCCATCACGCAAGTGGTCATTCCCGGCAGCGTCGAGTCGATGGCCGTCTCGAGAGTGCAATCGATGAAAGCGCCCTTCGGCAGTAGCAGACGCTGTGCCGGCAGCATCTCGGCATGAGCGGCCAGGGTTGGCGCGGCGTGCAGGAGCGCCGACAGCCCGCCGGAAGGGACAGCTGCCGCGGACACACCGGACGGAGGTCCCGAAGCCGCAAGCATGTCGGCCGGTGCGCTACCGGCCCCGGGCTGTGCATTCGAGAACACGGCGCCCGAGAGCTGACGCTGTTGCGCGAGCTCCTCGGGAGTCGGCGGCGCGGGCGCACCATAGCCTGCCGCGCTCGTCGCAAGCGGGATCTCGGGCAGCGTCGTTGCCGTCATTGCCGCCCGGTCCGGCGCGCTCATCGACGGCGGGTCCAATGCCGGCGGCCCGTCCAGTGCGGCCGGCAGCGGCGGGTCGATACGACCCAGGCTCGGTAAGACGGTATCGCCGGCGGCGTGATTCGCCGCCGTGCTTTGAATGTTGTTCCGGATCCGCGTCTGGCGCGAGGCGTTGTTCGCGTAATACCAGATCAGAGTGCCCAATCCGAGCACGGTCATGAGTGACACGGCAAGCACGTTGCTCAACCGCGACTGCATGGAGACCGAGCGAGTGACGAGCGTCGCCGCTCGTTCGCCGGCCACCTCGTCCGGGCCTGTATCCGCCGCGTTCACGGCACCACCCCGGGAACGGTGCGTTGCACATCGGGTGTGACGGTACCGGAGTCGAGCCGCAATCCCGCGCCCGTGAAGCCTTGGTTGACGATGCATCCGGCAAGCTTGCCGCGCCGCAGGATGAACTGACGGGCGACTCTGTGCACGACCACGTCGCCGGAATCCATGCTGAAATTCAGCAGCGATTCGGTGGCGTCGGCGTTGCGCACGAAGATCGCGGGCAGCTCGGCGTTGGCGGCGAATCGCAGGCGCGTATGCACCCCGTCGTCCGAGGCGGATAAGGGCTTGAGCGTCGGACTGCCGCAATACCAGTAGTCGATATTCCGCGGCCGCTTGGCCGAGGCACGGTCAAGCGCTGTGTCGATACGCTCGGCCGCCTGTTCGGCCTGCGTCCGCGCGGACGTCGCAGGGTATGTGAAACGTACCGCGAACATGACCTCCGGATCCTCCGTTCCCGGACGCCACACCACGGCTGTGTAGTCGAGCTGATAGCGGCGGCGGTTGGTGAGCACCGTGAGATTGGTGGCCACTTTCGCCGCCTTCGGTTTTAAGAACAGGTGGTTTTCCGTACCGAAGTACGAGATCCCTTCCATGTCGCCCGCGCCGAGGCCGACGAAGCTCTCTCCCGCCTCGAACTCGAAATCGATCTGGTACCCGACGAACCCTCGCACTCGATAGACCTGGTCGCCGTCGTACGCTGCGTAGCGGATTCGACTGTCCGCAACGCCTCGCGTCGGCACCGTCTCGGCATGCAGCACCGGCGAAAGCAGTGCGCCCTGCAGCACTGCCGCGGCGGCCACGATTCTCAGAGCAGCGTTCGAGGTTTTGCTACGAATCATGATGATGGTCCTTGTCGGCAGATCCCTCGACAGGGGCCTCCGGCTCGGTCTTGAACTCGATGACCTTGAAGCCGAGCGGATTCCAGCGCCTCGTGCGCGGATCCTTCGCGGGCTGCGTGTACGCGTACTGGACGGTCGCAACCCAGTGGGTGAACTTGTCCTCGGCGCCCGCACCGGCTCGAAGCGCTTTGAGGTAGCGGACCTGCGCGAGATCGGCGAGGCCGCTCGCGCGGGTGAAGAAACTCACCGCCTTGACCTGGACGCTCACCGTGCTGCCGTCCTTGTGGACGTTGAGCGGAGAATCCGGATTGGTGGCGGTCCACATCGCGTACCAAGCTTGATTACGTTGCGGAGAATGGAACGCGCCGCATTCCTCGTAGTCGCTCTCCGCGGTCGCAAAATTGAACCGCTCGCAGACGGTCACATAGTGAGTAAGAAAGTAGCGGGTCACAGCCTCCTGAGGCGTCGCCCGGGCGTCATACGCAGGGACCACATCGACGACGCCCGTGGTGTTGTCGACGCGCACCACGAACGGATCCACGCGCTTCAACGGCATCAGCATGACGAGCGCGAGCGCGCCGCACACCGCACAAGCCCATCCGGCGCCCGCCACCCACCACGCGATTCGAGCGCTATGACGCTGCTGTGCCGCTCGATCGGCATCCCATGACTGGGATTCCTGCAAATAAGCTTCCAGCTCGGGCTCCGTGCTCACGGCGCGCCACTCTCGTCCGACTTCGCATCGGCGGGCGCCGCGACGGGCCCCGGCGGATTGATCGGCGTGAGATGAGCATCGCAACGCAGATCATGTTTGGCGCAACCGCCAAGTAGAATGAACGCCAGCGGAATTAAAGCCTGCGGAATGAGACCCAATGGAAATAAACTTACGCGAACCAGCCACATGGCATCCTCCTGTGTAAACGGGCGCTCGATATCGGTATTCATGGACGGGGCCTCCGCCAGCCATGGGCGAGCGCATGAATGCCGTCGCTGGCTCGGCGATAAATGGTTTGGCCCGCGCGGGCGCCGGCCGTCGCGGCGCGGTCTGCGAACGCCGGGGCCGCGGCAACGGCACTCAGCGACCCGAGCGCCGCGTAGGTCGCGACGGGACCGGCGAGCGCAACTCCTCGGCGCCAGCCCGAAGTCAGCACGCGGCTCACCATGCCAAACGTGCTCAACGCCGTCCCGCCCGCCACGCTCGATGCGATCGGCATCACTTGCCGGAGGATCAACAGCACCAGCCCCGCGATCAGCATCATGTGCAGCGCATCCACGGTGAGGATCGCGCTGCCGCGTGCCGCGGTTTGTGCCGCGTAGGATTGAACCACCTGCAGCAGCAAAGCTGCCACCATTACCGTCAGAATGGTGACCAGTGCGTAGTTCGCGAGCTGCGCGATCCACGCCGAAAAGAATCTGCGGGTCGAGTCGAAGAACAGCATCGCGATGAACAGCGGCCCGAGCGCGAGCAGCACGGCGAGCGCGATGTTCGACAGAGCGATCAGGAACATGGCATAGACGCAAAGCAATCCGATCAGGCACCACACCAGCGCGCCCGCCAACACAAATCCGTAGCCGCTCAATGCATGTCCCTGCATCCAGAGGTTGCCGGCGACGGTCCCTCCGCTCTCCCAGATCGCATCGATCGTGCCGACCGGATCACCCGCGCCTACGACGGCCTGCGCGAGCTGCGCCGGGGCGTTGTAGAATGTGTCGACGATCACCGTGTTGTACAACCACAGATTCAAGGTGACGCCCAACACGACAGCCAGCATTACGATGCGCTTGACGCCGGCGACGAACGGCTCTTCGATTTGACCCGTCAGCTGCAAATATCCCCACACCATCACGTACAGCACGGCGAGTGTGACCACCGTGGGCTCCAGAACACCGGCGAGGCGGGCGGTGTTGGTTCCGATGTAGGCCGCCAACTGACTGTTCAGCCAGCTCCAGAACGTTGTGAAAAATCCCATGACGATCACGGCGCCGGCTGAAAACGGGTCGCGAATTGACCTTGACCGACGATGACCTGCTCGTGTTCGCGCTGCGCGTTCGCCGCGGACATCGCCTCGGTGGCCTGAGCGAGCACCTGGAGCTTGGTTTGTTCGTTCTGCAGCATGCCGAGCTCGGCGTTGATACGGGCTTGCAGCTCGAGGATTCCTTTCTGATCGTGTGCGCCCGGGATCGCCGCGATCAAGCTCTGAATCGCAGCGAAGCGGGCGCTCGAGTTCGACAACGCCTGCGCGGCCACGGCTTGGCGGAGCGCAATGGCTTGTCGATCGGCGATTACCTGCTGCTGAGCGGGCACCGGGAGCGCGGCGAGCTGGGACGTCGACATGACGGCGTTCGAGCTCATGGAAGCCTGGACGCCCGAGGAGAGGCCCGGATAACCCCCCGTTCCGCGCGAGGCTGCGGTCAACTGCGTGGAGCTCGTCGGCAAATAATTGCGCACGATACCGCTGAGCAGCAACTGCATGCCTCGATTGCCCGTCGTGCTGGCGAGCGCGGCCTGTGCCTGATTGAGCTGAGCTTGTGCCGTCTGCAGTTGTTGGCGCAGCGTCTGTACTTCCTGTATGAGTTGTGCGATCGCGCCGACGTCGATCACGGCCCATTGCGCGCGTGCGGCCGGCACGGCCGCGATAAACAGGATCAGACTCCTCGACACCCATCCGATTCTGGTCATGACTGCCACTCCGTCTGTCTGGAGGTTGCTCGTTCGTCGGCATTGGTCGCCATGAATGCCGGCAGCCAGTCATCGGGCAGCGGGCCGTGCGCGGCGATCAGCTCGCTCATCTGGGCGACCTTGACCGCTCGGCCGGAAATCACGGCGAGCTCGGCGTCGAAGCCCTTGAGATCGAGCCGGCATACCACGCTGTGGTGAGCTTGCTTGACCAGGAATGTCCGCGACCCCGGCTCGAGCTGTTCCTTGATGAGTTGGAACTCGCGGTCTGAAAGGCCAAATCCCTGCGTGTATTCCTCACGGCTGGCGTCCGCATTGGGGAAGAACACCTTGGTCGGCGTCTGCTCGACCAGTGTCCGGCTGATCGAGCTTTGCAAAACGTCGCTCGCGCTCTGAGTCGCGAGACACATGACCGCATTGAGCTTGCGCCAAGTCTTCGGACCGTCCTTCGCGAAATTTTCGAACGCAGGATCCGCAAGCAGCCGCCAGAACTCGTCCATCCAACAGACGAGGCGGCGTCCATCGAGCAGCTGCCGTACCAAATGAAACAGGTACAAGGTGACGGACGCGCGGGTGTGCGCCTGATCGAGAAACTCCGTCACATCGAATCCGACGACCGTGCGGCCCGCCAAACGCTGGGCAAGGGTATCCGTGGGATTATCGAATACCCAGGCGTAATCGCCGCGCCGGCTTTCGCACCAGCAACCGAGACGGGCGTACAGTCCCTCCGGATCCGTCGGATCCAGGAATTCCACCAGCCGCGACAGACGCCGCGCGGAAGGATCGAGCGCCAACGTGCCGCGCAGCGCCTGCTCGAGGTCTGCACGCTCTCTCACGGATGACGGCGGGCCGTCATGTCCTCGCCCGCGGCTTAGCTCGCCCAGCCAAACCTTCAGGAATTCGATATTGGAGGGCGTCGGAGGCAGCTGCAGGGGGTTGAAGCCTGTCGGCGCGCCGTTCTTCAGGGGGAAGTAGGCACCTCCCAAGGCGCGCACGAGGATCTCCAATCCTCGGTCTTTGTCGAATATCACTTGCGTCGTATCGCGGCGCGCCAGCATGGCGATCAGAAAGCCGATGAAGACCGTTTTGCCGGACCCGGTGGGACCGCAGATCAAGGTATGGCCCGTGTCTTTGCGGCTTCCGCCGTCGGGATCGACGGGATCGCTCGCGTGCAACGAGAAGTGGTACGGCGAGCGCGCGCTGGTCACGAGTACGGTCAGTGCTCGGCCCCAGTGGTTCCCGTCCGCGCGGCCTGCCGGATAGTTATGAAACGGCGCCATGGCGGCAAGGTTTCGCGACGTGATCGGCGACTTCCGAGTGCGGAACGGAAAGTTCCCGGGCAACTGCGCCCAAAAGGCGGCCTCGAGCGCCAGGTCCTCGCGTGCGACCAGCATGCCGACGTCGGCGAGGATGCCGCGCGCGTGCGCCACCTGGTCGTTGAGTAATTTGAGCCTCGTAGAGGGGTTCAGCCGCTCGGACGCCGCGATCTGCGGCAAGTCCACCATCAGCAGCAGAGAGAAATGATGATCACCCATCACGAATTCGTTGCTGGTGAGGGCATCGAGGGCGTCCTTGAGCTCCGCCGCCTGCGACACGGCGAAATCGCCTGCATTAGCCATGCGATTGAACTGCCGCTGCAGCAGTCCCTGCCCCGTCGATTTGCTCAAGAATGCGAACGACTGGGTCAGAATGAAAGACAGCGGGGCCGAAAGCAGCCGGTCGTACATGCCGACCACCGTGGGCGTCGGGTACTCCTTGATGCCCAGCACCGCGCCGGCTCGAGTCTCGGTCGGCGTGCGGTATTCGATGGCCTCCGAGCCGAAATATAATCGAGTGCTGGCCAGAGCCTCATTGAGAGGCCCGCGGGGAAGCGGTATGCGCTGGTGCTCGCCGTTGATCAACAGCGCGAAGTACTCGAGGAGCGAGGAGTACCAAACGCTGCCTCTGCAATAGCAGCCGAGCAACTCCGGTTCGTACCGGCCGAGGGAGGCAAGCAGCGTCTGCGAGATCTTGTCGCATGCATCGAGTGCGTCGGCCAGCTCCGCTCGCCGGGCCCCGTGCTGCGCTCTCGAGATGGCTCGGGCCAAAAGTCCCGTCGCCGCGCCCGCCACCGGCCGGTACAGCACCGTGACGTAGAGCTCGTTGAGCATGAGGGTCTCGCCGCTCAATCGCCGGCGATAGCGCGTATGCAGCGACTCGGCGAACAGGTTGCCGGGCTGCCGCTCCGATGTCTCTCCCAGTTCATCCAAGCAGATGGATCGGCGGATGAGATGCGACCACAGCGCGACCCCCGGACTCGCAATATTCCTCCAGAGCACGTTGAGGCGCGCGTGCCAATTGTTGAGCTCGGCATCGTCCCGCGTTTCGAAGCTCGCGCCTCCGATCCGCAGCGCCTGCACGTAGTCGCCGAACTGAGTGCGGATGACGGTGGGCGCCACATGCGCGCGGTAAGGAATCCGTTCCGCGGCGCCGAGCTCCCGTCGCAAAGCGCCGTCGTGCCTCACGGCCGGCATGACGACGCCTCCCGATGCACATGCACGAGCTCGATCGAGCCGGCGCGGCGGCGGCCGCAGCGATCAGGCAGTCCGGTCGCCAGGGGCGAATAACTGCTCGCCTTCCACAATCGCCAGTTCGCGAATAACGCCGGCAACCGTGTGCGCGCGCAAAGCAGAACCAGGTCGAAGAACCGGGCGTCGCGGGCGCAGAGCAACATGCAGATCCCATGGATGGGCGCGCACAGCAGCAGGGTCAGCAGATTTTTCGTGAGCAAGAACGCCTCCAAGGTAAACACCATGTTGACGAGCAGCGCCGAGTAGGTGACGCCCCAGCGCATCGGCGGCCGGGTGGCGCCAACGAACAGCGGATCTTCCGTCAATCCCGCGTTGAGATCGCTCATCACTCGCTCCTAAACGCCGAACATGCCGCGCACCCAGGTCACGATCTGCGGTGCGCCGAACGCGATCGCGATGCCCAAAATCGCGCCCAGGCACCACCCCCACGACATTCGATTTGCCATCGCCATGCCGCCCAGGACCATGACCAAAATGATCGCGACCGGCGTGAGCCACGCCAAGATGTTCGTTTGTAGCGCGCTCGCGCCGGTCATGAACGGCGAGGTCTGCGCCAGGCAGAGCCCGGGTGCGCACGTCGCCAGCGCGACGAGGAGCAAGGGCAATGACAGCGGCACGCGGCGGATCTGACTTGGATGGGGGTGGTGCATGGCGAGAATCCTTTGCTTTCAGGGCTTGAAATGACGCTTGGGGCTAGATCTCGGTCTCCGTCTCGTCGAGCTCCCGCTCCGCCCGTCTGGCAAGCTCCTCGCGCTTCGTCTTGCCGGGTGCGCCGAAGCGGAACGACTGCACGATGAACGAATGGTCGAAGTGCAGTTCACCCTCCTTATCGGTCCAGTTGTTCGATCGGATCCGCGCCTCGATGAAGAGCTGATCACCCTTGCGCACGTTCTTCGCGATCGACTCGCCGAGAGCATCGAACGCCACGAACCACAATGTCGTCACGATCTCGCGGGCGTTGCCTTGCTCGTCTTTGCCCGCATAGTCGTTCCCTACCAGGCAAAACTTCGTGTACGTGGTATCGCCCTTCGCGGCGAGCTCGGGGTCATTCGAGAGGTTGCCGACCGCGGTCAGATTGAAGCTATTCATGCATGATCTCCTGTTGAGTTGACTGCGCGGCGACGGCATCGGTGTCGCTCGCGTGAGTGACAGTCTGCGAGAGACGCCGCGGCACGAATACCAAATTAAGTCATCGATATGCGAAGAAAGACGCGCGCCGCGCGCCCGCTAAAAAACTGTGCATAATCACGCCATGACTCGCTTGACTCCGATACCGAGCACCACGGACGCGCAACCGGCGTTGCGGGTCACGGGCCTGACCAAGCGCTACGCAGGAATGCTGGCGCTCGATGCCGTGTCGTTCAGCGTGGAACGCGGTGAGATCGTGGGACTGCTGGGCCCCAATGGCGCGGGCAAGACCACGACCATCAACGTGATACTCGGCGTGCTCGAGCCGAGTGCGGGCGAGGTCGCGATCGACTCGATCGATATCGCGCGGGCGCGCTCGCTCGCGCTCACGCGCGCGAACTTCGCCGCCGTTTATGCAGCGCTCCCCGGCAATCTCACGGTGAAGCAGAACTTGCGGTTTTTCGGGCTGCTCTACTCGATCGATGCGCTCGCGAGCCGCATAGATCAATTGCTCGAAGAATTCGACCTCGAACATCTGCGCGACACACGCTGCGGGCTTTTGTCCTCGGGCGAGCAAACGCGCGCGGCGCTCGCGAAGGCGCTCATCAACCGTCCGAGCTTGCTGCTTCTCGACGAGCCCACAGCCTCGCTCGATCCTTCCGCCGCGCAAATCATTCGCGCGAGGATCAAGCGTCTTGCGCAGCAGGAGCGCTGCGGCATTCTGTGGACTTCGCACAATATGCAGGAAGTTCAGGCGGTGTGCGACCGCGTGCTGTTTCTGTCGCACGGCAAGGTGTTGCTCGAGGGCGACCCGAATACGCTGCCCGAGGAGCATGGCACCGCAACCTTGGAGGAGCTGTTCATCCGTGTGGCACGCGAGCCGCTGACGTTGCCGGTGCCCGATCCATGAAGCTGCGACCGATCGCGGCGATCGTGCTGCGGCAACTCTATCTCCTGCGTCAGAGTCCGGTGCGCATCTTTGGTCTGGTCGTGTGGGTGACCATCGACATCGTCTTGTGGGGCTTCATCACGCGCTACCTGAACACGGTGAGCGGGAGCGGCGTCAACTTCGTGCCGACGCTGCTCGGCGCAGTGCTGCTATGGGACTTCAGCGAGCGCATGATGCAGGGAGTCAGCACCGCCTTTCTCGAGGACGTGTGGTCGCGCAACTTCCTCAACCTGTTCTCCTCACCGCTGTCGATCGCCGAGTACATCTCGGGGCTCGTCATCACGAGCATGCTTACGAGCAGCTTAGGGCTCGTCGCCATGCTGGTGGTGGCCACCGCGGTCTTTCACCTGCAGTTCTTCACACTCGGCTTCTCGCTGTCGGCTTTCATCCTGGTGCTGTTCGTATTCGGCATCACACTCGGCATCTTGGCGACCGCTATCGTGCTGCGCTTCGGGCCGGCGGCGGAGTGGCTGCTCTGGCCGCTCCCTGCGCTGCTTTCCCCTTTCGCTGCGGTTTTCTATCCGCTCGCCATACTGCCGCCTTGGATGCAGGCGGTGGCGCGGGCGCTGCCGCCTGCATACGTCTTCGAGGGGATGCGAGGCCTCTTGGCCGGCGGAGCGTTTCCCAGCCGGCACCTGCTGGAGGGAGGCGCCGTGGCCGTGGCGGAGCTCTTTGCGGTTGCCTATTTGTATGCGCGGGTGTATCGCCGCGCGGTGCGCACCGGGCTGCTCGCGCGTTATAGCGCCGAGGGGGCAGCTTAGGAGCCTGGCTTACGCTGGGCTGCGAAGTCGCCCAGCAGTCTCTCCATGACCTCGACGTCGATGGGCTTGGTCAAGTGATGATCGAAGCCGGCGGCGCCGGCGCGCTCTTTGTCCGCCGGCTCTCCCCAGCCCGTAACAGCGACCAGGAAGACGTGCCGTCCCCACGGCTCGTTGCGCACGGCGCGCGCCACTTGGTCGCCGGTGAGCCGCGGCATGCCGATGTCGAGAATCATGACATCGGGCATCGCTTGGCGCGCAATCTTCAGCGCTTCTTCCCCATCGTGAGCGATCAGCACCTCGTGATCGCTCATCTCGAGGAGCGCTCCTAAGCTGAGCGCCGCATCACGATTGTCGTCCGCTACTAATACCTTCATGCGACCGCCTCTTGCTGAGATGCCGGCCTGCGCAAGCTTCGCCAGCGTCGGCTGCGCGGGCAGTTTGGCGACGGCCCGGGTAGGGGTCAAGTCGTTGCGCAGCGTGGCCGGTTCCTTTAACGTAAGTCATGGAAGATGGCGCTTACCGCATGCAGGCCGCTACCGCCGCCGGTGCGCCGGTCTTCGTTCCCTGGCGTGTAGTTCCACCGCTCCTCAGCACGGCGCTCATCATGCTGGGCGCCGGCTTGTTGGGATCGCTCTTGCCGCTGCGATTTTCGGCAATGGGTTTTTCGCCCGGCACGATCGGTCTGATTGCAACGGCGGAGGCCCTGGGTTTCCTGGTCGGCTGCCTTTACAACCACAAGATCATCGCGCCCGTGGGGCTCGAGCGCGCTTACGCCGCATTTGCCGGCATGAAGGCGGTCGCAGTCTCGAGCCTTTATTTCGCACAAAGCGTGCCGGTATTGATGCTGTTCCGCTTCATGATCGGATTGAATGCGGCCGGACTCGCGATCATCGTGGAGAGCTGGTTGAACGCGCTGGTGCCGAACGAGCAGCGTGGCCGGGTATTGACGCTCTACGTGCTGGTATACGGCCTTTTCTACGGCGCCGGTCAGCTGCTGGCGCAAAATCTCGACGTGCGAGGTCCGGAATTTCTCATCATCTCGGGAATCTGCACCACGCTGGCCCTCGTACCCATGGTGGGCATAAACGTCCGCGCGCCGCAGCTGCCGCAGCGCGTCAAGCTGGAGATCTTGAAGGCAATGCGCACCTCGCCGGCCAGCGTGATGGCATGTCTGCTGAACGGCCTGATCCTGACCGGTTTCTTCACGGTGGGACCGCTGTTCGGAGTACGCATCGGATTCGACCAGCAGCATGTCGTCATTCTGATGGCCTGCGTATCGCTCGGGGGCCTCTTTCTACAATGGCCGATCGGTCATCTGTCGGACAAGATCGACCGGCTGTACGCGCTCATCGGGCTTGGCATAGGAATACTCGCGATCGCTGCGGCGCTCGTGAGCGTCGATCACCGCATGCCCTTTTTCCTGATCGGCATCCTATTCTCGGTCTTCGGCGGCTTCGCGGAAAGCCTCTATGCGGTCGGCGTTGCGCATGCCAACGATCGAGCCGACAAGAGCGACTATGTGGCGCTATCCTCGACACTCTTGTTCGTCTGGGCGCTCGGTGCGGCGATCGGGCCCACCACCGGTACGTTCGCCATCCAGCTCATTTCGCCGAGCGCGTTCTTCGACTACGTGATCGTGCTGACCGCGGGCTTCACGCTGTTCGCGACCTGGCGCTTGCGGCGCCGCAAGCAGGATCGATGCGTCGAGCAGCGCGAAGTGTTCCTGCAGTACCCGCAGACGTCGCCGGAAATCTACGCCTGGCTCCCTTATCACAAGGAGTCCGACAGCGCGGCGCCGACCGCCGACTCCGACAGTGGGGACGAGGTATGAAGCTCGGGGAAATAATGACCACGCGGGTCGTGACGGTAGAGTTCGACGATTCGCTCGCGACGGTGAAAGAAATCTTCGATTCGCTCCGTTTCCATCATTTACTGGTGATCGGATCGGACAAAAAGCTTTGCGGGGTGATCTCCGATCGCGACTTGCTGCGTGCCATCAGTCCGTATGTGGGAACTCTCTCGGAAACCGCGCGCGACTCGGCGACGCTCAAGAAGCGGGCCCACCAGATCATGACTCGCGCACCGGTGACGTTACGCCCCGAGGCGACTCTCACGGATGCCATCGAGCTATTACTCGCGCATCGCGTATCGTGCATTCCCATCGTGAGCGCGGAGTTCAAAGCCGTGGGCATCGTCAGCTGGCGGGACATCCTTAAGTTCCTGCCGGGGACTCCCGGCGCGGAGGGACGAGGACGATGAGGCCGCTCTTTTTATGCGTGATCGCCCTGGGCGGCGGCTGCGTGATCGCCGTGGGCGGGGGCCTACTCGTGGGGTGCTCGCGTGCGCCATCGCCGCAGGCGCAGGCGCGGGCGCGGGCGCGGGCGGATGAGCCTAGCCTCATCCACACACCGCCCATAAAGCAGCTGGACTTGAAGCAACTCAAGGCGCTTTCCATAGAGTGCGAAAAATACCTGCCCGGGCAGTTTGCGCGGGGACCCTACGAAGCCGCCTATTGCCAAGCGGCGATCGATGCCTGGGGGGACGCCCCCCTGCAAATGATGCGCATTCCCGCACCGCCGCACGCGAATTGACCTAATTTCCTCCCTCAAAGCGATTATTGTCATGTGTGCGGTAGCGCACTGATTTACTTTGCCGCAAGAAGTAAAACAACGGTGTTGCTTGTCGTGTAAGCTTGCCGCGGCCAATGGCGCGGCGTTTCTATCGACATCCACGGAGGCGTTGTGCTGAGAGCCGAGACGATCAAAGAGCGACACTCCGATATCTTCACCTTTCTCCAAGGTGATCTGGCTTCGACCGCGATGCAGTGCCATCAACCTGAAGAAACCGGGTCGGGGAGCCTCGTCTACCTGAGTGAGCAAAAGCACCTGGATTGCGTCGTGAGCCTCGATCCGGCGATCGTCATCGTGCACGACAAGCTCCTTTCCTCCATCAACGCCGCCCAACAGTGGCGAGGGTGCTTGTTTTCAGTGACGGCCATCCCGTCCGCGATGGCGGCTCTGCTCAAGTACTTCGATCGAAAGGAGGAGCGATTCGGTCAATGGGGCAAGCACCATCCTACGGCGTTGGTCCACCCCACCGCGACGATCGGAGAGGACGTGCTGCTCGGACCCTATTGTGTGATAGGCGCGAACGCCGTCATCGGCGCGGGCTCCTGGATCGGCAGTCACACGGTCGTCGAGAACGACGTATCCATCGGCGCGCGCACCATCTTGCATCCGCACGTGTTCGTGGGTTCAGCCTGCGAGGTGGGCGCGGATTGCGAGATTCACCCGCACTCGAGCATCGGCAGCGACGGATTCGGCTACGCGCGTGGCCCGCAAGGCCAGCCCGTCAAGATAACCCAGCTGGGGAACGTCGTGATCGGCGATGATGTGGAGATCGGCAGCAACTGCGCCATCGATCGAGCAACGCTCACTTCGACCTTCATACGCTCGGGAGCGAAGCTCGACAACATCTGCCACATCGCCCACAACTGCGACCTCGGGGAGTACGGTCTCTATACGGCGGGATTCATGATGGCCGGCTCGACCAAAATCGGTCGAGGCTTCATGACCGGCGGAAATTCCGTAGTCTCGGCACACCTGACGTTAGCCGACAACGTCCACCTGGCCGGCCGATCCACGGTGACGAATAACGTGCCGCGAGCCGGAGCCTACGGCGGCTATCCGTTGCAGCGGTTGCCGGACGCGCTCAAGACCGCGGTCAATACGACCCGGCTGGCGAAGCTGAGGCGCGATCTGCGCAAAGTCATGAAGCATCTCGGGATAACTAGCGACGATCCAGAGACCTGACGATCCCGGCTTTGCCTACGGAACTGCACCGGTCGAATGCAATTTTTTATATGCGGACAGCTGATCGAAAAGATCGCCCCGCGACTGACGTGATCGGCCGGTGCAGTAGGTCTGAACGCCCATGCCGTTGTTCAGGGCATTCGGTGAGGCGTATGGATCGGAGATCTCATAGCAATCATCGCTTACGAAAACGGCCCAGCGACCGTCGTCGGTTCTGAATTGTTCGCCGGCATGGTGTGCCGGGAGATCGGGAAAGATCGACTTAGCAGGGGTGTCCGCCGGCGATTCTCGACGACTATCGAGAGATCGAAACTCTCCTTTGTCCGGTATTCCCTGCGCTGCTTGTTTGGCTTCGTTGGCCCAGTCGATGTTCGGCTCAGGACTTTCGGTCGGCAGAGCCGGCCAAGAGGGGGGCACGGCAAAAGTCGGCGCGATCGTCAGTTCTTCCGGCTGATGCTTTACTGATTGAGATTCACGCGGCGGGGGTGATTTGGACACCCTGGCCGGCGGCAAAAGGAGCAGCTCCATCGGACTGATCTGCGAGATCGACACTCGACCCGCTTT
>Ga0302314_10007965_pt1 | contig 18955 bp, 21 predicted proteins | sample III_Palsa_N2_3_FD_200533 | JGI IMG/M metagenome (GOLD analysis project Ga0302314, IMG submission 200533) | Peat permafrost microbial communities from Stordalen Mire near Abisko, Sweden - III_Palsa_N2_3 | ecosystem: Environmental > Terrestrial > Soil > Palsa > Peat permafrost | place: Sweden...
GCGAGGTCGCCCAGCTCGTCCTTGCGCTCGGCGATGTCCGGCAGGGCGATGGCGCGGGCGCGACTCAGCCGCACGCTGTCGGCCGCGGCCGACAGGCGCCGCACCGGCTGGGCGATCAGCTGGGTGAGGGCGAACGACGACAGCAGGTTGACCGCGATGGCGATGACGATGAACGGCGCCAGGGCGGCCCGCTCGGCGGCGATGATGTGGTCGACGTCGCCCGCCTCCAGCGTCAGCACGCCCAACACCTCGCGCACATGCTCGATCGGGATCGAGACCGAAACCACGCGCCCGCCGTTTTCGGAGAGGCGCACGCCGGCCACCATCTGGCCGGTCAGAGCCTCGGACACTTCCTTGTTCAGCGCCTTCTCGGCGGCCTGGTCGTTGTGCGACGGCGGGGCGAAGCCAGGGAAGGTGAAGGGCTTGTCGCCAGGTTTCCGCGCCGGCGGCAGCGGCGTCACCTCGACCCGGTCGGTGGCGACGTAGGAGTCGGAGATCGGGTGGCCTTCCGAGTCGAACAGCCGCACCCGCTCGGTCTTTGGGATCGACAGCGAATCGAGGAAGTCGCTGGCGGTGTCGGCAACCAGCAGCGGCTCCGGATCGCCGACGGTGGCGTTCTTCTCGATCACGTTGGCGATCAGCTGGCCCTCGGTGCGCAGCGACTCGACCCGCGCGTTGACCAGCCCCTGGCGCAGCTCGTTGAGCAGCAGGGCGCCGCCGACCAGGATCGCCAGGCCGGCCAGATTGAGCACAATGATCAGCCGCCCGATCCGCGAGGGCGGCGTTACGGCGCGCCGATAACGCGCGCGCTCAGGCCTCGCGGTAGCGGTAACCGACGCCATAGAGGGTTTCGATGGCGTCGAACTCCGGATCGACCTGACGGAACTTTTTGCGCATGCGTTTAATGTGGCTGTCGATCGTACGGTCGTCGACGTAGACCTGATCATCGTAGGCCGCGTCCATCAGGTTGTCGCGACTCTTCACGAAACCGGGGCGCTGGGCCAGCGACTGCAGCAGCAGGAATTCGGTCACGGTCAGCCGCACCGGCCGGCCGTCCCAGAGGCAGTCGTGCCGGGCCGGATCGAGCGTCAGGCGCCCGCGCTTGATCGCCTTGGCGCCGGCGGCGGCGGCCTGGGCCGCTTCCTCCTCCGGATCGTCGGGTCGGGCTCGCCGCAGCACCGCCTTGACCCGCTCCAGCAGCAGCCGCTGGCTGAACGGCTTGTGGATGTAATCGTCGGCGCCGAGGTTGAAGCCGAGGATCTCGTCGATCTCCTCGTCCTTCGAGGTCAGCATGATCACCGGCAGGGCGGTGGACTGGCGCAGACGCCGCAGCAGCTCCATCCCGTCCATCCGGGGCATTTTCACGTCGAGGATCGCCAGGTCGGGCGGATCGCTCTCCAGCGCCGCCAATCCGGTGGCGCCGTCGTAGCAAGCCTTCACGGTGTGGCCATGACTCTCCAGGGCCAGCGAAATCGAAGCGACGATGTTCTCGTCGTCGTCAACAAGAGTGATCTTGGCCATTTGGGATATTCTTCTTCAGCTGTCCTTCGCGCGACTTAACGCGCGAACTCCGCGATCCGCACCGGATCGCAAGCATTCGAGTTCTAAACGGCGCCGCGGCGAGAAAGTCAGCATATCGCCGCACCGAGCCAAGCCATGCCGTAACGCATCGCTGTGGTTCGTGGCGTCAATTGGGCTTCGGCGAGCGAAATGCAAGACGGCCTTAAGCCTAATGCGCGAGGCTGGGGCCCGTAACGTGAAGCGGCGCAGCGGCGGGACGGCTCAGTTGCAGGTCCATTACGAGCTCTTCGTGCGGCACGCCCCCGGCGCGCCCTGGACGCTGGAGATGGCCAATGAGAGCCGCAACCACGTAATCGAGTCGGCCGAGTCGCTGATGGCCGAGGGCCGCGTGGCCGCGGTCCGGGTGAGCAAGGAGTCGCTCGATCCGGACACGCGGGAGTTCAAGAGCGTCGCCATCCTTTCGAAGGGCAAGGTCGACGGCGGACGCAAGCGCAAGGTGGTCGAGAACCGCGAACCGCTCTGCGTATCGCCGGAGGATCTCTACAGCCTGCACGCCCGCGACCGCATCGGCCGCCTGCTCGACGGCTGGCTGACTCGCAACCACGCGACGGCCTTCGAACTGCTGCACCGCAAGGACTTGGCCGAGAAACTCGACGCAGCCGGCAACGATCTGCAGCATGCGGTGCAGAAGATCGCCGTGCCCGAGGCTCAGGCGCGGGGCATCTCGGTGCACGAACTGATCCGTAGCTTCCAGCGGCTGATCGACCGCAGCGTCGCCCGCATCGTGTCCGACGCGCGGCGCGATCGGTTCCCCAATTTCACCGACGAGCCGTTCGCTATCGCCGCCGAACGCCTCGCCGGCGAAACCGAAGCCGCCTACCTGCTGGGCGGGGGCGTCGCCGCCTACCTCGCCCCCGGCGCGACCTGGTCCGCGAAGGTTATGCGAATCCTGGATCTCGCCGACGCCGCGCCGTCCGAGGGCCCGGCGCGAGCGCTGGTGTTCGAGGTGCTCGAACAGCCGCTCTCGGAGATACTGGAATCGCGCGCCGGCCTGGTCGAACTGCTGGGCGGCCATCTCGATCTCGGCGGTCAGCTCGCCGGCATGACACGGCTGGTCGCCAGCGCGGCGATCGCGAGGTTCGTGGTGGCCGAACCGCGGGTCGCCCGCGCCCTGCCGACGCTGGAAGGCGCCGCGGCGCGTCTGGCCGACTGGATGCTGCAGCCGCCGTTCGCGAACGTGCGCGCCGCTGTCGGTCGCCGCATCCTGCGCGAGCTGCTGGGGCCGCGGCGCCTGCGCCCGACCAGTCCCAAGGACGAGATCGAGCTGTTGCGGGCGCTGGGCATGGCCCTGACCGCGGCCGCCGGCCAGCTAATGCCCCCCGACAGCGTGCAGGAAGCCTTCGTCGCCCGCTCGCGAATGCTGGTGACCTCCGAGTTCGTCGAAGGTCTGCTCGGCCGCGATGGCAGCGCCCGCGACGAGGCGGAGCTGTTGATCTGGCTCTCGGAGAACGTGGTCGGCGCGGTGAACAAGCGCCAGGCCGCGCGCTATCTGGCCAGTCACGCGGGCTCGCTGCGGTTCGAGACCGAGCTGCGCTACGGGCCGGACACGGCCTCGCACCGACTGGCGTCGCTGGCGGCGATGCAGAAGTCCAGCGCCCGCGCCGGGCTCGACCCGGCGGATCTGGCCCCGATCATGGCCAAGTTTGGCGAAGTCGGCGGGCTGATCGAGGTCGACTCCAAGCTGATCGCCTCGATCGCCCACGCCACCGCCCCGGCGCTGCACCGGCTGGGCCTGCTGCTGCGCCTGGCGATGGGCGAGGCCGCGCCGCTGGGTCCCGCCGCCGACCGCGCCCGCGCCGCGGCGCTGAAGCTGCTGCGCACCGACGGCGCCCGCGCCGAGCTCGCCGCGTCCCCCGAACAGCTCTCTCACGTCCGCGATCTGGTCCAGGCTGCGGGCCTGGCGGCGTGAAGGCGCCCAAGCGAACGCCCCAGAGCGCGGTCGCCGCGAACGCTCAATGATCGCCCAAAACTCGGTGATCCCCCAAACTCGGTCGTCCCCAAAAACTCGGTCATCCCCGGCCGATAGCGCCGGGGACCCAAGAACACCGTCCAGCGAGTAGCCGCGCCGGGCGCGGCTACGGCGCGCGGCGGGGCTTGGGTCGCCGGGACTGACGCCCGGCGATGACCGAAAATGGGGTGATTGGGGCGTTCGGTCTGCTAGCGTCCGCGCTGATGACCTCCCGTTCTCGTCTCGCCGTCCTCCTGCTCGCCGCGACCCTGTGCTCCTGCAACGGGCCGCCGGCGCCGGAGCAGGCGGGGGTCTGCTGGCGCGCTCGTCCCGGCGCGACCGGACCGGCCGCCTTCACGCCGCTGGCGAGCGACGTCGGCTCACTGGAGAACTGCGCGGTGTTGCTCGAAGGCGTGCGGCTGCAAGGCGCGGCCGAGGCGAACGGCGCCTACCAGGGTTATTTCATCTTCGTCGGCGCCGATGCGATCACCTCCGCGCTGCATGTCGGCGGTGTGCGCTATCCGATCTTTCAGCCGCCGCAGCGCCGGGTGATCGACCGCGACCTGCGCCGGATGATGGCCGAGCGGGGCGGCAAGATGCCGGACGCCAGCGAAATCGGCGTCGAGCGCAGGTAACGCTCAGAGTTTGGGCAGAGGGTCTGGCGCGCCGGGCAGGCGCAGGTCGAACACCGTGCCCGCCGGCCCGGTCTCGACCAGCACCAGATCGCCGCCGTGGGCTTGGGCCAGCTCGCGGGAGATGGCGAGGCCGAGGCCCGCGCCGCCGCGCCGAGCCGAGCCCAGGAACGGCTGGAACAGGTTGGCCCGAGCGCGCTCCGGCAGCCCCGGTCCGTCGTCGGCGAGGCGGATGAGGCTCTGACCATCCTCGACGCTGAGACTGGCGCTTACACCGCCGGACGCCGCGCCGGGGCTCGCCTCCCGCGCGCCGTCGATCGCCTCGCGGGCGTTGCGCATCAGGTTGACCAGAATCCGATGCAATTGGTCAGGATCGGCCAGCACTTGGGCGGTGTCGTCGACCGTGGTCGTGAAAGCGACGCCGCCGGGGGTGAGCTGGGCGTCCTCGGCCGCCGTTTCCAGCGCCGCCCGCAGCGGCACGGGCCGGGGCGTCGGCGGCGGCTCCTCGCTGCGGCCGAAGGCGAGCACGTTGGCCGCCAGCGCGACCGCCCGCTCCAGCGCGCGCTCCAGGCGCGGCAGGGTGCGCGCCACCACCGGATCGCCCGAGGTCGCCAGCCGCTCCGAGGCGAGCTGGGCGCTGGTCAGCATGTTGCGCATCTCGTGATTGATCTTGGCCACCGCCTCGCCGAGCGCCGCCAACCGGGCACGCGAGGCCAGGGCGGCGCTCAGATCCGACTGCATGCGGTCCAGCTCGACCTCGGCCCGGCCGATCTCGTCGTGCCTGCCGGACGGCGGCAGGTGCGCCGCCGGGTCGGCCGGATCGGCGCGATAGCGCTCCATCGCCCGGGTGATGCGCTGGATCGGCCGCACCAGAAAGAAGGTCAGGAACAGATAGACCAGGGCGCCGGCCATCACCGAGGTCAGGATGGCGCCCAGCAACAGCTCGCGGGCGTTGTCGACCAGGATCGACTGCAGCGGCGCGTCCGGCACCACGATCTCGACCAAGTCGCCGGTGAGGTAGTGGGGGCGGTCCATCACCAGCACCAGGCGGTCGCCGCCGCCGAACAGAGTGTCGAGTGCGCCGGACATCTGGCTCAGCGGATCCTGCTCGCGCAGGTCGATGCTGTAGTCGATGCGCCGTTGCTTCGTCGGCGCCAGGACCGAGCGCATGACCCCGTCGTCCCGCACGTTCACCGCGACCAGCCCGGCGGTCTTCAGGATCTGCGCCTTGAGTTGCTGGGTTGGCTTGCCCTGCGGCGCGGCGCCCACAACGAACGACGCCAGTTCGCCCGCGGCGATGCGGTCGCTCAGCCAGTCGCGCTGGCGGTTGGCGAGCAGCACCGGCACGATGATCGCGTTGGCCACCACCACCACCAGCAAGGTGGCGAGCAGCAGGCGGGCGGAGAGTCCGCCGGGCCAGAGGACGCGGCGGCCGCCTCGCTGGGCTGGGTCCGACAGAGGCGCGTCGTCCGCCATGGGGTTCCGTTACTAGAGCCTGGAGGCGCCGGCAACGGAGCCGTCGCACGGGGCGAGTGGCGCCGGGGCCGAAGTCATCGTGCGCCGATCGCCTCGGCGAGGCTCGAATGTCCGTCGGCGGCCAGCCGTCGGGCAAGATCGCGGCGGATCGCGGTCACCAGTCCGGGGCCCTGGAACACCAATGCGGAGTAGAGCTGCACCGCGCTCGCACCGGCCTTGATCTTGGCATAGGCGTCGGCGCCGCAAGCGATGCCGCCGACCCCGATCAGCGCGAACCGCCCCTTCGCGGCGGCGTGGAACAGGCTCAGCACCCGCGTCGAGGGGCTCATCAGCGGCGCGCCGGAGAGGCCGCCGGCCTCGCCGCGATGGCCGGATTTCAGGGTTTCGGGGCGGGCGAGGGTGGTGTTGCTGACGACGATCGCGTCGAACCGGGCCAGGGCGACCGCGTCGGCGATGGCCTCGATCTCGGCGTCGCCCAGATCGGGCGCGACCTTCAGAAACACCGGATAGCGGCCGGGCAGGGCGGCCCGCGCCTCGCCGATCCGGCCCAGCAGCTCCGTCAGCGCCGCGCCGCTCTGCAGCGCGCGCAGTCCGGGCGTGTTCGGCGACGAGACGTTGACCGTGAAATAGTCCGCCAGACCCCACAGCCGCCGCAGGCCGGTGACGTAGTCGGCGATCCGGTCCTCGGCGTCCTTGTTGGCCCCGATGTTGGCCCCGACTACACCCGCGCCGCGCCGGCTCAGATTGGCGGCGAAGGGGTCGAGCCCGTGGTTGTTGAACCCCATCCGGTTGATCACCGCCTGGTCTTCGGTCAGGCGGAACAGTCTGGGGCGCGGGTTGCCGGCCTGGGGCTTTGGCGTCACCGTCCCGCACTCGACGAAGCCGAACCCGGCCGCCAGCATGGCTCCCGCGACCTCGGCGTTCTTGTCGAATCCGGCGGCGAGCCCGACTGGGTTGGGGAAGCGCAACCCGCCGATCTCGACCGCGAGGCTCGGGTCGTCGGCGGAGGCGCGCGGCCCGAGCCCGGCTTTCAGCGCCGCGATCGTCGTCCGGTGGGCGTCCTCGGCGGGCAGAACCTGCAAGGCGTGGGTGGCGAGCGTGTGCAGCGCGCTCATCGGTAGCCGCCGTGCGGCTCGGCCTTCATGGCTCGAGTGTTCCGACCCGCGGAACACCCCCCGCATCGAGCGGCATCTCCGTCACCGTCTCGACCAGGCCGCAGTCGAGCGCCTCGTAGAGGTGCGGAAACAGCTGCCCGCCGCGCGACGGCTCCCATTTCAGCGCCTGCCCGAGCGCCGCCGCATCGAGCCGCAACAGCGCCAGCCCCGCCTGTCCGGCGAAATGCAGCCGCGCCGTCTCCGCGGCCTGGGCCGCCGTGGAAAGGTGAATGTAGCCGTCGCGCAGATCGATCGCGGCGCCCTCGAACCGGCCGGCGCGCAGGGCCAGCTCCCAATCGGCCCTGGCGATGATCTTATAAACCTTGGCCACCTCAGGCGTCGCCTTCGCCGCCAAGATCCTTGGCGAGGTAGAGGCCGTCGAGTCGCGCGTGGCCGACCGGATCGATCGCGTAGACCGCCGCCGTGGCGGTGGGGAACCGGTCGGCGACCTGCTCGGACTCCGCGGCGGACGCGTCGAGCAGCAGCTCGACCGCCACCTCTTGCAGGCCGGGATTATGTCCGACCACGATCAGGGTGTCGCAGCGGTCGGCGACCTCGGCGATCGCGTCCTGGATCGCCTCGGGCATGGCGTCATAGAGATCGCGGCAAAGCTCGACCTTGGCGGTTGGGAACGCGTCGCGTGCGCTGATCCAGGTCTCGGTGGTGCGGCGCGCCGGCGAGACCAGCGCCAGATCCGGCGCGATGCCTCGCTCGGCCAGGGCGCGGGCGATGATCGCCGCATCGTCCCGGCCGCGCGGCGCCAGCGGGCGGTCGAAGTCGGCCTGGCCGGGCCCGCGGGGCTCGGCCTTGGCGTGGCGAAAGAGAATGAGTCGGCGCATGGCTTCCCATCGTAACAGACCCGCCGCATCTACCGCGACCTGCCACGCCAAGCTTGGCCAAGACGTTGACAGCGCGCCCGCTTTGGCGTCCGAGAGGCGCCCCATGAGCGATGGCGCGACATCGGCGGACCTGATCGAGACGCAAGGCGGCGTGATGCGCTTCCGCGCGGACCAGCCGCTGAGCCTCGACTGCGGGACCCGGATCGACGGCCTCGAGGTCGCCTACAACACCTACGGCCGGCTCAACGCCGCGAAGTCGAACGCCGTGCTGGTCTGCCACGCGCTGTCGATGGATCAGCACGCCGCGTCGCGTCACCCGCTGACCGGCAAGCCCGGCTGGTGGGATCAGATCATCGGCCCGGGGCGACCGCTCGACACCGAGCGCTTCTTCATCATCTGCTCCAACGTCGTCGGCGGCTGCGCGGGCTCGACCGGGCCGTCATCGATCGATCCGGCCACCGGCGAGCCGTATGGGCTGAGCTTCCCGATGGTGACGGTGGCGGACATGGTCCGCGCCCAGGCGATGCTGGTCGAGGCGCTTGGCATCCGCAAGCTGTTCGCCGCGGTGGGCGGCTCGATGGGCGGGATGCAGGTGCTGCAGTGGGCGGCGGACTATCCCGAGCGGCTGCATGCGGCCATCGCCATCGCCTGCGCGCCGCGCCACTCGGCGCAGAACATCGCCTTCCACGAGGTCGGCCGCCAGGCGATCATGGCCGATCCCGACTGGCGCGGCGGCGACTATGCACGCCAGGGCGTGCGGCCCGAGAAGGGGCTCGCCGTCGCCCGCATGGCCGCGCACATCACCTATCTGTCGGAGCAGGCGCTGCAGCGGAAGTTCGGCCGCGAACTGCAGCGCGACGGCCTTTCCTGGGGCTTCGACGCCGACTTCCAGATCGAAAGCTATCTGCGCCACCAGGGCGCGGCCTTCGTCGATCGCTTCGACGCCAACTCCTACCTCTACATCACCCGCGCGCTCGACTATTTCGACCTCGCGGCGGGCCACGGCGGCGCGCTGGCCGAGGCGTTCCGCAAATCGCGCGACGTGCGCTTCTGCGTCTTCTCGTTCAGCTCCGACTGGCTCTATCCGACTCCGGAGAGCCGCCAGATCGTGCGGGCGCTGAACGCCGCCGGCGCCAGGGCCAGTTTCGTCGAGATCGAGACCGACAAGGGCCACGACGCCTTCCTGCTGAACGAGTCGGTGTTCCATGCGGCCCTGGCCGGCTTTCTGAAGTCCGGCGCGGAGGACAGGGCGCCCCATGACCGGCCATGACTTGACTGGCCATGAGCTGACTGGTCAGAACCTGACCAGCCGCGAGGATTTCCGCGAGATCCTGCGCCTCGTCCGGCCCGGCTCGCGGGTGCTGGACGTCGGCTGCGGCGAGGGCGAGCTGCTTGAGCTGCTCACGGCCCGAAAGCGAGTCGAGGGCCGCGGACTTGAGATCAGTCCGGAAGGCGTCTCCGCCTGCCTTGCGCGGGGCCTGGCGGTGGTGCAAGGCGACGCCGACGACGACCTCGACTACTTCCCGGCCCGCGCGTTCGACTATGCGGTGCTGTCCCAGACCCTGCCGCAGGTGCGCCAGCCGCGGCACGTGCTCGCCGAACTGCTGCGCATCGCCGAGCGCGCCATCGTCTCGCTGCCGAATTTCGGGCACTGGCGGGTGCGGTTCGAACTGCTGAGCCAGGGGCGCATGCCGGTGACCAGCTGGCTGCCGACGCCCTGGTGGGGCACGCCGAACATCCATCTTTGCACCGTACGCGACTTCACCCAGCTCTGCGACGACCTGGGTTTGCGCATCGAGGCGTGCGCCGCCCTGACCGACGGCAAGCCCGCCCGGCCGATGGACCCGAAGCGCGCGGTGGAGAACTGGCGCGCGGAATCGGCGCTGTTCCTGCTCAGCCGCGCAAATGCCGCGCCGACATTACTAACAGGAGAACCCAAAACCGAACTATTCGGCTAGACTCCCGACTCATGTGGACGCTCGCCGACATTCCCTCCCAAGCCGGCCGCCGCGCCGTCGTCACCGGCACGGGCGGGCTCGGCTACGAGACCGCGCTGGCGCTGGCCGCCGCGGGTGCCGACGTGGTGCTGGCGGGCCGCAGCGAGACCAAGGGGCGCGGGTCGGTGGTGCGCATCCTCAACCTGCATCCGCACACGTCGATCGCCTTCGAGAAACTGGATCTGGCCAACCTGGCCAGTATCGCCGCCTTCGTCGTGCAGATGGAGGCCGATGGCCGGCCGATCGACCTGCTGGTCAACAACGCCGGCGTGATGACCCCGCCCAAGCGGCAGACCACCACCGACGGGTTCGAGCTGCAGTTCGGCACCAACCACCTCGGCCATTTCGCCCTGACCGGGCGGCTATTGCCGCTGCTGCTGGCCGGAAAAGCGCCGCGCGTGACCACGGTCAGCAGCGGCGCCCACCACGCCGGCCGCATCGATTTCGATAATCTGCAATGGCAGAAGCGCTACCAGCCCTGGGGCGCCTACGGCCAGTCGAAGCTGGCCAATCTGCTGTTCGCGTTCGAGCTGCAACGCCGCAGCGACGCCGCCGGCTGGGGCCTAATCAGCGACGCGGCTCATCCCGGCTACGCCCGCACCGACCTGATCGCCAACGGCCCCGGGACCGATTCGCTGATGGCCCGCGTCGGCGGGGTGCTGATCGCGCCGTGGGCCAGCCAGACCGCCGCCGCCGGCGCCCTGCCGCAGCTGTTCGCCGCCACCTCGCCGGACGCCAAGCCGGCCGGCTACTACGGTCCCAGCCGCCTGTTCGAAATGGTCGGACCACCGGCGCCGGCCCGCATCTCCAAAGCCGCCCAGGACGCCGGCGTCGCCAAGCATTTGTGGGACGTCTCGGAGGCGCTGACCGGGGTGAAGTTCCCGGTTTAGGGTTCGTGGCTGGAGCTGTGAGGCCTGCGGGCCATACGCCCCATCACCTCAATCTCCGGTCATCGCCGGGCGTAAGCCGCGGCGACCCATGCCCCCGACCTTGCCCTAGCCGCGCCCGGTGGGGCTACCCGCCGGACGGTGTCCTTGGGTCCCCGGCAGTTCGGCCGGGGATGCCCGAATTGGGGGGTGTCCGCTAAAAGCTACCCCGCGATGGCGGCGGCGTCGCGTTCGCCGGTGCGGATGCGGAGCGCGGTTTCCAGGTCCATCACGAACACCTTGCCGTCGCCGATCTTGCCGGTGTTGGCCGCGCGGCTGATCGCCTCGATCACACTGCCGGCCATGTCGGCCGTGACGGCGATCTCCAGCTTCACCTTCGGCAGCAGCTTCACTTCGTATTCGGCGCCGCGATAGACCTCGGTCTTGCCCTTCTGGCGGCCGTAGCCGCGCACCTCGGTGACGGTCAGCCCCGACGCGCCCACTTCGGTCACGGCCTCCAGCACCGCGTCGAGGCGGCTGGGCTTGATCACGGCGACGATCATCTTCATGGCGCTGACCCTTCGGCGCAACGGTGCGCTTGCAACAGGATTTAGGCGTTTTCGCCGGGAGGCCCAAGCCCCCGGTCACGGCGCGCCGAACGACCTCACGCCGGCCGCAGCGCGCCGGGGGCGTAGACGCGGGCCCGCACCCGCGCCGGCGCGGGCCTGACCGCGATGGTCTGCTTTTGCGCCTCCATCAGGATCAGCCCCGCCAGCGGGGTCCAGAGCCGCGCGCCGGCCTGCTCGAACCCCTCGGCCCAGCGCGCGGCCCACGCCAGCGGCGGGGCGTAGAGCGCGCGGGTCCAGCCGGTCGGCTCCAGGTCGGCCTCGCGCACCAGAGCCTCCAGCTGCCGGCGCGAGAACGGCCGGCCGTGGCCGAACGGGCTCTGCTCGGCGTTGGCCCAGAGGCCGTGCCGCGCCGCCACCACCAGGATCAGCCGCCCCGAGGGCGCCAGCACCCGGCCGAGCTCGGTCAACACCGCCAGCGGGCTGTCGGCCTCCTCCAGCGCATGCACGGCCAGCACCCGGTCGAACAGCGCGCTGGGGAAGGGGAGGGCGGCTTCGTCGACCAGGGCGGCGTTGTTCGGCGCCCCCAGCGGCCAGGCCTCGACGCCCTGCTGCGCCGGCATCGCCGCGATCGCCCGCCGCGCCCCTGCCGCCGCCAGTGACTCCAGGAACGGCGTCGCATAGCCGAACGCCAGCAGGTCGAGACCGGAAAGCCCGCCCCAGGCCTCGGTGACCTTGCGCGACACCATCTCCCGCGCCGCGGCGCCCAGCGGTCCGGCGTAGAATTCGCGCAGATCGAGCACGTCGCGGCGCATCCGGGCTCCCTAGCGGCGGCCTTCGGGGCTAAGTAAGGCCATCAAGGGAGTACCCTATGACGCTCACCGTCCGCCAGTTCCCATGCCTTTCCGACAATTACGGCTTCCTCATCCGTGACGACGCCACCGGCAAGACCGGCTGCATCGACACGCCCGACGCCGCCGCGATCCTGAGGGAGCTGAAGAGCGCCGGCTGGGGCCTGGACCTGATCCTCAACACCCACTGGCACCCCGACCACGCCGGCGGCAACGCCGAGATCCAGGCGGCCACCGGCTGCCGGATCGTCGGCCCGGCCGAAGTCACCCGCATCGCCCCGCTCGACCGCACCGTGGTCGGCGGCGACGTGGTTGACCTCGGCGAGACCAAATTCGGCGTGATCGAGACCGGCGGCCATACGCTGGGCCACATCGCCTATTTCGACGACGCCGACCGCATCGCCTTCGTCGGCGACACCCTGTTCGCGCTCGGCTGCGGGCGGCTGTTCGAGGGCCAGCCGCAGCAGATGTGGGCCTCGCTCTCGCGCCTCGCCGCCCTGCCGGACGAGACCCGCGTCTATTGCGCCCACGAATACACCGCCTCCAACGCCCGCTTCGCGCTCAGCGTCGATCCCGGTCCGGCGCTGAAGGCTCGCGCGGAACAGGTGTTCGCCGCCCGAGAGCGGGGCGAGCCCACCGTGCCCACCACCATCGCCCTCGAGAAAGCCACCAACCCCTTCCTCCGCGCGCCCCTGCTGGCCGCCGCGGTCGGAAAGGCCGGCGCGCCCGACTACGAGGCGTTCGCGGCGGTGCGGGCGGCGAAGGATAGCTTCAAGGGGTAGGGCGTCTCGCTCGTGCAAGCGACGGAACTCGCCTTGACGCCGCGTTGCAATCCGCCACACAGCGGGAAAAATCTTGGGGGGAAGACGATCGGGCGTCTGGGCGCGGGGTTGGCCGCGGCGATGCTGGCTGCCGGCGCGGCGAGTGCGGAGGTGGTCCACACCAGCCAGGGCGACCTCAGCGGCGTGGTCGCCGGCAAGGTCGAGAGTTTCAAGGGCGTGCCCTTCGCCGCACCGCCGGTGGGCGATCTGCGCTGGCGTCCGCCGGGTCCGGCGCCGAGCTGGAGCGGCGTCAAAGCCGCGAGCGAGTTCGGCCCGATCTGCATGCAGGGCCGCTTCATGCCCTCCGCCCAGCCGATGCGCGAGGATTGCCTGACGCTCAACGTCTGGCGTCCCGCCGGCGCCAAGCCCGGCGCCAAGCTGCCGGTGATGGTGTGGATCTACGGCGGCGGCTTCATCTTCGGCGCCGCCTCGACCCCGATCTACGACGGCAGCCATTTCGCTCGCGACGGCGTGGTGCTGGTGACGTTCAACTACCGCGTCGGCCGGTTCGGCTTCTTCGCCCACCCGGCGCTCGACGGCGGGCCAGAAGCCGGTGGGGGACCGGTCGCCAACTACGGCCTGATGGACCAGATCGCGGCCCTGAAGTGGACCCAGGCCAACATAGCGGCCTTCGGCGGCGATCCGAAACGCGTCACCGTGTTTGGTGAAAGCGCCGGCGGCATCTCGGTCAACCTGCTGATGACCTCGCCGGCCGCGCGCGGCTTGTTCGCCCAGGCGATCGCCGAATCCGGCTTCGGCCGCATTACGCCCAAGTCGCTGCAGGCCGGCGAAGCGATCGGCCAGGCCTTCGCCAGCGCGAACGGGATCAAGGGGACCGACGCCGCCGCCGCGGCCGCGCTGCGCGCGCTGCCGGCCGATACGCTGAACGGCCAGTTCAGCGGCCTGGCCGACCCAGCGATCCCCGGCCCGGTGCTCGACGGCAAGATCGTCACCGAGGGCATCGCCCAGGCTTTCGCCAAGGGCGACGAGGCGCACGTGCCGTTCCTCGAGGGCGGCAACAGCTACGAAGCCAGCCTGTTCCCGAAGGTGGCCGACTTCCCCGATCCGGTGATCGCCCGCGCCGGCGATCCGGCCAAGGTGGTGGCGCTCTACGGCGGCCAACCCAAGCCCGAGGTGGCGCGCGAACTGATGACCGACACCCTGATCACCGAGCCCGATCGCGATCTGGCCCGCGAGCTGGACAGGCAGGGCGTGCCGGCGTTCGTCTACCACTTCTCCTACGTGCCGGCGTCGCTGCGCGCGACAAGCTTCGGCGCCCCCCACGGCTCGGAGATCACCTACGTGTTCGACACCCTGCCGACCCAGCCCTACAGCTACTTCGGCCACGAGATCCCCGGCGCCACCGCGGACGACCAGAAGATCGCCGACGCGGTGCACGCCTACTGGGTCGCCTTCGCCAAGACCGGCGATCCCGCCGCCGCCGGCGGCCCGGCCTGGCCGCGCTACACCGTGGCCGGCGACCAGCTGGTCGAATTCGGCGCGGACGGCGTGCAGGTGCGCCAGGGCTTCGCGAAGGATCGCCTCGACCTGATCGAGGCCGCGGTGCGGCGCGCTAGCACGGCGCCTTGAATTTACCCCGCCGCCCGACTAGGTTCCGCCCCTTCGCCGAAAGGCGTGTGCGCGCTCGTAGCTCAGCTGGATAGAGCATCAGACTACGAATCTGAGGGTCGGGCGTTCGAATCGCTCCGAGCGCGCCAATTTTCTTCAAAGAAAGCAGCCGGAAACTGATCTAGAACTTCCAGCACCCTTTGATCGCAAGCTCAGCGCGTTCAGCGACTGGAGCCAACGGCTAACAATCAAGGGACTGGTCGTGGCAGAGACGGTTGAATGTTGCTCCCGTTCCCGTCTTCGTAGTTCATGGGCCGCTGACTCGGGCGGGCAGCGTGAGCAAAGGATGGCACTCGGATGGCTGGCTCGGCCTTTCAGACGAACCCGATTGACCTCAATAAGCTTCTCGACGAGTGCCACCGAGGGATCATACAGCTTCCTGATTTTCAGCGCAGTTGGGTTTGGGACGAGGATCGGATCAAGAGCCTGATCGCGTCGGTCTCGCGAGCCTTTCCTGTTGGTGCGCTCATGTCGCTTGACACGGGCGGCCCAGTCAATTTCAAACCGCGCCCGGTTGAGGGGGCACCAGCAGCTGCCCGAGAGACGACACCGCAGTCGCTCCTCCTCGACGGGCAACAACGCATGACCTCGCTGTATCAGGTCACCTTACGCGGCAAGGTTGTCGAGACGGTCACCCCTAAGAGAAAAAAAGTCCGGCGCTGGTTCTACATCGACATCCAAACGGCGCTCGATGAAGCACTCGATCGCGAAGACGCAATTATTGGCGTCCCGGAGGACAAGCTGGAGCGGGCCGATTTCGGCCGCGAGATCACGCGTGACCTGTCGACGCCGGAGAAAGAGTACGCCGCTCTCATGTATCCGGTCTCTCAGGTGTTCGATTGGGACAAGTGGCAAGATGGTTTCGACGAGTTTTGGTCAGGCGACCAAAACAAGAAAAAACGCGACGATTTCCGCACTTTCAAGCGGCAGATTCTGGAAAATTTCAAATACTATCGCGTTCCAGTCATTGCACTGGACCGTTTAACTTCGAAGGAGGCGGTATGTGTCGTCTTCGAGAAGGTGAATACTGGGGGCAAGGCGCTGGACGCGTTCGAACTCGTTACCGCAATGTACGCTGCCTCGGGGCACGAGCTTCGTAAGGATTGGTATGGTGACGAGGCCATCAAAGGACGTCATCGCCGCCTTGCGGACGCCCTCCGGCCAGCCGACTCAGACGGCGGTATTCTCGCGAGCGTGAGCAACACCGACTTCTTGCAAGCAGTTTCGCTCTTTCACACGCGAGAACGACGGCGAGCGGCTGAACAAGCCGGTAAGCAGGGCAAAGAATTGCCGGCCGTGTCTGGCAATCGCCAGGCGCTCCTCGACCTCCCTCTTGAAGCCTACAAGCGATTTGAAACTAAGGTAGAGGAGGGGTTCATCCGATCTGCCAAGTTTTTACACATGCTAAATATCTATCGGATTTTCGATCTACCCTATCAATCGCAGATCGTTCCTTTGGCCGCGATCCTCGCCGATATCGGCGACGCATGGGAGCACGAGGCGACGCGCGCCAAGCTAATTCAGTGGTACTGGAACGGCGTCTTTGGCGAACTCTACGGCTCCGCCGTCGAGTCCCGCATTGCGAGAGACTTTATGGAGGTGCCTCGTTGGCTCAACGAAGGAGGCCCCGAACCTTCCACCGTAAGCGAGACGATTTTCCGCGCTGACCGATTGAAGACGATGAGAATGCGTCTCTCCGCAGCGTACAAGGGTATGAACGCGCTCTTGATGAAAGAGGGCGCGGAGGATTTTCGGTCAGGTCAGAAATTCGACCACACTGTCTTCTTCGGTGAGAACGTGGATATCCATCACATCTTTCCGCAAGACTGGTGCAAGTCGCATGGCATCAAGCCCGCGATCTTCGATTCCATTATTAACAAAACGCCCCTCTCCTATCGTACAAACAGGATCATCGGTGGCGTTGCACCGTCACAGTACATCGCGAAGTTGGAGAAAGGAAACGAGACCGCCCCGCCGATCGACGGCCAGAAGCTCGACGCCTATCTCGGATCGCACCTGATCGCCCCGGCGCTTTTGCGTGCAGATAATTTTGAAGCGTTCATGGATGACCGGCAGAAGCAGCTTCTAAAGCTCATTGAGGATGCAACGGGCAAAACCGCCTACACTGGCAACATGATCGACGAAGAAGGCGAGGACGGTGAGGTCGACGAGGAGACCGTCGAAGCCGAGCTGACCATTGCTGCGGCGTAGAGTAACGCGGAGCGATAGGACTTATATTCGCCTAGGAATTGGGAGTTACAGGCCACAATACTTACATCGCGCGGCAGTCCCGCGACCGAAGCGTCAGCGCGCCGTCCAGGGATTGATGATTTCGATCCCGCAATCCTTGAAGTCGCGCACGTTGCGGGTCGCCAGCCTGGCGCCGCGCGAGCGCGTGATCGCCGCGATCTGGGCGTGGATCTGGCTGATGGGCTGTCCCCCCTTTGCGGCGCGCGGCCACGAAGTCCGGGTAGGCGAGCGTCGCTTCGGTGTCGAACGGCAGGATGCGGCCGGCCATGTCCTCATCGATCAGCGGAATTAGAGGGACAGGAGCAGCGTTCCCGGGCGATTCGTCCGGCCGGAATAGACCCTCCGTTAACCCGCAATGACGCGCGGCGCCCTCCCCCCGCCCCTTGCTGCCTCCACCGATAGCCTGCGATCGAAGGTCACCAGCGTTCCACAATGGGCGAGCGCCAGCGCCAGCGGGTAGGTGTCCGTCACCCCGGCTTGGGATCCCATGATCGCTCTAGCGCTTCCGGCCTTGCGTCCGACCTAAGCCCGCCCGAGCGGCTTTGCGCTTGCGTTCCGATTGCTCGGCGATCACGTCCATCACGCCCTCGGGTGGCGCCTGCGCCTCGGACAGTGCTGGAGCGCCGACCAACCACCCTTCACGAATCGCCTTTTCAACGGCGTCCGGCGCCTTCGCGATCACGGTAAGCAGCACCGCAGCCGCTACGTCGACACGCCGCCCCTGTTCCCATCCCTCGATTGTTCGAGCGGGCACGCCAAAGCGTTGCTCGAACTCCCTTGGGCTCTTAGCCACCGATTTGCGAATCTCCTTCACGCGGGCGGCGGGCATGGCTTCCACGATCTGGACCGGAAGGGCGATTTCTCCACGCTTCCAGGCGACGGCTTCGCGAAGGCCAGCCTCGATCTCACGGCCGAGTTCACTCCTCTTGGTCATCCGTCAGTTCCTTTATTAGCTCGCCGAAGAGCTTGCGCTCATCGGCGGTGATGTCTTCCTTATCGACCTTCGGGTAAGCGGTGACGAAGATCAGCGCATCGTCCGAGGTGTGGTCGTAATAGATCGTCCGACCGCCGCCACGCTTGCCCGTGGAGGCATAACCGAACCGCATCTTGCGAAGGCCGCCGGCGTCTTTCACCACGTCTCCGCCTTTGGGGTTGCTGATGATCGCCTGTTCCATCTCGGACAAATCGAGGGCGGATGCACCGAGCTTGCGGAGGCGCTTCAACCCCTTCTCGTAGGTCTTGGTGCGAACGATCTTCACGCCGAAGCTCATACGCTAATAGCGTATCAAAGGCAACAGAAAACTACGCGAAGAGCGTATTTTCATGTTCGAGAAATAGGGGGACGGGCGCAATATATCCGACCCTCGTCCGAGCCCATCTCCCTCACCCCGCGATAACGTGCAACGCCCCCTTCCCGCCGCTCACCGCCTTCACCGATAGGCGGCGATCGAAGGTCGCCAGCGTGCCGCCGTGGGCGAGCGCCAGCGCCAGCAGGTAGGTGTCGGTCACCTGGCCCGCGGTCAGGATCTGGGCGGGATCGACGTGCGCCGCGCCGACCAGGCTGATGTCGTCGGGCCAGAAGACGTGGCCGGGCAGGGTGCGCAGCTGGGTGACGATGGCGGCGACGGCGGCGGGCGAGCCGGGGGTGTTGGGGTAGTTCGGGTGGCCGACGATGCGGATGACGCCGTTCTCGGTCAGGGGGCAGGTGGCCCAGGCCTGACGGCCCTGCGCTTCGAACCAGCGATGCGCCGCGTCATGGCCGACATGAGCCGGGTCGATCAGCGCGATCAGGACATTGACGTCCAGCAGGAAGGTCACGGCGCCTCGTCGCGCAGGGTGTTGACGATGTCCAGCGTGACGACGGCCTGGCTGTCCGGCCGAGGCAGCAGGGGGATGCCGTTGCGCACGGCGGTCGACGCCGGCCGATGCAGGGCGCGGCGCGCGAGGTCGGACACCACCTCGCCGACGCTGCGATGTTCTTGTCGCGCAATCGCTTTGGCGGCGACCAGCACGTCGTCGTCGATCGCCAGCGTGGTGCGCATATCTCAACTCCTCCCGCGAGCATCAGACATCACACATCATAATTGCGGCGATGATTGCTCTCAAGCCCGTCCGCCGACGCCGATTTTGGATATTGCCAAGGCGGAATGGCGTTCCGTATAAATGGATCGTCGTTCCGTTTCGGCGTCAGCGCTGCGGACGGCGGCCGCCCCATCACCCCCCCTCACAGGAGCAGAGCCATGAAGTACCGCCCCCTCGGCCGCACCGGCATCAAGGTCAGTCCCTATTGTCTGGGCGCGATGATGTTTGGCGGCATCGCCAACGCCGATCACGACGCGTGCGTC
>Ga0302314_10007966_pt1 | contig 18955 bp, 22 predicted proteins | sample III_Palsa_N2_3_FD_200533 | JGI IMG/M metagenome (GOLD analysis project Ga0302314, IMG submission 200533) | Peat permafrost microbial communities from Stordalen Mire near Abisko, Sweden - III_Palsa_N2_3 | ecosystem: Environmental > Terrestrial > Soil > Palsa > Peat permafrost | place: Sweden...
ACTGTCCGAGCGAGGGGAAGCGTTAGCGCTACTGCGAAACGCAGCCGCGCGCATCGGCGCTCGGGTACCGCGGCCGCGGCGCCGGCCACGGGTCGCGTGAGTGGCAGCGACTACGTCGCTGCTTGCAAGTTCGCCTGGCGGCGAACTCGGGGGCATGACGCGTGAGTGGCAGCGACTACGTCGCTGCTTGCGAGTTCGCCTGGCGGCGAACTCGATGAGTGGCAGCGCGACACCCGGCGAGCCCGACGGCGAGCCCGACGGCGAGGGAGGCTGGCAGCACGCGCTCGACCCGGATCTCGCCGCCGAGACGGCGCGCGATGCCGGCAGGCACGGCCGTGCACCCGCTCCGGTGATCGACACGCGGAGGTACCGGTGGATGATCGGGGTGTTCGGGCTCGCGATTGTGATCGTGATCTCGGTCGTCTCGCTCCTCCAGCGAGGAGTCGCGACGACCGGCGTCCCGCCCCACCAGCGACTGCTGTACTTCGCCGCGCCGCTCGCGCGCTCGAACCTCCAAGGCGTCGCCAACGTCGACAATCCGACTTGCAGTCTCGCGAAGCACGACCCGCGCGCGCTGAACGTGTGCCTGATGGTCAAGCGGGGGCCGCTGGTCCTCGCTTTCTTCGTCACCGGCGCGACGGCGTGCAAACAGGAGGTCGACACGATGCAGGCGATCTCGAGTCGGTTCCCGACCGTTCAGTTCGCCGCGGTCGCCGTCGACTCGAGCCACACGAACGCCATCAGCGTCGTCCGCTCGCACCGCTGGACGATTCCGGTCGGGTATGACGCCGACGGCGCGGTCGGCGATCAGTACGGAGTCCAGATCTGCCCGCTGGTCGAGCTCGCGTATCGTGGTGGGATCGTGCAGGACCGTCTGATCGGCGATGACTGGGTTGGGCCCGCGGCGCTCGCTCAGCGGGTGCGGGCGCTCCTCGCCGCCGAGCCGGGATAGCTGCTGATGCCGGATGACCGTCGCGGGCCGATGCCTGAGGAGGTCGATCTCTGTGCCGCGCCGGGCTGGGTTGAACCGAGGTTGCGAGCCGAGTTCCCGCTGCTCGGGCTCGACTGGGTGACGGTGCAGACGCGTCGCCGGAACAGCTCGCGCGAGCTCAAGCGGCGCCTGCGGGATCTCTCGAACACGTACCGGGGCGCCAACGTCGTGGCGATCCGCCAGCAGCCGGTGGGTCACGCCTACCGGGTGTTCTTCCGCGAGATCGGACTGGATCCGGACGTCACGCGGACGCCGCTCGAGCAGGCGGCGCTGGCCCGCCTGATGCACGGCCATTTCGTCTCCCGCAGCCTGCTCGAGGACGCGATGCTGGTCGCGCTCGTCGAGACGGGGGTCGGGGTGTGGGCGCTGGACGCAGAGCTGGTCCACGCCGGCGGTCCCGGGATCCGGACCACGGTCGAAGGTGACCGTCTCGGCAGCACCGAGTACGGGAGCTATCTACAGGCGGGTCGACTGGTCGTCGCCGATGCCGACTGGGTGCACGCGATCCTGTTCGGCGAGGCCGCTCCCGGGCACGCGCCGACGGCACGGACGGACCGGGTGACGCTGTTCTCGGTCCGGGTCGACGGGGTGCCGGCGATCCACGTCGAGGAGGCGCTTTGGATCTGCGTCGAGGCCCTAAACGCGGGATAGGAGCGCCCCGCCGATACCCCACATGGTGGTCAGGCGCCGGAATCGGTACGCTGATTGCATTCCAGTCGCCCGCCCCCGGCGCGGCGCCGTTGTACTTACAGGAGGGTTTCGTGGGCACAACCTTTGTGGCTCACGCCGTTCCGGACGTTGAGGGCGATAAGCAGGAGTCCCACTGGCGGGACGCGCTCGCCCCCTATGCCAAGGCGGACGTCCGCCGCAGCGTGTTCTGTCTGATGACCTCGGTGGTCCCCTACTTCGCGCTCCTGTTCGTGATGTGGTTGCTCCTACCCGTGTCGTATGCGCTCGTGTTGCTCGTCGCGATTCCCGCATCGGGGTTCCTCGTGCGGACGTTCATCGTCTTCCACGACTGCTCGCACGGCTCGTTCATGCCGACCAAGCGCGGGAACACGTGGGTCGGCGTCCTAGTTGGCTTGGTCGTCTACTCGCCCTTCCACAGCTGGCGCCACGAGCACGCCGGGCACCACGCGACCTCCGGCGATCTCGACCGGCGCGGTGTCGGCGACGTCGAGACCTGGACCGTCGCCGAGTACCGGTCCAAGCCGTGGCTCAGCCGGCTCGGCTACCGCCTGTTCCGCAGTCCCCTGGTGATGTTCACCCTCGGGCCGATCTGGGCGCTCGCGCTCGCGCCGCGGATCGTGCCCGTCAACGCCCGTGCACGGATCCGCCGCAGCCACCTGTACACCGACTTCGCGTTGGTCGCGATCGTCGGCGGGACCATCCTGCTGATCGGATGGCAGGCGTACCTGCTGGTGCAGGTCCCGACGATCGTCCTCGGTGGTGCGTCGGGCGTGTGGCTGTTCTACGTGCAGCACCAGTTCGAGGATGCCTACTGGGAGCGTTCCGGGGAGTGGAGCTACATCGACGCGGCACTCGCCGGGAGCACCTACCTCAAGCTCCCGAAGGTGCTGCAGTTCTTCACCGGAAACATCGGGCTCCATCACATCCATCACTTGCTCGCGAGGATCCCCAACTACAACCTGCAGCGCGCCCACGACGAGAACGAGTTCCTTCACCGCGCGCCGACGATCTCGCTATGGCAGGGGCTTTGCGCCGTGCGCCTGAAGCTCTACGACGAGGACTCTCGCCGCATGGTCACCTTCGCGCAAGCTCGGTCGAACGTCGCCCGCGCCGCCTGAACTCCCGGCAGAGGATTCAGTGGAGCTAGAGGAGCTTTTCGGGCCAGTCATCGTCGCTCCGCCGCGGCCATTCCCCAGCTCGCGCCGATCCGACCTCGAGCGCGAGACCGCAGACCGGGATGCCCGCAGGTCGCTACGACGCCAGATCGCGAAGCTCGAACGCGAGTTCGCCGACGCATTCGTGACCGCCTATCCGATGGGTGGCTTCGATATGCCCGCCGGCAGCCACGCCGAACCGCGCCTGCTCGACCTCGCGGAGCTCGAGCGCGCACGAGACGACCTTGCCGCGCGCGTGCGCGTCGCGCGGGCGACGATCACCGAGCGCGGAGAGGAGCAGGCGGCCAGCCGCCTGCTCCTGGAACGGATGCTGCTCGAGCCTGGGAGGTACCGCTTCACTCGGGTGTCGAGGAACGATCTCGGCGAGCCCGGCTGCGGCGTCTGGCAGGTCAGACCTCGCATGGGGCTGATCGGCATGTTGATGGGGTGGTGGCAGGTCAAGCTCTCCTCCGGCTGTCCGTTACCCGGGGGTCGCGGCCTCGCGGTCGCGGCCCGCTCGGCAGCCAGCCTCGCCTAAGCCTGAGCAGCGCAAAGCGCCAGAACGCGCGTTCGTCTATGGTTGGACCCGGGGCGTGTACATCGCCTAGGCTCGCTCGGCCTTTGTAGTTGCCTCGGCCGGCGCACCTTTCTCCTCGGTAGATATTTGCTGCTCCCGAGGGTCTTCTTTTCCGATTGGATGTCGTATGAACGCTTCTGAGCAGAAGGTCGCGCAGTACCTCCACGAAGCGCGGGCTGGTGAGGACGCCACCCCGAAGGGCGGAGGCGACGCAATTCGCGAGGCCCGCGCGGACGTAGCGCGCAGCGCCGCCGTGGCCGCCACCGCGGCCGCCGCGGCCGCCGCCGCCGAGACCAGCGCCGCCGCGGGGAGCAAGCGCGGACCCACCTCAGTGTCCACCAAGGAGCGCACATGAGCATCGTCGACAAGATCCGCAACAACCCCCGGTTCGCAGTCGGCGGAGGCGTCCTGACCGGAGCCACCACGACCGAGACGGACCTGCCGATCGCCGACTACGACAAGCAGACCGTGCAGGACATCGCCGAGAAGCTCAAGGGCTTCAGCCAGAGTGAGCTCCGGATGATCGGCGCCTACGAGGCCAAGCGCGAGAACCGCGCAACGATCACGGACGGGATCGCGAAGCTCCTCGACGCTCCGGACCGCGACACAAACGTCTAACGCCTCCGGCGGGAGATCAGCTCGAGGTGAGCGTGTCTTTCAGCCGTGCGATCGGGCCGTCGCTGGGGTTGGGTAGTAGCTTCACGGCCGTGGCAAGGTCGCGAGCCATCTGCTCGATCGGCTCGTGCATCCCGCGGACCTCCTGCTCAAGCGCCAGCATGCGCGTGTTGAGGTCGTCCCGGATCGCGTCTGTCTGCTCCGTGACGGCCTGCTCGAGCTCTTGCAGCTGCGCGACTCTTCGGTCGAGCCGCTCCAGCGGCGCCCCCAGCGCGCTGACAGCCTCGTCAACGGATGCCAAGCGCTCGCGCGCGTCGCGCTGCAGCGCAAGTAGCGCGGACGCGATCGTTTCGATGTTCTCGGCGACGCGCAGCGGAGCCAGCAGCGCTCGCCTCAGGATCTGCGGCGCGGGGCTTCCAGAAGGATCGTCCGTCATGCCGGTTCTCCTGTCGGATGGGTATTTGACCGTACCACGGCAAAGAACCGCAGCCTTTACCCGGTTATCCTGACCAGGGTGAAGTGTCACGGTCGGCATGCGTGACCTGCTGCGGACCGGTACGGGCGCGGCGGTCGTCGTGCTCATCATGTTCATCGGCAGTCTCGGCCTCTGGATCGGCACGCCGCTTGGCCTGCTGTGGGTGGGTTCGAAGATTCAGGGCGCCACTTCGTCACTTGGGGCCGCCGTCGGTGCGATGGCGGTCGGCGTCGTCTGCGTGATTCTTGTGCTCGCCTACGTGCTTGTCAGGCTCAGCGACGCCTACCGGGCGATCTGCGTGTCACGTGGCCGCGTGGACCCGGGGCATGTCGTGCTCGAGGGCGTGCTCGTCGTCAGCGCGAGCGTTGCGGTGGTGGCGTTCGCGATCTGGTTCCTGCTGTTCGCCGGCGCCAGTCCCGTCCCGCTCGGAATGAATCTATGAGTACCCCCCAACGGATGCGGCTCACCGGGCTGCACCACGTGACCGCGATCTGTCGCGATCTGGACCGTACGACGACGTTCTACCGCGACGTGCTCGGACTCGCGCTTGTCCGTGAGACCGTCAACGACGACGATCCGCTGACCCGGCACTTCTATTTCGGCGACGCGCGCGGGTCGCCGGGAACGTTGGTTTCTTTCCTCGAGTATCCGGCTCTTCCCGATGGGGTGGTCGGCGCCGGCTCGACCCATCACTTCGCCTTCGCGGTCGACTCGAGCGAAGAGCAGCTCGCCTGGATCGAATATCTGCGCGGACGAGGGATCGACTGCACCGACGTGTTCGACCGCGGGGCCTTCCGTTCGATCTATGTCCGCGATCCCGACGGTCACATCGTCGAGATCGCTACCCGCGAGCCGGGGCTCCTGTCCGAGGGCTGAGCCGCTCCGTCCGCCGCCCAGCGCGGACGGAGCGGCTCGCAAACGTCAGGCGGCCCCCACTAGCTCGATTGCCCGGGACGAGCATCGTCCCGAGTCTCCTCGTGCCCGCGCATCGAGGCGAGTCGCCAGCGCGACGCGCTGGCGCTCAGTGAGCGTTCCGATCTGCTTGGTCTCGGAAATCTCGAGACCTCTTAGGAACTTCTGGCACCGGGTAGTCCCCCAACGCCGCTGGCTCATCAGTAGATCCCCTACCGACCAGCTGCTCGCCTCCCAGGGGGAGTCGAGGATGATGCTTGCAGCGGGCACTTTGCCCTCCGCGATCCTTCGCTTTAGTTCTGCTCGCGCCAGCCTGACTTGGTTGGCCCTCTCGAGAGCCCGCAGGCGCTGCGGCTCCTGGGCAATCGTGGCGATATCCGTCATTTGTGTCTCTCTCCGGCATCCGTACCCACCTGTGGCGGGCACTCTCGTGTGCAGACACCATCGCGCAGCTACCGCCTAGGCCGCCACGCAACGGTCCCATGTTTTGGCTCGCCGTCCGGTCCTCGCTGTTGTCGTGGCTGTCGCGACTGTCACGTACCGCGCCTTGTGACCCTCGCGTGCCCGGTCGACCACCGTCCGGCGATGGTCATGACGCTACGTGACGCCGCGCCTCGCGGCAATACGACAAATGTCAACTCGTACGCTCAGAGCGCCTTTTTCTTGGCCTCGAACCGCTTGTGCCTATCTGGACAAGCCGGCCGAGGGCAGCGGGCCGTGCTCTGACTCGAAGGCGCGCTTGACCGTCGCGAACGTCTCGAGCGCGCTGTCGAGCGTCTCGCGATCGTGCGTGGCCATGACGCTCGTTCGCAGGAGCGCTCCCGAGGGCGGCACGGCGGGGTGGATCGCGACGTTCACGTACACGCCGGCGTCGTAGAGCGCCTTCCACAGGAAGACGGCCTTCCAGTCGTCGCCCACGACTACCGGCACGATCGGCGTGACCACCTCGGTGCCATCCACGAGTCGGGTGGGCTTGACCACCAGAAAGCCGAGCTCGCTCAGGCCCCGGTGCAGATAGCTCGCGTTCTCGAGCACGCGCGCGAACAGCGCCCGGCCCTCGTCAGAGCGGCAGATCCGTGCGGCGGCGAGCGCTGCACCGACCGCTGCCGGCACGGCGGAGGCGGTGAACATGAACGGCCGCGACGAGATCCTTAGGAACTCGATCACGTCGGCAGGTCCCGCGATCACGCCGCCACACGAGGCGAGAGACTTGGAGAACGTCGCCATCCGCAGATCGACGCGGTCCTCGACGCCGAGTAGCTCCGACGCTCCGGCGCCGCGCGCTCCGAGGACGCCGAGTGCGTGTGCCTCGTCGACCATCAGCCGGGCGCCGAAGCGCTCGCACAGTTGAGCGATCTGGGGTAGCGGGGCGACGTCGCCCTCCATCGAGAAAACGCCGTCAACGACGACCAGGACGCCGCCGCCGTCGGCCGCGGCCTTCTCGAGCGTGCGCTCGAGCCGGTCGAGCCGGTTGTGGCGAAAAGCGCGGAGCTTGGCGCTCGAGATCATGCAGCCGTCAAGGATCGAAGCGTGGTCTCCGGAGTCCACGATCACGGTGTCGCCGGGGCCGAGGATCGTGCCGAGTGCGCCCACGTTCGCCTGGTGCCCGGTCGAGAACACGAGCGCGGCCTCGGTGCCGAGCCAGTCCGCCAGCTCTTCCTCGAGCTGGAGGTGGAGGTCGATCGTGCCGTTCAGGAACCGCGATCCGGTCAGGCCCGTGCCGTATCGGTTCAGCGCATCGAGTGCGGCCTGCTTGACGCGTTCGTCCCCGGTGAGGCCGAGATAGTTGTTCGACCCGAGCATGATCCGCCGCCTGCCCTCCATCTCGACGACGGGCAGCGTCGGACCCTCGAGGACACGGAAGTAGGGCAGCGCACCGAGCTCGCGCGCGGCCTTCAGCTGTTCGAGGCGCTCGTGCTGACGGGCCTTCGCGAAGACGTCGATCGTGGTGGGCATATAGGTTACGTAGCGAATGGAGCTCGACGTCCGGCCGGTCACAGATAAGCGCGACCTCGACACTTTCATCAAGCTCCCGTGGCGGCTGTATCGTAACGAGCCGAACTGGGTGCCGCCGCTTCTGTTCGAACGACGGCGATTCTTCGACCGCGAGCGCAACCCGTTCTTCGAGCACGCCGAGGCCGAGTACTTCCTTGCCCGGCGAGACGGGCGCGTGGTCGGCCGGATCAGCGCTCACATCGACCGCCACTTCAACGAGTTCCAGCACCACGACTGGGGAATGTTCGGCTTCTTCGAATGCGAGGACGATGCCGAGGCGGCGCAGGCGCTGCTCGATACCGCCGAACGCTGGCTGCGAGAGCGCGGCCGGGACCGAATGGTAGGTCCGATGGACTTCACGACCAATGACGAATGCGGCGTCCTGATCGAGGGCTACGACATCCTTCCCACGATCCTGACCAACTGGCATCACCGCTACTACCCGGTGCTGATCGAGGGAGCGGGCCTGGTCAAGGCGATGGACCTATACATGTGGAGCCTCGTGATCGACGACAAAGAGCGGGTGCACAAGTCGATCTGGCGCGCCGCCGAGGAAGTCGAGAGCAAGTACGGGATCACAGTCCGCCCGATGCGCAAGCGCGATATCGAGACCGAGATCGAGGGCTTTCTCGAGGTCTACAACGCCGCCTGGGAGCGCAACTGGGGGTTCGTGCCGCTGACGGAGGCAGAGGTCCGCCACTACGCCAAGGACCTGAAGCCGATCCTTGACGAGAACTGGGCGTTCGCTGCCGAGAAGGACGGGGAGACGATCGGCGCGGCGCTGACCTTGCCGGACTACAACCAGGTGCTGCGCCATCTCGGCGGCAGGCTGCTCCCGTTCGGATGGGCCAAGGCGCTCTGGTACCGGCGCAAGATCGATCGCGTCCGCGTGTTCGCGCTGGGCGTCAAGCGCGAGTGGCAGCACGCCGGAGTCGCCGCGCGGTTCTACCAGCTGCATTTCGAGTCAGCCGCCAAGACGCCGCAGAAGGGCGGTGAGATGGGCTGGATCCTCGAGACCAACAAGTCGATGAATCGTGCGATGGAGGGAATGGGGGGCAAGATCGTCCGGCGCTACCGCGTCTACGAGAAGATGCTTTGAACATGACTGCCTTCACTGTCACCATGCAGGTCCGATGACGGACGAACCAATCGAGGTCATAGGCGACGAGCAGCTCGTCGACGGGATCCCCGTCCTCGCCGAAGTGCGCCCGATCGAGCGGCTGCCACTGGGGAGCGCCTTGCCGGCCGTCCAGGCCGCGGCCGTTGCGGCAACCGGATTCGTCGCCGGGGCTGCGACGCTCGCCGTGGTCCGCCGGCGCCACGCGCGCCGGGTGGCCCGTCGCAATCCCGCTCGCGCCCTCGAGATGTTGCCGCTGAGCGGCACCCGCACCTTCCTCGTGCACGTTCACCGGATCGGCCGGCTGGAGGAGTGAGGAGCGAGCTCAGGGTAGAGGTCCGGCCCGCGTGGACGTTCCGGCTACCGCGACGGGGTGGGCTTGACGGGCTCACCCGCGTTCGCGGCGGTGTCGTCCACCGGCTACTGCATGCCGGTGAGCGCCCGGTTGTGGTCCGGGTCGCGCAACTCGCCCCGGACCGCGTCCTGTTCGGGGCGAGCGCGCCGGACCGCGCCTGCGCCGAATGGGGAATCGAGCGGATGCGGATCGCGCTCGGCGTCGACCAGGATCTGCGCCCGTTCTACGATCGCTTCCAATCCGACCCGCTGATCGGCCGAGCCGTCAGGGCGAACCCGGCGCTCCGCGTCGCGGGCAGGCCGGAGCCGTTCGAGGCGCTGATGTGGGCGATCGCGGAGCAGCTGATCGAGTTCGAGCGTGCAGCACGGATTCAGCGGCGTCTCATCGCGCGGCTCGGCCGCCGGTGCGGGATCACCGGCCTGCGTGACGCTCCCAGCGCCGCCCGGATCGCCGAGCAGGCGCCGGCGCTGCTCGAGTCGCTTGACCTGACCGAGGGGCGGGCGATCGCGCTGGTGCGGGCGGCGCGAGTGGTTGCGTCCGGGCTCGTCGACCTCCACGACCTCGACCATGAACGGGGCTGGCAGCGGCTACGGACGATCCGCGGGATCGGAAGCTGGACGGTTCAGAAGCTCGCCCTGACCGGCCAGGGGCGCCTCGATCAGCTCCCGGCGGGCGACCTCGCGTTCCGCAAGCTGGTCGGCCGGCTCCGCGGCGGCGACCCCCGCGCACGAGCCTCGGAGGAGGAGGTAACAGAGCTCTTCGCGCCCTACGCCCCGTGGTCAGGGCTGGCCGGCGCCTACGCACTGCGCGCGGGCGCCGGGGCAACGGTGGGGCCGGCGCTGGCCGCCTGAGGGGGGCTGGGCCGGCCGGAGCTCGCTGCCTGAGGCGGGGGCAGGGCTGAAGGGGGGGCGCCGCGGGTGTGCGGCCCGCGCCAGCTGCATGCCCGGACGGCAGGCGACTGGCGCGGGACGGACGGCCGCGACGACCCCTAGCCGACCCCCTGACCCGCCAGATACTCGTTGGTCGAGGCGTCAGCAATCGCCGCCACGTTCGTGATCAGATGGTGGCTGAGCATCCACTCCCCGAACGCGTTCCACGCAGGCTGGTACTGGTAGCCCCACGGGGCGTTCGGGCCGGTCGGGAAGAACGCCGACAGCGTCGCCTTGACGGCGGCGAGCTGGAACTTCGGATCGAGCCCGGGGTTCATACGGACCAGGTTCTGCACCGCCGCTTCGGGGTCGCGCCGCGCCGACTCGTAGCCGCGCGCGAGCGCCTGCACGAAGTCGCGGATCACGTCGGGCTTGTTGGCCAGCGTGGCCTTGGTCGCGACCAGGACCAGCTCGTCGTAGCTGGGCACACCGACCTGGTTGACGCGGATCACGTTCGGATGCTTGCCCTTCTCGGCGAGCTGTATCGCCTCGTAGTTCCAGTACGCGCCGATCGTGGCGTTGACCTCGCCCGAGAGCATCGCCGGCACGAGGTTCTCGTTGACGTCGATCAGCTTGACCGAGCTGATCGGGACGTGCGCCCGGGTCAGGATCGTGTCCAGATACGCCTGCTGGTAGGGGAGGCCGGCGTAGCCGACGGTCTTTCCGCGAAGATCGGCGACGCTTGTGATGTGCTGTGAGCCGATCGAGACGATCGAGGTCAGGGGCTCCTGCACGATCGCGCCGAACGACGCCAGCGGCTCACCCTGGTTGCGTGCCAGCATCAGCTCCGGCTCGTAGGAGATGGCCACGTCCGCCCTCCCGGCGAGCAGATCCTTCAGCGGGGAGGAGGCATCGGATGGCACCTCGACGTGCACGTTGAGCCCGGCACGGGTGAAGTCTCCTTCGGCGATCGCCTGGTAGATCCCGACGTGGTCGGCGTTCGGGAAGTAGTCGAGCATCAGCGTCAGCGGAATCGTCTTCGCCGGGGTGGTCCTGTCTGTCATCTCGCCACAGGCGGCCAGGCTCGCGAGCGCTGCGAGTGCGGCGGCGATGGCGAGGATGCGTGCGAGGTGGCTTCGGCGCTGCGTCACGGGCGTTCTCCTCGTGGTTCGTAGGCCCAGGGCAGCAGCAGCCGTTCGGCCAGGGTCAACAGGGCGAAAAGCAAGATCGCGAACGTGGCGAGGATGAACACTGCGGCGTACGCCCGCGCCGTGAGGAGCTGCGGGATCGCCTGCATGTAGACATATCCGAGCCCGGCATTGCTACCGGACTGCTCGGCGAAGACAGCGGCGATCGGGGCGAACACGACCGCGATCTTCATCCCCGTGAAGAGGCCGGGCAGCGCGGCCGGAAGCTCGACGTGACGGAAAGTACGCAGGCGCGAGGCGTCGAACGTCTGCATCAGCTTCAAGAGGTCCGGTTCGACCGCTGCCAGCCCGTCCAGCGTCGTGACGACGATCGGGAAGAAGCACACGGTCATGATCACGAGGAGCTTGGGTAGGAAGCCGAAGCCGAGCCACAGGATCAGCAGCGGCGCGATCAACGTGACCGGGACGGCCTGTGTCGCGACAAGGAGCGGGTAGATGGCGCGCCGGAGCGTCAGCGACAGATGCAGCGAGACCGCAAGTGCGAATGCGGCGGCCGCGGCCACGAGGATTCCGAACCCGATCTCCCGCGCGGTGACGAGGAAGTTGCTCCACAGCAGCGCGCGGTCGCCGTATAGCGACTGGGCGATCTGGTGCGGCGCCGGCAGGATCAGCGGGTCGACCCCACCAAGGTCGACGTACAGCTCCCAGGCGCCAAGGAAGACGAGCAGGATCAGGACCGCCCGCCATCCGAGCAGCAGGCGGCCGGCCGCGCTCCACAGGCGGACGTCCGCCCGCGCCACGCCGCCCTCGGCTCGGAGAACATCGGCGAGGGCCCCCTCGCCGCTGCGAACGGGCAGGCTCATCTCGGGACTCCAAGCGCCTCGAGCGCGCGCTCGCGTAGCGCCACTACCTTTGGATCAGTGCGATGCCGTGGCCGCGCGAGCCTGACGCTCAGCTCCGCGACCGTCCGGCCGGGTCGCGGTGACATCACCACCACGCGGTCGGCGAGCATCACCGCCTCCTCGACGTCGTGGGTCACCAGCACCACCGTTCGCGGCTCGCTCGCCAGCAGGCTTGCGAGCCAGCCCTGCATCTCGAGCCGAGTGAGCGCGTCGAGCGCGGCGAACGGCTCGTCGAGCGCCAGCACCGGCTTGCCGGCGAGCATCGTCCGCAGGAACGCGACGCGCTGGCGCATCCCCCCGGACAGCTCCGCAGGGCGCGAGTGCTCGAACCCGGCGAGGCCGAACCGCTCGAGCCACGGTCGCGCCGCCTCGCGGGCGTCCGCTCGCGGCGTGCCGCAGGCCCGCAACGCGAGGGCGGCGTTGTCGGTCGCGTCCAGCCACGGCAGCAGTAGATCGCGCTGCGGCATCAACGCTGCGGGGTCCGCTTCGATTGTGCCCGCGTCGGGTAGCTGGAGGTCGCAGATCAGCTCGAGCAGGGTCGACTTGCCGCACCCGCTCGGCCCGACGACGGCGACGATCTCCCCCGGACCGGCGTGCAACGACATCCCCGCCAGCGCCGCGACTTCACCCCGGCGCGTGATGAACCGGCGGTCGACCGCCAGGACCCGCACGCCGCTCGGGCTCTGTTGGTCTCGACGCCCGTCGGGTGGGACCTCGACGGTGCGCAAGCGCACTTGGATGTTCGCTCCCTTCGCGGGCATTACCCCACAGGTTCAAAGGGTCAGCGCCGGGTCGCGTCGGTTCCGCGAGGGGCACTATCTCAGCCGGCGTCCCCGCCAGCCCCCCTGGGTGGTCAGCTGCGCTGGATCCTAGCGCGTGAACGAGCGGCCGCCATCCGGTAACGTGCCCACCAGGGGGAGAAGGAGCGTAAGGACATCTCCGGCGGACGATCTCTATTGACCAGGCGCGGTCACGCGGCGACGGCTGCGCTGGTCTGCATGCTCGGACTGCTCGGCGTTTTCACGCCGGCGGCCGGCGCGACGGCCACATTCCGGCCGCGGATAAAGGGCGCGTTCGGGATTGTCCCGATCCAGGGAGGCCCGGAGATCGCGGCCGGCTCCAACATCCCCGTCGTCTATCACGGAGGGTCGGTGATGCGCGACGTCACGATCCATACGATCTTCTGGGCTCCGGCCGGCTACCGATTCGAGGGGTCGCCGTCCCCGGGGGTCCTCGGATACGAGCCCCTGATTCAGCGGTTCTTCACCGATATCGCTCACGACTCGGGCGGCACAACGGACGTGTACTCGGTGCTGCGTCAGTACGGTGACGGCAGCGGTCCGGGGCAGTACAGCATCAGCTACGGCGCCGCCTCTGACTCGATCAGCGACTCGGATCTGTACCCGCCCGCGAGTGAGCAATGTCCCTCGCCTCAGGGTGTCGCCACGTGCGTTACGGATCTCGAGCTGCAGGAAGAGATCGACGACGTGATCCAGCGGTCGAGCGATCCGAGCGCACGCGGCCTGAACAATCTGTGGTTCATCTTCCTACCGCCCAACGTCGACACATGCACCTCGATCGGCAGCTGCGGCAGCAACGTCTATGGCGGTTACCACTCAAACTTGAATCTGGGTCACGGTGTGACCATCTACGCGGTCATCCCCGACCCGTCGATCGAAGAGACCGTCCCACCCGGCAGTGACCCGGAAGGTAATCCCGATGCTGAGTCCGCGATCGACGCGATGGCGCACGAGACGATCGAGGCGATGACCAATCCGCTTGGCGACGCCTGGATGGACCCAAACGGATTCGAGATCGCCGACAAGTGCGAGGTGGGTCCGGAGATCGGCATTCCGCTCGACTTCGCGCCGGACGGCTCCCCATACAACCAGCTGATCGATGGCGACGACTGGTTGATCCAGATGATGTGGTCCAACGCGCAGGCCGGCTGCGTGCAGAGCTCGACCGCGACGAGCTCGGCGCTGCCGCTCGCCACCGTGAACCTGACGCAGTTCAACTCGTCCGTGAGCGGGAGCATCGGCGCCGCAAGGGCAGGCGTCTCGGTGGTAGTCCGGCTGCGGCGCACCGGCATCGTCGTCGCCAGGGCGAACGCGACCAGCCGATCGAACGGAGACTGGGGTCCCGTGTCACTGAAGTCGCTCACGCGCACCCCGCGTGCGGCATTCGGAGACGACCGCGACGAGGTCGACGTCGACTATGGGCGCGGTGGCCCGCCCGGCGACACGATCCTGACCGGCAGCGGCGGCAATCCATTTACCGAGAGCGGCTGGACGGGCTGGTTCGACCTCGACCAGGGTTTCGCCGTCGGCTCGTTCGGAGCTGCAGGCGCCGTGCTCGTCGGTCCGTGCTCCCAAACCGGCGTGCTTACCCTGAAGGTGGGCCGCAAAGCGACGCAGTCGCCGACGGACCTGTGCGGAACGGAGAGCGACGTCGCGCAGGTCAACACGGGGACGCTCGGCCCTGGCACTGCGATGAGCCTCGAAAGCGAAGACAACCGCGCGGTCTCGGCGTCCAACCCGAACGGCGCCCTCGTCAGGCTCACGGTACCGCTCGGGGAAGCGAACAGTATCTCGGCTGTCGGAAACAGTCAGGTCCTGTTCGAGCCCACCGGATTCCCCACGTGCACAGCCGATCTGCAGTCCCAGCGGGTCAGCTGCACAGGGCTTGTTCCAGGGGCGAGGTACGCGCTCACCCGGCGGCGCGGACACGCAACTGTGCACGCGAAGGCTGACCTCACCGGTAGCGTCGCCGCACCAAGCTTCCCCGGCGCCCGGGGGATCAGCGGCGGCGACGTCGTGACGCTCAGCAACGCCGCCGGTCGCGCGCTGAGCGCGTTGCACGTCGCGCACCTGCGGGTCAACATCATCGGTGAGCAGACTGTCATCGACTCAGGGGTCTGCGAGGCCGGCGAGTACTACGGTCCCGCTCCCTCATCGCCTCCGACCAACGCGGGGATCGGCGCGCCGGGCATCTCCGGCGGCGGCACGATCTGCCCGCCGGACGGCGCGGCCAAGGGCCTCCCGGTGGCCCATATCGAGCAGACCGACGACCTCAGCGGCGGCACGACGACGACTGACGTGCCACAGCTCGAGGTCACCTCGCCGATCGACGGTGCGACGCTGTACGGACCGTTCACCGCTTTGGCGGCGGCGGGCATCCCGACGCCGCACCACGCCGTGATTCCGAGCGGGGCGGACGTGGCGCTGACGATCACGCGCGCAACCGGAGGCCCGATCGTGTTCCGAGCCGCGAATGTCAACACCGCGGACGGCGTGGCCGTCAATACGCTCGGCCCCGGCGTCTATTCGGCGAAGTGGGTGCTCATGGACGCCAATGGCGATACCCGCACTGTGCTGACCCGGTTCGTCGAGGAGGACTGACCGTGCAAGGAATCAGCTCACCACCGGCCGCGTCAGCGCCTTGACGAAATCCTCGAGCTGGTCGGTGCGCCAGCACTCGAACGCAATGCAGTGACGCTCGTAGGCAGCCATCACCGAGTCCCCGTAATTCCAGTACAGCCGCGGCTCGGGGTTCAGCCAGAACGTGCGGCCGGCCTTGGCGGTGATCAGTGCGAACACGTCATCGCGAGGAGGCCGGCCGTTCGTGCGGGCGTCGCCGAGCACGATCACGGTCGCGCGGGGATGGAGCTCGTCCTCGATCAGGGCAAGGAACTCGGTCCAGACGCGCCCGTAGTCGGTGTACCCGGAAATGTCGGCGACCCCGGCGTCTCGTCCGATCGCCTCGCTCGCGGCGCGGAAGTCCCGCTCGCGCTCGAGCAGCTCGGTCACCTCCGAGATCCGCTCGATGAAGACGAACGAGCGGAGCTTGCGAAACGAGTCGTGGAGCGCGTGGAGCACACTGAGGAAGAAGGTGCTCGCGCTGGTCACGCTCGTCGAGACGTCGCAGAGCACGAAGATCTCCGGTCTGCGCGGTCGGATCGGACGGTACTTGAGGTCGATCGGGACGCCGCCGGTCTGGAGCGACGCTCGCATCGTGCGGCGGACATCGACGTGCGCGTGGCGCTTGCGTCCGCGTAGCTCGTGGCCCTGAGTCGCAAGGCGGCGCTTTAGCTGCGCGACCACCCGGTGGACCGCGGCGAGGTCCTGCACCGGTCCGGTCGGCAGGGCGCGATCGAGATCGTTCAAGGGCCGCTTGGGCGGGAGCGAGCGGGTGCGTTCGATTGCGTCACGCTCGAGCTCTCGCCGCAGGTGGGTCTCGAAATTCCGGATCTGCTCGCGGGGCAGGCCGTCGCGGCGGGGATCGCCGTCGGGGAGGTCGGGCTGCGGCTCGGCCCGCAGCCCGAGCGCGCGGCGGATGCGCTGGACGTCGACACCGACGACGCCCGAGCCCTCTCCGCGCCCGAACGCCGCGATCGCAAGGCGCGCGAGGTCGCGCATCGCCCCATCCGAACCGTCCCTGAGCGCGGCCGCGATCTGCCGGCGAAGCGCCTCGAGGTCGATCTGGTCTCCACCGTGGATCGCCTCGCGCTCGCCGATCTGCTCGCGGACCGCCTCGGCCTCCGCGGCCCGGAAGAAGAAACGCTCGAACACAAGCTCGAATACGCGGCGATCCTCCGGTGACTTGGCGATCGTAGTGGCGAGCGCCTCCTTGAACGACGCCCGCTCGGTCCACGACACCTGTTCGAGCGCCGCGAACGCGTCGAGCAGCTCGGAGGTGCCGATAGCCATCCCCTCCGAGCGGAGATCCTCAGCGAACGCAAGCAGCTGGCCGTCGAACCCACCGGGCTCCCGGTCCGGGATCCCGCCGTACAGCGCGCTATGCGGCGGGCCGGGTGGCATCGGATGGCGCCGTCAGATGGACGCCGACGCGCGCGGCGACCGTGTCGAGGTCTGTGCGGTGCTTGACGATCACGCTCATCGTCTCCGCGAACGTGGCGCTGTCGATGTCCCGCGCGCCGAGCAGGAGCAGGGCTCGCGCCCAGTCGATCGATTCCGCGATCGACGGCGGCTTCTTCAGATCGAGCTCCCGGATCTGATGCACGACCTCGACGAGCTTGCGCGCGAGCGCCTCGTCGAGCTCCGGCGAGTGGAGGCGGACGATCTCGAGCTCGTGAGCGAGGTCCGGGTAGTCGAGCCACAGGTACAGGCACCGGCGTTTGAGCGCCTCTGTCAGCTCGCGCGTGTTGTTCGACGTCAGCAGCACGACGGGGTGCGTACGCGCCTCGATCAGGCCCAGCTCGGGGATCGAGATCTGGAAGTCCGACAGCAGCTCCAGCAGCATCGCCTCGAACTCCTGGTCGGTCTTGTCGATCTCGTCGATCAGCAGGACAACCGGCGTCTCGGAGGCGATCGCGGTCATCAGCGGACGCTGAAGCAGGAACTCCTCGCCGAAGATGTCGTCCTGCACGTCCTGCCAGCCCGCGGCGTCGGCCTCGGTCTGGATCCTCAGCAGCTGCTTGCGGTAGTTCCATTCGTACAGCGCCTTGGCCTCGTCGAGACCCTCGTAGCACTGCAGGCGTACGAGCCGGCGGTCCAGGTAGCGCGCGAGCGCCTTGGCGAGCTCGGTCTTGCCGACGCCGGCCGGGCCCTCGACCAGCACGGGCTTGCCGAGCTTGGTCGCCAGGAACGCCACCAGCGCCGTCGTCCCGTCGGGAAGGTATCCCGCGGCGCGCAGGCCGTCGGAGACCTCCGCGACGGATGACGGTGAGTTGGGCACGAAGGCAGGATAGGTGACCGGTGGCGCGTGTCGAGGTTCGGTCTGAAATGCTCGTGCGCGTGTTCGCATGGCTGCCGGCCGCCGTGTCCTCCCCGCTTGGCCCAGCGCTCGCCGTCGGCGGCGGCTTCGTGCTCGCCGCGTTCGGGCACATCATCAAGTCGCGGTTCCTGATCCTGCTCGGGCTGGTGATCATCGCGGGCGTGAGCGCCTACGTGTCGTTCGTTCTTCAGCCGGGGTCCTAGCGGGTGGTGGTTTGGGGGGCGGTGGTGGTTTCGGGGCGCGGTGGGCGAGGATGGTGTGGAGGCGGGCGGCTTCGCGGTCGGGTGTTAGGTCGAATCGTTCGCGGGTGACGCGGACGGTGGCGATGCCGGCGGCGAGGAGGTCGGCGTCGCGGTCACGGTCGCTTTCGAATGCGGTTCGTCCCGAGTGGAATTCCCAGCCGTCGAGCTCGACGACGAGCTTGTGTGCGCGGAAGAGGACGTCGACTTCGTGGCCGGCGATGTGGGTGTTGATTTCGGGTTTCGGTAGGCCGTACCGTTCGAGGAAGGGAAGGAAGTCGTCCTCGAATGGTGAGCGGGTGGGCGTGTGCGGGGCGTTTTTGGTGTGTTTCCGCAGTCGGTTGGCGGCTCGGCAGGGAGGGTGGCGGGTGAGGAGCTCGTCGAGGTCGGCAAGCGAGAGGTATCGCGCGTGGCGGAGGTCGCTGATCGCGCGTGCGATCTCTCCGTCGGTCAGGCTGTTGGCGTTGTCGAGCAGCGTGCGTGCCGGGCTCGTGGCGGGGATCCCGAAGTGCACGGCTCTGTCGCCGGCGGTGAGTGTCTTTGAGCGGTGGATGCGCAGCCGGCTGCGCCTGCGGGCGGACGAGGCGGTGACTTCGAGCGGTGAGCTCCATTCCTTGGTGACTCCCCACAGTGTCGCTGCGGAGCTGTGGCTGAGCAGCGCGCCGGGGCCGCATGCGAGCACGGCCGCGATCGCGTGGGCGTGGGGCGAGACAGGGACGTGGCCGACCGCGTAGACGCCGCGATGGAGGGGGTGCAGGCGGCCGATCTTGATTCGGTACTCGATCATGCTCTTGCTGAGCCCAAGCTCCAGCAGCTGGAGGCGGGTCACCACGCCTTGCTGTGGGGCCGCGATCATCGCGATCGCGCTGTCGAGCGTGTCCAGGGCCTTTCGGACGGAGCCGTGATGAGTTGTCGACAACTGTTGTTCATTCTTCAGCACGACCCCCTGAGTTTCAGGCGGATTGGGCCGGCGCGGGCCGAAACCGCCCGAAAAGTTGCAGGGGCGAGGGACAGCTGTCACCCGGTCGTGACACCCCGCCCGCGGACAGGCCCGGGCGCGGTGGGCGGGTAGTCCCTAGCGCTCCTCTGAGTCCGGCCGCTCGTCATCGAGCGGGATGGTGAGCTGGGTCGCCCCCGCCGACCCCGGCGCCCCCGCCGACCCCGGCGCCCCCGCCGGCCC
>Ga0302314_10007967_pt1 | contig 18953 bp, 14 predicted proteins | sample III_Palsa_N2_3_FD_200533 | JGI IMG/M metagenome (GOLD analysis project Ga0302314, IMG submission 200533) | Peat permafrost microbial communities from Stordalen Mire near Abisko, Sweden - III_Palsa_N2_3 | ecosystem: Environmental > Terrestrial > Soil > Palsa > Peat permafrost | place: Sweden...
TGAAGGCCATCTTCTCGCGTCCGGCCTCATGCTGGCCGACCGCCAGGCCCCACTGCACGCGCTCATTGCCCCAGCGCCGCGAGATCGCCAGGCACTGCTTGGCCATGCCGGTACAGGCGGCGGGCAGGGTCAAGCGGCCGGTATTGAGCGTGGTCAGGGCGAGCTTCAGCCCTTTGCCCTCGCCCCACAGGACATTCTCGACCGGCACCATGACATTGGTGAAGCGCATCAGGCCGTTCTGGATGGCGCGGATGCCCATGAAGTCGCAGCGGTGGATGACTTCGATCCCCGGCATCGACTTCTCGACGACCAGGGCGGTGATCTGCGTGCGCTCCTTGCCGTGGACGATCTTCGGATCGGTCTTGGCCATGACCACCAGGATGTCGGCGATCGGGCCGTTGGTGCACCACAGCTTGTCGCCGTTGAGGATGAAATGCTTCCCGTCCGCGGACTTGGTGGCGACCGTGCTCATCTTCGACGGATCGGAGCCGACCGAGGGCTCGGTCAGGGCGAAGGCCGAGATGGCATTGGTGCGAAAGCGCGGGAACCACTTCTTCTTCTGCTCCTCGGTGCCGAAGAGCTTCAGCGGTTGCGGCACGCCGATCGACTGGTGCGCCGAGAGCAGCACCGCGGTCGAGCCGCAGAAGCTCGCGACCAGGAGCATGACGCGGTTGTAGTTGACCTGCGAGAAGCCGAGGCCGCCATACTCCTTGGGGACCTTCATCGCGAAGGCGCCCATCGCGAAGAGGCCCTGCACGACGTCCGCCGGGATGGTGCGGCTCGCGTCGACCTCCTCGGGATCGAGATGCGCGGTGAGGAATTCGGAGACCTGCGCGCAATAGGCGTCGCCGATGGCCTTGTCGGCGGCCGACTGGGTCGGGAAGGTGACGAACGATGAGGGATCGAAGGTGCCCATGAACAGCTGCTGGCCGAAGCTCGGCTTGGTCCACTGCGATTCGCGCGCCGACTCCGCGACCTCCATCGCGTTGCGCTTGTCGTCGTTCATCTTCGAGGTGTCGATGACCGAGTCGCCATCGCCCTCGAGGTGCTTCTTGGCGGAGTCCTTCAAAGACTCGGTATCGACGGGCTGCTTGCTGGTCTCGGGGATCATGGCGTTCCTCTCAGGCGGTCGGACGGTCCTGCATGCACGCGGTCAGGCGATTCAGGCGATGGGCTGGTTGGGTGGGAAGAAGCGCTCGCCGCGCTGCGACTTGGCGACCAGCAGCGCCGCCGGCTTGAAACGTGCGCCGAAGCGCAGGTGCAGGCGGTTGAGGCGCTCGATCACCGTCTTCAACCCGAGCTGGTCGGCGTAGTGCAGCGGGCCGCCCTTCTGCGGCGGGAAGCCGGTGCCCATGACCATGGCCAGATCGAGGAAGGCCGGCTTGGCGACGATGCCCTCCTCGAGGCAGCGCGCCGCCTCGTTGACCATGATCAGCAGGCAGCGGTCGAGGATCTCGTCGGCCTGGATGTCGCGCGGCGCGATGCGCCGCTGGTCGCGGACCTTCTTGACCGCAAGGGTGATGTCGCCGTTGAGACTCTTGCGGCCCTTGGCGTCCTCGATGTAGAAGCCCTTCTTGGCCTTGGCGCCGAGCAGCTTGAAGTCGTGGGCGATGACATCCAGGACCGGTGCGACCTGCATGCGCTCGCCATAGCCCTGGGCCAGGACGTTGGCGACCTTGGTGCCGACATCGATGCCGACGGCGTCGGTCAGCGTGAAGGGCCCCATCGGCATGCCGAAGGAGCGGATCGCGGCGTCGATGGCCAGGACATCGCCGCCCTCCTGCAGCATCCAGGCCGCCTCGACCATATAGGGCAGCAGGATGCGGTTGACCAGAAAGCCCGGGCAGTCCTTGACCACCACCGCGGTCTTGCCCAGGCGCCGCGCCAGCGCGGCCACCGCCTGCACCGCCTGCGGGCTGGTCTGCGGACCGGCGATGACCTCGATCAGCGGCATGCGGTTGACCGGATTGAAGAAGTGCATGCCGACGAAACGCTCGGGATGCTTCAGCGCGGTAGCCATCTCGGTGATCGAGAGCGACGACGTGTTGCTGACGATCAGGCAGGTATCGGAGACCTGAGCCTCGACCTCGGCGAGGACCTTCTTCTTGATCTCGAGATTCTCGACCACCGCCTCGACGACCAGGTCGCAGTGCTGGAAGCCCTGGTAGTCGATCGCGCCGGTGATGCGCGCCATGCGCAGCCCGACCTCCTGCGGCTTGAGCTTGCGGATCTTGACCAGCTGGTTGTTGTAGTCAGCGGCGGTGTGGAAGGCCTTGGCCACCGCCTCCCAGCCGATGTCCTTGACCCGCACCGGAATGCCCTTGTCGGCGAACAGCCAGGCGATGCCGCCGCCCATGACGCCGGCGCCGAGGACCGCGACCTGGTTGATCTCGGCCAGCGTGGCGCCGTCAGCGCCCGGGGCGCGGTCGGCCTTGCGCAGCGCTTCGGAGGCGAAGAAGCAGTCGATCAGGCACTTGCACTCGGGGGTCGGCGCGACTTCCGCGAAGCCCTCGGCCTCGCGCACCAGACCCGCCTCGAGCGCGCCGCCATAGGTCTGGCGCACCACCTCCAGCGCCTTGAAGGGTGCGGGCATGCCGCGCGCCTTCTTCCCCAGCTGGGAGCGCGCCTGCTTCCACAGCAGCATGCGTCCGAAGGGGTTCTGCTCGAGCAGCCGCGAGGTGCCCTCGGGCTTGCGCCCGGACGTCAGGGCCTCGAGGCGGTCGCGCGCCAGGATGCGGGCGATCAGGGCCGGAGCCTCGACGTCGAGGAAGGCGCGCGCGACACAGGCGTCCGCCAGGCCGATCTTCAAAGCCTTCGGGCCGTTGACCTGCTTCGACTGCAGGATCATCTCCAACGCCTGCATCGGACCGACCAGGCGCGGCAGGCGCTGCGTGCCGCCCCAGCCTGGGATGATCCCGAGGCTGACTTCCGGAAGTCCCAGACTGGTCTTTTCGGCGTCGGTCACCAGGCGGTAGGTGCAGGCCATGGCGAACTCGAGGCCGCCGCCCAGGCAGGCGCCATCGATCACCGCCAGGGTCGGGAAGGGCAGCTCGCTCCAGCGCTGGAAGGCCTGCTGGCCGGCGCGCGCCTTGCCCAGGGCGTCGGCACTGATGGTGATGTTGGTGATCTCCTTGATGTCGGCGCCGGCGATGAAGACGTCCTTCTTGGCGCTGGAGAACACCAGGATGCGGACGTCGGTGCGCTTGATCAGCAGGTCGATCAGCTCGTTGAGCTCCCGGACCACCGAGGCGGCGAACTTGTTGACCTTCTCGTCGGGCAGGTCGAAGACCACGCGCGCGACATGCTCCTCGTCGATTGACAGCGAAAGGGCCGGCTTGTGGTTGCGGCGGATCACGCCGGAGCCGATGTCGGCGGGATCCTGCGGGGTGATGATGGTGTCAGCCATGGGGTCCTCCGCTCACGCCGTCTCGAGAGCGAGCGCCGCTCCCTGTCCGCCGCCGACGCACAACGACGCCAGCCCGAGCGTCAGCCCGCGGCGGCGCATCTCCTTCAACAGCGTGATCACCAGGCGCGCGCCGGTCGCGCCGACCGGATGGCCGATGGCGATCGCGCCTCCGTTGACGTTGAGGATGGCGGGATCGATGGTGCCGAGCGCCTGGTCCCGGCCGAAGTGGGTCTTGGCGTAGTCGGCCGAGGCGAAGGCGCGCTCGCAGGCCAGGACCTGGGCGGCGAAGGCCTCGTTGATCTCGATCAGCTGGAAGTCGGCCAGGGTCAGGCCCGACTTGCGCATCAGCTTCTCGGTGGCGTGCACCGGGCCCAGGCCCATGCGCTTGCCCTCGAGGGCGGCATAGGCGTAGTCGCGCAGGTAGCCCAGCGGCGTCAGGCCCAGGGACTTGGCCTTGGATTCGGACATGACCAGCATCCCGGCCGCGCCGTCGGTCAGCGGGCAGGCATTGCCGACCGTGACGGTGCCGGTGACCTTGTCGAAGTAGGGCTTCAGCTTGGCCAGCGCGGCCATGTCCTGGTTCGGGCGCGGACCCTCGTCGCTGGTCGCCATGGTCTCATAGCGCGGCGCCAGTGGCAGCGGCACGATCTCGTCGCTGAAGCGCCCGGCGGCCTGCGCCTGGGCGGCCTTGATATGGCTGGCCATCGCGAAGGCATCCTGCTCGGTGCGCGTGACGTGGAAGTCGCGGGCCAGGATCTCGGCGGTCTGGCCCATGTTCAGCCCGCAGATCGGATCGGTCAGACCGACCTGCACGCCGATGATCGGGGTCAGGTAGTCGGGACGGAAGGCCATCCAGGCCCCGAGCTTCTGCCCGAAGGTCTTGGCCTTGAGCAGCGCGCCGAACAGGCGCGTCATCTTCGGGCCGTAGATCAGCGGGATGTTCGACATCGATTCGGTGCCGACCGCCAGGTAGACCTCGCCCTCGCCCGCACTGATGCGGTTGGCGGCGGTGGTGATGGCCTCCATGCCGGAGGCGCAGTTGCGGTGCACGGTCGAGGCGATCATGGTCACCGGCAGCCCGGCCTTCAAGGCGATGACGCGGCTGACGTTGGCCGCCTCGATCGGCTGGGCGACGTTGCCGACGATCAGCTCATCGATTCTCTCCGCCGGGAAGTCGGTACGCACCAGGACCTCGCGCACCACGCGGGCCGCCAGGTCGTCCGCGGTGAGGCCGGACAAGGCGCCGCCGATCTTGCCGAACGGGGTGCGCAGCCCGTCGATGATCGCAAGTCGTTCCTTCATGGCTGCTCCTTCATCAACTGTCCAGTGTGCAGCGGCGGAGGTGGAGTGCCAGGACCCACCTCGTCCACATCCCCCTGCGCATACATCGCCTCGATCGCCGCAGCGTGGCGTTCGGCCAGCACGTGGCGCCGCAGTTTCATGGTCGGGGTCAGCTCCTCGCGTTCGATGGTCGGAGTGACCGTGATCAGATGCCAGCGGCGCACCTGCTCCCAGTGGTCGAGCCCCGCGTTGACGGCTCGCAGATGCCGCACGATCTCATCCTGCACCTCGGGGCGTGCCAGATACGCCTCATCGGTCAGCGGCAGCCCGAGCCCGGCCTTGCGGCGCTTGATGACTTCCGGATCGGTGAAGAGCAGTGCCGAGACGAAGCGCCGCCCCTCGGCGATGACCATCGCCATGTCGATGAGCTCGCACTCGCTGAGCTGGTGCTCGATCGGCACCGGGCAGATGTACTTGCCGTTGGACGTCTTGAACAGCTCCTTGATGCGCCCGGTGATGACCAGGAAGCCCTCGCTGTCGAGCTCCCCGCGATCGCCCGTGTGCAGCCAGCCCTGGGCATCGATGGTCAATGCGGTGTGCTCCGGATCCTTGTAGTAGCCGGACATGATGTTGGGGCCGCGCGCCAGGATCTCCTGGTTCTCGCCGAAGATGACCTCGACTCCGGGGAAGATCCGCCCCACCGTTCCGGACTTCACCGCCGCGGGACAGTTGACCGCGAGCACCGGGGACGCCTCGGTCAGGCCATAGCCGGCGTAGACCGGAATGCCGACGTTGCGCAGGAAGCGCTCCAGGGTCGGGGCCAGGGCCGCCCCGCCCACCACCAGGTAGCGCAGATTCCCGCCCAGGGCGGCGCGCAGCTTCTTGTAGACCAGGGCGTCGGCGATCGATACCGACCAGCCATGGTGCGCGGCCGGCGAATCGGCCAGATCCAGCGCCCAGCGTCCGAGCCGGCGCTTGAGGCCGCCGGCCTCGGAGGCCTGCTTCTCGATGCGCGCGTGCAGTTTCTCCAGCAGGCGCGGCACCATGGTGATCACCGTCGGGCGGACCTCGCGCATCAGTTCGCCGAGATTCTTGATGTCGTCGGCGAAATACAGCGGCACGCCCTGGCTGATGTAGGTCAAAACCGCCATGCGCTCGAAGACGTGCGCCAGCGGCAGGCAGCTGAAGGCGCGATCCAGGGCCGGATCGAGCGGGAAGAGCTGCGCGAGGCTCACCACCTGGGAGATCAGGTTGCGGTGGCTTAGGCACACGCCCTTGGGCGTGCCGGTCGAGCCGGACGTGTGGATGATGGTGGCGGTCGCGTTCGGATCGATGTCGCGGCGGATGCGCGCATAGAGGCCGGGATCCTGCTCCGAGAGCTTGTCCCCGAGCTCCTGCAAGGCCGCGAAATCGATTACCGTCTGCGAGCGGTGGCCGGCGATGTTGCGCACGATCAGGTGCTGGAAGAGGCCCTTGTGGCGGCTGGCGGTGGTCCAGGCCTCCTCGCCGATCACCACCAGGTAGCGCAGGCGCGTGTTCTGCGCCTCGAAGACCAGGTGCTCGTCGGAGAGATTGGGGAACATCGGCACCGAGATCCCGCCGGCGGCGAGGATCGCGAAGTCGGAGATCAGCCACCACGGCGAGGGTGGGGCGAGGACGCCGACCGCATCGCCGGGGCGCAGCCCGAGACGGATCAGTCCCAGCGCGGTGCGCCGCACCTGCTCGAGGAACTGCTCGGAGGACAGGGCGCGCCAGTAACCAGCCTCGCGGTAGTTGAACGCATAGCTCGACGGGTGCTCGGCCATCGCGACCTGCATGAGGGCCGGCAGCGTGCGAAATTCGGGGGGTGTCAAACGTGCGGAGTGCGATGTCATAACCCGAACTCCTACCGAAGAGTACCGCGAAAAGCGGTGAGCCACAAGTTTATACAGGCACCGTGGCATAAGCGCGTTTCGCAAGCCCCGCATACCCCGCGGCAAGCCCGCGCGGGATCAATTACTAGCACTATGTTTCATGTCCCAGCAGCCTACCCTCTCAGCGCGGTGGCGGACCGACGTCCCCCAGCCCGGGAGCGCCATGTTCACCTACTCGATGACCATCCAACTCCACCATGCCGACGCCTACGGCATCCTCTTCTTCGCCAACCAGTTCCTGTTCTGCCATGACGTCTTCCAGGCGTGGATGTCCTCCGAGGGCATGGCGCTGGCCAAGAACCGCCAGAGCGCGCGCTTCGTCGCGGTGGTGGTGCACGCCGAGAGCGACTACCTGGCGACGGTGGAACTCGGGGATCAGATCGAGATCCGCCTGCAGAATGTCGCAGTGGGCACCACCTCCTTCACCAACGGCTTCACCTTCGTCAACCAGCATGGCACCACCGTCGGCCGGGCGCGCACCGTGATGGTGGCCATCGATCCGGCGACCTCCAAGAAGGTCCCGGTTCCGGACATGCTGCGCGAGGCGCTCGAGAGCCTGCGCTGATGCCCACGCCGGCCGAAGCGGCGCGCCGGCCCCTGGTCATCGGCCATCGCGGTGCCTGCGCATCCTATCCGGAGAATACGCAGGTGAGCTTCGACGCCGCGCTCGCCGGCGGCGCGGATGGGGTGGAGCTCGACCTGCGCCCGACCCGCGATGGCGGGGTGGTGGTCTGCCATGACGCGTCGCTGCGGCGTTTTCGCGGCTCCTGGCGACCGCTGGCGCGTCAGACCCTGGCGCAGCTGACGACCCGCGATGTCGGCAGCTGGTTCGCTCCCCGCTTCCATGCCGAGCGGCTGCTGAGCCTGGATGCGCTGCTGACGGCGTACGCCGGGCGCACCCAGCTGCTGCTGGAACTCAAGGCCGCGGCCGGGATCGGCGCGCCAGCGCGCAACCGCCGCCTGTGCCGGGCCACGGTCGATGCCGTCACCAGGCACGGCGCTGAGCGCAGCGTCCTGATCCTGTGCTTCAGCAGCCAGCTCCTGGCCCAGGTCGCGCAGCTCAATCCGAGCCTGCGCCTGGTGCGCAATTGCCTGCGCCGCCCGCGCGATGTCGGGCGCTGGCTGGCCGGGCAGCCGCGCCTGCATGGCGTGGATTTCGACCGCCGCGTGCTGACCCGCGCCCTGGTCGCGCAGTGCCAGGCGCACGGCCTGCAGGTCTTCACCTGGAGCTGCAACACCCCCGCCGCGTACGCGGCGCTCAAGGACTTCCATCTCGACGGCATCCTCTCCGACCGCCCGGAGTGGCTGCATGCGCAGGTGCATGGCCATGGCTGAGGCGAGCCTGCCGCTCTTGCACCGCGCCTTCGATGCGTTGACCGACCGCTATGACCTGCTGGTGGTGGGTGGCGGCATCTACGGCGCGTGGACCGCCTACGATGCGGCGCTACGCGGACTCTCGGTCGCCCTGGTCGAGGCCACGGACTGGGCCTCGGGCACCTCGAGCGCCTCCTCGAAGCTGATCCATGGCGGATTGCGCTACCTCGAGTACGGGCACGTCGGGCTGGTGCGCACCGCCCTGGCCGAGCGCAGCCGGCTGCTGCGCCTGGGACCGCATCGCGTGCACATGCTGCGCTTCCTGCTGCCGGTGTGGCAGGACTCGCGCACCCGGCCCTGGAAGTTCTCGGCCGGGCTGACCCTCTACGATCTGCTGGCGGGGGTCGGGACCAAGGAACGGCATCGCCGCCTGAACGCCGCCGCCCTGCGCCAGGCCTGCCCGTTCCTGGAGGGACACGGGCTGAATGCCGGCTTCGCCTACGACGACGCGGGCGAGGACGACGCCCGCTACTGCCTGGAGATCGTCGCCGGCGCGGTGCGCGCCGGGGCCACGGCCATCAACCACTGCCGCATGGTGCGCCTGCTCGGTGATGCCCGCGCCGAGGGCGCGGTGCTGCGCGATGCGCTCAGCGGCGCGGAGCGCACCGTCCAGGCCGGCACCGTGGTGCTGGCCACGGGACCATGGCTGCGCGCGATCTCCCAGGCCGCACAGGTGAGCGTGCCGGTGCGCCTGACCAAGGGCGTGCACCTGGTCATGCCGCCGCTGCCGGCGGCCCTGCAGGAGCATGCGCTGCTGTTGACCACGCGCGCCGACCAGCGCGTCTACTTCCTGATTCCCTGGTACGGCGCCACCCTGCTGGGCACCACCGACACCGACTGGCAGGGCGATCCGGCCACGGTCACGGTCGAGCCCGCGGATGTCGATTACCTGCTGCACGACATCAGCCTGCGCTGCCCCGGCCTGGGCTGGACGCGCCGGGACATCCGCGGCGCCTTCGCGGGACTACGCACGCTGCAGGAGCAGCCGGGCAGGAGCGCCTCGGCGGTGACCCGGGAATGGACGCTCACCGAGCCGCGTCCTGGGCTGGTGGTGCCGGTCGGCGGCAAGCTGACCTCCGCGCGCGCCGACGCCGCGCTGATCGTCGACCGGGTCTGCGCGATCCTGAAGCGCCATACCCACGGCGCGACCGCCACCCGCCCCCTGCCGTGGGCGCCACGGGTCGCGACCTGGCTGAAGGACGGGGTGGCGGCTGGCATGGAGCTCGGCCTCGACCGGGAGCTCGCCGCCACCCAGGTACGCCGCTACGGCACGACCCTGCCCAGCGTGCATGCCCTCCTGGCCACCGATCCGGCGCTCTGCGCGCGCATCCATCCCCAGGTGCCGATGGCCCTGGGCGAGACGCTGCACGCCGTGCGGCAGGAGATGGCCATGACCCTCGAGGACGTGCTGCGGCGGCGCGTGCCGGCCGGCATCCTCGCCGCCCTGGAACTTGGGCAGGTGCGCGCGGTGACGACCCTGATCGGTCCCCACCTGGGCTGGGATGCGGCGCGCAGCGCCAGCGAGGCGCAGAGCTTCTGGCACCGGCAGCACGAGCAGCTCAGCCGCCTGACGGCTGACCCTCCGGCCGCAGGCTGACGGCATAGACAACGGCAAGGGCTACCGGTTGCGAGCGCTCAGACGTTCACGATCGGACGCGCATGGCGGCCGGTGGCCGCTCCGGTGGTCAGGTTGCGACGCGCGATCCACAACAGCTGGATGATGAAGCCGATCACCGCCGCGCTCAGGCCGATGCCCATCGCCACCAGGTGCGTGGGGCTACCCTCGACCGGCGACTGGGTGATGATCAGGATGCCCTGGGCGACCAGCACGCCGCCGAGGATCGCGGTCTGCGCCGCCGCCCAGTAGGGAGCGATCACCCAGCCGGCGATGAAGCCCAGGACGAAGCCGATGGCGATCAGCAGCCAGACCAGGAAGGGCACGTCGATGTAGGACGCCGGGATGGCGAAGACGAAGGCGCCCAAGAGCGCGCCGACCGTCGCCAGCTCGAGCTGGTAGAGCACCCAGCCCAGCGCCGCGCCGAGCAGCGCTGCGACCACGGTTGCGACGATCAGCATCGGCTCCAAGGCCGTGGTCGTCTCATGCGGCGCCATGCCATGCAGGTACGGCATGCCGTAGTTCCAGGTCACGATCGCCAGCACATAGCCGGTCAGCACCGCGAGGGTGATGCGCAGCAGCCGCCAGCCGAAGAACAGCGGCAGGATCGCCACCGCCAGGAGCAGCACCCCGACCAGCGGGGTCGCGCCCTGCAGGTGCAGGAGGTTGTGCGCAGGCGGCATGGTGGCGATCAGCGGATGGTCGGCCACCGGGGGCAGGCCGACATCCTGGGCCGCCTGATCGACCTGATTGACGGCATTGCTCTTCACCGTGTCGATCGGTGACAGGGCATCGGCGCCGAGCAGCTGTCCCCCGCACAGCAGGACGGTGAGGATCAGAAGCCAGCGGGTCAGGGCGGTATGCATGGATGTGATCATACCCGTAGTGCCGTTCAGCGCAGACGGATATGACCGAGCATCTACGCGGCATCAGGGCCTGCATGCAGCCCCGGGGCTGCGCGTGCCGGCCGCCCTCACAGAGCCTTCCCGGAGCCCAGGTCCCCACCCCTCCATGCCATGCCATGCCATGCCATGCCACCGCCTGGGAGTGTCCTACCTGAGCATACGAAACGCCTACGGGCACGGCCGGAGCCGTGCCCGTAGGCGCTTTGTCGTCGGGCTTCCTCAGCTCCGCACGCTCTGATTCCAGGGCGGCCCTAGTGGGCGGCAGCCGCCTTGCGCTCCTTGGCCTTGTCCGACTCGCCGGCATTGGCCTTGGCCGCGGCCCGGTCCTGCTGCATCTCGTCGATGGTCTTGGTGTGCAGGCGGGCCGCGCCCTGATAGCCCTCGCGGGTTGGGATCCAGGTGCCATCGGCCTTGGCCTTGGCAATCGACGCCGTGGCGCGCGCGCTGGCGGCCGCGTACTGCGGCAGCCACTGCGCCTGAGCCGCGAGCATCTCATCGCACAGCTGCCAGACTTCCGGCGGGTTGCAGACCGCACCGGTCAGGGGATCGAGCAGCATCGCCTGGCGCAGGAGCGTATCGTCGCCGCTGTAGGCGGCCTTGACCGCGAGGCGCTGCACATTGATCGAGGAGGTGCAGACCGAGGCCGCACCCCATGGCAACTCGCCGATGGTCGGGATGTTCATGCCGGTGCGGTCGACGTAGCCGGGCACCTCGATGATCGCATCCGGAGCGAGGTTGGTGATGGTCGAGCGGTTGACGACGTTGAAGTGCCCGCGGTAGACGCGCCCGGTCTCGAGGCCCTCGACGATGTAGGAGCCATGCTCCTCGCCGCGGTCCTCGGCGCGGTAGGTCAGCGCCTTGTCCTTCATCCAGTTTGGGAAGTCGGTTTCGAACCAGTTGCGACCTTCGGTGCAGACCCGCAGATAGCCGCCGGTTTCGCCATTGATCCAGCAGCCGGTGTCGATCCAGCGGCTGATCTCCTGCGGGCGCTTGCGGTACCAGGCGACGTACTCGCTGAGGTGGCCATTGGATTCGGTCGAGTAGAGGCCGAAGCGGCGCAGCATGTCGATGCGCACCTTCTCGGTGGTCGGGAACTCGGGATGGCCTTCGAAGAGCTCGAGCATCTTCGGGATCAGATCGATGCCGCGCCAGGTGGCCTTGGTGTACCAGGTCTGATGGTTGATGCCGGCGGCGACGATGTCGACGTCCTTCTTGGCGACCTTCTCGTCGGGCCCGATCAGGCCCTGCTTCTTCGCCCAGTGCTCGACGCAGCTGGTGATCTGCCAGTGGCCGCCCTGCACGCCATGGCACAACCCGACGCAGCGGATGCCGCCGTAGACATTCGCAGCCCAGGTCAGCATCGCCATCGGGTTGGAATAGTTCAAAAGCAGCGCGCCCTGCTCGGCGACCTCGCGGATGTCCTTGCACACGCCGAGGATGAAGTTGATGCCGCGCTGGCCGTACATCACGCCACCGGCGCAGATGGTGTCGCCGACGCACTGGTCGATGCCGTAGCTGAGCGGAATCTCGACATCGGTCTTGAAGGCCTCGAGGCCGCCGACCCGGGCGACACAGAAGATGTAGCGCGCCTTGGTCACCGCCGCGCGGCGGTCCTGGGTCTTCTCGATGGTGATCGAGAGGCCATTGGCATCGATGTCGCGCTGCACCAGGCTGGTGACCATGTCCAGGTTGGCCTGGCTGATGTCCTGGAAGGTGACCGTGATGTCCTTGAATTCAGGGACCGCGAGCAAGTCGCGCATCAGGCCACGGGTGAAGCCGATCGAACCGGCACCGATGAAGGCGATCTTGAAGCTCATGGACTCTCCAGGGAGGTTTTATGGTAAAATCTGGTGCTAATCATAGAGTGTTACGTCATGGAAAAACAGGAAAGTCGTGCTGGCGATGGTAATTTTGTGCTCGAAGACCTGCGAGGGCTCACGGAGCACCTGCGCAGCCTGCGGCTGCTGCCCAAGGGCTACTGGGCGGGGCGCTCCCCCTACCCCCTGTGCGCGACCCTGGTCGGCTGCGGCTGCGAGGTGCGCACCACCACCGATTATGACTGGTACGGCCTCAGACGTGGTCAGACCGAGTTCGTGCTCTTCCAGTATACCCTCGCCGGCGAGGGCCGCCTGACCCATCATGGCGTTCATCACGTGGTGCGCCCCGGCACCCTGATGTTGCTGACCATTCCCGACGACCACCGCTACTACCTGGCTCCCGGGCAGCAGTGGGAGCACTTCTACCTGTGCCTGAGCGGCAGCGAGGTGCTCAATGCCTGCCGCAAGATCATCGCCCAGCATGGACCGCTGATCGCCCTCGCGCCGACCTCAAGCGCCATCACCCAGGCGGTGGCGGCCTATGAGCGCCTGGCGCGCAACCAGATCACCTCGGTCTTCGACAACAGCCAGCTCGCCTACGGGGTGGCCATGGCCCTGCTCCAGGACACGGTGAAATTGCGCGCTCCCGAGTCGGCCCAGGCCCAGCTGGCGCGCGCCGAAGCCTACTGCCGTGAGCATTTCAGCGAGGAGCTGAGCATCAGTGAGCTGGCCAAGATCGCCGGCTTCAGCCGCTACCATTTCGCCCGGCTGTTTCGCCAAAGCCATGGGGTGAGCCCCAACGAATTCCTGATCGATCTGCGTATCTCCACTGCCGCCAGGATGTTACGCGATTCGAGCAGCCCCGTGAAAGCGATCGCCCAGGCTTGCGGCTTCAGCGATGCGGGCTATTTCTGCAAGGTCTTCCGCCGCGCGGTGGGCGTCTCGCCGGGCAGCTTTCGCGACAGCGACTTGCTCTCCGGCTGAAACCTCGGCGTAGGGCACATCGCCACTTGGGGCAGCGCGCACCGCTTGGCGTCCTGACTGCGCCCGGGTACGCTGCACGGTATGCCCAGACTCGCCCTGCCCCCGCCACTCGTCCGCCTCCTGCTCCTGGGCGCGGTGCTGGCGGGACCGCTCGCCGCCAGCGACAGCCCGGCGCCGCCGGCCTCCTCACCAGACGACCCGACCAACCTGATCGTGGCCGAGGGCCGCGCGGTCTACCGCCAGCGCGACCTCGATGCCCTGGTCATGATCGCCGCGCGCTACCACCACGGCGCCTTCAGCCCGGCTGACGAGGACCAGCTGCGCCACGCCCTGGCGCGCATCCTGGTGGCACGCGAGCCGCTGCTGGACAGCCTCGAGGGCCTCCCGCCCGCGGTCGCCACCGGCAAGGCCGGGGACGCTTTCCTACTGGATCTGCTCGACTACCGCGCCTCGTCGGAACACGGCGCCTATCTGCTGCCGGCCACGGCCTCGGCCTCAGCTTCCCTGCCTGTGGCCACCGAGCCGATCCCGGCGCACGCGCCTGAGGCGTCCGCTGCGGCGGGCGACGCACCGGTTATCGTCGCGCTGCCGCCTCTGGTCGTGGTGCGCACCCTGCCCGGCCCGGTCCGGCGCAGCCTGCAGCTGCAGATCGCGCTGCGCTTCGCCGACCAGGCGACCTCCCAGCGCATCGGCGCGCAGGCGCCGATCATCCGCGATGCGATCCTCGGCTACCTCGATGGGCTCTCCAATGCGGTGTTCCTTGAGCCCAAGCAGCAGCGCCTGAAGCAGGGCATCACCGCGGCGATCACCCTCCAGGTCCCCGGCTTCCCGGCCAATGCGGTACTGATTCCGCAGCTCGACAGCACGCCACTGAGCGACGACGCGGTCCCCGCGCGTGCGCCGGCCGCGGGAGCCGCGCCGGCTGCCGCCAGCGCCAGTCCCGGCGCCGGGCACTAGCCGGACCGATCACCCGGGGCTTCGGCCAGGCCCGTGCGGTTTGGGCCCAGGCGCGATGACTTGACCATCAGACTCAGGCACGCGAATCTGCGCCGATGACCGACCCGTTCGCGCTCCAGCAGACCCTCACCGCCCATCATCAGGAGCACCTGCTCGCCGGCCTCGAGGGCTTGGCCCCGGCCGAGCGCGAGGCCTACTTCCAGCGCCTGGGCGAGATCGCCTGGGAGGAGCTCGGCGAGCAGGCGCCCAGCGCCGCCCCGGGCGCGATCACCGCGAGCCGCATCGTCGATCTGGCCGAGAAGGCGCGACGCGCGGCAGAGCTCGGCGCCCTGGGCGAGGCTGCGTACCGCGCCGGTCAGGTCGCGGTCCTGATGGTCGCGGGCGGCCAGGGCACGCGCCTGGGCGTCAGCGGTCCCAAGGGCTGCTTCACCATCGGCGTGCATTCGCACAAGAGCATCTACCAGCTGCAGGCCGAGAAGGTCCTGGCGCTGTCGCGCCGCACCGGGCGCGCGGTCCCCTTCCTGGTCATGACCAGCCCGATGACCGACCACGACACGCGCGACTTCTTCGCCGCCAACGGCTACTTCGGGCTCGCGCCCGAGCAGGTGCGCCTCTTCAGCCAGGGCACCGTGCCGAGCCTGGCCCAGGATGGCAAGGTGCTGATCGAGCGCCCCGGCAAGCTCCTGGAGAACCCGGATGGGCACGGCGGCTGCTTCACCGCCCTGGTCAAGTCCGGCAACCTGGCGCGGCTCGCCGCCGAGGGCGTGGCCCACATCGCCTACATCCAGGTCGACAACATCACCGTGCCGGTCGACGACGCGGTGATGATCGGCCTGGCCATCGCCGAGCGCGCGGATGTCATCACCAAGGTCCTGGAGAAGGCCCATCCCGACGAGAAGGTCGGGCACCTGGTGCACGTCGGGAGCCGCGATGCGATCATCGAGTACACCGAGCTGACGCCCGAGCAGACGCGCTCGCGCGCGGCCACGGGGGAACTCATCTACCGCTGGGGCAGCCCGGCCATCCACTGCTGGAGCGTGGCCTTCCTGTCGCGCCTGGCGACCACCGGCTACCGCCTGCCGCTGCACCGCTCGGCCAAGCCGCTCAAGGCCTGGTCGGGCAGCGGTCCGACCGAAGTCAAGGGCTGGAAGAACGAGCGCTTCATCTTCGACCTGATCCCGCTGGCCGAGCGCTCGCTGGGGCTGGCGATCGTCCGCGAGGAGGAATTCGCGCCGGTCAAGAACGCCTCCGGGGCCGACAGCGCCGCGAGCGCGGTGCAGCTGGCCAGCGACCTGTACGCCGCCTGGCTGCGCGCCGCCGGGGTGCGGGTCGCACTGCCGGTCGAGGCGCGCATCGAGATCAGCCCGCTCTACGCCGCAACCAAGGCTCAGCTGCTGACCGCCTGGGATGGCCCGGTCACCGAGATCACCGGCAATTACTACCTCGAGGAGAACCGCTCGCGCTCCTCCTCCAACCCGGGGACCGCGCGCTAAGCCCCTGGCACGGAGCCGTGAGCAGCGCTTCACCACGCCATTTTCCGGTTAGGATCTCTGCATGCCGACCTACATCTATGAGACGGTGGTATCCGATCCTGCCAAGGCCAAGCGCTATGAGATCGATCAGCGCATGAGCGCCCAGCCGCTGGCGACGCATCCCGAGACCGGTGAGCCGATCCGCCGCGTCATCACCGGCGGCCTGGGCTTCCTGGGCGAATCGCGGGCGGCCAGTGCCACCGCCCCGCAGGGCGGGTGCGGTTCAGGCAGCTGCGGCCACGATCACCACTGATACTACTGATACCACTGACTAATGTTGGCTGAAGCCGCTGACTGCGCACCGACCGCACACGTCGCAGGCGGGCGGCCGCGCGGCTGGCTGTGATGGTCTACTGCGCTATGCCGGTCGACGCCGCGACGATGCGGCTGGTCACCGGCTCGCTGGTCATGTTGAGCATGGTCGCGTCATCGGTCAGGCGCGCGCGGCTGACCACCGCCATGGTCAGGAGGGCGACCGCCCCGAGCACGTAGAATTGCACGGTTGCGGTCATGACACCGAGAAACAGCGAGACGGCCAGGCCGCTGCCGACCATGAAGATGAAGACATTGTGCACCAGGCTCATGACCGTGGCGCCGCGCCCGGCCAGGCCGCGGCGCGCGGACAGGGCCAGGAGCCGCGCATCGAGCACGTTCACCGGCGCTGCGAACAGCCCGCCGACGCACAGCATCATCACCGCCGCGCTCCACCAAGTGTGCACCAGGTGCGGGTAGAGGGCGATGCACAGCCCCAGCGCGGCCAGCGAAATCATGACGTGGCGGCGGCGGTTGAAGTAGGGACTCAGCAGATTGCCCATGATCGCACCCAGCGCGGCGAAGACCGCGAGCACGCTGGCCACGGTCGGGCGCAGCCCGAGCCGGGTCGGATCGATGGCGTCGATGTAGACCGCGAGGCTCGCCGCCGAGGCGATGCCCCACGACAGCCCGCCTCCGACCAGGAGCGCCCAGTGCTCACTGAGCATGCTCCTGGTGCCCCTGACCAGGTCGTGCATGCCGCGTGAGAAGGCGATCGGCCGCGGCTCCGGGACCTGCACCAGCAGGCACAGCACGGTGGCCACCGCCAGGACCGCGAACAGCGCGAGGTGCCGGACCACGGTCTCCTGGTGCGCGGTCTGCATCACCACCTGGTCGCCGAGCATGGTGCCGAAGACCGTGCCGATGAGCAATCCGATCACCAGCGCGGCATTGATGTAGCCACTGACCAGGGTGTTGGAGCGCCGCGTGGCGCGGGCCAACAGCGGAATGACCTTGCCGCGCGCAGCGCAGGCCGCGCCGTAGCTGATGCCCACCAGCCAGGCGATCAGCCAGGCATCGCACCACAGGGTCGCCAGGGTGCCGGCCGCGACCCCGGCGCAGGCGATGAAGAACAGCCACTTGCAGCGCCAGGCGCCGGAGAGCGGGGCATTGATCGCATAGCCGATCAGCACCCCGATGGTCAAGGTCGCGGCCAGGCCCTGCGAGATCGCCTCGGCCAGGGTGCCATGGTCGATGCAGCGGTTGACGATCTCCTGCATCCAGCGGAAGGGCATGTGCGGCGGATGGGTGATGTCGAGCGAGAGCGCGATCTCATTGATCAGCACAAACTTCAGTCCGGCGAAGCCGGTGCCGATGCCGAGCGTAACCAGCACGGCGGGCCACAGATGGAACCGCGCGCGGCGGATGCGGGGCTGGCGCGACAATGGAGGGGATAGCATGGAGAGGTCGGCCAGTATCGGGGCCATCCGCGCGAGTCCACCATGCCAGGGGAGGTGCGAGCCCCCGGCCGCTCACCGACCCGACCCGGACATGACCCAGGGAGAGCGCCTTGATGCATCTGGTGCTCCCCTATGCTGCCCCCTCCCCTGGAGCGCGCGTTGAAGGTCCTAGTGATTGGTGGCGGTGGTCGCGAGCATGCCTTGGCGTGGAAGCTCATTCAGAGCCCCCGCGTCGAGAAGCTGTTCATCGCCCCGGGAAATCCTGGTACTGCGCTCTTAGGAGAGAACGTTCCGATCAAGGCTACGGATATCGAGGCGCTGGTGCGCTTCGCCCAGGAGAAGGCCATCGACCTGACCCTGGTCGGACCCGAGGTCCCGCTCGCCGCCGGCATCGTGGATGACTTCCAGCGCGTCGGACTGCGCATCTGGGGCCCCTCCAAGGCCGCCGCCCAGCTCGAGGGCAGCAAGGTGGCGATGAAGGAGTTCCTGCGCCGCCACAACATCCCGACCGCCCAGTTCAAGGTCTTCGCCAAGGCCGCCGATGCCCACGCCTATGTCGAGGAGATCGACGGGCCGCTGGTGGTGAAGGCCGACGGCCTGGCCGCCGGCAAGGGCGTGACCGTGGCCAAGAACGCCGTGGAGGCGCATGAGGCGATCAAGTCGATCATGGAGCGCCAGGACTTCGGGCGCGAGGCCGGACGGCAGGTGGTGATCGAGGAGGTGCTCTGGGGCGAGGAGATCAGCGTCTTCGCCTTCTGTGACGGCCACAACGCGGTGCTCTTGGAGTACTGCCAGGACCACAAGCAGGCCCTCGACGGCGACCAGGGCGCGAACACCGGCGGCATGGGCGCCTTCGCCCCGGTGCGCACGCTGATGCGTCCGCGCGACGAGGACGAGATGGTGCGCCGCATCCTGGTCCCGACCATGAGCGGGCTGGTGCACGAGGACCGGCCGTATGTCGGCCTGCTGTATATGGGCCTGATGCTGACCGATTCCGGACCGAAGGTCTTAGAATACAATGTGCGCTTCGGAGATCCCGAATGCCAGGCGCTGATGCTGCTTTTGAAGACCGATCTGGTCGATGTGTGCGAGGCCTGCATCGACGGCACCCTGGAGAAGACCACGCTCGACTGGCACGAGGGCGTCTCGATCTGCATCACCATGGCGGCCAAGAACTATCCCGCGGACAACTACCTCAAGGACCAGCCGATCACCGGACTGGATTCGCCCGAGGCGCTCAAGGCCCAGGTCTTCCATGCCGGCACCAGCATCGCTGGCGGCAAGCTGGTCTCGAGCGGTGGACGCGTGCTGTCGGTCTGCGCGCTGGGCACCGATCTCGACCAGGCGCGCGCGATCGCCTATGCGGCCTGCGACGCCATCGCCTACACCGGCAAGCACTACCGCCGCGACATCGGCCGCCGCCAGGAAGCGCGCAAGGCGCGCAAGTAGGATGAGTC
>Ga0302314_10007968_pt1 | contig 18953 bp, 15 predicted proteins | sample III_Palsa_N2_3_FD_200533 | JGI IMG/M metagenome (GOLD analysis project Ga0302314, IMG submission 200533) | Peat permafrost microbial communities from Stordalen Mire near Abisko, Sweden - III_Palsa_N2_3 | ecosystem: Environmental > Terrestrial > Soil > Palsa > Peat permafrost | place: Sweden...
AAGGGTTGCACCGACCAACCGGACGGATTGAAGACCGGGGCGATCCAGGTGGCGCTGCCGTCCTCACCCAGGATGGCGTTGGCCACGAGGCCTCGCATGATCCGGGCGGCCTGGGTTCGCCGTCGAGCGTCCAGATCGCCCATGCGAATGGAGGCGGGCAACAGTGAATCTTCAGCGGAGCTCCAACCATCATTCAGGTATGCACTGACCATCGCGGCCTGGATGACCTGGCGCTCGAATTTGAAATCCGTCGAACGCCAATGTCGCAGCGCGGATTCGCTCAAGTTGCTCGGTTCTAGCCACGTCGTGCCGCGCGGGCCTTCCAGTTGGCCATGACGTACCAGGGTGGTGAAGAACGGAATGTCGCCGAACAGCAGATCCTCGATTTCCGCACGGATGACATCCGGATCGTTCGGTGCGGAAACTACATTGGTGGCCATTTTTTCCAACAGCTCATGAGCGTGTTGTCGCGCCTGATCGTCGTTATGCAGCGAAACGGGGTGCCATAGCATGCGGGTCAATTCCGCATACGTTTCGGTCGCTCGCAACACGACGCGGACACGGCAATCGGCGAAAATCTGCAGGCGCTGCTGCAAGGTACCGGCGGCATCCAGCTTCTGCAGTGTGGACGTCAACCGGTCGAAGGCGTCCAGTGCCTCGGGCCAGAACAAGGCTAGCGCCGGTTCCGGGCTGGGATGGTTCTGCGCGACCGGTGCCTCGAGCATGATCGTGCCGAGATGGGCTTCGTCGGTGCCGGCCTTGAGGATCGTGTGCTGCGACACCATCGGCTGCTGCTTGGGCAACGAGCCCACGCCCGAATAATCGATGCCACGCCAGCCCAGGCTTTGTGCCCGGCCCGGCAACAAGCCGATGTTGAGCACTGTTCCGGCGACCAGTTCGGAGGCCTGGTCCAGCGCCTGTCCGAGACCTGACGGCGGGGAAGGCGTCTTGGGCGTGAACAAGGTCTCGCAATCGACGACGACCGGCGTGGCTCCATGAGCAATCAGGTTTTCCGCATGCAGGTCGTTCGCGCCCAGCAAATGCATGATGGCCAGCCAATGGCCGATGCCGCGATAGAAGCTGCGAAGCTCGAGATCGTCCGAGGCATAGCGATGTTCGATAAATTCGGCCCAGCCGTAGCTCTCCCGCTCGACGACCCGGGGCACGCGAATGCTCAGCGAGTCGCCATGATCGACAGCGAGCTCGGCGATGAAATCATGCAATGCGACATCCACGCTGACCGAGCGTGGCTTGTAGACGATACGGCCGCCTTGGCAGCGCAACAGGGCCACGGTCAAACCGCCACGGTGGCTATCGCCCGCACCGAACTCCAATGCCTCGAGTTCGCCCACGGCGCCGTTGCAAAGCGAGGCGATGCCGGTGCGATCGGCGACCCAGCGCTGCGCGAATAGCAACGAGGCTGCGCATCGATTGCGCACAATGCAATCGATACGTTGCCTTAAAGAAGGGTAATGTTTTTCCAAGTCATCCCAAAAACCGAGCCGGGATGAGAGATCAAGAAAGTCGGCCCATCGCTGGGCTGCGTCCGCGCCCTTGAGGCGGCCGGTGACGCGCGCGCCATTCAATTCAACTAAAAGCAGCCGGGTGAGCTTGGCGTGCAGGCAGCCGTAGAGCGATTCGCGTGTTTGCGCGAGCACCACTTCGCGCTCGCGCGGATGCAATTCAGCCATGACAGCAAGCTGGGCTGCCAGCCTGTCCAGTGAAGGAGCAAGCAGGCAACCCAGCGAGGGTACAAAATCAACTGCTTCAGTAACGGATGTCACTCTATTTCTAGCAACATTGATACTTGGCAGACCCCGAACATGCCGTGCCGCACCGGCCCGAGCCGCAAATCACACCTGCCGTGACGATATTCGTATCGCAAGTAATATCGCTTTCAGCAAATTTGCCGCTGGCAAAAAGCGGCCCCGCCGGATTATCGGCATCGGCATTATTGCGCCACCCGGCAAGCAACTCTTGAGAAGCATCGAACATGGCGTTCTCCTGACCTCTGGATGATGAAACGTAGCGGGATGGAGATCCCCATCTCCTCCTCCCATTCCGGAGTGACCGCCCTCTGCTCAGCCGGAGGTCCCCCGCCCACAAGACTAGTGAGTAGGCTCTTTTTCAATGTGTGACGAAGTTGGCAGAATGGAGCGTAAAAACATCGCCGCCATGCCGCGCCGACCGAGCTCAGCTCGGATTCAATCGGCCTGTTTGGGGTCGATCACTAGCGGCTCCGGCTCCAATCGCACGCCGAATTTCGCCTGCACGCCCGCGATGACGCGTTGCGCGAACGCCCAGAGTTCGGCTCCGCTGGCATGGCCGTGGTTGACCAGCACCAGGGCATGGCGGTTGGAGATGCCGGCGTCGCCTTCGCGCGCACCTTTGTAGCCGGCCGCCTCGATCAGCCATGCGGCGGAGAGTTTCCAGCGGCCATCGTCGCTGGGCCATGCCACCCATTGCGGATGTTCGCGCCTGAGCGTCTCGCCCATGTGCACATCGACGATCGGGTTCTTGAAGAAGCTGCCCGCATTGCCGATCACGGCGGGGTCGGGCAATTTTTTCGTGCGTAGGTGCACCACCGCTTCGGCCACGTGGAACGGCGCGGGCTTGTCCACGCCCATGCGTGCCAGTTCCTCGCGGATGCCGGCGTAGTCCAGTCGCAGTTCGTGTTGGCGCGGCAGCGCGAAACGCACCGCGGTGATGATGTAGCGGCCCGGCTCGCGCTTGAACAGTGAATCGCGATAGGCGAAGGCGCACGCGGCCCGATCCAGTGTCGCCACGCACTGCTTGCGGCTGTCCCACGCCTCCACGCTTTCGACGAATTCGGCCACTTCGCTGCCGTAGGCACCGATGTTCTGGATCGGCGCGGCGCCGACGGTGCCGGGAATCAGGATCAGATTCTCCAGGCCGGCGTAGCCCTGGCCCAGCGTCCAGCGCACGAAGTCATCCCAGCGCTCGCCGGCGGCGACCGCGATATGGCCGATGTCGCCTTCGGCTTCGATCTGCACGCCGCGGTTGGCCATCGCCACGACCGTGCCGGGATAGTCATCGACGAACAGCACGTTGCTGCCCTCGCCGAGCACCAGCAGCGGGTTGTCGCGTATGCCGGGGAAGGCCAGCAGTTCCGGCAACTTCGCCGCTTCGTGCACTTCGGCCAGCAGTTGCGCGTGCGCCGCGACGCGCAAGGTGTTGCGGCTGATCAGCGGCGCACGCTCGATCAGCGTGTAGCCACCCATCTCTATTCGCTCCGCTGGCATGTCTGTTCGCCCGCTGGCATGTTATTCGTTCTCGTTCCGCTGGCGCCGGATTTCTTCGACGCATTCGCCGATCAGCCGCGGCCCGCGATAGACCATGCCGGAATAGATCTGCACCAGAGCCGCGCCGGCGTCGAGTTTCTCCGCCGCATCGCCGCCTTCGAGAATGCCGCCGACGCCGACCAGGCCGACGCGCCCCTGCAGGCGCGCATGCATGCCGCGCAGGACGGCGGTGGAGCGCGCGAACAGCGGCTTGCCGGACAGTCCGCCGGTTTCGGTAGATTGCGGATCGTCGGCCACGGCGCTGTGGTCGATCGTGGTATTGCTGCAGATCACGCCGTCCACGCCGGCGGCGAGCAAAACCTCGGCGATGGCGTCGAGCTCCGTTTCGCCGAGGTCGGGAGCGATCTTTAGCAGCATCGGCTTGCGCTTGCCCTGTTGCGAGCCGAGCCGCTCCTGCGTTTCGCGCAGCGTGCCGATGAAGCGGCGTAGGGTGGCTTCTTCCTGCAGGTCGCGCAGGCCCTGGGTATTCGGTGAGGAGATGTTCACCGTGATGTAGCTGGCGTGCGCATAGACGCGTTCCAGGCAGAACAGATAATCGTCGACCGCGCGCTCGTTCGGCGTGTCCTTGTTCTTGCCGATATTGATGCCGAGCACGCCGCGATAGCTGGATGCCTGCACGTTGCGAACCAGCGCATCGACGCCGGCGTTGTTGAAGCCGAGCCGGTTGATGATCGCCTCGTGCCGTGGCAGCCGGAACATCCGCGGCTTGTCGTTGCCGACCTGTGGTCGCGGCGTCACCGTGCCGACCTCGACGAAACCGAAGCCGAGCGCACCGAGCGCATCGAGATGCTCGGCGTTCTTGTCCAGCCCGGCGGCCAGCCCGACCGGGTTCGGAAAATCGATGCCGAAGGCGTTGACCGGCAGCTCGGCCGGCGGCTTGGCGATGAAATGGCCGAGCTCGCTGCGATGGGCGACGTCGAGCGCGTACAGGGTCACGCGATGCGCGGTCTCGGCATCGAGCGCGAACAGCAGCGGGCGCAGGTATTCGTACAAGGTCAGTGCGACTCGCCCAGGTCGATGTGGCCCGCGTAGATGCGGGTGTCGTAGTCGAAATCGATGCGGTCATTCACGGCGCAGGCGTCGAATAGTTCGCGCAGCGCCGCCAGCATCGGCGCATGGTTTGGATGGTCTTCCTTCGGCGCGTAGGACGATGACATCAGACGGCCGCGCAAGGCATCGAAATCCAGTTGCTGGCCGTGCGGGAAACTCGCCGTGCCGCGAAAGCCCGCGCCGAACCATTCGCGCATGCGCGGTTCGTCGGCGTAGCGTTCGGCGATGCTCAGGTAGTCGGTGCCGTAGCGCTTCAGCAGGGCTTCGTAGCCTTCCAGGAACGACGTGCCGGTGAGGCGTCGGGTGTTCCAGTAGATCGCGGCCAAACCGCCCGGCTGCAGGATGCGCGCGAATTCACGTCGTGCGGCCGCCGCGTCGAACCAGTGGAAGGCCTGCGCCACCGAGATCAGCTTCACGCTGGCGTCGGGCAGGGTGGTAGCGTCGGCGCGGCCGTCGACGGTGCGGAAACGCGAATGGCTGCCCAGCCAGTGTTCGGCCGCCGCGCGCATCGGCGCGTTTGGTTCCACCGCGGTGACCGCGAAGCCGGCATCGAGAAACATCTTCGAGGAGATGCCGGTGCCGGCGCCGATATCGGCGACCGGCCAGTCGGTGCGCACGCCCAGCTTGCCTTGCAGCCAGTCCAGCAGCGCGGCCGGATAGTCGGGCCGATAACGCACATAGTCGGTTACGCGGTCGCTGAAGCGTGCGGTGGTTTGCAGGGTTTCCATGGCGGCGGCTTTGTTCCCGGACAATGGGCAGCGTGATGAATTAGTGCCAGGACCCCGCCGAAAGCCCCAGCATGATCGCCGCGACAATCGCCACGATGACGAGTACAAACAACGCCATTTGTGCGTAACCCAGCACGAGGCCCGCGACAGCCATGCCGTTGCCCTCCATCGAGCCGGGCGGCGCGCGACGGATTTCGCCGCGCGCCATATGTCCGCAAATGATCGCCACGATCCCGCCGATGAAGGGCAGAACCGTCCATCCGGCAATGCCACAGACCAGACTGGCGATGGCCAGTGCGCTGGTGCTGGAGGGACGTGCGGGATACGGTTGATAGCTCATGGCAGCACCCTCGACGATCGGCTAATGGGTGAATCTTACAGATCGAACTTGATGCCCTGTGCGAGCGGCAGCGCGTCGGAGTAGTTGATCGTATTGGTCTGCCGACGCATGTACACCTTCCACGCATCCGAGCCCGATTCGCGACCGCCGCCGGTCTCTTTCTCGCCGCCGAAAGCGCCACCGATCTCCGCGCCCGAGGTGCCGATATTGACGTTGGCAATGCCACAGTCCGAGCCGGCCGACGAGAGGAACTGCTCGGCCGACTTCAGGTTCTGCGTGAAGATGGAAGAAGACAGGCCCTGCGGCACGTCGTTCTGCATGTCGATCGCTTCGTCGAGCGTATTGAACGGCATCACGTAGAGGATCGGCGCGAAGGTCTCCGACTGCACCACTTCATCCGCATTCTTCAAGCCGGTGATGATGGTCGGCAAAACGAAGTTGCCCTTGCGCTCAGTCAACGCACGGCCGCCGGTGCGCACCTGGCCGCCGCTGGCCTTGGCCTTTTCGATCGCCGCCAGATAACCCTTCACCGCATCCTGGCTGTTCAGCGGGCCCATCAGCGTGGTGGCAAGTGTCGGGTCGCCGATCTTGCCCTCGACCTGGCCGTAGGCCTTCACCAGCGTGTCGACGACGGTAGCGTGGATCGAAGCGTGCACGAACAGGCGCCGGGTAGTGGTGCAGCGCTGGCCAGCGGTGCCGACGGCACCGAACACGATGCCGGGGATCGCCATTTTCAGGTCGGCGCTTTCGTCGAGAATGATCGCGTTGTTGCCACCCAGTTCCAGCAACGAACGGCCCATGCGGCGCGCCACGCGCTCGCCGACCGTACGGCCAACCTTGGTCGAACCGGTGAAGCTGATCAGCGGAATGCGGCCGTCATCGACGAAGGCCTGCGACAGCTCGGTGCCGGCATCGTTGAACAGGAAGAACAGGTCGGGATAACCGCCGGCCTTCAGCGCGTCATTGCAGATCTTGATCGTCGCGATCGCGGAGAGCGGCGTCTTCGGCGACGGCTTCCAGATCGTGATATCGCCGCAAATCGTGGCGAGCATTGCGTTCCACGCCCACACCGCGACCGGGAAGTTGAACGCGCTGATCACGCCGACCAGGCCGAGCGGCTGGTACTGCTCGTACATGCGATGGCCAGGACGCTCGGAGTGCATGGTGTAGCCGTACAGCATGCGGCTCTGGCCGACCGCGAAGTCGGCGATGTCGATCATTTCCTGCACTTCGCCGTCGCCTTCGGGCTTGATCTTGCCCATCTCCAGCGCGACCAGCGAACCGAGCGCGTCCTTGTGCTTGCGCAGCGCTTCGCCGCACAGACGCACCGCTTCGCCGCGCTGTGGGGCCGGCGTCTTGCGCCACACCTTGAAGGCATCCTGCGCGCGCTTGACGATGGTTTCGTAATCGGCCGCGCTGGACGCGTGCACGGTGGCCAGCACGTCGCCGGTGGCCGGGTTGACCGGCTGCAGCGCGCCGGCATCGGTGGTCTTCGACCATTCGCCGTTGCCGAGGTAGCTGCCGGAGTGGTCGCCGGCCAGGCCGAGCGCCTTGAGGATATCGTGGGACATGCGGAACTCCTGGACTGCAAGGCGCCGTCAAGCGCCAAGGGTAAAACATCTATTCTAGCAGGCGGCTATCACGACCGGCTTCTGGCTGGTGGTGCGAAGGATCGCGTCACACCGTTTTCCATGCCAGAATTTCGCTGTGGCCCTCGTAGCTCAGTTGGATAGAGCGGCCCCCTCCTAAGGGGCAGGTCGGACGTTCGAATCGTCTCGAGGGCACCACTTTCTTCTCGGCCATGCCGACGCAGGCAAGCGATCCTTCGCCTGGCGAGGATCAGGTCTCGATATAAGTTCCGGTCGACCGCGGTGGCGGTGGATGGTTGTGGCGTAGCCTTCGGCTAGGCCCAGGTCGGCAGCAGCTGCCGGACTTCCTGGATCAGGTCGGGAACCGCAGCGGGATCGCCGGAGACGTGCCGCAGCAGGTACTTCTGGAATAGCCCATCGAGCAGGGCATAGGCCGCGCCGGGTGAAACCATGGGTTGCGTGCCGCCCAACTGGGCGTAGCGCTCGATCACGTGCCAGACCATGGCTTCGAGCTTCTGGTCGATTTCCACCACGTCGGCGCGGAACGCCTCCTCGAACAAGGCCTGCGCGCGCAGGTCATACCACAGGCAATGCATCTGCGGTTCGTCGCGGAGCGTCTCGCCGAGCTTCTCGAGAAAGCCCGTCACCAGTTCCTCGCGGTTTTGCGCCGAAGCGGTGATCTGATCGTAGCGAGTGGCGCATTTCGCCTTGTAGTGGCGAATGCTACAGCTGATCAGGTCCAGCTTGTCGGTGAAGTAGTAATGCAGCACGCCATGGGTGAACTCGGAGTTCTGCGCGATCTCGCGCAGGCTGGTCTTGGCGTAGCCGAGTTGCGCGAGCGTCTCCAGCGCGGCTTCCGCCAGTTCGATGCGGCGCGACTGGTACTTGTCGACCGGCAGCAGCTTCGCACGACCCGGGCGCGTACTCGTCGCCGGATCCACTTCGCGAATTTTCTGCTGGGTCATGCCGTATTCCTCAAGCTTTCGGAGAGCCGCTTCGGGTAGCCATACATCTTGCTGCGCGCTCGGAAAATCCTACGTGAATAATGCCATTGCGCAGTGCAGCGTGACAACTGTCCAAAGAATACTTTACGTTCGTCCAACATTTATTGGACAGTCGTCAAGATGATTTCTCTCCCGCCGGAGTCCGCGGGACGACGCATCCGGCACGACGCAGACGTGGGGGTTAAGGGCGGCAAACGAACTCGCAAACAAGGCTGGCTGAGACCTCGCTCCAATGGGTTGTGTGCGGGACGGGATCGAAGCAGGTGCGACTGGACCGGGCATTCCGGCTTCCATTCCGAGACGACACCAACTGGAGAGAGCAGATGAGCGGAAATAGTTTGGCGGGGCGCAAGGCCCTGGTAACCGGCGGAGCACGCGGCATCGGCGCCAGTATCGCGCAGGCGCTGGCGGCCGCCGGCGCCTCGGTGATGATCGGCGACATTCTGGTGGACCTGGGCAAACAGACCGCCGCGGAACTGGCCAAGAGCGGCGTCAAGACCGGATTCGTGCAGCTCGATGTGACCGACGATGCGCAGTGGGAGCGCGCCGTCGAGGCGACGGTCAAGGAACTGGGTGGCTACGACATCCTGGTCAACAACGCCGGCATCGAGATCACTTCGCTGATCGTGGACCTGCGCCCCGAAGACCTGCGCAAGATGTGCGACGTCAACATCATCGGCACCGCGCTCGGCATGAAGCACGCGTTCCGCGCGATGCGCCCGGGTGGTGCGGCGGGCGCCGGCGGCGCGGTCGTGAATATCGCCTCGGTAGCCGCCACCATCGCCTTTCCGGCGATCGCCGGCTACTCGGGCACCAAGTCCGCAGTGGACAGGATGACGCGGGTCGCCGCCATGGAAGGCGGCAAACTCGGTTACGGCGTCCGCGTCAACTGCATCTACCCCGGTCTGATTCCCACGGAGATGGGTCTGCAGCTGGCGAACGACATCGTCAAGAACGGTCTGGCGGCCGACCTCAATGCCGCGGTGGGCAGCGTAGTCGAACAGACGCCGCTGGGCCGGCTCGCCGAAGTCGGCGAGATCGCCGACGCCGTGGTGTTCCTGTGCTCCGACAACGCGCGTTTCATCACCGGTGCCGGTGTGCCGGTCGATGGTGGCATGGGCATGTGAGTCCCCCGGGCATCCATGGACATACGCGCCGGCGAGAAACGTCGCGTTGAAGTCCGCTGCATGACGCGCTGGAAAGCGTGGACCGTGGATGCCTGCGAGCCACCTCAGTACCGAACCGACTTCGGCGATGCATGACGGTTTCCAACAAGGCTGCTGCAAGCCATCGGGAAGCTCGGCCTGAGCTTCTTGATGACCCGGCTACGAAAAATCATTGGGAGGAAAGTTCATGGCGAAGAAATTATTCCGATCGGCCATCACGCTGGCCGGCACCCTGGCGGGATTGCTGCTGTTTTCCGGCTCGGCCGGCGCCATCGACATCTACCCGGCCGACTACACCGTGGCGCCAGCCGGCACCAATCTCGCACTGGTCTATCTAGGTTACACGCCGAGCAACAATTTCAGCCTCGACGGTGGCGGCAAGGTTCCGCAATCGAGCCTCGACCAGACCGTCGGCATCATCCGCTGGCTGCACTACAGCGAGATCGGCGGCATGCCGGTGGCCTACCAGTTCTATCTGCCGTTCGCGCGCCTGTCGAATGCGAAGGTCGGCGGCCAGGACCTGCAGGTCAACAATGGCATCGGCGACCTCACGCTGGGTTTCACCGCATTCCTGTTGAAGAAGGACGACGCCAACTACGGCACCACGATCGGCCTGACCGCCTACGTGTCGGTGGACACCGGCAAGTACGACTTCGGCAAGGCCGGCGCGGGCGTCGGCACCACCACCTACACGCCGCAGCTCGGCATCATCCAAGGCCTCGGTCACGGCTTCTACTTCGACGGCGCGCTCGACGTGGCCGTGCAGCGCTCGCACAACGAGCAGGACTTCCACGTGGATACCCGGGCCTCCACCGAGGTGCAGGCGTACCTGCGCTACCAGTTCTCACCGGCGTCGTCGCTGTCGTTCGGCTATGCCGGCTTCACCGGCGGCAAGCAGTACATCGACAGCGTCTATCAGCAGCAGGAGACGCGCTCGAATCAGGTCCGCATTTTCGGCAGCCACATGCTCACGCCGACCTGGCAGCTGGCCGGCACGCTGGGCAAGGCGCTCTCGGCACAGGGCGGTTTCAAGGAGCAATACAACGCCCAGCTGCGCCTGATGAAGATTTTCTGATGAACGGTGCGGCCATTTCCGTCGCGGCCGCTGATTTGAATTGCGGAACGCATCGTGCCGGCTCGTGTACCCGGCGCGTCTTTGAAAACCGGGTGGCGACATGCGTGTCGTCGCCTGGCGATTTTGCCCGCGCTAACCACCGGGCCAGGAGCAAGTCTTGAGTCGTCGCGTCCATGTCATCGGTGTCGGCATCACCCGGTTCACCAAGCCCGGTGCCAGCCCCGAGTATTACCACATGGCCAGTGAGGCCGGCCGCGCCGCGCTGGACGATGCGGGCATTCCGTACTGCGATGTGCAGCAAGCCTACGTCGGTTACGTCTACGGGGATTCCACCTGCGGGCAGCGTTCGGTGTACGAACTCGGCCTCACCGGAATACCCGTCGTCAACGTCAACAACAACTGCTCGACCGGATCGACCGCGTTGTGGCTGGCACACCAGGCGGTCGCCAGCGGCGCCGCCGAGTGCGTGCTGGCGCTGGGCTTCGAGAAGATGGCCAAGGGTGCGCTGGTCAGTCAGTTCGCCGATCGCGAATCGCCGCTCGGCTCGCACACCCAAGTCGTCGATGCCGTGCAGGGCGCTTCGCCGGCACCGCTGGCGGCGCAGATGTTCGGCGGCGCCGGTCGCGAATACATGCAGCGCTACGGAACGAAGAAAGAAACCTTCGGCATGATTGCGGTGAAGGCGCGCGAGCACGCCAGCCGGAATCCCTACGCACTGTTCGGTCAAAAGCTGAGCCTGGAACAGGTGATGGCTTCCGACGAGATCTTCGATCCATTGACTCGCCTGCAATGCTGCCCGCCGACCTGCGGCGCCGGTGCCGCGGTGCTCTGCTCGGACGAGTTCGCGAAGCGAAATGGCATCGCTCATCCCATCTACATCGCCGCCCAGGCGATGACCACCGACTACGCCAGCAGTTTCGAGCCGCCGTCGATGATCCGGATGGCCGGCTACGACATGTCGGCGCAGGCGGCCAAGCAAGTGTACGAAGCCGCCGGCATCGGCCCGGAAGAATTGCAGCTGGTCGAGCTGCACGACTGCTTCACCACCAACGAACTGCTGACCTACGAAGCGCTCGGCCTGTGCGACGAAGGCGGCGGTGAGCAGTTCGTCTGGGACGGCGCCAACACCTACGGCGGCAAGGTCGTCACCAATCCCTCCGGCGGCCTGCTTTCCAAGGGACATCCGCTGGGCGCCACCGGTCTCGCGCAATGCGCGGAACTGGTCTGGCAATTGCGCGGCAGCGCCGGTCCGCGCCAGGTCGAAGGCGCCCGCGTGGCGCTACAGCACAACATCGGGCTGGGCGGCGCATGCGTGGTGACGATGTACCGGCGCGAATAAATCGACGCGAATGATTTCGAACGCGACAGATAGGTGCGTGCAGGGAAGCAGCACCTTCGATTCGGCAGGACCAGGAGACGGCGGCATCGGTGTAAATCGGAGAAGCAGCATGGTCAGCGAAGGTCAGTTGTTATGGACGCCCCGCGCCGAGTTCGTGGCGGACTCGAACGTGGCCCACTACATGACATGGCTGCGCGAATCGCGCGGCGTGAGCGTGGGTGACTACGAGGCGTTGCGGCGGTGGTCGGTCACCGACATCGAAGGTTTCTGGGCGTCGATCTGGGACTACTTCGAAGTCGAATCGTCGACGTCGTACAAACGGGTGCTCGACCATCGTGTCATGCCGGGCGCGAAGTGGTTCGAAGGCTCGCGGGTGAACTACGCCGAGCACCTGCTGCGCTACGAGGCGAAGGCCGGCGCGGACGAGACCGCCTTTCATCATCTGTCCGAGACGCGCCCACTGAGGCAGCTAAGCTGGCACGAATTGGCGCGGCAGGTGCGCATTCTCGCCACCCAGCTTCGCAAGCTCGGCCTCAAGCCGGGCGACCGCATAGTGTCGTACATGCCGAACGCGCCAGAGACGGCGGTGGCGATGATGGCGACCATCGCGATCGGCGCGGTGTGGTCGTCGGCCGCGCCGGAGTTCGGCGTGAAAACGGTGATCGAACGCTTCGCACAGATCGAACCGAAGCTGCTGTTCGCCGCGGACGGCTATCGCTTCGGCGGCAAAGATTTCACACGCGGCGCCGAAGTGCAGCGCATCGCCGGCGAACTGCCGACGCTGGAGCACATCGTCTGGCTGCCGTTCCTCGACGAGAACGCGGCGCCGCCCGCATTGCCGAACGTGGTCGGCTGGGCCACGCTGCTGGAACATCCAGATTTGCCACGCGAAGCCTTCCGCTTCGAGCGCGTCGAACACGATCATCCGATCTGGATCCTGTTTTCCTCCGGCACCACCGGCCTGCCCAAGGCGATCGTGCACAGCCATGTCGGCGTGCTGCTCGAGCATCTGAAGCTGATGCATTTTCAGCTCGGCTTGCATCCCGGCGCGACGATGTTCTTCTACTCCACCACCGGCTGGATGATGTTCAACCTGTTGATGGCGGCGCTGCTCACAGGTGCATCGGCCGTGCTGTACGACGGCAACCCGGCGTACCCCAGTCAGGACCTGCTGTGGAAGCTCGCCGCCGACACCGGCGCGACGATGTTCGGCGCCAGCCCGACCTTCGTGCAGATGATGGAAAAGGCCGGCCTGAAGCCGGGCGAGCAGTTCGATCTCTCGCGGCTGGAATGCGTGATGGCCGCGGGCGCGCCGTCGACGCCGGAAACTTTCGCCTGGTTCTACCGCAGCGTGAAGCAAGACCTCTGGGTCACTTCGCAATCCGGCGGCACCGAAATCTGCAGCGGTTTCGTCGGCGCCTCACCGACCTTGCCGGTGTACGCCGGCGAAATCCAGACGCGCATGCTCGGCATGGACGTGCACGCGTGGAGCGACGACGGCAAGGAACTGGTCGACGAGGTCGGCGAACTGGTGGTGACCAGCCCGTTCCCGTCAATGCCGGTGAAGTTCTGGAACGACACCGACGGCAAGCGCTACCACGAGTCGTATTTCGACACCTTCCCCGGCGTGTGGCGGCACGGCGATTTCATCAAGATCAACCAGCGCGGCGGCTGCTACATCTACGGCCGCTCCGACTCCACCTTGAATCGCTATGGCGTGCGCATCGGCACCGCGGAAATCTACCGCGCGGTGGAGCAGGAGCCGGAAGTCGCCGATAGTCTGATCGTCTGCTGCGAACTGCCCGGCGGCCTGTTCTTCATGCCGCTGTTCGTGCGCCTGAAGCCCGGCTTCAGCCTGAGCGACGACGTGGTGTCGCGCATCAACAAGCGGTTGCGCCAGGACTGCAGCCCGCGCCACGTGCCGGATCGTATCTATGCGATCGAGGCGATTCCGTACACGCTCACCGGCAAGAAGATGGAAGTGCCGATCCGGAAAATCCTGATGGGCTGGGCGCCGGAAAAGGCCGCCAGCCGCGATGCCATGCAGAACCCCGAGGCGCTGGATTACTTCGTGCAGTTTGCACAGGAATCCGCCGACTACCAGTGGCGCGCGCCATCATCGGCGGGAGCAAACAGCTGATGGCCACGACCAAGCGCGCTGCCGCCAAAAAGGCTGCCCCTAAAAAGAAAACCGCGACACCCGCCAAGGCCGCGAAGAAACCGGCGACGGCAAAACAGACAGCGCCCAAGTCTGCCGCGCCGCGTCGTCGCATCACTCCGCAAACCACCACCGCGAAGCGCAGCGGCACAGAAAAAAAGACACAGCCGTGGGTGGGGTCGGTCAAATCCGGCTGGACCGATGGGGCGCTCGGCAAGGTCATCGAAACCCGTGTCGCCATCGGCAAAGTGGCCGAGAGTCGACTCGCCGAAGCCGTGAGCGCCGCCGAAAGCCGGATGGCCGATGCCAAGGTCGCATTGAACCGGGCCGCCGAAACCACCGACGTGCTCACCCGCGCCGCCGAAAAGAAAATTTCCCGCGCGCGCGCTGCGGCTGAGAACAAGTTCGCCGAAACTCGGAGCGCGCTGGGCAGCAAGGTCGCCGAGGCCAAGGCCGCGGTGGCGCGCAGCGGTGTCGGCAAGGACTTCATCGATCGCGCGGTGGACAACGTGCTCGGCCAAAACGTGCTCGGCGATTTTCGTCCGGCCGATCTGCTCGGCACCGCCGGCACACTGACCCGCCAGGCGGTGCGACGACCGCTGGCGTTGGTCAAGGCCAGCCTGGGTTTTCTTGGTGAACTCGGCAAGCTCGCCGCCGGCGAATCGCAACTGAAACCCGAGTCGAGCGATCGCCGCTTCAACGATGCGGCATGGCAGGAGAGCTCGCTCTATGCGGGCCTGCTGCAAGGCTATCTCGCGTTGCGCCAGTCAATGACGCGCTACGCCCGCAACGCGAGCGCGGACGAGCGCCAGGCCGAGCGCGCGCAGTTCCTGCTGTCACAGGTCGGCGATGCGCTGGCGCCGAGCAATTTCCTGTTCGGCAACCCGGCGGCGCTGCGTCGCGCGAAAGAAACCTATGGCATGAGCCTGGTGCGCGGCGCGAAGAATCTGCTCGGCGATGTCTTGAAGCAGCGGCCGATTCCCTCGCAGGTGGATGACAAGGCTTTCAAGATCGGCGGCAACCTCGCGGTGACACCGGGCTCGGTAGTGTTGCGCACCGAGATGTTCGAGCTGATCCAGTACGCGCCGCAAACCGCGCAGGTGCGCCAGCGGCCGACCCTGATCGTGCCCTCGATCGTCAACAAGTACTACGTGTTCGATCTCGCGCCCGGCCGCAGCATCATCGAATATTTCATCAAGCAGGGCATCAGCGTGTTCGTGCTGGTGTGGCGCAATCCGCAGAAGCGCCACGACCGCTGGGGCATGCCCGAATACCAGGACGCGATCGATGCCGCGATCGACGCCACTTGCGCGATCGGCAAGGTCAAGGACGTGAACCTGTGGGCGGTCTGCGGTGCGGGCCCGGTGGCGGTGGCGCTGGCCGGTTATTACGCGGCGACCAAGCGACGCAAGATCCATTCGCTGCTGCTGGTGGTGTCGCCGCTGGACATGCGCGCGATGTCGCAGGCGCAGGGCGTCGGCGCCTTTGCCGAAGGTGGGCAGGCCGAGCAGGCGGTGAAGAAGACCCTGCGCAACAAGCGCATCAGCGCGCGCGAGTTCACCTTGCTGTTCTCGATGCTGCGTGCGAACGAGCTGATCTGGAATTACTGGGTCAGCAACTACCTGATGGGTGATACGCCATCGGCGTTTGACGTGCTGTACTGGAACGGCGACGGCACCGGCATGACCGCGCAGTTCAACCACGACTTTAGCGAATTCATCGAGGCCAATCCCTTTGTTACGCCGGGCGCGATGAAGGTGCGTGGCAAGGCAATCGCCGATCTCGCCAAGCTCGACATCGACAGCTATGTGCTCGCCGCAGCGACCGATCATCTTTGCATCTGGCAGGGCGTGTACCGCAGCGCGCAGCTGCTCGGCAAGCGTAGCCAGTTCGTGCTTGGCAACAGCGGGCATATCCAGACCATCGTCTGTCCGCCGGGCAATCCCAAGGCCAGCTTCTGCACCAACGATCATCTGCCGGCGACGCCGGAGGCATGGCTGGACAGCGCGACCCAGCATGCCAGCAGCTGGTGGGATCACGGCGTGGCCTGGGCGACCGCGCACTCGGGCCGGCTCGTGCGCGCGCCGAAGGCCCAGGGCAACAAGCAATATCCGCCGCTGTGCGCCGCGCCGGGGACCTATGTGCATGAACGCGGCTAAGCGGGCGATGGAACATCGCCCGAGTGAAGATGCCTCGACCCTGGTGCGCGAGCTTTCCACGCGACCGATGCACATCCGCCAGGTCGACGTGCTCGGCACCACCTTGCGCGTGGCGATCTGGCCCGGCCAACGCGGACGAACGCCGCTGCTGATGTTCAACGGCATCGGCGCCAGCCTGGAGCTGCTGGCGCCGTTCGCCGATGCGCTGGGTGATATCGAGGCGATCGCGTTCGATGTGCCGGGCACCGGCGGGTCCTCGTTGTCGCCGATTCCCTACCGGCTGTGGATGTTGTCGATGCTGGCGTCGCGCATGTTGAATGCGCTCGGCTATCACAGGGTCGACGTGCTCGGCGTGTCGTGGGGTGGTGCGGTGGCTCAGCAGTTCGCGCTGCAGAACCCGCGACGCTGCCGCCGGCTGGTGCTGGCCGCTACCTCGCAAGGTTTCTTGATGAGGCCGCCGAAGCTGTCGGTGTTGGCGAAATTCATGACGCCGCGCCGCTTCAACGACCCGGTGTTCCGTCGCGCGATCGCCGGCGACATCTACGGTGGCAAGGCGCGCGTGCAGCGGAACCTGATCCGCGAGTTCCGCAAGACCAGCAAACGCGGCTACCTGATGCAGCAGTTCGCGCTGCTGGGCTGGACCAGCGTGCCGTGGCTGCCGCTGCTGCGTCAGCCGACCTTGGTGCTGGCCGGCGATGACGATCCGGTGATTCCGCTGGTCAACGCGGAATGGATGTCCAAATTGATCCGCAACAGCCGCCTGCACGTGTTCAACGACGGCCACCTGTTCCTGATCTCCGACGCGGTCGCCGCTGGCCGCGTGGTACGCGATTTTCTGCTGGAGGACGCCACATGACAAAACTGGATGGAAAGGTCGCGCTGATCTCCGGCTCGGGCCGCGGCATCGGCCGCGAGATCGCGCTGAAGCTCGCCGGCGAGGGCGCGCGCGTGGTGGTCAACGACCTGGATGCTGCGCTCGCCGAAGAAACCGTGGCCGCGGTGAAGAGCATTGGCTCCTGCGCGGTCACCTGCGTCGGCAGCGTCACCGATGCGGATTTCGGCACGCGCTTTGTTGGCGCGGCGATCGGGGCCTTCGGCGGCGTCGACATCATCGTCAACAACGCCGGCTACACCTGGGACAACGTGATCCAGAAGATGACCGACGAGCAGTGGTACGCGATGATCGACGTGCACATGACCGCGCCGTTCCGCGTCCTGCGCGCGGCGGCGGATTTCATTCGCGAGGCGGCGAAGAAAGAGGCCGCGGAAGGTCGCGAAGTATTCCGCAAGGTGGTCAACATTTCCTCGCTGGCCGGCGTCGGCGGCAATACGGGCCAGCTCGGCTATGGCGCGGCCAAAGCGGGCGTCAACGGCATCACCCGGGTGATGGCGAAGGAGTGGGGCCGCTTCAAGGTCAACGTCAACAGCGTCGCGTTCGGCCTGATCAAGACGCGCCTCACCGAGGTGGCCGCCGGCACCGGCGCGATCGAGGTGGAAGGTCGCGAGATCAAGGTCGGCGTCAATCCCGATGTGCTCAAGACCATGGAGAGCGGCATCCCGCTCGGCCGTGGCGGCACGCCGGCGGAGGCGGCCGGCGCGGTCTATCTGTTCTGCATTCCGGAGTCCGACTACATCAGCGGCCAGGTCGTCGTCTGCAGTGGCGGCTTCATGTTCTGACGGCGCAGCACACCACATCTCATCAGTCGAAATCAGGCTTATCGAAATCAGCGAAGGAGAGTCACCATGAGCAGCAAGAAACCCGTCGTGATCTATGGCATCACCGGCTATACGGGCCGCCTCGTCGCCGAATACCTGCGCGAATATCAGATCCCGTTCATCGCGGCCGGCCGCGATGGCAAGCGCATTCAAGAGGTGCTGGACAAGGTGCCGGGCATCGAGACCGCCGAATACGAAGTGGCCGAGGTCGAACACAATGTCGAGGCGTTGACCAAACTGTTTCGCGGCGCCAAGGTGGTCAGCAACATGGTGGGTCCGTTCGCCAAGTACGGCAACGAGGTGGTCGAGGCCTGCCTGGCTGCCGGTGTGCACTACTCGGATACCAACGGCGAACAGAACTGGATGATCGAGTGCGACGAGAAGTGGGGTCGTAAGTTCGCCGACAAGAATCTCTGCCTCGCTCCCGGTATCGCGCAGATGTACACCACCGGCGAAATCGCCGCGCAGATCGCACTGGAAACGCCGGGGCTGGATACGCTCGACATTCTGGTGCTCTGGAAGGGCTTCCCGACCTACGCCTCAGTGCAGACCATCTTCAGCATCCTTACCTCGGACTTCTTTTATCTGGAAGGCAACCGCTACGTGAAATGGCCAGCCGGCGCGAAAGCCGACGCGGTCGTGCCCGGCCAGCACGAGACCGCGCTCGTCTTGCCCTGGGGCGGTACCGCGCATCCGGTCTGGTTCAAGAACGATCCACGCGTGGCGAACTGCAAGGTGATGGGCGGCGTGTTTGCGCGTGCGGTGATGGACAACGTGGTGGCGATGAACGCGAAGATCGACAGCGACATCCGCCCGTTGCCAGCCGCCGAGCAACAGAAGGCGCTGTCGGAGATGGCGGCGAGTGTGCAGGCCGGCATGCCGCCGCGCGAAAATCCGCGCGTGAATACTTCGCTGGATTCCGTGATGGCGAGCGGGCCGCTTGGTTACAAGCATGTGCTGATTCGCGGCAACCAGAACTACAAGCAAACCGGCCTCATGCAGGCTTATTTCGCGCATCATCTGCTGCAGGCGCCGCCAAAACGCTATGGCTTCGCCTCGGGCTGCCAGGCGCTAGGCCATCGCGAACTGCTTGGTGTACTGCAGAGCTTCGGCCTGCTCAGCTCACCAGTGTCGACGGTCAATGGAATATCGACTGCGGCCTGACGCGGAATTTAATCGCGAGCCGCCGATAAGGCGGCTCAGATGGGGGCACGAACAATCACGAAGCGTCGCTCCGATTCGAGAATCGAGGCAAACGCGAACCTTTTCTTTTGCTTGGTGGACCTGGTTCGGTGTCTGCCATGTA
>Ga0302314_10007969_pt1 | contig 18952 bp, 13 predicted proteins | sample III_Palsa_N2_3_FD_200533 | JGI IMG/M metagenome (GOLD analysis project Ga0302314, IMG submission 200533) | Peat permafrost microbial communities from Stordalen Mire near Abisko, Sweden - III_Palsa_N2_3 | ecosystem: Environmental > Terrestrial > Soil > Palsa > Peat permafrost | place: Sweden...
AGGTAGTCGATCGGCTTCTCGGTGAGCTGGTCGCGCGTCACCTTGCCATCGCGCCAGTCGTCGACCGCCGGGCCGTCCTCGAGCAGGTCGCGGATCACCGCCCAGTCGTCCTTGAGCTCCGGGCGCACCAGCACCAGCGCCTCGACCTGGTCGAGCCGGCCCTTGGGGTTGCGCTTGAAGTTCTGCAGCTCGTTGTCCTGGGCGATCTTCTGGGTGAAGAGGTCGTAGAGGTGGCCGGCGCGCGGATGGTCGTCCATGTCCCAGAGCAGTCCGGCGACCGCATCGAGCCGCCCGAGCGGGCTCTTGATGCTCAGCGAGGGGAAGATCAGGTCGGCGAGCGCCTTCTTCGCATAGTCGATCATCGGCGGGAGCTTCGGCGCCAGGGGCGCCTTGGGATCCGCGTTGTAGGCCTCGGTCGCCTTGGTGCTGACGGTATTGAAGACGTTGGCCAGGGTCTTGGCGGCGCTCGCCACCGTCGCCGTGGCGTCCTCGTCGTGGATGCGGGGCGCCTGGTGCTGGAAGGTCTCGTAGGCGGCCTGCTGCTGCGGGAAGGCGTCGATCAGGGTCTGCGGGTTCAGCGCCGCGGCAGGATCCTTGAGGGCCTGGTCCTGCTTGCGGGCGACGGCCTGCATCAGGTAGCGCAGCATGCGTGCGCGCAGGTTCTCATCCGCCGGCGGGGTGGCCCAGAAGCCGGCGTCGAGCGCCGCGAGCACCTCGTCGTAATTGCCCTGGCTGTAGTTGATGAAGATCGGCGTGCTCAGCGCCGTGGCGTAGGCCTTCTTCTCGGTCAGGGTCGGCTTGGCGATGGGCTTGACCAGGCTCATGATCGCGGCGGAGCTCTTCTTCAGGTCGGCGGCGATCTGGTCGAGGTCGCCCTGCACGCTCTGCTGGTCCTGGTTCTTCTTGAGCACATCGAACTTCGCCATGCGCGCGCTGGTGATCGTGTCATAGGCCCAGAAGTAGTCCTCCAGGTCCTTGTTGTTGTGCGCGAAGTCCTTGGCGTCGCTGATGACGCCATCGTAGTCGCCGTTGCTGAGCTTGATCTGGATGACGATCTTGGTGAGGTCCTTGGCGTTGCCCGTGGGGGCGACCTTCTGCTTGAGGGTGATGGTCTGCGAATAGAGCGCCTGCACGCCCGCGTCCTTGTTGTAGAGCATCAGGTTCGAGGAGAAGGCCAGCGCGGCCCGGCCGAGGCGGTCGATGGCCTTGCCGTCCTCGGTGAAGTCGCGGTTGGGACTGTTGTTGATGCGCCAGGGGTTGTACTTGTCGGTGATCGCATTGGAGACGGCCTCGAGGCCGGCCTCGGCGGCGATCGCCGCGTGGTAGTGCATGCCCAGGTGGGACAGGACCAGCGCATACTGCTGGAACAGCGTCGGGCCGCTCTCGACCATCTGGTCCTCGTAGCCATCGCTCAGGCCGAGGATGCCGTTGCGCAGCGCGACGGCCGCGTTCATGTACATGCTGCGCTGCTGCGCGAGGTCCTCGGTCTGGCGGGCCTGCATGACCAGGGCCTGGGCCAGGCCGAGCACGGCGCCCGGATCCTGCGGCTCGGGCGCGGAGCCCCACCCGCTGATGGTGGGATCCGACCCCTTGCTGACGTTCGCGATCCAGTCCTTGGCGTCGTAGGAGAGGCGGTTGTCCTTGTACTTGGCGACCTCGGCGAAGAGCGCGCTGGCCCTGCTGGTGTCCTTGTTCGCGGCCTGCATGCGGCCGGCGATGATGTAGCAGCTCGCCAGCAGCTGGCCGGAATAGCCGGGATCATCGAGCTTGACCGGCAGATCCTTGACACGCTGGTGCAGGTCCCGCCACAGCTCCAGGCCATGCTTCAGGTCGTGGTCGCTGCCCATCTCCAGCCGCCAGCGCAGGAGCGAGGACCAGGTGGTCAGCTGCAGATCGATCATCTGCGCCTTGTTGGTGAACGGCCGCAGGTCGGCGTCGAGCACCTTGAACAGCTCGCTCTCGATATCCTCAGGGCTCAGCTGCGCGACCTTCACGCGGATGCCTTCGGCGAGCAGGATGTTGACCTCGGCCTTGAGCGGCAGCAGGTCGTCGCCCCAGTCGTAGTCCCATTTCGACAGCCAGTCGCGATTCTCGGTCAAAAGCGCGTTGTAATAGGCGATGACCGGCGCGGGATCCATGCCGAAGTCGGGTCCGCGCGTGATGACCTCGCGCAGCACGATATGCGCGAGATAGAGGATGTGGACCGCCTGGTAGCGGCGGTTGCAGGCCTCGAACGAGGCCGTCTTGAACTTCGGATTCTTGTCATCCATGTTCCAGATGTTGCCCTCGCCGTTCGGGCCCGGGTCATCCTCGAAGGTCTTGACGATCTTCGCGGCATCCTTCCATTCCTGGTCGCTGTCGCCGATCAGGTCCCGGACCAGGTAGTCGCGGCGCTGCTTCTCGGCCGGCGGGATGTTGTCCTTGCCGATCGGCGGCGGGGTGTCATCGGGATTGATGATCTTGGCCAGCTCATTGACCAGGCGCAGCAGGGTCCCGCCACCGCCCTTGTAGGCCTTGCGCACCGCGTCGGGGATCGTCGAGGCGGGATTGTTGGCGGCGGTCGCCAGCTCCTTGCCGAGCGCCTCGACCTGGTCCGGGGCGAGGTCATGGAAATGGTCCGAGAAGTCCCAATCGAGGAATTTCTGATACCAGGTGGCGTCGGGGTAGCCGGCATTCTGGAAGTCGGCCTTCTGACGCTCGGCCGGTCCCTGCAGCTCGGCCTCGATCAGGGCGTGGACGGCCGCGAACTGAGCATCGCGTTCCTCGGGGGTCGCGGTCGCGCCCTGCAGCGGCGACCAGCACATGCCCATCAGGGCGACCGTCACCAGGGTCGGTGATAACCATCTGCTGCGCATGACAACCTCGCATTCCACCTAGAAGAGTAACGAGGGACGGGAACCGTCGTTCACCGCCCCGGGGGCTCCAGAATACGTGCCACGGGTCCTGCCTCAGATCCAAACCAGAGTGGCCAAAAAAGGTGTAACTGACTGTCGCACAGGGACCAGTGCTGAATCCGCTACAGGCCCAGTCGGGGCGTGAGGCTCCAGACCGCGCGGCGGATCGATCTGGCCGGGTTCCGGCAACAGTTGATAAACTACTATTATAGTATAAGTCGAGCGCGGCCGATTTAGGGCCGGATGTTGATCCAGGCCATGACCACTGGCAGCCGCGACTGGGCGATCTCGCCCCAGAGCCGCAGGCTGGTCGGAATCGGACCGAGGAAGGTCTCGGCCAGGCCGAGCCGCGCCATCAGCCCGCTGCGCTGGGGGTAGCGCTCGACCGGCAGGGGCTCGGGCTCATGGGCCAGGGCGCGCGCGCTGGCGATGGCGCTGCTCAGGGTGCCGAAGCCGTCGGCCAGCTGCAGCTTCACGGCGTCATCGCCGTCATAGACGCGACCTCCCGCCAACAGCGCGACCGTGGCGGACGGAATGTGGCGGCAGCTGGCGACCAGGGCCTGGAAGCGCTGGTCGGTATCGCTGACCACCGCCCGCAGGGCGGCCTCCTTCTCGTCGTTCCACGGCCCAAGGCCGAAGATGTCGCCGCGCGGTCCGCTCGAGACCAGGAAACGGTGCACGCCGAGGTGGTCGAGCGCCGAGCTCAGATCGGGCGCGACCGCGAACACGCCGATCGAGCCGGTGATGGTCCCATGGTGCACGAGGATCTGCTGCGCGGCGCAGCCGATGTAGTATCCGCCGCTCGCTGCCAGGGAGTCGAACAGCGCCACCACCGGCTTCTTGGCCTCGAGGCGCTTGATCGCGTGATGGATGCGGTCGGACGCCTCGGCCGAGCCGCCGGGCGAGTCGATGCAGACCACCACCGCCACCACCCGCGGATCAGCCGCCAGGTTGTCGAACATGCGGCAGGTGTCGCCGGGGGCGATGTTCACGCCCGGCTCGGAGCCGTCGCCCTCGACGATCTCTCCCGCCAGCTCGACCACCGCCACCACCTTCGGATGCTTCTCCTGGCTCGGGCCCTGCATGAGCTGCGACCAGAATTCGATGATCCCCGGCAGCGACGAGAGGTCGGGGCTGCTGTCCTTCTTGTCCTTGTAGGTGCGGATCGGCCCAGGCCGGCTGGCTAGCCAGCCGTCGGGCTCGACCGTGGCATCGACCAGCTTGCTGGAGAGCGCGGTGCTGGAGGTCTGCGGTGAGCGCGCACGCGCCGCCGCCAGGTCCCCGGCGCTCATCGCCCCGCGCAGCGATTCCCGGACCAGCACGTCATCGAGACCCTTGACCAGGTCGGTCAGCTCGGCCGCGCCGGCCGGCGAGGGTCCGGAGCGGGTCAGCGCCTCGGGCGCGGTCTTGTGCTCACCGCTGATCACCGCATGGAACTGGATGCCGAGCTTGGCCAGCGCGTCGGCGAAGTAGTAGCTCGAGAGGGCCAGGCCGTCGACCTCGATGAGGCCGGCCTCGGGCATCACCACCTCGTCGCAGGCGGCGGCGACGACCATCGCCTGGTTGTTGGTGCCATCGATGAGCATGGTGAGGTGCTTGTGGCCCTTGCCGGCGGTGATCACCGCGGCCAGCTCCTCCGCCGAGGAGAGGGTCGGCAGGAAGCCATGGCTGCAGTCGAGCACCACATTCCGCTCCGGGGAGCGCAGCACCGAGCGCAGCTGCATGGTCGCCTCGTACAGCGAGACGTCCCCGGCGCCGAACAGGTTCTCCTGCGGCCGCAGGCTGATCGTGCCATCGAGGCGCAGGATCACGGTTCCGTCACGGGGCGAGGGCTCGGCAGCCGCGCCCGCGGGGGCGGCCTCGGCGCCCGCCAGGGCTCCAGCCGCCAGCCACAGGACGGCGCACGATGCCAGGAGCCAGGAGCGGTGGATGCGACAGCGGGAGCACATGCTGGCGGAAGGATGGGTCATAGGGCGCGTATAGCCGTTCCTTGCGAGTGCGGAATGGGAAAGCCACCATCACCGCCACGCCTGCCGCATTGCACCCTGGACCATGTCCTCGAAGCTGCACAGATGCTGCGTTATCGGGTCCCGGCGTCGACGACCAACCTTGGACACGGCTTCGACTGCCTGGGCATGGCTCTGGGCCTCTACAATGAGGTGACGCTCGATACCGGTCCCGGGTCAGGCGCTGCGCACGAGCACGCACCCGGCCTGCTGGCGCTGAGCGAACGCGTCCGCGCGCTCGCGGATGCACGCTGGCCATCCGGCGGCCCCCTGCCCCTGCTCCATCCGAGCGTGCGCGGCGACGTGCCGATCGCGCGCGGCCTGGGCAGCTCGGCCACCATCATCGTCGCGCTGGCGCTGGCCTACCAGGCGCTCGCGGGTGTGGCCAGGGATCCCGATTCGGCGCTGGGTGTCGCCGCCGCGGCCGAAGGCCATCCCGACAATGTCGCCGCCGCCTGCCTGGGCGGCTTCACCCTCGCCGGGGAGGTCGATGGCGCGATCCGCACCGCGCGCTTCGCCGCTCCGCGCGGCCTGTGCGCGGTGCTGGCGATACCCTCCTTCGAGGTCAAGACCAGCGACGCGCGCCGCATCCTGCCGCCGGATCTGACGCGCGGTGATGCGGTGCGCGCGCTGCAGCGCACCGCCCTCATCGTCGCCGCCTTGGCACGCAGCGACGGCCCCGCCCTGCGTGGGCTGTTCACGGATGCCTGGCACGAGCGCTTCCGCGTCCGGCTCAATCCCGACCTGGAGGAGTGCCGCCGCGTGGCGGACGCGGCCGGTGCGCTCGGTACGCACCTCTCCGGCAGCGGCAGCACCATCCTCTCCATCGTCCCCAGCGCGCTCGCCGAGGCGGTGGCGGCACGGCTGCGCAGCGCCTGCACCGGGCGCGAGCGCCCGATCGCGGTGCATATCGCGTCCTTCTCCGACCAGGGTGCGGAGCGCCTGGATGCCTGAGCCCGTGATCTCGGTCGGCATCCCCTTCCGCAATCCGGGCCCCTATCTCGAACGTGCCGTCCGCTCGGTCTTCGCCCAGACCTTCGCGGACTGGGAGCTGATCCTGCTCGACGACGGCTCCAGCGATGGCGCGCTGGAGTTCGCGCGCAGCATCCGCGAGCGGCGCGTGCGGGTGGTAAGCGACGGCGAGCATCACGGTCTCGCGCGCCGCCTGAACCAGCTCGCTACCATGGCCCTGGCCCCCTATCTCGCGCGCATGGATGCCGACGACCTCATGCATCCCGAGCGGCTCGCGGTGCAGCTGGAGTTCCTGCGCGGTTTCCCGGTGGCGACGGTGACCGGCACCTGCGCCTATGCCATCGACGCCCAGGACCTGCCAACCGGCTTCAAGCGCACCATGCCGCGGCTTGGCTACCAGGCGAAACGCTCCTTCCTCCACCCCTCGGTGATGGCTCCGACCCGCTGGTTCCGGGACCACCCCTACAGCGAGGACCCGGCCTTCCGCCGCTGCGAGGATGCGGAGCTCTGGACCCGCTGCGCCGCGAGCACGCCGTTCGCGGTCTGCGACCGCGCGCTGATGTACTACCGCGAAGTCGGCGTCTTCTCGTTCCCCAACTATCGGACGACCCAGGCGGGCGTCGCCGAGCTGGTGCGGCGCCGCTTCCCGCGGCCCTGGCCCACGGCGTGGTTGCGGCTGCTGATCCTGCAGGCCAAGACCTGGTGCATCGGAAGCCTCGATGCCATCGGCGCGGCAGACTGGTGGACGCGGTCGCGCTCGCAGCCGCTGACCGCGATGCAGCGCCGAGACGCCGACGAGGGCCTGGAACGGATCAGATCCACCTCCATGCCGCGTGCGGCTTCAGAGCCCGGATCAGCGCCGCACAGGGGATCGGCTTGACGCACCCTTCCGGTGGATGAATGACCTCGCTGCGTGCGCACCAGGATCAGGTGGTTACGCAGCAGCGAGCAGTTCTCAATGTCGTTCCCATCGGATGTGAGCATCTGGAGCGACTCATCGATCGCGGCGCCATGAGGCATGCCGACCCGGCCCCATCCGGTCTATCCGGGTTTCACCCGCCCAGCAAGGCATGCGTCGTGGCCCAAGCCGAGCGCACCGTCCTGCGCGACGCTGCGTTCAGCGACGATAGGGCAGGAAGTAGGTGGTCACCGGAGCGCCCGTCAGCGTGGTGGTGAATGCACTGCTGTCGAGGACCGTGCTCAGGATGCCGCCAACGTATTGAATTCCCGTTGAGGCGGAGGCGCTGGCCTTGGACGAATAGATGTTGCCAGCCTGGTTGATCATGAAGAAGCGGCGACCCTGCTGGTTGTCTGAGGGAAAGGATAAAACCCCCCAGGATTTCTCACCAGATCCGTCGTTGGATCCAGGGACTGGAGTCGTTGCCGACACCGGAGTCTTGAACACATAGGCGCTGACCGAGGGCCAGCAGGTGGAGATCGTGCTGGCCGTCGTCGCGACCGCGAGGGCGGTGGTGAATCCGGTACCGGTGCCGTACGACGGCGCGAGCAGGTTCAGGGTGATATCCGTATTCGATCCGACCTTGACCGTACCGGCCATCGCCTGGAAGGGATCGATGGTGGTCGCTCCGAGGGCGCCATTGCCAATGCCGTTGACGGCATAGCTGCCCACGCCATTGTCATTGTTGTCACAGTAGGAACCGGCCTGGAACTGCACCTCGGCGGGCAGCAGTCCGCTCTTGAGGGCGGTCGCACCGGCGGCTTCCTGCGAGGTGATGCGCGATTCGAGGAGGTTGGGGATCGCGATGGCCGCGATGATGGCGATGATCGCGATGACGATCATCAGCTCGATAAGGGTGAATGCCTTTCTCATAGCTCTGCTCTCATAAAAACCGTGGTGTGCGGTAGTGTTGGTGGTTGGTGGTTCGTGATCAGGTCTGCAAAAGTATACCACGGTTCTGGACTAAAGTACTAAATTCGTATGCCGTAGGTGTTCCAGTTCAGAACCTCGTGCCGCTGAAACACTTGAACAGTCCAAGGCCGCCACGCCACCCATGCATACCTGACAAGATCGATGAAACCACGGTGTTGATCGACGAATCGCTGCGAAGCAGACGCCCATCCCATCGCAAACACTTTCCGTCAGTTCCGTGTGATACAACATCCGATCGTGCGTGGTTTGAAACTTTTTGTGATCCTTCCGTCGGTCGCCCGACGCGACCGCTTGAGCGGCTCGACATTCAGGATCCTACGGCCGGGCCCGCAGGATCAGGGTCGTGCAGCCCTGTCGCCAAGCTGGCATTTCAGTACGGGACGGGTGGCAGACGCGCCCATCCGTGCGTTTCCGCACGGGCCAATCCTGGGCTGGACCCTGTGCAGCACTGCCTCGGCATCCCTAGGCCGCCCACGGGACAAGGTCGAGCCGGTCAATGAGCCATGATAGGTGTTTATGTGAGGATCTTCGCTGTTTTCGACCTTTTTCAACCCGTCATGCGGACCGTCATCCACGATGTCATATGTGCGAGAATTGATAAATTCCATTCGCTGCCAACTGCCGATGTTCAACAGTATCGCAGTAAGATTGGATGTCGAAGGATTCCCCCGTGCGCCCGCGAGCATCGTCCCGGGGGGCTCGGCCCGACCGGCATGCGGGGCCATGCCCTGCAGGCAGATTGATAGAAGAGGGCCGCCTGGTTGGAGCAGGCCCTCCCTGCATGATCGATGCCGGCGTTCCGCGACGTCAGGCGGACCCGGATTGGGACCATCCGGCGCGCTCTCACGTGTCCGCGCATGCATATCTTGGAGCAGGTCGCGGCGGCGTTGCTGCGCGCCGGGACTGACCATGACAAAAACACCCGGTGCCATGTGGCACCGGGTGTCGTTGAATCTCGTGATTCTGTGCGTGAGCTTAGCGGCGATAAGGCAGGAAGTAGGTGTTCAGGGGAGCACCCGTCAGCGTGGTGGTGAAAGCGCTGCTGTCGAGGACCGTGCTCAGGATGCCACCGGTATATTGAGCTCCCGTGCAGGCGGAGGCGCTGGCCTTGGACGAGTAGATGTTGCCGGCCTGGTTGATCAGGAAGAAGCGGCGACCCTGCTGGTTATCCGAGGGGAAGGACAGCACGCCCCACGATTTCTCACCCGAACCATCGTCGGTTCCAGGGGTGGGATTCGTCGCGGACACCGGAGTCTTGAACACATAGGCGCTGACCGAGGGCCAGCAGGTGGAGATCGTGCTGGCCGTCGTCGCGACCGCGAGGGCGGTGGTGAATCCGGTACCGGTGCCGTACGACGGCGCGAGCAGGTTCAGGGTGATATCCGTGTTCGTCCCGACCTTGACCGTACCGGCCAACGCCTGGTAGGGATCGATCGTGGTTGCACCGGCGATACCATTGCCAATGCCGTTGACGGCATAGCTGCCGACGCCATTGCCATTGTTGTCGCAGTAGGAACCGGCCTGGAACTGCACCTCGGCGGGCAGCAGGCCGCTCTTGAGTGCCGTCGCGCCGGCAGCTTCCTGCGAGGTGACGCGTGATTCGAGGAGGTTGGGGATCGCGATGGCCGCGATGATGGCGATGATCGCGATGACGATCATCAGTTCGATAAGAGTAAAGCCTTTACGCATAGTACACGACTCCTTTGGTATGGTCGATTGAGGTGATTTGAAGTGGGTGGTGGGACTGGTTGAGGATACCCTATATTGCGCGACTCATGCCAAGCTTCGTGACGGACAGATGACTTTCACTTCTGGTTCGAAATGACATGTTTATTACACAAATAATCCCATAATGCTGCATTCGACCAGAATATTGTGTGGTTGGGATCAGCGCAGCGAGACAGAATTCGTCACGGCGGTGACAAAAGCTGTCAAGATTGGGCTGCGCATTCCCGACCGCGGGCCTCTGCTAGCCTGCGCCGATGCACGCACCTCCCACGCTCGATCCCCGTACCGCCCTGGCGGTGGCCGCCGCCGATCAGGGCTTCGCCGAGATCGTCAACGGTCTGGAGCGGCTGGTGCGCATCCCCTCCTGCAGCTTTCCCGGTTTCGATCCGCGCCACATCGAGGAGAGCGCGGCCGCCACCAGCACCTGGCTACGCGACGCCGGTTTCCCCTCCGTCGAGATCCTGCGCCTGCCGGGCGTCTTCCCGTATGTGCTGGCGAAGGACCATCGCGCCGGCGCCAGCGCCCCCACCGTGGTGCTCTATGCCCATCATGATGTCCAGCCGCCGCTGCGGGAGGAGGCATGGCGCACGCCGCCCTTCATCCCGACGCGACGCGGCGAGCGCCTCTACGGGCGGGGCGCGGCCGATGACAAGGGCGGCATCGCCGTGCATGTGGCCAGCGCCCAGGCCTGGAACCGGACCCTCGGCCACCCGCCGGTCAACCTCACGGTGGTCATCGAGGGCGAGGAGGAGATCGGATCGCACCACTTTCCCGAGTTCCTGCGCCGGCATCGCGACCAGCTCACCGGCGACTGCCTGATCATCGCCGATCTGCAGAACTTCGACACCGGTCTGCCATCCCTGACCACCAGCCTGCGCGGGCTGGTGGTGATCGAATGCCAGACGACGGCACTGCGCGCACCGGTGCATTCCGGCATCTGGGGTGGCGCGGTTCCGGATCCGACCCTGGCGCTGTGCCGGATATTGGCCTCGCTGACCGATGCCGACGGCCGGCTCACCGTGCCGGGCCTGCAGAGCCAGGTCCGTGAACCCACCGCACTCGAGCTTGAGGCCTTCGTCCGCCTGCCCTACGTGCGCGCCCGGGTCGCCGAGCAGGCGGGCATGCAGGAGGCCGCCCTGCCGCCGGATGGGGCCACCCTCTACCGCCGCATGTGGCGCGAGCCCGCCCTGTCGATCAATGTGCTGCAGGCCGGTACGCGCGGACAGACCGGCAATGTGGTGATGGATGGGGCCTGGGCCCGCATCGGCATCCGCATCGTGCCTGACATGGAGCCGCAGCGGACCTATGATCTCGTCGCCGCCCACCTGCAGTCCGGCCTCCCGCCCGGGGTCAGCCTGACCACCACCCCGACCGCCCTCGGATCGCCCTGGGCGACCACGCCCGACCATCCGCTCTTCGCCCTGGCGCGCAGCGCCCTGCACTGCGGCTATGGCCAGGAGGCGGTGTTCATGGGCTGTGGCGCATCCATCCCCTTCGTCCAGGAGATGAGCGCCACACTCGGCAACATCCCCGCACTGCTCCTGGGGGTCGAGGATCCGGAATGCGGTGCCCATTCCGAGAACGAGTCGGTGCACCTCGGCGACCTGCGCTCGACGATCCGGGCCCAGACGGCGTTCTTCGGCCTGCTCGCCGCGCACCCCGAGATGGCCCGCGCCACGGCGCGCGGCGTCTGACGGTTGCGGCACCGCTACCCGCTGCACCATCGCCCGACGTCCATGGCGCGCACCTCCCTGATCGCGAAGAGCCTCGATGCGCTGCTGTCGGCCACGCGGATGATCCCGCCGGGCTTCGCCTACTGGGCAGGCGGGGTCCTGGGCTGGTGGTTCGCACGGCTGCCGATGCGCGACCAGCGGCGCGCGCGGGAGAACCTGCGACGCGCCTTCCCCGAGCACGGCGCGGCCTGGATCGAGCGCACCGCCCGGCACTGCTTCCGCCACTTCGGACGCATGGCGCTCTGGAGCATCGCCACGGTCACCCTCCCGCCGCGCCGCCTGCTGCGCACCATGGAGATCGAGGGGCGCGACAACCTCAAGGACCTGATGCGCGCTGCGCGTCGCGGCCAGGGCACGGTGCTGTTCACCGGGCACTATGGCAACTGGGAGCTGATGGCGCGCATCGGCGCGCTCATCGTCCCCCTGTCGGTGATCGGCAAGCGACTGCGCAATCCCCAGCTCGATGCGCTGGTGGTGCGCATCCGCGAAAGCGGCGGCACGCGCGTGCTCTACCAGGAGGAGGATGTGCGCACCCTGGTGCGCGAGCTGCGCAGCGGGCGCACGCTGTGCACGCTCGCCGACCAGGACATCCCGCGCATGCCCGGCATCCACGTGCCGTGGTTCGGCATCCCCGCCTATACCCCGGTCGCGCCTGCGGCCCTGGTCATGCTCGGCGGCGGGCATGTGCAGGCGGTGTTCTGCTTCGCCCATGGCGGGCGCTGGGTCATGCATCTCTCGCCGCGCCGCCACATCCCGCGTGGCGGCGACCGCGACGCCGCGATCCGCGCCATCACCACCTGGATCACGGCCTACGAGGAGCGGCTGGTGCGGCGCCACCCGGAGCAGTGGGTGTGGTGGCATCTGCGCTGGCGCACCCAGCCGCAGGCCGCAGCGCCGGGGACGGTGGACGCAGCGGTGGCGGGCGCAGGCCGCTAGGCGGGCGCGAGCGCATGGGTACGCTGCGCGCATGAGCCGTCTCGGCGTCCGCGTCAGCGGCAATCTCACCGCCATGCCCGCCCCGCTCTGGGACAGTGCCTTCCTGCGCGCCTGCCGGGGCGAAGCCACCAGCCACACCCCGGTGTGGCTGATGCGCCAGGCCGGCCGCTACATGCCCCACTACCGGGCGATCCGCGCCCGCTCCTCCTTCCTGTCGCTGTGCAAGGATCCCGCGCTTTCGGCCGAGGTCGCCATCCATGCGCGCGCGTACCTCGGCGTCGACGCGGCGATCGTCTTCAGCGACATCCTGGTGGTCCTCGAGGCGCTCGGCCTGCCGCTGGAATTCACCGCCGGCGATGGTCCGAAGCTCACCGCACCGCTGCGCGAGGGCGCGCACGTCGCCGCGCTACGCGCTTCCAGCGCGGCAGCGGCGGATCTGGACTACGTGCACCGCACCGTCGCCCTGACCGTCGCCGGCCTGCCGGGGCACATCCCCTGCATCGGCTTCTGCGGCGGACCCTTCACCCTCGCGTCCTATGCCATCGAGGGGGGTTCGAGCCGCCACTTCACCCTGACCAAGACCTTCATGTACCGCGAGCCGGCGGCCTGGGCTGAACTCATGGAGCGTCTGGTCCAGACCCTGGCGGCGCACCTGACCCTGCAGATCCGCGCCGGCGCGACCTGCGTGCAGATCTTCGAGAGCTGGGGTGGAGCGCTCAACCGCGCGGACTTCGCCCGCTATGTCGCACCGGCGCTGCGCAGCCTGGTGGCGCTGCTGCCTGAGGGCGTCCCGGTGATCGCCTTCGCCGCCGGGGCCGGCCATCTGCAGGAGCTCATCGCCGGCTGCGGCGCGGACGTGCTCGGTGTGGATTCGACCGGCGAGCTGGATGCGGCCTTCGCCAGCCGCCAGCGCCATCCAGGGCTCAGCGCCGTCCAGGGCAACCTCGATCCCTGCCTGCTGCTGGCCACCCCCGAGCGCCTGCTCGAGGGCGCGGCGGCGGTGCTGGCCGAGGCCGCTGGCCGGCCCGGCCACATTTTCAATCTCGGGCACGGGGTGCTGAAGGAGACCGACCCGGAGCAGGCGCGGCGCCTGGTGGCCTTCGTGCAGGAAACCTCCCGTGACGGCCGCCACGGCCGAAGCGGCTGACCCGGAGCATGCGCATCGCGGTGGTCGGAGGCGGGATCAGCGGCCTGGCCGCGGCCTACCGCCTGCGCCAGGCGCTGCCGCAGGCCCGTCTCACCATCTTCGAGGCAGCCCCCCAGTGGGGCGGCGTGATCGCCAGCCGGCGGCGCCAGGGGGCGCTGTGCGAACTGGGCCCCGACAGCCTGCTGCGCAAGCCCGCGGCGCTGTCGCTTATCCACGACCTGGGTCTTGATGACGAGCTGCGCGCGACGCGCCCCGAGGCGCGCCGCGCGCTGATCGTCCATGGCCAGGAGCTGCTGCCCATCCCCGAGGGCTTCTACCTCCTGGCCCCCGGACGCATCTGGCCGTTCCTGCGCTCGCCGCTGGTGAGCGTCCGGGGCAAGCTGCGCATGGCCCTCGACCTGCTGCTGCCGGCGCGCGATCCCGCAGCGCCCGACGAGAGCCTGGCCGGCTTCGTGCGCCGCCGCCTCGGCGCCGAGGCGCTGGCGCGCCTCGCCCAGCCGCTGGTGGCCGGCATCACCACCGCCGATCCCGAGCAGCTGAGCGTCGCCGCGGTCTTCCCGCAGCTGATTGCCATGGAGTCGCGCCATCGCAGCCTGCTCATGGCGATGCGCGCGCGCCTGCACGACAGCCCGGCGAGCGGGGCGCGCTACGGGCTGTTCGCCACTCTCGCCGGCGGCATGCAGCGCCTGACCGACGCCCTGGTCGCGAGCCTCGCGAGCACGCCGGAGGTCTGCACGCTGCGGCATTCGACCGCCGTCACCGCCCTGGAGTGCTCCGCAGCCGGCGCTCGCCGTACCGGGAACCCTGCCCTGCCGGCGGTCCGCCTGACCACCGCCCATGGCCCCTGGCAGGGCGAGCGCGTGGTGCTGGCCCTGCCCGCCCATGCCAGTGCGCGGCTGGTGCGCGGCTTGGATGGTCCGCTTGCCGATCTGCTGGACAGCATCCCGTATGCGCCGGTCGCGACCGTGAACCTCGCCTGGCCGCGCTCGGCCTGCCTGGGCCTGCCGGCGGCGGCCGGCTTCGTGGTGCCGGCGGCCGAGGGCCGCGCGCTGCTCGCCGCGACCTTCGCCGACCAGAAGTTCGACGGACGGGCCGCTCCCGGCCAGATGCTGGTGCGGGCCTTCCTCGGCGGGGCGCTGCGTCCGCAGCTTGTGGCGCACAGCGATGACGAGCTGGCCGTGATCGCGACGCGCGAGGTGGCGGAACTCCTGCACATCGCGGTGCCGCCGCTGTGGAGCCTGGTGGCGCGCTACCCGCAGGCGATGCCGCAGTACACCGTCGGCCATCAGCGGCGTCTGGCCGCCATCGAGACCCGGGCCGCAGCGCATCCGCCCCTGGCGCTGCTCGGCAACGGCTTCACCGGCATCGGCATCGGTGACCTGTGCGCCGCGGCGGATGCGCTGAGCCGGCGCTGGCGGGCGTGATCATCCCCGAACAGGCGTCGTTTCAGCGGCCGAGGAGCGGATGGCCCGGTCGCGGCTACGGGTCGCGGCGCGCCGGCCAGATCATCATGGTGATGGCGATGATCAGCCCGACCCCGAGCAGGAACTTGCCGCCGGCGACCATGATGCGCACCCGGCAGACCAGATGCAGCGCGATGATGGCCGCGGCGGCGATGCCCAGCACCCAGAGTTGCCGACGGTCCATGCCGCAAGCATAGGCGGCCAGGCCGCGGACCCAAGCCGCGGTGCGCGCCGCTTAGCGCTGCAGCGCCATCGCCCAGCGCATCACGTCAGGATCCTCGTCCCGCGCCAGCTTCCGGTAGCGCACCAGCGCCGCCTGGCAGGCCGTGAGCTGGGCGTCGGACAGCACGGTCGGGCGGTCCAGGGTCAGCAGCGTTGCGCGCAGCCCGTCCATGGCCTCGGCGCGTGCGACCTGGTGGCAGCCGAGCGCCAGCGCCAGCAGCAGCCCGGCACCGGCCCAGAGCGGTGGCCAGGGCAGCATGAGCAGGAGGATGATCAGCCGCGTCGATCGGCCGCTCGGCGGCGCCAGGTGCGCCGCCGCCGCGGCCGGCAGGGCGATGGCGGCGTCAGGTGTCAGGGGCACGGCACCGGTGGCGGGTGCGGCCGGCAGGACGCGGGCCGCGTGCGGCTCCGACGCGGTGGGCGCTGACGGCAGTGGCGGTCCATCGATGCGCGTCTCGATGATCGCATGCGGCAGGGCGCGTTCCGGTCGCAGACGGTAGCGGCGCAGGCGCGGGGCTGGCGCCGCATGCATCGCCTTCATCGCGGCTTCGACCACGTCGCCGAGATCCTTGCGGCGCTCCTCATCGCGCAACGCGACCAGTTCCTGGGTCTCCTCCAGGCTCTGGGGCGTGGCGCGCCGCCAGGCGGCGCGATCGAGACGGATCGGCATGCGCGGATCGGTGGACAGCGACTTGCGCTGCACCTTTTCGAGCCGTGAGGCCGCGACCTCCGGAATGGTCGGTCCAGGCTCGCTCATGGCTGCCGCCCACGCCAGCTGGCGGCGGACGCGCCGGGCGACGGCGACCACGACCGGGACATGGCAACGACAGGCGGGACAGTCACCTCTAAGGATACACCGAGCACGCGCCCCGTGGGCCGGCACGTGCGGGACAGGGTTCCACAACCAGGTGGTGAGTATGATCGCCCTGGGTTAAGCGCGCCTGCGGTCTCGCCACGGGCGGTGTCTACAGCGTTGCAATCCGTGCGGCGAGCATGGCGATGAAGTCGGGATGGTCATGGACGCAGCGCGCCCGCACCAGGGTGATGCCCAGGCGCGCGGCGATCTGCACCGCCTCGCGGTCGAGGTCGTAGAGCACCTCGGTGTGGTCGACGAGGAAGCCCGCGGCGCAGACCAGCACCTCGCGCTGGCCCTGCTGGGCGGCAGCGGTCAGCACGCTCTCGATATCGGGGGAGGACCACGGGATGCCGCTGTCCTGGGGCTGGCTCTGGAAGGCGATCTGGTGCGCGGGATGGCCGAACGCCGCGGCGGCGAGCGCGGCGGTCTGGATGAACTGGCTGCGGTAGGGTGAGGTCTGCTCGACCGGTCGCGGGATGGCGTGCGCGGTGAAGATCAGCCCCGCGGCCTGGCGCCGCTCGGCGCTCCACCCGGCGGTTGCCTCGAACAAGCGGGCGGTGATCGCGCTGATGAAGCCCGCCTCCTGCCACCACGGCGCGACCACGCCGGCCAGGTGCGGGCTGCCGGCGCCCAGCTCCTCGCTCGCCTCCGCGGCCAGCTTCAGGTACCAGTCCCAGCTGACCGTGGACTGGTGCGGCGCCATGACCAGCACCGCGACCGCGCGGCAGCCCTGCTCGTGCAGCTGGCGCAGCGCGGTCACGGCCCACGGCCGCCAGTGCCGGAAGCCGCAGGCGATCGGCATCCGACGGCCGCGTCGTGCGAGCTCCTCTGCCAGGGCCCGGGCCTGCGCGAGGGTCAGCTCGTTGTAGGGGCTGAAGCCGCCCAGCTCGTGGTAGTGCGCGCTGATCTGCGCCACGCGCTGGGCGCGCAGCGGATTGTCGCCGAGGATGCCGGCGACGAAGCATTCGGCCTCGCAGCCGGGCTGGCGCGAGCAGTGGCTGCGGCGTTCGCAGCAGCCGGGGGTCGGACCCCCGAAGCCGAGCATCAGCACTCCGTCGATGGCGCCTGGCGTCATCGTGTCAGCTGCGCGCGGGCAGGGCTGGCGGTGGAGCCGCATCCAGGGGCGCGGGCAGGTCCCAGGGGCGCTGCAGCAGGGCGCGCAGCTCGAGCAGGGTCATCTCGCCCGGCGCATCGTGCGTCGCGCTGCGCACGCCTGGGAAGCGCGCCAGCATGCGTTCGCTGTTGAGCTTGTCGCTGATGCCCCACCACAGCCGTTCGCGCGCTGCCAGGCTCAGCTGGCAGCCGAGACGGATCTCGGCCTGGGCCTCGGGAGTGGTCGCGAAGACCGCCAGCGCCTCCTCCAGCCAGTTGGCGTGATCGACGTCCTGGGCGGTATGCAGGGTGAAATACCCGATCTCAGCCGGCGCGAAGCCGGCGCGTTCGAGCCCGGTGATGATCTCGGCGAACATTGCCGGGATCGCCCACTCATGGCCCGGTCCGACCGCACCGAGGCCGACCAGGAAGGGCCGCTGGGTGACCAGGCGCAGGTGCTCGATGATGAAGCTGCAGACCGCGGGATGCAGGCGGACCTGGTCCATCTGCGCCTCGTCCCAGCCGCAGGCGCGCATGAAGCGCCGGTAGTGCGTGGCATGGTCCTCCTGGTCGGAGCGCTCGCCGTACTCGTCGATCAGCACCCTGGCCAGCCACAGCTTGGCCTGCGACGAGGGCGCCTGCAGCAGCAGCAGCTCCAGGTAGCGGGTGAAGGTCCCGACCAGGGCGTAGTGCTGTCCCGAGAAGATCTTGAAGTCCGCGCGCGCGCGCGGATCGATCTTGCCCCGGCCGAGGAGCGAATGGCCGACCGCCGGATGGTGCGCAACCTCCTGGCGCAGGGCGCGCAGGAAGGCCCGCGCGCCGCCATCGGTCGCATGGTCCGGGGGTGCGCCGGGGCGCACGCCCTCAGACATCGATCTTCTTGGCCACCGCCAGTGCATGCCGTTCGATGAACTCGCGGCGGATCGCCACATCGCTGCCCATCAGGGTCGCGAACATGCGCTCGGCCTCGATCGCATCCGACAGCCCGACCCGCTTCATGCTGCGGCGGGTGGGATCCATGGTGGTCTCCCACAGCTGGTCCGGGTTCATCTCGCCCAGGCCCTTGTAGCGCTGGATGTCGCTGAAGCCCTTCTGGCCCAGACCGCGGATCGCTGGCATCAGCGCGCGCAGGTAGGTCGAGGTGCCGGCGACGTCACGGTCGCGCATCAGCACGTAGATGCCGGCGCGCCCGGGCCCGTCGAGCAGCCACTCCGGGGCGTGCCCGAGCCCGGCGAGGCGCGCCAGGCTGCGCTCGATGGAGTCGCGTTCGTTGAATTCCACGATCTCGGGCAGGATCTGCGCCACGACCGGCACCGGTTCGCCGTCGATGGACTCCGGTAGGAGCGCCGGCGTCGGGGCCGAGCCGCGGCCGCGCCCGAGCAGGGTGTCGAGCTCCTCCTCGTTGTAGAGGAAGCGGATGTCCTCGCCGATGCGCGCCCGGTACAGGGGCAGGACGCCCTGCTCGGTGCGCAGGTGCAGGTACTCGGACAGGGTCAGGCCCTTGTAGGTCAGGACGCGCTCGTGCTCGTCGAACTCCTGCAGCACCTCGACCAGGGAGCTCAGGGCAGGACCCTGCAGTTCGCGCTCGCGGCCGAGCGAGCGGTCGATGAGCACGGTGCCCTCCAGGCCGAGGCGCATGATCTCGCTGGAGAGCAGCTTCTCGTTGAAGATGTAGGTCTCCTTCTTGCCCTTGGTGACCTTGAACAGCGGCGGCTGGGCGACGTAGATGTGGCCGGTCGAGATCAGCTGCGGCATCTGCCGGAAGAAGAAGGTCAGCAGCAGGGTGCGGATGTGCGAGCCGTCCACGTCCGCGTCGGTCATGATCACGACCTTGCCGTAGCGCAGGCCGGCGAGGTTGAACTCCTCGCCGATGCCGGTGCCCAGCGCCTGGACCATGGCCGCGATCTCGCTGTGGCCGATGACCTTGTCGATGCGCGCCTTCTCGACGTTGATGATCTTGCCCTTGAGCGGCAGGATGGCCTGGAACTTGGCGTCGGAGCCGCGCTTGGCGC